>Ga0306920_100002457_pt1 | contig 23442 bp, 18 predicted proteins | sample flu12Cox44000170_FD_204666 | JGI IMG/M metagenome (GOLD analysis project Ga0306920, IMG submission 204666) | Lab enrichment of tropical soil microbial communities from Luquillo Experimental Forest, Puerto Rico - flux4day.12C.oxic.44.000.170 (v2)... | ecosystem: Environmental > Terrestrial >...
CAGCAGGCTTCAAGGCAAAAGGAAGACGTTGTCGAACAGTCCGGGTTGTGTTTCGAGCCGGGTACGTGCAGGTGCTGTATTGTTTGGTTTGCCCGGTTCTCACAAACGCCGTGGTTGGCGCTGAACAAACGGCGTCTCACGACACCAATGTTGTAAGTGAAACATCCAATAAACAAATCCGATCAAGCGCTGACTACTTAGACGACCTCATCACGACTTTGCGAGGTCTTACGGCCACAAACGTCGATGCCGCGCAGAAGCAGGGTCTGTCCAATGCCTTGCATCTTGCTGAACAGCTGCGGGGAGAGGCCACTCTGCCTGAAATTCCCATCCACATGATGTGGGTCCTGATAGTTCTGTTCCTTGCTTGGGCTGGAAAATCGGCGATAGAAACATGGCTCAGACATAAGGAAGCCCGCATTAGATCCGAGGATGCCCGATTAAATGCTATCTGCGATATGCTCGCAAAGATAGCGAATGCAAAATGGAATTGTGAAAGGCTTACCGAGCTCGTGGCAGCAACTGTGAACTTAGTCCGGCCGGATAATCAGGAAGAGACCCGCCGCTCCGATGAGCCCGATTCGGGGCATGCCGCCAAACCAAATCGAGCGGATGTGTGAAAAAGCCGACGCACGAAATCGAAGTAAAGCGATTACTATTGGGCGCGCGCGCAAGAGACAAGTTTCTAAAAGCACTTGGAAAACCGGTACGCAAGGAAAACACCCAAATAAACTACATTTTCGATACCGATGATCGCAGTCTGGATAAGGCCAGGTATGCTTTGAGGCTGCGCGTTGAGGACTCGAAAGGCTTTCTAACGGCAAAGGGCCCTAGTCGGAAAGTCGGGTCGAGCACGGCTTCCAAACTCGAAGCAGAATCGCCGGTGGATCCCGGTTTGGTGGAGGACATTCGTTCTGGTCGGCAGGACCCGCTTGCCACTTTGAAGAGGCGTGTGACCGATCCGGCGTTCCGGGACCTTTGGCGCGGCATCGAAGAAATCCGAGCCGGGCGTCCGATGAAACTATGGGGACATTTTGAGAACCTGCGCCGAACGATCCCGGTCGTCCTGCCCAGCGGCCTACGGCTGCAAGTTCAAACCGATCAGACTCGTTTTCCCGATGGGTCAGTTCAAAGTGAAGTAGAGGTCGAGTTGCCCGCAGATGACCGCGCGCAGGAGGTGGAATCCTGGGTGGAGAATGTCGCTCGCGCAGCCGGCATTGAGACGCAGGCTGGACCTCCAAAGATAGTCCGCTTTTTCGCTGCTTTGGGGAGGGTGAAGCAATGAGCAAACCGGGCGATTTCCTGATTGGAGTTCAGGATTTCTTTGCCGTTATTCTGCCCGGCGCCATTGCCACCTGGCTCGTTTCGAATTATTTGCCCGCAGACCTCGCTGGCCCTTTGAAGTTGACCATCGGTCCAGAAGCCAACGGTCCCGGGCGCTGGGCGATTTTCCTTTTCAGTTCATACACCTTGGGTCACTTCGTTTTTATGCTCGGATCGCGTCTGGATGAAGCGTATGACCGTTGGCGTAAACGGACAAAGCCGCTTGATTCTGATCGGACCTATAAGGCCGCGGACAAGCTGCGAGAGTCTCTTACGCCAGCTCTGAATGGCTCGGGGTTTACTACACTCAAGTGGGCCAAGGCTTACATTCAGCTTCAGAGCCCCGCTGCCTACAGCGAGATTGAACGAGTTGAGGCAAACTCCAAGTTCTTCCGCAGTCTTATTGTGATCGCAGTAGCGCTTACGGCGCATTTTTTTCTACGCGAGCACCAATTCGGTTTAGCGGCGGCGGCTTTTGTTCTTGGCGGTTTATCGCTGAAAAGATTTTTCGATCAACGTTGGAAGCTGACCGAATTGACTTACGCCACGGCGGTCATTCTGCATGCGACCCGGCCCAAACCGGCTAAGGGTGCAGAGGCTCAGGAAGGCGAGGCAGAGGAGGATGAAGGGGAGGCTGAAGATGAAGATTGATGATCTGGAAGAATGGATAGCGACTTCGTCAGAATCGTGGTTTATGCAAGCGCAATCGCAGTTCTAGCCCTCGCTGCGTTCATCGGTTTGTTATGGTTGTATGTTTGGCGGGCCAGGACTGTCCTTCGCAGCATGGGCGGCGGAGGGTGGATTTCAGATACTGCAGTTCAAGAAGACTAACTTCACTCGCAGGGGACCCTTCGATTGGTGGACGAACGGTCCGCACCAGATTATTTATCATCTTCGCGTGCGGGACAGACAAGGCGCGGAGAGGTTAGTTTGGGTTCGATGCGGCAGCTATTTCGGCGGAGTTTTGTTCAGTAACAAGGCAGAAGCAAAATGGGAGGAGCAGTAGTTCTGACTTCTAACTTTGCACAACTTGCAAATGAGCTCGACACAAATTAGACGTTCCTCGAAATCGCGCACGTCCAGTCCTGGCCGCGGGACGCTGCCATATACGTCAGGCGAGACACCGACGCCACACTAGACGGAGGCCGGCGCTCGCAGGTTAGCTGTAACAACCCGGGCGCGGTGTTCGAGCCAGTTTTGGCCCAGCTCGGTCAGGGTGACGCTTTTCATGACGCGCTCAGCGAGGGGAAAGACGATGCGTTCTTCGCGTTCAAAATGGCGACGGGAATGTGCGACGGCGGCAAGCAACAAGCGTTGGGCTTGCTTGATGCGGGTTGCCTTTTGAACCAGCTGCAGACCGTGATTCATATCCTGATGTTCTTTAAGGAAAGAATCGCGCTGGCCAATTTGCTCGAAGCAATGTTCCAGTGGCCCCATAAACAAACTGTCTTCGGTATCGGAGTGGCCTTTAAGCATGGCCTCGAGCAGAGCAGCTACGGCTTTGACTTCAGCCAGGGTTTTCATCGCAGGAGCGTTTGCCTCGATTTGATCGAACAAGTTGTGAAAAACCAAATGTTCGGCGAGCAGCGCTTCCGTGATTTTCATGCAGTAAAGGCTTCCATTCCGACACAGGAACAGACGACGTTGCGATCGCCGTAGACATTGTCGATTCGGCCGACCGCGGGCCAAAACTTGTGGTGGTGCAGCCATTTAGCGGGGAAACAGGCCTGCTCGCGTGTGTAGGGATGATCCCAAGTGCTGCTGGCGATCATATCGGCTGTGTGCGGGGCATTTTTCAGAAGGTTGTTCCGCGGGTCAACCTTCCCGGATTCGATCTCTTCGATTTCAGCATGAATCCCTATTAACGCGTCGCAAAAACGATCGAGCTCCTCCTTGGATTCGCTTTCTGTCGGCTCGACCATCAGCGTGCCCGGCACAGGCCAGGAAACTGTCGGGGCATGAAATCCATAGTCCATGAGCCGCTTGGCAACGTCCTCAACTGTTACGCTCTTGAACTGGCGCAGGTCGAGAATGCACTCGTGGGCTACCAGATTGCCGTGGCCACGATAAAGCACTGGAAAATAACCCTGCAAGCGCTTCGCAATGTAGTTCGCGTTTAAAATAGCGTATTCAGTAGCCGCCTTCAGACCCTGTGCGCCCATGGCTGCGATATATACCCAGGAGATTGGCAGGATACTCGCACTGCCCCAGGGCGCCGCGGAGACTGCACCCACTGGGTTTTCTCCTCCGAGGTTCACGACATTGTGACCGGGCAAAAACTCAACCAGGTGCTCTGCCGCGCCGATTGGACCCATGCCGGGACCACCGCCGCCATGCGGGATGCAGAAGGTCTTGTGCAGGTTCAAATGGCAGATATCCGCCCCCATATCTCCCGGCCGGCAGAGGCCTACCTGAGCGTTGAGATTGGCGCCGTCCATGTAGACTTGGCCGCCAAATGAGTGAACGATGTCACAAATTTCACGGATCGTTTCCTCAAACACTCCGTGTGTCGAGGGGTAAGTCACCATCAAAGCCGCCAGATCCTCCTTATGGGCTTCGGCTTTGGCGCGCAAATCATCCAAGTGGATGTTACCGTCGTCATCGCACGCCACGGCAACGACCTTAAGGCCTGCCATAATTGCGCTGGCCGGGTTTGTTCCGTGAGCTGAGGTTGGAATCAGGCAGATATCTCGGCGTCCCTCACCACGGCTTTCGTGATAAGCGCGAATGACCAGAAGCCCTGCGAATTCGCCTTGAGAACCAGCATTGGGCTGCAGGGAAATGCCCGCGAAGCCCGTAATCTCGGCCAGCCATTCTTCCAATTGTTGAAACACGGCCTGGTAGCCTCTGGCCTGACGCAGCGGCGCAAAGGGATGCAGACGGCTGAACTCAGGCCAACTAACCGGGAACATCTCCGCGGCGGCGTTGAGCTTCATCGTGCAGGAGCCCAATGGAATCATCGAGGTCGTCAGCGAAAGATCACGCGACTCCAGGCGCTTCAAATAGCGAAGCATTTCCGTTTCCGAGTGGTATCGATTGAAAACGGCATGCTCCAGGTAAGAACTATTGCGCGAGTGGGGGTTGGGAAAAGCAGTGGGGGCATCCAATGTCAGCACAGGGCCCGGGGCTTTATCACCATTGAGGCAAGCGAGGAGTTCCAGAGCATCTGCTTCGGTTGTGGTTTCATCCAAAGAAATGCCCAGTGTTCGCTGGTCGATGACACGGAAATTGATACGGCGTGTTTCGGCGATCTTCAAAATGCGTTCCATGCTCTTGTTGCCGATGTCCACCCGAAGAGTGTCGAAGTATGGGAGACACGCCAACGCCTCTGAATGAGCCGCTTCGTTGCCAGCTTTTGAAGGTTGGCCGACCTGGTAACCTCCCGCAGCAAGCGCCTGGGCGACAAACCTGGTCAATGCATGGATACGCTGAGCGATTTTCTTTAATCCGGCCGGACCATGATAACAAGCGTACATGGCCGCCATGTTTGCAAGGAGCGCTTGTGCTGTGCAGATGTTGCTGGTGGCCTTTTCCCGCCGAATGTGTTGTTCCCGCGTTTGCAGGGCAAGCCGCAGAGCAGGGCGGCCACGAGAATCTTTTGAGACTCCGACAATCCGGCCGGGCATTTGGCGTTTGAAGGAGTCGCGAGTGGCCAGGAAGGCAGCGTGCGGGCCGCCGTAACCCAAAGGTACGCCGAAGCGTTGAGCACTGCCAACGGCGATATCGGCTCCAAATTCTCCCGGTGGCCGCAATAAGGTTAAGCTGAGCAAGTCCGCAGCCACGACCACCATGGCTCCTGCGGCATGAGCTTGCGCGGCAAACTCGGAGTAATCGTAGATCCCGCCGTAGGTGCCTGGGTACTGCACGAGCGCTCCGAAGACCTGGTCTGTGAACTTGTAGGTGGTGTGGTCGCCCACCGCGACTTTTATCCCCAAAGCTTTGGCTCGAGTGCTGACGACATCGATCGTTTGTGGATGGCATTCAGTGGAGACGAAAAAAACCGACCGGCCACTTTTAATGCTGTGGCACATGGTCATCGCTTCAGCTGCAGCGGTGGCTTCGTCCAATAACGAAGCGTTAGCCACTTCCATGGCGGTGAGATCCATTACCATGGTCTGGAAACTGAGGAGCGCCTCTAGCCTGCCTTGGGCTATCTCAGCCTGGTACGGTGTGTATTGGGTGTACCAACCGGGATTTTCGAAAAGCGTTCGCTGAATTACTGCGGGGATGTGGCAATCATAGTATCCCATGCCGATATACGACCGAAACACCTGGTTTTGCGCCGCAACTTCCTTCAAGGACCGTAGCACCTCCTGCTCGCTGCGGGCCGAGGGAATATGCAGCGATTGGGTTAGCCTAATCTGTCCGGGCACGGCCGCATCGATCAACGCATCCAGGCTCTTAAAGCCTAACAGATCCAGCATTTGCCGGGCTTCTTCAGGGTTGGGCCCAATGTGTTTGCCCTGGAACCCTTGCGCGTCCGATGCATTAAGAGCAGGGCCACGGTGCGTTTCGCGAGGATGCGAGGCGCCCGCCTTTTCTGAAATCGTTTCTGTTTCGCTTGCTTCCGTAACTAGCATCTGAAGAAAGTATGGACCGATACTTCCAAATCAAGCTAGATCTGGGCCAGTTTTCGCTTGCGAGCGAGAATGGCACCAGCGAAGATGCGTAGTGCGTCCACGTTGGTTTTCGAGTGAAAATTTAGTTAATGGTTTCTGTGCTTGTTTGCTTGCCTTCGCGATTCCCTCTTTGGGTTCAGAACAGCGGAAAGTGCTAGGCCATGTGCCTGAGGCTGTTAGAGCGGCCAGTCCCGTAGGTAAACTGGCAAGCAATGAGACAATGCACCTGGCCATCGGACTGCCCTTGCGCAATCGACAGGAGTTAGGCGAGCTGATCGAAAGGATGTACGATCCTGCCAGCCCAGATTACCGTCGATATCTTACTCCTGAGCAGTTCACCGAAAGGTTTGGACCAACCGCGGAGGATTACCAGCGCGTCGTAGAATTTGCCCGGACTAACGGGTGGACCATCAGTGGGGTGCACCCCAATCGCATGTTGCTCGATGTCAATGCCGCAGTGGCCGACGTTGAACGTGCGCTGGGGGTGACGATGCGATTATATGCGCATCCGACGGAGCCTCGCACATTTTACGCACCCGATTCGGAGCCGCAGGTTCCGGTAAACGCGCTCATTTTGCATGTGGCCGGCTTGAATAACTTTCTCGTTCCGCATCCCGCTGGACTAAGAATTGGCGGCTCCGGCGAAAAGGGCGGCCCGATCGCTCAGGGCGGCTCAGCTCCCGACAATTCCGGTTCGTACGCCGGACCCGATTTCCGCGGGGCGTACGCGCGAAGCGTTTCACTCACAGGCACCGGCCAAATGGTCGGGCTTTTAGAGTTTGAAGGATATTACCCCGCTGACATCACTTCTTACCAAAACCAGTTATCGATTCCTCAAGTACCCCTCATTGACGTGACCGTGGACGGCTTCACTGGCCAACCCGGCACCAACAACGCAGAGGTCACGCTGGATATCGAGATGGTTTCGTCCATGGCTCCAGGCTTGTCGGCGATCATCGTGTACGAAGGTCCGCCTAAAGGGCTGGGCGACGACATTCTCAACCGCATGGCCACAGACAACCTGGCCCGCCAACTGAGCGCTTCGTGGCTGTTCCCAATTGATCCTACTACCGAACAGATTTTTCTTCAGTTTATCGCCCAGGGCCAGACCTACTTCAACTCTTCAGGGGACATCGGCGCCTATGCGGGGTTGGTTGATACTCCCGCGGACGATCCTAACATTACGGTCGTTGGCGGGACGGTCCTGACAACGACTGGTAAACGCGGGGCTTGGACAGGCGAAACCTGCTGGAATCGAGGTGCTGACGCAGCATCAGGTGGGGGCAGTAGCACAGTCTATCCAATACCGAGCTGGCAGCAACAAGTTGATATGTCCGCTAATGGAGGGTCGCGTACGATGCGGAATCTGCCGGATGTTTCGGCCGTGGCTGATGGCGTGTGGATCACTTACGATAATGGGCGCAGCGAAACGGTTGGGGGGACGAGCGTTTCATCCCCTTTGTGGGCCGGCTTTATGGCACTGGTGAATCAGCAGGCCGCCTCATTCGGACAGCCACCAGTCGGGTTTTTGAATCCATCCATCTACCGCATCGGACTTTCGGCCGGGTATGGTACCAATTTTCACGACATTATTAGCGGAAACAACGTCAACAGCAGCAGTCCTAACGCTTTCTTTGCTGTGCCGGGCTTTGACCTTTGTACTGGGTGGGGTTCGCCGATTGGCCAGAACCTGATTAACGCCTTGGCCCCTCGAGCCCAAGCCCCGTTGATCACCAATGCCAGTTTCACCTTGCTCTCCGAAGGTTGTTCGCCGGCAAACCGCGCGATCGATCCTGGCGAGACTGTCACGGTTAGCGTCGGCTTAAAGAACATTGGCGCAGTTAAGACCACAAATCTGACTGTTTCGCTGCAGGCGGATGATGGTGTGCGCTGGCCCAGCGCGCCGCAATCGTTTGGTGTTCTAAGTGGTGGCGGCTCCACCGTTTCCCGGGCCTTTACGTTCACGGCGAATGGCGTTTGTGGCACCGCACTGAACACCACGTTTTTCCTTTCAGACGGCGCAACCAACCTCGGAACTTTGTCGATCCCGTTCCTTCTCGGACAACCGCTGTTCGTGCTGACTCAAAATTTCGATTCTGTTACCGCTCCCGCCTTGCCTTCTGACTGGACTACCATGGCATCCAACGGGGTTACACGCTGGGTTGCTTCGACCAACTCTCGCGCGAGCTCTCCGAATGCCATGTTCGCGGATGAGCCGCCAACCTTGGGGGCCGAAGACCTGCTCTCGCCTCTGGTTCCGATTGTTACCACGAACGCTCAGCTGACTTTTCGAAATAATTTCAATACTGAAGCGGATCCCATTGACGGCACGCAGGCCTATGACGGCGGTTTGCTGGAGATTCAAATTGGCACGAATGCGTTCGCCGACATATTGGATGCAGGCGGTACTTTTGCGTCCGGGGGTTACACCCGCACCATTTCTACGGAAACCAACACCGACAATCCGTTCAAAGGAAGGAAAGTGTGGGGAGGTAATTCAGGCGGTTTCATCACCACTGTAGTCAACCTTCCTCCGAGCGCCGCTGGTCAAACGATTCAGCTGCGTTGGCGTTTTGCTTTGGACTCAGGAAATTTTTACGGCGGAATGGGCTGGTACATCGATGATGTGGCAATCAAAGATGGCGGAACATGCTGTACTTCCAGCGCGGACCTGGCGTTGGCCTCGTCGGTTGAACCTAGCCCTGTAGCCCTTGGTCAGCCACTAACCTTTACCGTCGCGGTAACCAATCTCGGCCCTGGGTCCTCTTACGGTGCTACCGTGACGAATCAGCTGCCGGCTGGACTGGTTTTCTCGTGGGGTTCTCCTGGCTGTACCTACACCAATGGCGCAGTCAGGTGCGACGCCGGCACGCTTGCTTTGAATGGTGCAACTAACTTTACGTTCGCAGCCATCCCAACCACTGGCGACCCGGTTACCAATACCGCTTTAGTCGGGGCTTTTACCTGGGACCCGGACGTCACTAATAATCAAGCGATTTCCTCGTCTGCAGTCATTACTAACCAACCGCCGGTCGTTTACGTACAGCCAACCAACACGCTGGCGGGAATTGGGGGGGGGGCCACCCTCCAGGCGGTCGCTTATGGTGTCGCGCCTTTGACCTATCAGTGGCTTTTTAACGGCTCACCCATCGCAGGTGAAACTTCGAGTGCTCTTGCTTTAAGAGATTTGCGGGCCGACCAGTCAGGCCCCTACTCGGTACTGGTGACGAATTGGAATGGAGCCACCACCAGCGCAATAGTGCAGCTCACGGTTGTGACGATTCCCACTATCCAATTGGGAAATTTCGGCACTAACGGGACTACCCCTTCGATAAACTTCTCCTCAACCACAGGTCTGACCTACACATTACAGTTCAAGAACTCTCTCACGGATCCCACCTGGACTCCCATTCTTCCACCTGTGCCCGGTACGGGCGGGATGCTATCGCTCCAGGACACGAATACAATCGTCGTTCCTTCGAGGTTCTATCGCATTACAGCTCAGTGACGCCGGGTTGCGTCTTTGTGTACGCGCTCCCAGATCTCACGCGTCTTGACCCTGGCCCCGAGTTGGTGGAGCAAGCAGCACAATCCGAGTTCAGTTCGTGAAACGAAGACGAATTCAGGATTGGTCAGGCGGTGCTTGACTGCCTGTCGATAACATCCCATCAGCAGCTTGACGAGATCCGATCGGCCGAAGTCTACTACCCCGTCACTGTTGCCTCGTTCCGGGTACAGGATGTTTACGAGTTTTTGAAGCCCTTCAAACATGCCGCTCGCGCTTTCGGTGGCAATCTTCGGACCCCAGATGAGTTCACACACATGTGCCGCCTGCGCCTCTCCTTCACGCCATGTCCGGTTAACACAGCAGTAACTCAAGTCCGCAAAGTCGATGCTCAGGCGCTTCACGCATCCGAAGTCGACCAGCCCAATTCCACCGTCTGCTTGGAAAAGATAGTTGCCGGGCTGGTGGTCAGCATGCATAACCCTTAAGCACTGAATCTGATAATGGTAAAGTTCAAGCAATCTGCTCCCCAGGGCGTCCCGGATTGCTTGCGACGGCCTCGTTTTCAAGAATTCGCTAACGATGTCTCCTTGCAGAAGGGACATCGTTAATACCCGGTCGGTGCTCAGGTCGTGATGAACGTTCGGGATGCTCAAAAACTCGAAACCTCGCAGCGTTTGCTGGAAAAGCTCAAGGTTCCTGGCCTCATTCAGGTAGTTTGTTTCTTCCGTGAAACCTCTTTGGATTTCATCGATGATCTCTTTGGGCGCATGGCCCGTGATGCGTCCTGGAAACATTGCCGAGCGCAGCAGCACAAAGTCATTTGCTACCGCTCGCGCAATTCCGGGGTATTGGATTTTCACGGCAACCTTTTCGCCGCGCTTTGTAACGGCACGGTGCACCTGCCCCAACGAGGCGGCGGCGAATGGCTCAGTCGAGAATTCACGGAACACCTCTTCAGGATAACTGCCGACGGATGCTTTAAACTGTGCCCGGGCGAGAGTTGGGTGCATCGCCGGGGCGCGCATCTGAAGATTGGCCAATTCTACGATCGCCTCCGGCGGCAATGCCTGGGTTTGCATGCTCAGGAGCTGACCCAGTTTCATGACCGGCCCTTTAAGCGCGCCGAGTTCCTCGTTAATCTTACGAGAAGCCCGCCGGTTGAACTCTTTCTTTCGAACGACCTTTTGACTGTCACTCAGCAGCAGATTCTGCATCTGGTAGGCCAGGTAACTTCCGGTGAGGGATAACCCCAATTTGCTCAAACGAAGTCCCCGTCCCGCAACCCCGTCGGGTCGTTTTTTCACCATTCCCAGCCTCCTTTTTTCAGCAATCTCGTGGCTACATGCAGGCAGCGATCCAGCAAGGCCAGTGTCTCCTCCTTGCCTGAGGAGCGGTCCTGGAGCCAATAAGTGATCACTGCCAGGTGAAACAGCGCAAATGCATATGCTCCAAAATCACCTAACTTGGGGATTTCGCCCGTCACTTCAGCGTGCTCAAGCAACGAGCGAATAAACCGCAAGTACCTGATATGATGTTCCTGGGAGGGTAAACTCAACGGACTGAGCTTTGAAGAGGGCTGCAAGGCCCTCAGATAGACCGCGCCGATAAATTCCTCGAATGGTCCGACCCGTTCCAGGTGATGGTGAACGATTGCGAAAAGCCGTTCCGTTAGCGGTGCTCGAGCTAAGTTCGGTTCATTTTCGAACCACTCCTGGAGATTGTTTAGTTCCTGTTCGAAAAAATACAGGGCGAGGTCTTCTTTGGTTTGGAAGTAGTTGAAGAGCGTGCCTTCCGCGATATGAGCTTTCTTTGAAATCGCCTTGGTTGTCGTGCGGTAAAAGCCGTGCCGCGCGAACAGGTCCAACGCCGCCTGGAGAATAGCTTTCCTGGTTCTTTCCTTGTTAGCGAAGCGTTTGCCAATGGTCGGTCCCCCGGCTTTGCCCGCCCGCGAATGGGCTTTAGCGGGCATATGAAAATATGAGTGCACTCATTCTTGAAATAACCCTGGCGCCGTATCAGCGAGCTGTCAACAGAAAACATGAGCCCACTCATGTTTTGTCGCGTGATGAGGTGGTAATGATCGGCTTGAGATGAAAGCGGCAGGTCGGAAGCCGCTTATCTGAATTCAGAAAACTTCAGCGCGCAAACCGGTGCGCTGGCGCACCGTTTGAGCGATGCGGGATAGAACCTTTAGCGGAAGGTGGCCGCATCGGGAGGCGGCCGAGGGGCGGGTAGCTGAATAAATCTGGACGAGAGTTATTTGGGCGCCGCCGAGCTTGAGCTCGAGCAGCCGTCGTGAATATTGTTCGATTTCCTCAAGAGGCGGTTCCTCGGCCTGAAAAGCAGGGAAGAGGCTCTGAATGACGATTGGGCGCTGCCGGCCAACAAGCAGGATGTTTGAGAGAATCTTTTCCAAAGGTATATCAGCACGATTGACCCGGTTAATGTAAGCGTGCGTCCCTCCGTCGAGCTTAATCCAGATTTCATCACCGCGGGTGAAGTGTTTGAGGCCATCCAGGACATGAGGAAGGTCCAACCCAGTGCCATTGGTTAAGAGTACCAGCTTGAGGGGATGGCCGCCCAGTGCGCGGACGTGGATAATTGCCTGAAGGGCCTCACCGAATTTGGGCGAGAGTGTCGGTTCGCCGTCCCCGCTTAGGGCAACGTGCCGCAGTTGCAAGAGTTCGTCCGGAAGGTTTCGGTACCATGGTCGCTCGCGCAGTCGTTCTGCCCTGACAAGTGCGAGGGTGGTCTTCAATTCCTCGGCCATTCGGTCGACATTTAACTGTTCGCGTGGTTCTCCGTTCCGGTGAACCTCGCAATAGACACAATGGAAATTACAGTTTCTGTCGGGATTCATGTTCACGCCCACGCACAGCCCGCGGGCGCGAGCGGAAACGACGGTATAGACGAATTGATTCTCGAGAAAATCCCGGGGAGAACCGAAGGCAGTCTCTAGAGTTTTGGGGTCATGAGCCAGCGTCTTCTTTTTGTGCTCGATCGAGCCGACCGGCACCTGGGCAATGACATGGATTGGTTCCACAAATCGATTTTAGTTTAGTCTCCAGCCCCCCTCGCAACTACACGGTGCTTGCTAAAATTCTGACATTTTTTGGCTGAAAACAGGCTTGCCCACCTGCGGCATAGTCCTACATTGGCTCAATGAAGCGGGTTTGCACTTTTCTGGCTTTCTTTCTGGCGATTCTCTGCGACGGCCATAGTGCGGATACCCAGTTCCCAACGCTGGCCATCGGGAGCGCTGCGCCCGATTTTAATCTTCCAGGCATCGACGGCCGTCAATACACGCTCAAGGATTTTGCCAGGGCCAAGGTCCTGGTTATCATTTTCACCTGCAATCACTGTCCGACCGCTCAATACTATGAAGAGCGTGTTAAGCGGCTGGTTGCGGATTATCGAGACAAAGGAGTGGCTGTTGTGGCCATTATGCCCAACGATCCAAACTCAGTCCGTCTGGACGAGCTTGGGTGGACCGATTTAAGTGACTCGTTCAATGAGATGAAGATCCGAGCGCGCGACAGAGCCTACGATTTCCCGTATCTGTACGACGGCGACTCCGAAACCGTGGCTCACGCTTATGGGCCGGTTGCGACGCCGCATGCGTTTGTCCTCGATTCAGGCCGCAAGCTGCAATATGTGGGAGCTATTGACGATTCTGAGCGGATCCAGTCCGTTCAAAAACACTATCTTCGTGACGCATTGGACGCGCTACTTGCCGGCCAACCGGTGGCGGTTCCGAAAACCAAGGTGGTTGGCTGCTCTATCAAGTGGGCAGGCAAATCCGAATCGGTTAAAGCGTACATGGACAAACTGGCAGCTGAGCCGGTCGCTGTTAGCCCTGCTGATGCCGAGACTTTAAAAACATTGCGCAAGAATGATTCGGGGAAATTCCGGTTGATAAACTTTTGGGCGACCTGGTGTGCGCCTTGCCTGGCCGAATTCCCTGAGTTCGTCACGATTAACCGCATGTACCGTCACAGGGATTTTGAACTGGTGACCGTCGCTCTGAACAGGCCCGACGAAGAGAAATCGGTGCTCGAGTGTCTGAAAAAGAACCAAGCGTCCTGCAAGAACTTCATCTTCGGTTCGAACGATCGGGACAAACTGATTGATGCGTTCGACCGCGATTGGCAAGGTCCCGTACCCTTTACCGTAATCATCAATCCCGAGGGCAAAATAATCTACCAAGAGACTGGCAGCGTGGACCCGCTGGCGCTGAAGCGCGCGCTTGTCAGCGCGATGAATGAGCGAAAGCCGTGGTGAGACGGGGCGCGGGTTAGGTTTTTCCCAAAAGAGAGTTCAGCGAGAAAGGCACCGTAAGTGACGAGCGACGCCATTTGGTCTCCCGCAAGATTCTAGAGATAATTAGGTTAGCTTCACCACGTGCGCGAAGCGTTTGGAGCGCGACCAGCTTGCTGGCGCTTTTGAACATTTTCCTCGGTACCCAAAAACGCGGAGCAAGCTCTGCGCACTCCAAACGCTTCGCGCCGATCTAAGAAGCCTAAACATATGCAGCTCACCAAAACAACCCCACGCTATCGCTGCCACCACGTGCTTTTGGTTTTGACGTCAAGTGGTCCAACTGTACCCTCCGCCCCTGACCGTGAGCGCGCCTTCAGCCCATCTTAGCCTGGAAGCCAAGGCTTCTTTGCCTCGGCATGTGGCTATTATTATGGATGGGAACGGGCGTTGGGCCAAGCAACGCCATCTGCCACGGATCGAGGGCCATCGTGCCGGGGCAGAATCTGCGCGAGCCATTATCCGCACGTCCGGAGAGCTAGGGATCAAGTACCTCACCTTGTACGCCTTCTCTGTCGAAAATTGGAATCGACCCAAAGAGGAAGTGGATGCGTTGATGAAGTATCTTGTCCATTATCTCAAAACAGAAACGTCGGAGCTGAACAAGAATAACGTGCGCCTGGAAGTAATTGGCCAGGTCTACCGGTTGCCAGAGGCGGTTCAGGAGCACTTAAACAAGACGCGGACGATACTTTCGAAGAACAATGGCTTAACACTGATCATGGCGCTGAGCTACGGCGGAAGGACCGAAATTGTCGAAGCGGTTCGAGGCATTGCACAGAAGGTCAAAGCTGGTGAACTGGACCCGTCAGATATTACCGAGCAAGTCTTTGCTCAACACTTGTACACTCGTAACTTGCCGGACCCCGACTTGTTGATTCGCACCAGCGGTGAAATGCGAGTCAGTAATTTCCTGCTGTGGCAGATCTCGTACACCGAGTTAGTGGTGACGCAAACGCTTTGGCCCGATTTCCGCAAGCCCCAATTGTACGAGGCGCTCGAAGAATATCACCGTCGTCACCGTCGATTCGGTGGAGTGTAACCGAAGCGTTTAAAAACCCTCGATGGACACCACTGTCAGCGCGGCTCCTTCGTCTTCGAAGCTGCACACTTTTGCGCGGCGATTGGTGAGCTTTGTTGTTCTTTGGACGATTCTCCTGACGGCTCTTTTTTCCAAGAACCGGATGATCTCCGACTCGGTATTTTTGGCGATAATCGCCCTTCTCGCGGTTACCGGCCTTGCCGAGTTTTACGGGATTGTAGAGAAACGCAATTTGGTCTGCTTTAAGGGATGGGGAATCCTGGGGGGACTGTTGTTGATTGTAGGCACGTTTCTCAACCTCACCGGCGTGTTAGGCCGGTCGGGGTCGCCGGCCCGTGTTAACGATTTCGAAACGAGCTTCCTCATTCTGTTCGTGCTTGGGTTGTGTTTGCGCCAGTTCTTTTCAACCGCCAACACTGCGGGGCTCCTGGCCATTTCCACGACTCTTTTCGGCCTGATGTACGTTCCGTGGCTTCTAAACTTTATCCAAAAAATAAACTTTTTTCCCGGCGTCGATGGGCACTATTACCTGCTGTACTTCGTGGTGATTACCAAATTTAGCGACACGGGCGCATACGTTGTCGGTTCACTCATTGGCCAACACAAGATGATCCCGCGCATCAGTCCGGGTAAAACCTGGGAGGGGTTCGGTGGCGCGTTGGTGGTGTCCGTAATCGCCAGCCTCGCGTTCGTTTATTATCTCGGTGACCGAATGCATGGCATGAACTGGACGCACGCAGTAGTGCTGGGCTTTTTATTGGGCCTGGCCGCCGTCGTTGGCGATCTGATCGAAAGTATCTTTAAACGCGAAGCCGGCATCAAAGATTCCGGAAAATTCTTCCCAGGCATCGGCGGCATCTTGGACTTGCTCGACAGTTTGCTGTTTAACGCGCCCATTATGTACCTGTATTTGAGGCACGTGCTCACCCATTGAATTTACGATTGACGCGTTGCAGGGGAAGTTGGCGAAAGGTTCTGCTTTGTGTGGTATAAACCAGCGAACATCAGATTCAGAATCCAAAACGCAGTGTATCTACAAGTTCAGTCGAGCAAAATCGATCGAATAGACCTTTGTAATCAAGTTTGCTAGATCAGAAATAACCCTTCGTGCCTATGACATCCAACGACATGAGATTAAGAACAAAAGCATACGCCAACCGCGTTGTGAAACTGTGCGAAGCGCTGCCCAATAAATGGGTGGCACGGACGCTTGGTTTACAATTGCTTCGCTGTGGAACCTCGGTGGGCGCGAATTATCGAGCTGTTTGTCGCGCGAAATCCCGCGCCGACTTTTTGAATAAACTGCGAATTGTGGAGGAAGAGTGTGACGAGTCGCTTTTTTGAATGGAGCTATTGGTGGCTAACGATATCATGAGAGCCAGTCGTTTAACGAATCTGATGAAGGAAGCAAACGAACATACCAAGGCCATTTACCGAGCCCAGCAACACTCGCGACCAATGCCGAGTGACGCGTAAATCGTAAATCGTCAATCGTAAATTGAAACGAGTTGTTCTATTAGGCAGCACGGGTTCGATCGGCACCAGCGCCATTAAGGTGGCGGAGGATTTGCCGGACCGCATCCGCCTGGTTGGATTGGCGGCGGGTGGCAACGCGGAACTCCTGCTGGACCAGACCAGAAAGCACAGACCCGAGGCAATTTCGGTTAGCAATCCAGCCAAAGTAAAAGGATTGCGTGAGGCGCTGGGAGCTTCTATTGAAGTCCTTTGCGGAGATGAAGGTCTGCTTAGGCTCGCCACCTTGCCCTCGGCAGATATCGTGCTGATTGCCATCGTTGGCACGGCGGGATTGCAGCCTGCGCTGGCCGCCATTCGCGCCGGCAAAGACATTGCCATTGCCTCGAAGGAGATCCTGGTCATGGCCGGTGAAACGGTTATGAACGAAGCACGGAGTCACGGCGTACGCGTGCTTGCGGTTGACAGCGAACATTCGGCCATCTTCCAATGCCTTGATGGCAAACCGTCGAGTTCGGTCCGAAAGCTCTGGTTGACGGCTTCGGGAGGGCCTTTTCGCCAAACGCCGTCTGAAGAATTCAAGGATATTACAGTGGAGCGCGCGCTCAAACATCCTTCGTGGGTTATGGGCCGAAAGATCACGATCGATTCCGCGACCCTATTCAACAAAGGACTGGAAATGATCGAAGCGCGGTGGCTCTTTGATATCGAAATGGCTCGGGTTGGGGTGGTGGTTCATCCGCAAAGCATCGTTCACTCGATGGTCGAGTTTGTTGACGGATCGATGCTGGCACAGCTTTCGACTCCCGACATGTGCCTGCCGATTCAATACGCTCTAACCTATCCGGAGCGCGTACTTAGCGAACGAGTGCAAACAAACCTGGCAAAACTGGGCACCCTCACTTTTGAGGAGCCGGACCCGAAACGTTTTCCAGCTTTATCCCTGGCCCGGCGGGCAGGGGAATTGGGGGGAACTTTTCCGGCCGTATTGAACGCGGCTAACGAGGTGGCGGTCGAAGCGTTCGTTAATCGTCGGTTGAGTTTTTGTCAGATCTCAGAGACTGTTGCCCGAACAATGGAACGTCATCAGCCGGTCATGAAGCCGAGCTTGGAGGAGATTATTGAGGCCGACGCATGGGCTCGTGCTACGGCTTTGAGCTGATGTCGCCGAAGGTTGGCACTCAGGGAGGGCGGGGGGCACCGCAATGTCCTGCAAAGGTCGGACGATGATGGGGACTAACGTCCTGTCGATGAAAAGGGGAACTTGTGGCATGGGATTGCCACTGGCACAATCGCTGCTATATTCCGTTGCAGCCCATTTTGTTGGGTATTCCGTCAAATTATGTGGATTTTGAAGTTTATCTTTATTTTTGTTGAGGTTTTGTTGCTCTTCAACCTCCTGATTTTCGTGCACGAGCTGGGGCACTTCCTTGCCGCGCGCTGGCGTGGGCTCCAGATCGACCGGTTTGCCATTTGGTTCGGTAAACCGATTTGGAAGACGAAAATAAGTGGAGTCGAGTATGCCCTGGGCACCATCCCCGCCGGTGGTTATGTCTCGCTGCCCCAGATGGCCACGATGGAAGCTATTGAGGGAAAGGGAGAAAGCTCGGGACGTCCATTGCCTCCCATCTCTGCGCTCGACAAAATCATCGTGGCATTCGCCGGGCCCCTGTTCAGTTTTCTGCTGGCGTTGGCATTTGCATTTGTGGTTTGGGTCGTTGGCAGGCCTGTCAGTGAGGCCGAAATGACAACCGTTATCGGCTACGTGGAGAAAGACGGCCCGGCTGACAAAGTTGGTCTACGTGCGGGAGACCGGATTGTGGAGATTGACGGTCAACCCGTGACCAAGTTCTTCGGGATGGGCGACAGCGTCATGTGGCGTGTGGTTCGCAGCACGGGTGACACGGTTCCTGTGAAAGTTGAGCGCGATGGAAAGACGCTCGTTTTCAACCCTGTTCCCGTTAAAGATGAAACTAAGTTTTGGCAGCGCAAAAGTCTGCGCCAGATCAAGATCGGTCCGGCTGAATCCGCGATTATTGCTGAGATCGCCGCAAACAGTCCCGCAGCACAAGCCGGCCTCAAGCGAGGCGACAAGGTTGTGGCAGTAAATGGCACCCCGCTTCATTACTTTACTGAATTGAGCGACTACATCGAACAACACCCCACGGGCAAGCTTGAGCTTAACGTTGAGCGAGATAGAAAAAACTTCCAGGTGAGCATCACCCCAGAAATGCCGATCAGTCCGCCCAACCAAAAGCCCAGGCTTGGCATTGTTTGGGATGCCAATGGCAAAACAACTTTGGCTCATCCGGGGCCGATCGAGCAGGTAGACGCCAGTATTACGGCAATGTTCGAGACCTTCGGTGCCCTGTTGTCCCGGCATACTGACATCAAGCCCCAACACCTTGGCGGCGCGGTTAAAATCATGGATGTCTACTACCGCCTGTTCAACAGCGAACAAGGTTGGAGGTTGGCCATCTGGTTCAGTGTCCTGATGAACGTCAATCTGGCTGTGTTGAACATGCTACCCATTCCGGTGCTTGATGGTGGGCACATTCTACTGGCCCTGGTGGAAGGGGTGCGGCGCAAGCCAATCAGTGCGCGCGTCATCAATGTCATCCAAACCAGCTGCGCCGTGCTGCTGATCGGGTTCATGCTCTATATCGCCTTTTACGACGTTCAGGATTTGCCCTTCAGGCGAGGCAAGGATAAACCCGTCGAAGTAAAGTTCGCGCCCAAATCGCCTGAGAAAAACTGACATGCGCTACTGCGAGTCGCCGCTGTTCTTCAAACGTCGTCGGACCCGCGAGATCACCGTCGGCAATCCTGCCCGTGGAGGGTTGATTATTGGGGGCGACAAGCCCGTCGCCGTGCAATCAATGCTCACGTGCGATACCATGGACACCGCGGAATGCGTTCGACAGACGCTCGAGTTGGTTGCTGTGGGATGTCAGATCGTTCGGATCACCGCGCCAACAGTAAAGGATGCGGCCAACCTCAAGAATATCGCGGAGGAGTTGCGCGCTGGTGGTTGCCTGGTTCCGATCGTCGCCGATATCCATTTCAAGCCTGAAGCCGCTATGGAAGCCGCCAAGTGGGTGGAAGTGGTGAGAATCAACCCCGGCAACTATGCCGATTCAAAAAAGTTTGCCGTTAAGGAATACAGCGACGAACAGTACGCCGCCGAATTAATGCGAATCGAGGAACGATTTACTCCCTTGGTCAAGCTCTGCAAGGAACTCGGTCGGGCGATGCGGATCGGGACAAATCATGGCTCCTTGAGCGATCGCATCATGAATCGTTTTGGGGATTCACCTTTAGGGATGGTGGAAAGTGCTTTGGAATTCGCTCGGATTGCTCGCAAAAACAATTTTCATAACTTCAAGTTCTCGATGAAGTCGAGTAATCCAAAGGTCATGATTGAGTGCTACCGGCTTTTGGTGGCGCGTCTCGAACAGGAAGGACCGGATTGGAACTACCCGATTCATCTTGGCGTGACCGAAGCCGGCGATGGAGAGGACGCCCGGATCAAGAGCGCCATTGGGATTGGGTCGCTTCTGTGCGACGGGCTTGGAGATACCATCCGCGTATCGCTCACCGAAGATTCGCCCCGCGAGATCGAAGTCTGTAACGATCTACTGGCCCAGATCCCGGCTTTGACCGTTTCGGCCGAGAAGGTCTCAGTCTTCGGGCTGGGCAATACTGCTCAAGCCTGGCCCTTTGATCCATTCACCTTCTCTCGCCGTTCTACGCCTGAAATCGAATTGGCCGATGGTGTCGAGTGTGGGGGCAGTCAAACCGTACGCGTCGTGGTCACGCGCGCTACCTATGATAAGGTCGCTCCGAAAATCAGTCCCAAGGCGGACGTTAAGCCGGAAGCGGTGTACGAGGACCTTAATATTCTGGAGGTCGATCCTTCAACGGATTTTGAGATAAACTGTGAAACGCAATTGGTAACGGTCAAAGACGGCGTCGCTTTGCCGCCGATTGCCGGCTTTCGCTTGCTTAGCTCCAAACTCAAGCGACTTGGCCGTAACAATCCGATTCTCCTTAAAGATTGCCTCACGTTTGAGAGTACACCTCTGGAACCAAAGATCGCTTTGCTTAGAGCTAGTGTGGTGATCGGGTCGCTGCTCGCAGACGGTATCGGGGATGCTATACTCGTCCGTGGTGAAAGCGGTGCAGGACAATCGCTTCGGCTGGCTTACAATATTTTGCAGGCGGCAGGCTGTCGCTCCTTTAAAACGGATTACGTGGCCTGCCCTTCCTGCGGCCGGACGCTCTTTAACCTTCAGACGGTGACTGCCAGAATCAAGAAACGAACCGAACACCTAAAAGGCGTCAAAATCGCTATCATGGGTTGCATCGTCAATGGTCCGGGCGAAATGGCCGATGCGGACTTCGGCTACGTGGGCGGCGCACCCAACAAAATCAATCTTTACGTGGGAAAGACTGCGATCAAATTCAACATCCCCGAAGCTGAAGCAGTGGATCGGCTGGTGGACTTGATTAAAGAACACGGTAAATGGGCCGATCCTGAGCCCGGGCCCGCGCCAGAGTTGGTCCTACGGTAGTGCGCACGCGCGACAGACGCCAAATCCGAAACCCGAAACGCCTTGCCCATAGAACAGATCCCTTCCTCCCATCGGCGATTCCTGCTATGTTCAGTCAAATTCTTGTAATCCGGGTTTCTAATGCAGCCTCTCGTCCCTTGGGGATTCGGTTCAGGTGGTAAATAAGAAATCCATGAAGAAATCGGTGGAGCTCGTTGTATTGAGGTGAATCGAGCCGCAACGCCGAAATGGTCGGCCAGTCCTCACGCTCAAGGTGATTCACTACGTCCTTAGTGGTCGCACTCAATCGAGTCGAGGACACGTTTGGTTGCAGGCCCAGTTCGGCAAGCAGTTTTATTTCGAAGCCGAAAACCATCTGCGGCCGAGGCGCACCCCCGGGAAGTGCGGCAAGAAACCCATTGAGCATGCCAAACACAGATCCTAGTGGGGTTTCGGTTTCGGTGGCCTGCTCGACCAGGCGAACGCAGTAGGCGGCCTGTTGCAGAAACCTGAGGTCGCGTCGTAGGAACTCATGCGTTTCACGTAGCTCGATCTCGCGCAAGTTATGTAATTCAGAAGTCCGGCTGCGGCTGAAACTGAAATCTGCCAGATAGAACAGGTCAAGCTTGCCTCGGAAAGGTGATTTTGGCCGGCGCGCTCCTTTGGCCACGGTGGCCAGGCGCCCGAACTCTGGAGTTAGCCAGTGGACGATGAGGCTGGTTTCCGTCAGCAGCCGGGTTCGAAGGATAAGTCCGGTGGACCTCTCAACCATGACCGGCCGAGGCCAAAGCGTTTCTCGTGTTCCTTAGTTCGGCGATCGGAGCCAAACGACTCGATTCGGGAAGGATTGAACCAAGACTGATGATGTACTTGATACCATCGGCGACGGACATCTCCAGCTTGGTCACTTTCTCCTCCGGTACCATCAACAAAAAGCCAGAAGTCGGATTTGGCGTGGCCGGAACAAAAACGCAGACCAGCCTGGCCCCGATCTTGGACTGGACTTCCGGTTCCGGTTCGCTGGTAATGAACCCGATCGAATAGGTGCCAGGGTTGGGAAACTCGACCAGGACAACGGTGCGGAAGGCCGTCTTGTTGCTGGAGGAAAACGCGTCATTAACCTGTTTGGTGGCGCCGTAGATTTTATTCAGCAACGGAACACGCAGCAGCGCCGAATCGACCCACTGAATAATTCTTTTTCCGAAATAGTTGCGCGCCAGTAACCCGACGAGTCCAATCAGGACGACTGCGAGGAGCAAGGCCGTCAGGCTCCAATACCAGAAAAGCGGTCCGTTCCCCTGGTCATGATGAGTCCATCGCCGGGGCAGGAAAATCAGCAACGTATCCGTAATGGTGGCCACGGTGCCGAAAAGCCATATGATTGCCGCGACCGAAACCACCGCGGGTAAAACAATGGCCAGCCCGGCCCAAAAGTTGGCCTGCCAGCGCGCAAACAGACTCTGTTTCACCGGGCCAATTTAGGTCGGAGACGTGATCGGCTCAAGCCGCTTTCCGCCAGTCCCTCCTAAATTTCCCAGCATTTGGTCAGCGAACCCTCTTCGACAGACCAGAAAACTCAAATTGCCGGGCCATCTGCCTAAGCAAACGGTTTTCCTCCAGCTTCATTTTTCTGCGCTCGGCCGGGTGGTGGTCGTCATAGCCCCTCAAATGAAGTACGCCATGGATGACGTAGCGCACTAGTTCGCTTTGCCAGGTGGTGCGGAACCTTGCCGCTTGACGTACGGCCACATCCAGGCAAACAAAGATTTCGCCGCTTAATGCTTGTTTGGGGGCGTGATGGCTGTAATCGAAGGCCAGCACATCCGTCGAGCCCTGATGGCGCAGGAACGTTTCATTGAGCCGGCTCATTTCGGCCGGATCGAGGACGTAGATTCCCAGCTCGAAGTCGGTTGGTGGGGGGGACTGGTTTAACAGAGCCAGCGCGATTTTGCGCAGCAGTTGGGTGTCGACCCGGCGGGCTTTTTGGCAGTCCCGCACGAGAACTAAATTATTCACTGTCCGGCCGGGCTTTGCCGCGATGCTCTTCGTAGGCCGCGATGATACGTTGGACCAGCGGATGACGCACGACGTCACGCCGTGAGAACTCAATTATCGAAACACCATCGATATGCCTGAGCACACGGTGTGCCTCAAGCAACCCGGAATGCTTGTGGGCCGGTAGATCAATTTGGGTTTCGTCTCCTGTTATCACAGCCTTGGAGTTAATCCCAAGGCGGGTCAGAAACATGAACATTTGTTCCGTGGTGGAGTTCTGCGCCTCGTCGAGAATGATGAAAGCATGGTTGAGGGTCCGTCCGCGCATATAGGCCAACGGCGCAATCTCGATGATGCCTCGTTCGGTGTGTTTCTGAACCTCTTCGGCCGGCAACATATCGTGCAAAGCGTCATGCAGAGGGCGCAGGTACGGCATAATCTTCTCGTAAAGGTCACCCGGTAAAAATCCGAGCGCCTCGCCGGCCTCGACCGCGGGCCGGGTTAGGATAATGCGCGACACCCGGCCCTCGCGCAAAGCCGCCAGCGCCATTGCTACCGCCAGGTAAGTTTTCCCGGTGCCCGCCGGGCCAATTCCGAAAGTGATGTCGTGGC
>Ga0306920_100002459_pt1 | contig 23434 bp, 16 predicted proteins | sample flu12Cox44000170_FD_204666 | JGI IMG/M metagenome (GOLD analysis project Ga0306920, IMG submission 204666) | Lab enrichment of tropical soil microbial communities from Luquillo Experimental Forest, Puerto Rico - flux4day.12C.oxic.44.000.170 (v2)... | ecosystem: Environmental > Terrestrial >...
CCATGCAAAGAATGTTCGTAGCGCAGCTGGTTGCAGAGCTTTTCGAACGCCGCCAGGTCGAGCCCGCCATGTTTTTCCAGGCTGTCTTTCGCGCGTGCCTTCATTTGGTCGAGATTCCATCCCGCTTTGGCCACGCCAATGATCGGCACGTTCAGGTGGCCGCGCTTGATCATGGCTTGCAGCGCGGGGAAAATCTTCTTGTAGGCCAAGTCTCCGGTCGCGCCGAAGAAAACCAGAGTGTCGGACTGAATCTTATCCATGATCTTTCCCCTCGGGCGGATCTTGCTCGTCTGTTGTCTCCGAACCCCAGAAGCTACCTCACTTGTGCTTCCCGGGAGCGCGCGACTTCACATCTCGCTGAAAAATGTGCTTGGCTCCGGGGGTCGGACCTTTGGGTCCGACGTGAGGAGCCCAATTTCTGTGGGCTCTAGCCCCTGAGGGCCCTCTCAAGCTGTTTCAAATCACTTGAACACAGCGTGTTCACGCAGGGCACGATTTGGAAAATTGATTCGTTTGACCAATGGGGTGTGGAGCTCGGCAAGGTTTTGGCGCAGCGGATTATTCCAGAAATCGAGAGCCCGGCGGAGCCGCAACTGGCGCACGACAGTTCGACGAATAATCTAATCGTAGGAGCCGGTGAATGACATAGAGGGCGACCAATTTCCCCAGCGCTTCCGGCGTGAGCCGATCCACAAGGATCGTGTTCGACGGCCGGTTGCCCTCGAATACTCGGTGCGGCACCAGCCAATCCGGCGTCCCCTCCGCCTTCACCTGCTCGGGAGACTTGCCAAAAGCCAGCGCCTCGCTTTGCGCCAACACGTTAGCGAGGAGCATGTCGTGATGCCGTCCCAACGGGTTCAGCGCCTTGGCAAACGCGATCAGATCGCACGGGACGAGCCGTGTCCCTTGATGAATTAATTGGTAGAACGAATGCTGCCCGTTGGTGCCCGGTTCGCCCCAGTAAATCGGTCCGGTCTGGTAATCCACCGGCGTTCCATCCAGCGTGACGTGTTTGCCGTTACTCTCCATCGTCAATTGCTGGAGATAAGCCGGGAAGCGCTTCATGTAATTCTCGTAGGGGAAAACCGCGATCGTTTGCGCGCCAAAGAAATCGGTATACCACACCGCGAGCAATCCCATCAGCACCGGCAGATTCTTGTCGAACGGTGCGCTGCGGAAATGCTCGTCCATCTGGTGGAAGCCGCTCAGCATGGCCCGGAAATTGTCCGGCCCGATTGCCACCATCGTAGAAAGTCCGATCGCGGAGTCCATCGAGTAGCGCCCGCCAACCCAGTCCCAAAACTCGAACATATTCGCGGTATCGATGCCAAACTTTGCGACTTCCTTTGCATTCGTGGAAACGGCCAAGAAATGCTTGGCCACCGACTTCTCATCGCCTCGCATTCCCTTCAGAGACCAGTCACGCGCCGTGTGCGCATTGGTCATGGTTTCCAGCGTCGTGAAGGTTTTTGACGAAACGATGAAGAGCGTCTCCGACGGATCGAGGTCACGCACCGATTCCGTGAAATCATTGCCATCCACGTTGGAAACAAACCGAAACGTCAGAGAGGGCTCACTGTAGAAACGCAACGCTTCATACGCCATGACCGGCCCGAGGTCCGATCCGCCAATTCCGATGTTCACTACGTTCCGCATGCGCTTGCCGGTGTGTCCCTTCCAAACGCCGCTTCGCACGCGGTTCGCGAAGTCGATCATCTTGTCCAGCACGGCGTGAACCTGTGGCACCATATTTTCGCCATCCACTTGGATGTTCGCGCATTTTGGCGCGCGCAGGGCCACGTGCAGCACCGCACGGTTCTCTGTGATGTTGATCCTCTCGCCGCGGAACATCGCGTCGATCCGCGCGCGCAAATAAGATTCTTCCGCCAATTGCACCAAAAGATTCATCATCTCTTCAGTGAAGTGGTTCTTCGAGTAATCGAGAAAAATTCCTGCTGCTTCGAGCGTTAATTTTTCTCCGCGACGGGATCTCCGCCGAAGAGGTTTCGCAGGTGCGTGTTTTGAATCTTCTGGTAGTGCGCGCCCAGGGCCACCCATGCTTTTCGCTTGGTCAGGGGTTCAACGTTCGGAAGATTGCCGTCTGGCTTGGCGCTCGCGGACATGTTCATGCTCCTTTTGTGGACTTCGGTTTCCCCGCATCACTTTTCGCACTCTCTTTTGCGGGGCTGGCAGCGGGCGCGTCGGAGTTTGCCCACAGCAGGAATCCGCCGCGAAACGCATTGCTGTTGTCCCCCTGCCGGCAATGGGGAGGAAGCTCTTTCAGTTTCTTAACGTTTCCGCCACCCAACACAATATCGTCGGGCTCGAGCGCGGTGTAAAGGCGCTCCACAACATCGTGGACAATGCGCCGCCATTTCTTTTTCCCGTATTTCTCCAATCCACGCAGCCCCACATAGTCCTCGTAGGTGCCTTTCCTGTACGGAAGGTGCCCGAGTTCCATCGGTTCAATCACGCCGTCCGCGATGAACGTGCTTCCCAGACCGGTCCCCAATCCCAGAAACAGCATTTTCCCGCGTTTGTAACTTCCGAGTGCTTGCATCGCTGCATCGTTGATTACTTTTGCCGGGCATCCGAAAGCCGCTGCGAAATTGAATCCCGCCCAGCCCGGGCCCAGGTTGCGGGGGTCGGTCACCGCCCGGTCGCCAAGCACAAGTCCGGGATATCCCACGGACACGGCATCGTATTTCCAGTCTTTGGCGACTTTCTTTACATCGGCAACCATCTGTTTGGGAGTTAGTTTTGGTCCAGAGGGAATTTTGATCGGTGTGTTCTGGCCGGTCGCCAGAATTTTGACGTGCGTCCCGCCCACATCCACGACCAGAATTTTCATTTTCGATCCCTCGCCGTTTCGGCTCCAAGAAGGCCCCTATTCTATAGGGGGCGCCCAGTTCCCGTCTCCCTTTACTTCACTGGCGCCCGCCTGCTAAAGAACTGCGTTGTCCGGAGACCGGAATTTCCCGACAGAGTGCACGCACAATCAATAAGCGTGAAAACGGGACTCGGCCACTGTCTCGTGTAACAGGGGTTTTCCGTTTCCGAACTTCTTGCGCCCATGGTTTTATTCGAGACAAGGACAAACCGCTGTACTGGCTAAACTGACAGTACCCTTAGACCGGCTGAAGTAGGACGATTCGCCGACTATGCCTCTTTGCAGGGCTCCTTGATGAAAAAGCCGGACGGAGACGGCTATTCCTTGCTCCTGTTGCTCTCACTACTGTTGTTTATGGTGCTCAGTCCCTTCCTTGAGCAATATCGTGCCGAAGAGCTGATTCTCCTTTTTTTGATGTATATCGCCGTGGTCACCACGACCCTTGAGCTCTCGGAGAAGCACTCCCTACAATGGCCAGCCTCCATCCTCGCGGGTTCCCCCATGCTTGCCTTGCTGGGCGCTCATTTTTATCCTGTCCAATGGATCGTCGTCACCTCATGGACGCTGCTCATTATTTTCTTCGCTTTGGCTTCCGTGGGAGTTCCGCTACCTGGGGATGCCGGGCCAGGTAACGAACGGGCGCATTTACGGTTCTGTGGGCCTGTAGTTCATTCTCGCCATCCTGTGGTTCGCTATCTATCATCTAGTCGAAGCTGTTTACCCGAGCTCGTTTTCCTGGAGTTCCCGTATATAGCCATCACGGTTGCGCGCCTGGTCTGCGACTACCAGAGGTCGGACCAGGAGAAATTGTAGCTGTCTAATCCTCTAATCATCCCCGCTTATCGGCTCTGCCAGGGCTGAGAAAGTCTTATCTGGCCCGCCGTCTTTCATACATAATTGGGCGTCGTTTGGGAGGAAGTCATGTCCGCACGGATCGGGCGTCTGCTTGTCGTGTTAACCATTTGGCTCGCCCTGAACACGGTGTCCGCCGCCCAGGGCTGGCAGCATCTCGGCTCCGCGCAGCAGGTCACCAAACTTCCGAATGGCGTTGAGCTTACCTCCGGAAGCGCCAAGGTGCGCGTCACGGCCTTCCGCGATGGCGTGATTCGCGTTCAGGCTGCTCCCGCAGGCGCTTTTCCGAAGGATTCTTCCTGGGCTGTGATCGAAGCCCCCGAACCGCCGACTGTTTCCATCGAGGAAACCGTCCAACAGGTTCGCATGACGGCAGGCTCCGTTCGCGTTTTCATCCACAAATCGCCCCTGCTGATCGATTTCGCGGACTCATCCGGCAAAGTCATTCTTGCCGATGAGTCTTCGCTTCCTATGGCCTCCGATGGCCCCGCGATCCGCGTCTGGAAGAAAATGCCGCTAAGCGAGTTTTACTATGGCCTCGGCGACAAAGCGGGCCCCATGAATCGCCGCAGCCGCGCTTTCACGATGTGGAACACGGACGCGTTCGGCTGGCAGGAGTCTACCGATCCCCTGTACAAGGCCATTCCTTTTTTTATCGGTCTGAAGCAGGGCGTGGCCTACGGCATCTTCTTCGACAATACCTACCGCACCAGTTTTGACTTCGGAATGCAGGCCCACGATATTTTTTCCTTCGGTTCCGAAGGTGGCTCGCTCGATTACTACTATTTCGCGGGTCCCGATCCCAAGAGAATCATCTCAGCCTATACGGCTCTCGTCGGGCGCTCCCCCTTGCCACCTTATTGGACGCTGGGCTACCAGCAATGCCGCTACAGTTACTATCCTGAAGCGCGCGTGCTGGAAATCGCCAGGACGCTTCGCGACAAAAAAATTCCCGCGGATTCCATCTACCTCGATATCGACTATCAGCAGGACTACGCTCCCTTCACCGTCAATCGCGCATATTTTCCGCACTTCGAGCAAATGATCAAGGATCTCCTCGCACGAGACTTTCACACCATTCTCATCACCGATCTGCACATCAAGTACGTGCCCAACAGTGACTACGCCCCGTTTGATTCCGGTATGAAGAACGATGTTTTTGTGAAGAAGGCCGATGGCGCACTTTATATCGGCCCGGTCTGGCCCGGCGACAGCGTTTTCCCGGATTTCACCCTAACCCGCGTCCGCGAATGGTGGGGGACACTCTATAAGGATTTTGTGGGCATGGGCGTGACTGCCTTTTGGAACGACATGGATGAGCCCGCCATCTTTAATCAGACCAAGACCATGCCCCTCGACAATCTTCATCGCCTGGATGATGGCACGACCCTTTCGCATACCGCGGTACACAATATTTTCGGGATGCTGAATTCTCGCGCCACGTATGAAGGTCTTCGCAAGCTCTTGCCCGACGAGCGGCCCTTCGTGCTCACCCGCGCTTCCTATGCCGGCGGCAACCGATACGCCGCCACCTGGACTGGCGACAACCTGGCCACCTGGAACCACCTCGCTATGAGTACGCCCACGCTGCTCAGCTTGGGTATTTCGGGCTTCTCGATTGTCGGTGATGACATCGGTGGTTTCGGCAGCACGCCTCCCGCGGAACTTCTTACCCGCTGGTACGAAGTCGGTGCATTTAACCCCATCTATCGTAATCACGCCGCAAAAGACACCGGCGATCACGAACCCTGGGCCAATGGTCCCGAACAGGAAGCTATTCGCCGCCGTTTTATTGAAGAGCGTTATCGTCTGCTTCCATATCTCTACACAGGGATTGAGGAAGCAACGCGCACCGGTATTCCTTTCATGCGTCCTGTTTTTCTTGAATATCCGCAGGCGGATGCGTTTTACGCGAATGATCGCGATTTCTTCTTCGGGGGAGATTTCTTCGTTTCTCCCGTGGTTACGGAATCGATCGATCCCCACAAGGTTCGATTTCCTCCGGGCGAATGGTACGACTATTGGACCTCCACCAAGTATTCGGATAAAGACGCCCCGATGCTTCACCCTGCCCTTAGCGAGATGCCGCTTTATGTTCGTGCCGGCGCCATCGTTCCAGAGCAGCCTTTGGTTCAATCCACCCGCGAACAGCCGGAGGGGCCGCTGCAACTGCGGGTTTATCCCGGGAGTGATTGTCGCGGCTCGCTCTATCAGGATGACGGCCACAGTTTCACGTTTCAAAAAGGGGATTTTCTGCGCGTCAGTTATTCTTGCAAGGTGGAATCAACTCAGATCGCCGTTACCAGTCATATCGAACAAAATCGTTTTAAACCCTGGTGGAACTCTGTGAATGTTACCCTCTACGGAGCCACAGGCTCGCCGCGCAGTGTACAGCTTGGCTCGCAGCCTCTCAGTGGCTGGCACTATGACGCCTCATCGCACTCCGTGAGCATTACTCTTCCCAACGCCGTTCAGGACTGGACCCTCCAGGTTCTTTACTGAGATTCCTGCGAGGTCGCGACTTACAGTCTCACCGGCGCGGCCCACAGGACCGCTACGGAGCGCGGCCCCGCGTGATAGACAGTGCCATTCACTGAGCGCGCGGCCTGCCATTCCACGATGTCTTCCGGCGAATCCAGCGCCGTGTCAACCCAACGATGCCAGTGTCCCTTCTCTTCGTTTTCCGCGGCTGGAAGTTCAAACTCCAGTTCTTCCCAATAGGCATTCAGGATGACGTGAAAGAGCAGACTCGCCCCTTGCACCTCGGCGGAGAGCGCCACGCTGTGCGAACCATCACCCCAATCCGGATGATAAAGCCGCGTGCCGTGCCAGGCCTTCACCGCATCCTCAATTAACTGGGTCAGTGTCTTGCGCCGGCGTTCCGGTTCCGTGTCTCGCAGCAGCCTGCGCCCGATGAGCAGTTTCACAAAGCGCAGGATGTCGGCATGCTTTTGCATCAGGCTCCAATCAAACCAACTGGTCTCATTGTCCTGACAATAGGCGTTGTTATTCCCAAGCTGCGTCCGGCGCACTTCATCGCCCATGAGAATCATGGGCATGCCGATGGACAGGAGCGTGACAGTGAGAAGGTTCTTCGCCTGGCGGTTTCGCAGCTTCTCGATGTCAGGATCATCCGTGGGGCCCTCTATACCAGAGTTCCAGCTACGGTTGTCGTTCGCCCCATCACGATTGTTCTCTCTGTTCGCTTCGTTGTGCTTCTGATCGTAAGTCACCAGATCATTCAGCGTGAATCCATCATGGCAAGTGACGAAATTGACCGATTGCTCTGCCTCCCGCTGCTTGTGGCGGTACAAGTCTGGGCTGCCCACGAGACGGTCGGCGAAGCTTTTCAACGAGCCCTGGTCGCCGCGGAAGAAACTGCGCGCATCGTCGCGAAACCGGCCATTCCACTCTTTCCAACTGTCGCCGATAAAGCTGCCAACCTGATATAAGCCGGCGGCGTCCCACGCTTCGGCAATAAACTTCGTTCCAACAAGAGAGGGATCCGATTCGATATCCCACAACACGGGCGGATTCGCCAACACATGGCCGAGAATATCGCGCGTCAGAATCGAGGCAAGATCAAAGCGGAACCCGTCAACGTGCATTTCCTGAACCCAATAACGCAGGCAATCCACGATCATCCGGCGGACGACGGGATGATTGGCCCGGAGTGTATTTCCAGTTCCGGTGAAATTCGCATAGCGCGAGTGATCCTCTTCCAGAATGTAGTAGGTCAGATTGTCGATGCCGCGAAAGCACAGGGTTGGCCCGGTATGGTCGCCCTCGGCGGTGTGGTTGAACACAACATCCAGGATCACTTCGATGCCCGCGCGGTGCAGCGCTTTCACCATGTCCCGGAACTCATTCACGGCCGCTTGAGGATCAGGCCGCGAGCTGTAGTCCTGGTGCGGCGCGAAAAAGGAAATCGGCGCGTATCCCCAGTAATTAGTCAACCCTGGGGGACAATCCTGCGCATCGAACTGAAACACAGGCAGCAGTTCCACCGCGGTAATGCCCAACTCTTTAAGATACGGAATCTTTTCGATGAGTCCGCGATAGGTTCCGCGAATTCCCTCCGGCACGCCGGAATTCAGGTTTTGTGTAAATCCGCGCACGTGCATTTCGTAAATAATTGTGCGCGAAGACGGCGTCTTCAGGGGCGTGTCCCCTTCCCAGTCGTAGGCACTGGTGTCCACTACAACGCTTTTCATCGCTGTCGCCACGTTGTTGCCGGGGGCTTTCGCCGCCTCACGGTCATAGTTTTTCGGAACCATCACGCCGCGTCCGTAAGGGTCCAGCAAGACTTTGGTAGCATCGAAGCGCAGCCCCATGGACGGCTCAAACGGCCCTTGCACTCGATAGCCGTAGAGCTGCCCTGGCCGGATCCCTTTTACGAAGGTGTGCCAATAGTGGTAGGTGCGATTCGTCACGGGATCAATCTCGATGATGCGCGCGGGTTTTGCGTCGTCGGCACGGTCGAAGAAGAGAAGCTCCACTTTTGTGGCATGACGGGAGTAGAGACTGAAGTTCACGCCATTCGGGGCAATCGCATCGCCAATGGGAGAACTCAGTCCAGTGTCCGGAACATTTTTCATGAGAGTCTTTTTCTGGCGGACTTTCAGGATCGTGTCACGCAGAATGCAGCGCTCTTGTCACCATCGCCTGGGCCTCGCGGATAATCTCCTGCAGGTGCGTTTCACTCTGAAAACTCTCCGCATAAATCTTGTAGAGATTCTCGGTGCCCGAAGGCCGTGCCGCAAACCATCCGCTCTTTGCGACCACCTTTAGCCCACCGATCGCTGCGTTATTACCAGGCGCCCGCGTCAGTTTTGCCGTGATGGCCTCGCCCGCCAATTGTGAATCCTTCACCGCGGCAGGCGACAATTTCTGCAGTTTCGCTTTTTGCTCCGGCGTCGCGGAAGCGTCAATCCTCTTGTAGTAAGGCATCCCGAATTCCGCCGCCAGAGTGCGGAAATGCTCGCCGGGGTCCTTGCCCGTTCGCGCCGTGATTTCCGCCGCCAGCAGATTCATAAGGGGTCCGTCCTTGTCCGTTGTCCAGACCGTGCCGTCGCGTCGCAAGAAACTAGCGCCCGCGCTTTCCTCGCCGCCGAAGCAGCACGAGCCGTCGTAGAGCCCCGGCGCAAACCATTTGAAGCCCACGGGAACTTCTGACAGAGTCCGATTGAGCTTCTTCACCACATGATCGATCATGCTGCCGCTCACCAATGTCTTACCCACCACAGCGGCCGCTGGCCAATCCGGCCGGTGCATCAGCAAGTATTGGATGGCCACCGCCAGATAGTGATTGGGATTCAACAAGCCGGCTGACGGCGTGACGACTCCATGGCGGTCGGCATCGGGATCGTTTCCGAAGGCCACGCAGAATTGATCTTTTAACTTCACCAGACCCGCCATGGCGTATGGGCTCGAGCAGTCCATGCGAATCACGCCATCGTGATCCAGTGTCATAAACGAGAACGTTGGGTCGAGCACCGGATTGACGACCTTGATCTCCAGGCCGTACGTGGAATTGATGGGCTCCCAATAGGGCTCCGCCGCGCCGCCCAGCGGATCGACGCCCAGCTTCAGGCCCGCCGCCCGAATCGCCTCCATATCCACAACGTTTCGCAGGTCCTTCACGTAAGGCAGAACAAAATCTTCCTGGCGTGTCGTCGCCGCCTTGAACGCTTTCTCGAACGCGACTCTTCGCACGCCCGCGTTGCATTTGCGGAGGAGTTCGTTCGCGCGATCCTGCACCCAGGTGGTGACTTCGGTGTCCGCCGGTCCGCCGTTCGTGGGGTTGTACTTGAATCCTCCATCTTCCGGGGGATTGTGCGAGGGTGTGATGACGATGCCATCGGCCAGATGCTCTCTCCGGCCGCGGTTATAAACGAGAATGGCGCGCGAAACGACCGGCGTAGGCGTCACGCCATCTTTCTCTTGGATTCTCGTTTCCACTCCGTTCGCGGCGAGCACTTCCAAAGCCGTGCGCTGCGCGGGTCCGGAAATCGCGTGGGTATCCTTCCCCACGTATAGCGGCCCATCCACTCCCTGATTTTTCCGGTATTCGCAAATGGCCTGCGTGATCGCCAGGATATGCGCTTCGGTGAACGTGGCCTTGGTGGGCGTGCCGCGATGCCCGCTGGTACCGAATATCACCATCCGATTTGGATCCGTGGTGTCCGGGTGTCGCTCGAAATAATCCCGTTCGAGTTGCGCGACATCCACCAACATTTCTTTGGGCGCTTTTTGGCCCGCTAGGGGGGAAATCATTCCTTTGCTTCACTCCCGTTTGGCCGCGCCCCGCTGAGACTCGGCACGACCTGGCTTTCAATCGCCACTTAGTTTACCAGCAGTTCGTTTCGAAACGGTCAGGCGTCGCCCGGCTCCTGCGTGACAATGTGCACGTCCACGGACGGCGATTCCCGTAGGAAGCGATGCACCGCCGACAGATACAAATACTTCCGCCAATCGCGGATCGGCGCGCGTCCAAAAATTACTTGTGTAATGTGCCGGCCTCTCACGAAATCGGCAATAGTGTCCGCCACGCTGCGGCCTTTCAAGCGCACCACCTGCGCGCCCAGATTCTCCGCAAAACGCAGATTCGCTTCCAGCACTTTGGGATTCTCTTCGCGTGGCGCAAAATCACGGATCACGTGGACCACATAGAGTTCCGCATCCATCCGCCGTGCCATCCGCGCCGCCCTCGCGATCAAGTATTGCCCCGAAGGACTGCCGGAGACGCACACCGCGATCCGCTCGCGCACGCCCCAGTTTTCCTGAATGTCCTTCGCGTCCATGTAGGACTCCAGGCTGCGGTCCACCTGCTCGGCCACTTGCCGCAACGCGAGTTCTCTCAGGGCGATCAGGTTTCCGCGCCGGAAGAAATTCTTCAGCGAGCGCTGAACTTTTTCCTCGCTGTACACATCACCGCGCTTCATGCGGTTCTGCAAGGCTTCCGGGGTCAAGTCCACCATCACGGTTTCCGTGGCCGAAAGCGGTACCCAGTCCGGCACCGTTTCCCGGACGGTCACGCCCGTAATGGCGCGCACCGTCGGCGCAATGCTCTCGATATGCTGAATGTTCACCGTCGAAAGGACATCGATCTTTGCCGCCAGCAACGCCTGCACGTCCTCGTAGCGCTTGCGGTTTTTGCTGCCGGGAATGTTGGTGTGCGCCAGCTCGTCCACAAGCACCACTTCCGGCTTGCGCGCCAGGATGGCGTCAATATCCATCTCCTCGAATTCCGTGCCTTTATAGTCCAACCTTTTTCGAGGGACCGCTTGCAACTGGCTGGCCAATTCCTGAATGCCTTTTCGTCCGTGCGTCTCGACGATACCAATGACGATATCTTCGCCCCGGCTTTTTCGCCGGAGTGCTTCACTCAGCATGCTGTAGGTTTTGCCGACACCCGGGGCATAACCGAGAAATAGTTTGAATGTCCCCCGGGATTTGGGTGTGGGCGAGACGGCTTCGAGCCATTCTTCGGGCTTTTTGGGCAAGTCGTGTTCTGCTCCGCGGTCGCTTTCTTCCTGGGTTACAATACCGCCATGTCGCGCTTCTTAGCGGGGCGGGGAATGGGCTTCTCCGTCGCTGCCATCCTGCTCCTTTCGCTCACGTTTACCTTCAGCAGGATCATCCACGTCAATCAAACCACCGTAGCGCTTTCGTTTCTTCTGGCGATTCTAGCAGTTTCCGCGGTCTGGGGCATGGTCGTCTCCATCTTCATGTCGGTTACCGCCATGCTCCTCTTCAACTACTATTTTCTTCCTCCCATTGGCACTTTCACAATCGCCGACCCGCAAAATTGGGTGGCGCTCTTCGCATTCCTTCTTACTTCTACCATGGGGAGCCAGCTTTCCGCGCGCATTCGCAAGGAGGCGGACGACGCGCACAACCGCCGTCGTGAAGTCGAACGGCTCTATGAATTCAGCCAGAAGCTCCTGGGAGCCGGCAACGTCATTCAGTTGATGAACGCGATCCCCAATTTCATCGTGGATTGCTTCGAAGCCGGCGCCGCCGAACTGTTCGTCCCGCAAAAGGATAAATTCTATCGTTCGGGTTACGGCGCGGCTCAATTCGATCAGGACCAGATGAAGGCCGCTTATTCGCGTGACGAAACAATCACGGAAACGCACCAGACGCTGCATTATGTACCCGTGCGACTCGGCGTCAAGCCCATCGGCAGCCTCGGTCTCTCCGGCGCGCGCCTCTCCCGCCAGACTCTGGATGCCATCGGCTCGCTCGTCGCCATTGCCATCGAGCGAGCCCGGGCCGTCGAACAGCTCAGCGAAACGGAGGCCGAGCGGCAGGGTGAACGGCTGAAATCCGCTCTTCTCGATTCCATCGCGCATGATTTCCGCACGCCGCTCACGTCCATCAAGGCGGCCGTCACCGATCTGCTGACTTCCTCGCCTACACAAACTGCTCAGAGGAGCGAACTACTCACCATCATTAACGAAGAGTGCGACCGCTTGAACCACCTGGTGGAAGAAGCTGCCGAAATGGCCAAGCTGGAGGCCGGCGAATTCGAACTACATTTTGAAGCCCTTCCAGTTTCCACACTTGTAGACTCCTCGCTGGAACACCTGAAAAAAGATCTCGGCGACCGGCAGGTCATCGTGAAGCTCGATGAAAATCTCCCGCCCGTGCGCGCCGATCTCACGCACGCCAAGGACATCCTCGTCCAGCTAATTGACAACGCCAGCCTCTATTCCCCCAAAGACCAGCCCATCACGATTTCCGCCGATCGCAACGGCGACTTCGTCAACATCAGCGTCTCGGATCGCGGGCCCGGCATCGATCCGTTTGAGCAGGGCCTGATCTTCGACAAGTTTTATCGCGGCCGCGACCAGCGCTACCTCGTTCGCGGCACTGGCATGGGACTGCCGATCGCCAAAGCCGTCGTCACCGCTCACGGCGGGAGCATCAATGTGACGAGCCAGCTCGGGCACGGCTCCGTTTTCTCCTTCACTTTGCCCATCGCGGCTTCGCGGAGCGCTTCCCGATGACGGCGGCGAGCATTCTGGTTGTGGATGATGAGCCGCAGATTCGCCGCGTGTTGCGCTCCACGCTGTCTTTTCGTGGATACGAAATTAGCGAAGCGGTTTCCGGGGAAGATGCTTTGGAGCTTGCTCGCAAGCTGAAACCGGACCTTATTCTTCTCGACGTGAATCTTCCCGGCATGAATGGGGTCGAGACCTGCCGGGAGTTTCGCCGCTGGAGCGATGTTCCCATCATCATGCTGACCGTGCGCAACGCGGAACGCGACAAGGTCGTCGCTCTCGACGCGGGCGCCGACGATTACGTCACCAAGCCATTCGGCATTGAAGAACTTCTTGCGCGCGTTCGTGCTTCTCTTCGCCGGCACTCCGTGGGCGATGCCGTTCCGGCGTTTCAAGCGAAAGATTTGTTCGTGGATTTTGAGGAGCGCCGCGTCATCGCCCGGGGCGAGGAAGTCCACCTCGCGCCAAAGGAATTCGAAGTGTTGAGACAGTTGATGGCCAACCAGGGCAAGCCGGTGACGCATCGGCGGCTTCTGCAGAGTGTCTGGGGCCCTGAATACGGTGAAGAAACGGAAAATCTGCGCGTGGTTATCAATCAATTGCGCAAGAAAATTGAGAAGGATCCGGCACAGCCGAGGTACATCCTGACGGAGCCGTGGGTCGGGTACCGTTTCCAGCCGCCCAAGTCGGCTGCAGTAAAAAGTTCTGCCCGCCCCGCGCGCTAAATCGCGCTGGCTACTTCGCCGGATAGTTTGTATCCAAGTCCAGATTCAGCTCCAAGACATTCACCCGGGCTTCGCCTAGGATTCCCAATTGCCTCGGCAGAGTGTGCTTGGCGACCACCGCGCGTAGAGTTCCCAATTCCATTCCTCGCGCCTTTGCAACGCGATTGATCTGAAACTCCGCTGACGCGGGCGATATGTCCGGGTCCAATCCAGAACCCGATGCGGTTACCAGGTCCGCGGGAATCGGAGCACCAGCATTCTCTAACTGCAATTTTGCGACCTCCAGTTGCACCCGCTGCACTAGCGTCCGGTTTGTGGGGCCGAGATTCGTTCCGCCGGACGCCGTCGCATCATAGCCGCTGCCCGCCCCGGAGGGCCGGGAATGAAAATACTTGTCGGAAGTGAATCCTTGCCCAATCAACTGTGACCCGATCACCTGTCCATTCTTCGCGATCAGGCTTCCATTGGCCTGAAGCGGAAAGAGCCACTGGCTCAGTCCCGTCACCACCAGCGGATACGCGAGCCCAAATACCAAGGTCGTTACCAACGTGAATTTCACCGCTACTATCAACTGTTCCTTCATATCGCCCCTACGCCAGATGCAGCCACGCGATGAAAATATCAATCGCCTTGATTCCCAGAAACGGTGCGATCACGCCGCCTAATCCGTAGATAAACATATTTCTGCGCAGCAGCGCCGCGGCACCCAAGGGACGGTAGCGCACGCCGCGCAGGGCAAGCGGGATCAGCGCAATGATAATCAGTGCGTTGAAAATTACGGCGGAGAGAATCGCCGACTCCGCAGTCCGCAATTTCATGATGTTCAGCGCCCCCAGCAGAGGGAACGTTCCCGCAAACATTGCCGGAATAATCGCGAAATACTTTGCCACATCGTTGGCTACCGAGAATGTCGTCAGCGATCCGCGGGTAATCAGCAACTGCTTGCCGATTTCCACGATTTCGATGAGCTTTGTCGGATTCGAATCCAGATCCACCATGTTTCCGGCTTCTTTTGCGGCTTGCGTACCTGTGTTCATGGCTACGCCGACGTCCGCTTGCGCCAAGGCGGGCGCGTCGTTCGTGCCGTCGCCGGTCATGGCTACCAGCTTCCCTTTGGTTTGCTCGTTGCGGATCAGCGCCATCTTGTCTTCCGGCTTGGCCTCGGCCAAAAAATCGTCCACTCCCGCCTGACGCGCAATCGCCGCAGCGGTCAGTGGATTGTCGCCGGTGATCATCATCGTGCGGATGCCCATCGCGCGCAGATGATCGAAGCGCTCGCGAATTCCGCCCTTCACGATGTCCGTCAGCTCGATCGTGCCCAGCACTCGGCAATTCTGCGACACCAGCAGCGGCGTACCTCCCGATTTCGCGATGCGCTCGATCTGTTCGGTCATTTCCGACGGGACGACTTGCCCGCGTTCCGACACATATCGCTTGATTGCTTCCGGGGCGCCCTTGCGAATTTCTTTCCCGTCCATGTCCACACCGGACATTCGTGTTTGCGCGGAGAAGGGAATAAAGAGCGGATTGTGGGGCGCCAACTCGCGCCCGCGTAATCCATACTTTTCTTTTGCCAGCACCACGATCGAGCGCCCCTCCGGCGTTTCGTCGGCAAACGACGCCAGCTGCGCCGCGCTCGCCAATTCCGCTTCGGTGACTCCCGGACAGGCATGAAACGCGGTCGCCTCGCGGTTGCCGAGGGTAATCGTCCCCGTTTTATCGAGCAGCAGCACGTCCACATCGCCCGCCGCTTCCACAGCGCGCCCGGACATGGCAATCACATTGCGCTGGATCAACCGGTCCATCCCGGCGATTCCAATTGCGGAGAGCAGGCCGCCAATCGTTGTGGGGATCAGGCATACCAGCAACGAGACCAGCGCGAACACACTCTGCGGCGCGCCGGAATAAATGGCGAACGGCTGCAACGTTACTACGGCCAACAGGAAAATTATCGTGAGCCCCGCCAGCAGAATATTGAGCGCAATCTCGTTCGGCGTCTTCTGCCTTGATGCGCCCTCCACCAATCCAATCATCCGGTCTAAAAACGTTTCGCCGGGATTGGATGTAACCCGCACCTTGATCTCGTCCGAGAGAACGCGCGTCCCGCCAGTTACTGCCGAGCGGTCACCTCCCGACTCGCGAATCACCGGCGCCGACTCCCCGGTGATCGCCGATTCGTCCACCGAGGCCACGCCTTCGATCACTTCACCGTCGCCGGGAATGAACTCGCCTGCCGCAACCAGCACTACATCTCCGGAGCGCAGCTGTGAACTTGCGAGATGTTCGATCGTTCCATCTTCCCGCAGCTTGCGCGCCTCGGTCTCGGCGCGCGCTTTGCGCAATGTTTCCGCTTGTGCCTTTCCGCGCCCCTCCGCCATCGCTTCCGCAAAATTCGCAAACAGTACGGTGAACCACAGCCACAACGTGATTTGCAGCCCGAAAGAAAAGCTTCCTCTGTGCGCCAGTGTGTTCGCGAGCAACACCACCAGGGTGATCACCGCCCCCACTTCTACCACGAACATCACCGGGTTCTTCACCATCAGCCGTGGGTCCAGCTTCCAGAAGGAGTCGCGTATGGCATTCCGCAAGATCTTTCGGTCAGACATCGAACTGCCTTTGGCGTGCGTCTGCGTGGTCATCATTTCCTCAAAATGTCTTGCCTGCATTCATCAGCAGGTGTTCCAGGATTGGCCCCAGGCTCAGGGCTGGGAAAAACGTCAGCGCTCCCACGATCAGAATCACCGAGATCAGCAGCACCGTGAACAACGGTCCCGTCACGGGAAAAGTCCCCAGCGATTCCGGTACGTGCTTTTTCGCAGCCAAACTTCCCGCAATTGCCAGAATCGGAATGATCATGAAGAATCGCCCCAGGAGCATCGCGAACCCCAAGCTCGTGTTGTACCAGAGCGTGTTGGCGCTGATTCCCGCGAAGGCCGAGCCGTTATTCCCTACAGCCGAAGTATAGGCGTACAGAATCTGCGAAAAGCCGTGCGGGCCGGGGTTCGTGATGCCGGCCACGCCGAATTTAGAGATCACGGCAATCGCCGTGAACACTAGAATTGTCAGCGATGTCACAAGAATCGCCAGCACCGCCATCTTCACGTCGAACGATTCAATCTTTTTCCCGAGATACTCCGGTGTCCGGCCCACCATCAGCCCCGCGATAAAAACGGACAGAATGACGAACACCAGCACCCCGTACATCCCCGCCCCTACTCCCCCATAGATGACTTCCCCCAACATGATGTTGATAAGAGGAACCATACCGGCGAGTGGCGTCAGGGAATCATGCGCGTTGTTGACTGCGCCGCAGCTCGCGTCTGTCGTTACCGTCGTGAACAGCGCTGAATTCGCGATCCCGAATCGCACCTCTTTGCCTTCCATGTTTCCGCCGGACTGTGTTTCCGACGCCTTCGCATTGACTCCTGCCAGCAACGGATTCCCGCGTGATTCCGATGAATACGCAATCAGCACACCGGCGAGAAAAAGAATCGCCATCGCGCTCCACACCGCCCAGCCATGGCGCGCCGATCCCGTCATCCGCCCCAGTGTGTACGTCAGCCCCGCCGGAATCGCGAAAATGAGCACCATTTGCAATAGATTCGAGAGTGGTGTCGGGTTTTCGAACGGATGCGCGCTGTTCGCATTGAAAAAACCGCCCCCGTTTGTTCCAAACATCTTGATCGCTTCCTGCGAAGCCACCGGTCCTTGCGCGATCACCTGTGTTTTGACTGTCTCTTTCGTCGTTACTCCATTTGCGTTCTGTTTCTCTATGGTCTGCGGCTCCACAACATTCGCGTTGCGGTAAGGATGCAGATTCTGCACAACGCCTTGCGACACCAGAAACAGCGCGGCCACAAGGCACACAGGCAACAACACCCACAGAAATCCGCGCGTCGCATCTACCCAGAAATTTCCGATAGTCTTCGATTCCCGCCTTGCCACACCGCGAATCAACGCGATCGCCAACGAAATTCCCACCGCTGCAGAAGCAAAATTGTGATACGCGAGCCCCGCCATCTGTGTCAGGTAACTCATCGTTGTTTCCGGCGTGTAGGATTGCCAGTTAGTGTTCGTCGCAAACGATACCGCCGTGTTCCACGCCAAATCGGTGCCTACGTTCGCGAGCTTCTGGGGGTTCCATGGAAGCCACTGCTGCAATCGCTCGATCGCATACAGAAGCAGCAGCGAGACGCCACTGAAAAGCAGCATCGCCGCGCCGTACTTCGTCCAACGCATTTCTTTCGTTTCATCCACGCCGCAGACGCGGTAGATCAGCTTCTCCACCGGCCGCAGCACAGGATCCAAAATCGTCCCTTTACGTTCGTAGACCCGGTACAAAAACACGCCGACCGGCTTCGTTAAGAGCAGGATCAGCCCAAAATACAAACTGATCTGGAACCATCCATTGCCCGTCATCGCTAAAATTTCTCCGGCTTCAATAACGCGTACAGCAGATAACCCAGCAGCAGGATGAAAATCGCAATGAGCAGTACGTTTCCCAGCATCGTCGCAGTCCTCTTATTTCAACCGCTCGCAGCCCTTCAAATACACGATTCCCAGCGCGAAAAACGCTGCCGTGCACACCACGAATAGCAAGTCGCTCATACCGGGCTCCTTGGTTTCTCTCTAGCCTAATCCTTCGCCCTTAGAAAACGATGAGCGCCCCATTAAGGAAACATAAGCCCTAGGTCTGGTGGCGTCTACGAAGATACTAGGCTTCAAGCCACGGCCGAAAAATGCGACGGGACCTGCTTTCCCGCCTGCCTTGTTCGCTTAGAAGACTTGTGCCAAACTGCCTCACAGATGCTCTCTCCTTCCGGTTCTTCCTCCTCCACGAGCCCTCGCTTGGAATGGCCGCTTCTGCACGCGAGTTTCATTCTGATCGGGGTCATCACTACGCTTCTTGGTCCAATTCTCCCCTCTTTTTCCCGACACTGGTCGCTGACCGACGCGCAGGCCGGCTTCTTTTTTGCTTCCCAATATTTCGGCAGCTTTCTGGGCGTTCTCCTGACCAGCCCACTGCTCCCGCGCTTCGGTTTCGCGAAGGTTACTAGTGCGGGTTTTCTTTCCTTTATGCTCGGTTTCGCCTTCCTCGGCGTGGGCCCGTGGATGCTTGCCGCCTTTCTTGTCGGCGTTTACGGACTTGGCTATGGCCTTTCCAATCCGGCCATCAATCTTCGCGCCACGCAACTGCCTTCCTCGAACACGGCCGCTGCCGTTACTTTTCTCAACTTTTCCTGGAGTGTCGGCGCCGTTTCTTGCCCCTTTCTCGTTGGTTTCTTTCTGCCGACGATCGGCATTCGAGGCCTTTCACTTGGCCTTGCCGGTTTTTCGTTTTTGCTCTGCATCCTTCACTTTCTGCGGCCGTCCGAACGCTCCGCCGCGGCGCCCGTCCGCGTTACGCATTCTCTGGAGGAGTGGCTAAACCACCTGCGCCATCCTTCGGCCATCGCGCTGTTCCTGCTTTACTTTTTCTACGTTGGAACCGAGGTCGCCTTTGGCGGCTGGTCCGCCATGCAGGAAAAACGCATCGCCTTGCCTGGATCGGCGCTTTCCCTGGCGCCTTCCTTTTTCTATGGATTTCTTCTGTTGAGCCGCGGCGTTGCGCCGCTTGCACTGCGGCGCATCTCGCAACTGGTGATCTCGGTCGGGGGATTGCTCTGTGCCACGCTGGGCGGGGCCATCATCCTCGGTGCTGGCACGCCGCCGATCCTTTATCTTGGGGCGGCGCTCGCCGGTTTCGGCCTCGCGCCGCAGTATCCGATGCTCGTCACCTGGCTCGCCGCCATCTTCGGGGAAGATGCCAATTGGTTGGGCGCGCTGTTTTTTGGAGCCGCGGGTCTTGGGGGCGCGTTTGTACCCTGGCTCGTCGGCATCGTCGCCGATCAAACCCACTCTTTGCGTGCGGGCCTGGCGATTCCGCTCATCGTGAGTGTGATCATGGTCTTTCTTGTGTTGCGTGCGCGGCCAGCCCCCGCTGTGGCGCGTTCATAAGCGGTTCGTGGCACAGACACTCGTGTCCGTGCTCCTGGGCTTGTAGGGACCGCCTTCCGAGGCGGTCCGCCACGAAAAAAATGCTACCCGGTTCCACCGTGCCGTAAAGAATGCTCCTCGGGGGGCACGGCTTCAGCCGTGCCGTAAATCAGCAAATTCAAAGGGCCTTAGCCCCTGAGGGAACACCGGAAATTGCGCGAAACCATTTACGAAACGAGTTGGTGTTTTTAACGGTCGATCGTTACGGCTTGCGCGAGCTTGAAGTTAATCTTAGTTTCCGCGGGCAGATTCACGTTTTGACCGCCGGTTCCCCCCGACACCGCCAAGCCACCCCCGCCTCCTACCGCCGCGCCAATGGCTGCGCCTTTACCGCCTCCTGCGAGTCCTCCAATGAGAGCCCCTGCGGCTGCACCACCACCGGTGACCGCAGCGGTCCGTTTGCCTTTGCCTTTTTCCGTACGGCTATAGGTGTGTGTCGCGATCAGGTAGTCCTTCCCGCGCACATTAATCTGCGTCAGCCTGATCGTCAGCAGGGCTTCGCCTTTGAATTTCCCTTGCTTCTTCGCGTCCACGACGGTTCCGGTCACGCGCGCGCCCTTCGGTATCGCTTCTTCGCCGTCCACCAGGACCGGAGCGGCCAGGCTTGCTTCAAAGGATTGGCCCGGCGTCGCGGAATACGAACTGACGGAGGTGGACAAAATCACGGGGAGCGACGTTCCTGCCGGCACGACAAAAGGCTCGGGTGGAGGCATCGGCTGCTGGTTCGCTGGATTCGACGCGGCTGCTTGCTCGGGTGTTGGAGCCTGCACTTGTTGCGTTCCCGGCTGTTGAGGCGGCGTATTGGCCGCCGAATTCGGAGTCGGCGTGTTCGCCGTTGGCGGTGGCGTCTGGTTCGTTGCGGTATCCGGTTTCTGGCACCCAGCAATGAGGCACATTGCGACTGCCACTCCGTAAATGGTCCATTTCTTGTTCATGGAATTCTTTCACTCCTCAGATTGGCGCGTATTTAGTTTTGATAACCTTGCTGGAGTTCTGCTCGAACTCGGCCGGAGCGGCGCAGGTCATCCTTAGCCCGCATACTACCATTTCCCGTCATCTTCTTTCTATTGGTTCTGTTCTCTGGCGCCGTCACACTGGCTTCCGTGCAGGGCTGGATACACAGTTCATCTTCGTTGGACGAACCTCGGCTCCCCCATTACAATTTCGCTCATGCTTCCTGAAGCACGCGTTGCTGGGCCTGTTTCTCCCACGGAGGCTGTCTCCATCGCCCAGCAACTCTTTGGCGTACAAGCCACGGCGCATCAGCTCCCGGGTGAATATGATGACAACTTTCACCTCGTCACTCCCGGTGGCCAGGCGTTGGTCCTCAAAATTATGCATCCGGCGCGCGAAGCCGCCTTCGTAGACATGCAATGCCGCGCGCTCACGCATCTCAGGGCCAGGGCGCCTCACCTTTCCCTCCCTCGTGTCATTCCTAGCACCGGAGGTGAACTTTTCGCGCAATTGAAAATCGCCGACGGCACGAACCGCCTGGTTTGGCTCCTCACCTTTCTCCTGGGAGCGACTCTCGCGGAAACCGCGCCGCATTCTCCAGGGCTACTTACTTCCCTCGGGCGGCTCCTCGGAGAAATCGATTCCGCATTGCTTGATTTCTCACACCCTGCCACGCAAGGCGATCTGAAGTGGGACATCACACGCTCCCTGTGGGCGCGCGAATTTCTCCCGTGCATCGCGGATGGCCGGCGCAAGGCTTTGGCACAGCATTTCCTCGATCTCTTCGAGCGGGAAGCAGCACCCCTTCTGCCGCGCCTTCGCCGGAGCGTCATCTATGGCGACGCAAACGATCACAACGCACTGATCTCTCCTGATTCGCGCGAAGTTGTCTCGGTTATTGATTTCGGCGACATGCATACGGCTCCTTTCGTCGCGGAACCCGCCGTAGCCGCGGCTTATGCGGTCCTTGGCAAAGAGGATCCGCTCTCCGCCGCGGCTTGTGTTTTGTCCGGTTACCAAGGAGTCTTCCCTCTGAACGAAATGGAAATCACGACGTTTTATCCGCTCATGGCCGTGCGGCTCGCGGTCAGCGTGATCAATTCCGCGCACCGGCAGTCCCTGCATCCGGAGGATCCCTATGTCACGATTTCCGAAACCTCCGCCTGGGCCGCGCTCGAGCGCCTTGCAAATGTGGATTTCCGGCAAGCTCACGAATTCTTCCGTGCGGTCGGAGCACAGCCAAGAGTGTCTGTGCAACAGCGACGTACGCGTGACGAAACCCTAGCCGTGCGCGAAAAATTGCTCGGCGCAAACCTGAGCCTCTCGTACGACAAGCCGGTCAAAATCGTGCGTGGGTGGCGGCAATATTTATACGACGACGCCGGCCGCGCATTCCTGGACGTCTACAACAACGTTCCTCTCGTTGGACACTCGCATCCACGCGTGGTGCGTGCCGTCGCGGAGCAGCTCGCGCTCCTCAACACGAACACGCGCTATCTGCACGACAATATCGTTCGCTATGCAGAACGGCTCACCGCGCTTCTGCCTGCACCGCTCCGCGTCTGCTACTTTCTCAATTCCGGCAGCGAAGCCAACGAGCTGGCGCTGCGGCTCGCCCGCGCATACACCGGCCGGGAAGACGTTATCGTGCTCGAACATGCGTACCACGGGCACACGACCACCCTGATTAACATCAGCCCTTACAAGTTCAACGGTCCTGGCGGTGCCGGCCGTAAGCCCTGGGTGCACGTTGCTCCCATCGCCGACGATTATCGCGGTCTCTATCGACGCGGCGACGCCGATATCGACAAGAAATACGCCAGGCATGTTGCGGAGATTTTTGAGAAAGTGAACAGGGAAGGGCGGGGAATTGCCGCCTACATTGCAGAGACGCTACCCAGCGTCGCGGGGCAAATCGTTTTTCCGCCCGGTTATCTCGCCGAAGTTTACAGGCATGTGCGTGCCGCCGGGGCCGTCTGCGTTGCCGACGAAGTGCAGGTGGGGTTCGGGCGCCTTGGCACGCACTTCTGGGGATTTGAAACGCAAGGCGTAGTTCCGGACATCGTGGTTCTGGGAAAGCCGATCGGCAACGCGTTTCCTCTGGCTGCGGTCGTCACGACTCCGGAGATCGCTGCACCGTTCACGAAGGGAATGGAATTTTTCTCGACCTTTGGCGGCAATCCTGTCGCTTCTGCCGCGGGCCTCGCGGTGCTCGATGTCCTGGAAGAGGAAGGGCTCCAGCGGAACGCACTGGACGTCGGTTCGCGCTGGACCCACGAACTACAAGCTCTCCAGGCAAAGCACTCGCTCGTCGGCGATGTCCGCGGCTCCGGCCTTTTTCTCGGTATTGACCTCGTCATCGATCGCGATACGCGAGCCCCCGCCACCAGGCAAGCCAGCTATGTGGTCAACCGGCTTCGCGAAGAGGGCATTCTCGTGGGCACCGACGGTCCGCACCACAACGTACTCAAGCTGCGCCCTCCGCTTATTTTCTCGGATGCCGACGCCCATCACTTCACTTCCACTCTCTCCTCCATCCTCTCCGAGCCACCCGTCTGTCAGGGCACGGCTGAAGCCGTGTCGTAAACTTTTTCGGCTGAAAGGGCCCGGGCCCAACGTGGCTTGTCTTTGTTCGATGCCGTAACCCGATGTCATCCTGAGCCCGCGCCTTTTGCTAGCGAAGGACCTCATCCCTGGAAACTGGCAAAGCGTTATGATTGAAAACAGTTTTGTGCAAAAAAATGCTCAAAACCCAAGCTGCGGAAGATGCTGGCCATAGGCTTGTCTCCCGCCTGCCCCCAAAACCGCCCGCACTCTCGGCTATCTCGCCCAGATTCTGCTGTAAACCATCCCCAGGGCCCACGATGAGTTTGCATCAGCTTTGGCTATTGGCATCTCAAGCGCGTGGTCCGCAAATGTCTTGGCCGTGCCACTCCCGGATTCCTGGAGTCCTTCCTGCAACCTGACCC
>Ga0306920_100002460_pt1 | contig 23433 bp, 20 predicted proteins | sample flu12Cox44000170_FD_204666 | JGI IMG/M metagenome (GOLD analysis project Ga0306920, IMG submission 204666) | Lab enrichment of tropical soil microbial communities from Luquillo Experimental Forest, Puerto Rico - flux4day.12C.oxic.44.000.170 (v2)... | ecosystem: Environmental > Terrestrial >...
ACCATCGCCCTCAACGGGTACTACAGCCAGCAGCATTATCCCGACCATCTGCGCCGCATCCGTTTCCGCGATGCTGACAGTTCCAAGATGTTGGTCTTCTTGAGCAACCAGTTTGCCCTGCCGGCAACCGCCGTCTGCGCGCTCTACAAGGCGCGCTGGCAGGTTGAACTGTTCTTCAAGTGGGTCAAGCAGCATCTGCGCATCAAGCGGTTTTACGGCACTTCGGAGAACGCAGTGAAGTCCCAAATCTGGATCGCCGTTTCGATCTATCTCCTCGTCGCCATCGTTAGGAAGCGCCTTAACCTCGACGCTTCGCTCTACACATTGCTACAAATCTTGTCAGTGACGCTCTTCGAAAAAACGGCGCTCTGTCAGGTGGTTACCGGAGTCGAATACAAACCCTACGGCGGCGTCCAATGCAACCAGTTGAATCTGTTCGCGTTTTAACCGGACACTAATGTGGGTGGTCATATAATTGTGCCAGGAGTGGTACCCGATCTCACATGCCACGGTTAGCTTATCCGCGCGTCAAGCAACGGTCTGCGCCATTGGGCTGCTGCTTCCGAGTGTTGGTCAGCAATTGGTTTGATGCATGCAAGCGGCCGCGCGGTTACCGTCGAAATGTGGTAAGTGCCCCGAACAGCAGGTTCATGAGGAAGGTCAAGTAAGGAGAAAATCCGTGAGCGAGCCGTCAAAGTTTTCAGCACAGGTCGTTGTCAAACCGCATTATCTGAAAGACGCGAACCGAATTACGGCAGCGTTTCGTCAGGCCGGATATGAATGCGGGCCGTTGGTTGGGAATAACTTCTCGATCACCGGTCCAGCAGGGCATTTTGGGGGCGCAATGCAAGGTGTAGCTGTTTCTGCGGCCCCTTCGGCCGACGCTGTTCTCAAGCGTCTCGATGAGAAGACCCAGGCGATGATCGAGTCGGTGGTGTTTCCTAGTCCTCCAGATTTCGGGCCGTGGGGAGGTCACTAATTGGGTCTTTGCCGAAATAAGACTGGATGATGTCGGGAACGCAGCGACAATCGACAAGCACTCCGGTTAAATGACATGGAAGTTGTTGCCGCCAGTTTGGATTGCTGACAAGCGCCCGCGGGGCATGGAATTCCACAATTAGAGCGGTTTCCGACCGAGTAGGTTCGGCAGAATAAGGATTTTTCAAGAAAACGCTGATCGGCGAGAGTTGTGAACGCAACATATCGTTGGGCGACGACGTGCCGGCACCATATTCGGGGATTTACGGGACCAGGTGGTTGCGGCGCTGACGGCGGGGGCGTCGGCGCGAGGGGCGGCGAGCCGGTTTGGGATCAGCGTCAGCACAGCGATACGCTGGGCGCAGCGATTGCGGGTGGAAGGTCACGCGCAGGCGCGTGCGATGGGGGGCGATCACCGTTCGCGTCTGGTCGAGCACCGCGCCGCGGTATTGGAGCTGGTAGCCCAGCAGCCCGATCTGACGTTGCAGGAGATCCGCGGCGCGCTGGCGGCAGCCTCTGGGGTCACTGTCGGGCTGGCGAGTTTGTGGCGTTTTCTCAAGGCGCAAAAGATCACGCTCAAAAAAAAGATCCTGCACGCCGCCGAGCAGGATCGCTCCGACGTAGCCGAGGCGCGGCGGATCTTCATTCGCCGCCAGCCGGCGCTTGATCTCGACCACTTGGTCTTCATCGACGAGACTTGGGCTGCCACCAATATGGCACGCCGCTATGGCCGCGCCGGCCGCGGGTGGCGACTTCTCACCCCGGTGCCGCGTCGGCACTGGAAGGTGACGACCCCGGTGGCTGGTCTGCGGACCAGTGGGATCACCGCGCCCTGTGTCTTTGACAGCGCCATCAACGGCGAGCGCTTCTGCGCTTATATCGAGCAAATTCTGGCCGCGACCTTGCGGCCCAAGGACATCGTCATGCTCGACAATCTAACGAGCCACAAGGCGGCCGGCGTTGCCGAGGCGATCACCGCACAAGGCGCTCAGCTCGTCTACCTGCCGCCCTACAGCCCAGACCTCAGCAGGCCTTCGCCAAATTCAAGGCGGCGCTGCGCAAGGCCGACGCGCGCACCCGTGAGGGTGTGTGGCAACTCATCGGTCAAACACTCGACCGCTTTCAGCCGCAAGAATGCCGCAACTTCTTCCAAAAACGCCGGCTATGCAACCTGATCGGAAATCGCTCTAGTGGCAAAGTGGCAGTATTTGATGAAAGTAATGTGATGATCTATAGGTATATTTGACCAAACGTCAGACCGGATTTAGACACGAATGCCACGCGGTGTCAGAATTACAGCGGAGCAAGACGACGCAATTATTGGGGCGCTGACCGCGAAGCCTCGTGCTTTAGAGGTCTCGCGTGAAAATGGCTGGAGCTTTACGAAAATGGCTGGAGCTTTACGACAGTGTGGCGGCGGGCGGAAAGCGCGGGCATCGAATTGACGGTCGGTCGTGAAGCAAACGGCATAAGCTCATCTTTCTCGGCGACACAATGTACGAGACGGCGAGCACCGGGTCGCCGGCAGTACCTGTCGTCACGGAGCAGACTACCGATCCCACGGCCCTGTCGAACGCGATCACTGCGTACAACCAAAACTACTTAATCGGCATTCCCCGGATATCAGTGCTATTGTTGCGCCAGGACAATACGTGCGATCACGTATGAAGGCCCGTGAATGCAGTCTCAACCGGCATTTTCCAATTCCGGCATCGGCGAACGCTATCGATTTTGATCATCTCCTCGCGCAGGCTGGTCAGAGAATATCGAGCAATTGCCTCGGGCATCGCCAGCGTGCGCATGAAATTGCCGAAGTTGTCGGCGAGCGCATGAAGTTGGAGGCGGACGGCGTTGGCGGCGAAGGAACGGCATGACAGCCGGGTCCACTTGATCGCGCCCTTGCCCTACTTTAATCCATTGCTTGGCTGTCCCGCGCTGGTTGTAGAAGGCCACGACGCGCTCGGTTGGCCGCGCCAGGTTGGTGACGATGAAGCCGACCCGCGGATAAAGCTCGCCTGGATGCCACTCGACTTTCGCTACCACTCGGCGGGGCTTCTTCCAGCTCTGCGCCTGATAGCTGAAGCTGGCATAGTAGCGGCGCACCTCATGCGGCGGTCGACCGACCGGGCGTTTGAGCAGATATCCAATCTTGTCCTGCGAGACCCTGTTGGCCGGCAACCGGATGCCGTAACCCATACTCTCGGCTTCGAGGAACTCGTAGATCTCCGGGTTGGCAAAGGCCGCGTCGCCGCGGAAATAGCGCCGCTTTACAGTGTCCCGGTAACGGGCGATCACCTGCTCCAGCACCGCGCGCCAGCCCTCGGCGCTGTGAACGTTCCCCGAAAGCAGGGCACAGCGCTCCACATCGTCGAGCTGGTTGAACACGAAAAGCGGGTGGTAACAGGTGCAGCCGAAATGCCCGTTGTAGGCGCTGCCTTCCTGCTCGCCCTAGGTCGGGTTCTCGCCCGCTACCACAAGATCAGCTACGACGCGGCGGCGATCGAGGGGCTGTTTGTCGAGCTGTTTGTCGACGCCCATGGGCCGCCGCCGCCGCAGATCACGCTCGATCTCGACGCCACCGACGATCCGCTGCACGGCCATCTGGAAGAGCGCTTCTTCCACGGCTATTACGACAGCTACTGCTACCTGCCGCTTTACGTGTTCTGCGGCCGGCATCTGCTGGCCGCCAAATTGCGTCCAGCCAACATCGACGCCAGCGCCGGCAGCATTGAGGAGGTGGCGCGGATCGTCACCCGGATCCGCCGGCGCTGGCCCAAGGTGCGCATCCTGTTGCGTGGCGATTCGGGCTTTGCCCGCGAGGCGTTGATGGCCTGGTGCGAGAACAACGGTGTCGATTTCCTGTTCGGCTTGGCCAAGAACAGCCGGCTGGTCGGCGAGATCGCGGCGGAACTGACCGCCGCGCAAGAGCAGAGCCAAAGAACCAAAAAGCCGGCCGGCCGCTTCAAGGATTTCTGCTGGCGAACCCCCAACAGCTGGAGCCGGGAACGGCGGGTCGTGGGCAAGGCGGAATGGACCGCAGGCAAAGCCAATCCGCGGTTGGTGTCAGCTCGCTGGGGCGCGAGGAACACGAGGCCCGGCACCTCTACGAGAAGCTCTACTGCGCACGCGGCGAGATGGAGAACCGGATCAAGGAATGCCAGCTCGACCTTTATGCTGATCGCACCTCGGCCAAGACGATGCGCGCCAACCAGTTGCGGCTGTGGTTTACCTCGATGGCCTATGTGCTGCTGTGCGCCTTGCGCCGCATCAGCGCGGCCCACACTCAGTTCGCCCGCGCCTCGTGCGGCACCATCCGCCTCAAGCTGCTAAAGATTGGCGCGCTTGTGCGCACCAGCGTGCGCCGCGTCAAGCTCGCCATGCCCTCGGCCTTCCCCTACCAAGCCGAGTACCGCGCTGCCCATGCCGCACTCACCGCTGCCGCAACAGTCTGACGAACCAGAAGACGCGGCCACAATAACCCCACAAACCCACCATTGGGATCATCGTCCCCAAGATCATCGTCCCCAACAGGACTCGTAAAAGTTAAAACCCGGTCGCTTCAACCCACAACCACCATTTTCTTCATCGGCTCAGCCATCCCATCAGCCATCCCATACGTCGGCTGCCGTCAAAAACGACCAGTATGAGAAATGCGGGCTAATTCAAAAGACTGTGTTAATCCGACAGGGCCTAGCGCGCGTAACAGGGTGGCGGGGAGCGTTGCGCCCTTTCGATACTGGGCGCACTTCATCCACATTAAAGCACGCCTGTTCTGCAATTCATTGATCGTTTCGCGTCCGACAACCGGGGAAACGGCCAGCATTTTCTAATCGAAGAATGAGCCTCAAACCGGGAGTAGCGACCCGGTTCTTGCACTTCCATCACTCGTTCCACTTCCGGTGATGAAATCTGCTCGAGTTCGTTCACCCTTTCAGCGTTTCAGTATGTGCTAATTGGACCTGACAGATCAAATCCTAACAATCTAAAGTAGAGCACCAAGGCGTTGACAGGTACGAAAAAGCCGCTTATCCTGTCAGAGCAGATTCCGCAGGCGTCAGTTCTTAGCGCGCATTATTTTTCGGCGCGCCGTACGAGCAGTACTTTCGAAGTGCGTCGTCACGTGGAGAGGCTGATTGTCCGTACCAAGCCATCTTTTCGCTCACGCTTCGCCGCTGTCGGTTGGAGGACGGCCGCTTTTCGAGAGAGGCCGCCGCATTGATCGCAGAAGTGCTCGCGCATTTCGTTCGCTGCCCGCCGTTGTCCGGGCTGCGGGGGCGGCTCTGCAGGAAGCCGGGTTTCGCGTCTTGCAGACAACTTCCGTCACAATCAACGTCACCGGTCCCACAGAACTATTCGAAAAAGCGTTTCGCACAAAGATCGTTGAAAAATACGTACCTCGTTCTGCGGGCGGAGGAATGATGTCGCTTTACGACTCGCCGGACACGGATGTACTCGGGTTAATCGCAACTGAAGGTACTCCGTTCGAGCAGGTAATTGAAGGTGTAGGACTGGAAGTGCCCAGATATTTCTTTGCACCTTTCGCGAGGCCTCCGGCTGTCGATTACTTCCATTTGAGGGTGCCAGCGGATATCGCGGCAAAAACGCGCGCCGATGTCGCACACGCGCTGGGAATTATGGGCAACGGCGTGCGAGTTGCGTTCGTCGATTCCGGCTGGTACCGACATCCTTATTTCGATGAGCAGGGGTATGACGTCGCTGAAGTTCTCCTTGCGCCCGGAGTTTCCGTTCCGGAGCGCGATGAGTCCGGCCACGGAACAGGCGAATCCGCGAACGTTCTGGCGGTGGCACCGGGATGTCAGTTACTGCCGATAAAAATGAACTCGATGAACACGATTGCCGCATTCAACATAGCGGTCGCGTTGCAGCCTGATGTGATCTCGTGCAGCTGGGGGACCCACTCGCCTTTCGAGCTGAGCGCCGCAGACATGGTGCTATCGGCTTCGGTGGCCGAAGGCGTTGCCGCTGGCATTACGGTGATCTTTGCGGCAGGCAATGGCCACGCCGGCTTTCCGGGGCAGCACCCGGACGTGATCTCGGCGGGCGGAGCGTACATTGATGAGAACGGCGCGATGCAGGCCTCGAATTACGCGAGCGGGTTCATGAGTCAGATTTTCCAAGGCCGCAGGGTGCCGGATGTCTGCGGTCTGGTCGGTGTGCGCCCGAAGGCGACTTACATCATGCTCCCGGTCGATCCGGGATGCAACATCGACACAGGTAGCATCGGAGTGTTTCCGGACGGAGACGGGACGGCCCCGGATGACGGATGGGCCGCTTTCAGCGGGACGTCTGCTGCTTGTCCGCAGATCGCGGGCGCGGCCGCGTTGATCCGTCAGGTGGCGCCGTCGCTGCCGCCGATCGGCATCAAGTTCGCCTTGATGTCGTCGAGCCGTGATGTCGTGGACGGATTCTGCTCTCCCGTGGGAGGGGTGCACAACGGCCTTCCGGCGGCGCCGGGGCCGGATGACGCCACGGGGTCCGGCCTGGTGGACGCGTTCGATGCTGTCGTTTCCGGCTACTGGCTCGGCCAGCAGTTCGAATTGACTAAGCCGGTGATGGAGGCGGCCGGAACGGCCTCGATGAGCGGCGGGGCCTACGGAACGCGGATCACGGCGCGCCCGTTCGGCTACGCCGTGTAATGTGGTGCGCACTCCCAACGGTGTGACTGATGGATCAGAACCGCAGAAGATCGCAAACCTGGAAGACAAAGGTGAAAGCGGCGCGTCGTGTGCCGCAGAGTGAGGCCAAGGAGCAGACTCGAGAGGAGGAGACCGAGGCTTTGCCGGTCGAAGCCGCGAAATCCGCGCCGGTTTCCGAGGGACACGAGCGGGCCGCTGGTGCGGACGACGGTGGTGAGTCAGGGTTGGAACAGCAGTATGCGGTTCACGGTGCCACTGAGTCCGGGAGAAGTGAGGAATTGAGGGAATCCTTGCAGGCCGAAGCGGTCCCGCCTGCGCCGGAGCCCGGCGGCACCCGAACCGACGATCAACCCATTGCGCGCAAGGAGAGGGAGCGTATGGCAGAAGAGAATGAAGCTGCGAGACAAGAAACGGCCAGTGCCGCGAGTGCACCGGCCGCCGAGGTTCCAGTAACTGAGCAGCCGGTTGGCAGCAAGCCAGTTCCTGTGACGACGCAATATGTCATCACGGTAGACAATGAGACCGGCATAGCTACGAAGGTCGAGAGGATTGATGAAGAGACCGCTGACCGGAGGGAAATCAGCGCCGACGAGTACGCGGCTATGTATTCCTACTCTGCAGGCATGTCTTCACCGGAATTGGCGTCTTTCATGTCGTTCTCCGCGCCCGGCGCCTCATTCGGGTACGATCCTCTTCGCGAGGCTTATTACCGTGGTGTGGCGGACTACCTTCAAGCACTCACTCGGCTCGGGTGAGACAGGCCTTCACGAATGGTACCCGGATCCGAATAAGGGTCTGGCCTGACTTCACGTGACGTATAAAGGAGACATCTCAATGGACGAATATATGCTGGCCTATTACCAAGGCATGGCGGATGCTGCCAGTGCCATGGGCGGTGACCTTTCGACCTTCGGGTACCCTTCGCTCATGGGCGGAGGGTTGGGTGGCGGGTATGCCGATGAAATCGGCGGATACTACGACGAGTCGGGCGGGTATCTGGATGCAAACGGCGGTTACTACGATGCCGAAGGTAATTACACGGATCCGGATGGCAACACGTACGACGCGTTCGGCGGCTTCAGCGACGCCGAAGGCAATTATACAGACGCAGAGGGTAATATCTACGACGCCATGGGCGGCGTGATGGATGCGTCCGGCGGATATTACGACGCACAAGGCAATTACACTGACCCGGTAACCATGATGGCCGCGTTCTCGGCCTCGCCTTACTAAAGTAATTTCGTTCCGGTCCTTTTGCGGCATCCGAGTGGCTGAGCGGGGCGCCGCCTCGCAGCGATGCCGGAGATGCTGTGTGATGTTTGAATGATTCCGCAATAGGGTCCGGCTGTGAAGACGTCCGGCGACGAGGGGCAGAAGCAAATCCTTCTCTTCTGTTTCCCTTTTGCCGGCGGAAGCGCATCGGCATTCAGGAACTTCACTGCCGCATCGGGCAATGCGCCGGAGTTAATCCCGCTCGAATATCCGGCGCATGGCGCACGTCGGAACGAGCCGCCTGCCGAAGATATGGTGTCGCTGGTCGGCGATATTTTGCAATACATATCGCTGACCCTCAGGAGCCCGTACGCGTTGTTCGGGCACAGCCTCGGCGCTCACATAGCGTTCGAAACCACCTGCAAACTGCTCCGCCTCGGCTACCCGCCACCTGTTGCGTTGCTGGTATCGGGCGCATGCCCTCCCGACAGACTTACATTTGACGGGGCCCACAGATTGGGCGATGAGGAGTTTCTGGGCATGCTCAGCGAATACGGCGCGATACATGAGGAGATACTCCGCGACCGGGAACTTCTTTCGATCGTGCTGCCAGTAGTGCGGAGGGACTTCGAACTCCTCGCCGAGTGCCGGTACACGCGATGCGAGCCGCTGCCGGTTCCGATTTTGGCCTTCGGCGGACTGAACGACTCCAAGGTTTCAATAGCCGATATTTTGGCTTGGTCACGATTCACGCAGAAGTCGTTTCGCGTACGTTTCTATTCAGGCAAGCACTTTTTTCTGTTCACCAATATCCGTCAGCTTGCGGCGGATATTGAGGGACAGCTGAATCAACTATGCGTTACCGGGGAGACGAGGCAGCAATATGAGTGACGTCGCTGCGAAACTGAAGAATTTATCGGCCTCTCAAAAACGGGAGCTTCTCGCACGTCTGATGCAGATGCGGAAAAAGGTGAACCGGAAGGCCTCGGTTTCTTATGCGCAGCAGCGGCTCTGGTTTCTGGAGCAACTGGTCGCGGGCAATCCGTTCTACAACGAAGCGAGCGCTCTCCGGATCAAGTTCCCCGTAGACCGGCGGGTATTGCAGGCTGCACTCAATGATCTCGGCCGGCGGCACGAGTCACTCCGCACCGTGTTCGAGGTGCATGACGGCAAACCACAGCAGTCTGTCCTCTCGGAACTCGAACTGCCGGTGGTCTTTCACGATCTGTCGTCCTGTCCTGCCGAACGTCGCGAAGCCGAGGCGCTGACGATCGCGAGGGAAGGCGCTCTAGAGCCCTTCGATCTGTCGAAAGGTCCGCTAATTCGTGTGCGGCTGATTCAGCTTGCGCCGTACGATTTCCTTTTCGTGCTGAATATGCACCATATCGTGTGCGACGGCTGGTCTATGAAGTTGTTTTTCGATGAGTTTCAGGCGCTGTACGAGGCACACTTGTTCGGCCGTCCGGTGTCGCTCCCGCCGCTGCCCATTCAGTACGCCGACTTCGCGATCTGGCAGCGCGAGTACCTCAGCGGCCCGCGGATGGCGGCTGAGCTGGGCTATTGGGAAGAAAAGCTGGCCGGGATCAGCGAACTCGAGCTCCCGCTCGACTACCCGCGTCCGCCGTTGCCGACGTTCCGCGGCGCTCGGGAGCCGCTAAGGGTTCCGGCATCGACCGTCGCGCCGATCCGGATCGTGTGCGAGCAGGAGAGTGCCACACTATTCATGGGCTTGTTGGCGGTTTACCAGACACTGTTGTGCCGCTACTCGGGCCAGAGCGACATCGTGGTCGGCTGTCCGATCGCGAATCGCAACCGGCCGGAGCTCGAGCTGTTGATCGGATTCTTCGTCAACACACTTGTGATGCGGACGGACCTGTCCGGAAATCCGACGTTCCGGGAGCTGGTACGGCGGGTGCGGGAGACCGCGCTGGGAGCCTATGCCCATGCGGACGTGCCATTCGAGAAGCTCGTGGAAGAGCTGCAGCCCAGGCGCGATCCGAGCCGGAATCCGCTATTCCAGGTGACATTTCAGTTCCTCAACGTACCGGCTTCGCAGCAGGATATGTCGAACGATCTGCCTCAGGCCCTCGAGTTCGATCTGCACACGGCCAAGTTCGATTTGCGTTGCGATCTGTGGGAGGCGGGCGCCGACGTGATGGGGCAACTCGAGTATAGCACAGATCTGTTTGTGCCCGAAACCGGGCGCGCACTCGCCCGGCACTTCCAGACACTGGCGGCGCAGATTGCGCATGCTCCGGACAAACGGATCAGGGATTTACGAATAATGCTGCCGGAGGAGGAGCACCGCATCCTCCGCGACCTCAACGCAACGAATATCCGCTTCCCGGACCGGCAGCCGGTGCACGAGAGAGTGGCGCGTCAGGGGCAAGTTGTGGGGAAGTGCCTGGCGGTGAAGGATGAGAACGGCGAACTCACCTACAAGGAGCTGAACAGTCGGGCGAATCGTCTGGCGAGCTTTCTTCGCAGGCGCGGGGTCATGCCCGGCAGCCTAGTCGTATTGCTGATGGATCGTTCAGCGGACCTCGTGGTGTCGGCGCTCGGTGTGCTCAAGGCAGGAGCGGCTTACGTGCCGATGGATCCTGCGTATCCGGAGGAACGGCTTGCGGTAATGATCAGGGATGCCGCCGTGTTCTTCGCGCTGACGCAGCAGCGCCATGTTCACAAACTCCCGCCGCATCTGACGCGCCTGAGCGTGGACTTTGATGCGGCTCTGTTTTCCGAAGAACCTGACAGTGAGCCAGGTGTCAGTACGACCACGACAAGCCTGGCATACGTGATCTTCACATCGGGGTCGACGGGCCGGCCGCGAGGTGTCGAAGTCACGCATGACGCGCTGAACAATCTGATCTCCTGGCATATCGCGGAATACAAGGTGACGGCCGACGACAGGGCAACGCTGTATGCGAGCCCGGCGTTTGACGCGTCGGTTTGGGAGATTTGGCCGTACCTGTCCGCAGGAGCCAGTCTGCACGTCCCGGATCCCAGAACGTCTTTGGGTTTCGCTGCGCTGGCCGAGTGGATGGCAGATCGCGGGATTACTCTCAGCTTCCTGCCGACGCCGGTTGCTGAATCCTTTGTAGAAGGAGACTTGCCATTGCGCTTGCGCCTGCGGGCCCTTCTCACGGGCGGAGACAAACTGCGCAAGTACCCCTCACACCGCCTGCCGTTTCGGTTCGTGAACCATTACGGTCCCACGGAGAACACGGTTGTCGCGGCGTTTGCAGATGTCAGTGAAGGGCCGGCCGCTGAGGTGCCTCCCATCGGCCGGCCGATTGCGAACGTACAAGCGTATGTTCTGGATCGTAGTCTACGTCCGGTGCCGATGGGCGCTAAGGGCGAACTGTATCTGGGAGGCCGAGGGCTCGCGCGCGGTTATCTGAACCTGCCTGCGGCAACTAACGAACGGTTCATCGTCAATCCGCTCGATCGCACGCTTGCGAGCCGTCTGTACCGCACAGGCGACGTGGTGCGGTACCGCCATGACGGCAATCTCGAGTTCCACGGCCGTGCGGACCGGCAGTTGAAGATTCGCGGTTTTCGGATCGAGCCGGGCGAGATCGAAGCCGCGATCGACCGGCACCCGGCGGTGCAACGAAGCCTCGTCGCGACAAGGGTCAACGGTACAGGTGAAGAGAGCCTAGTTGCCTACGTAGTCCGCAAGGCCGGGCCGGAGTCGCATACGGACGCTGCGAGCGTGAGTGAAGACCACGTCTCCGAGTGGCAGAACATCTACGAAGCGATCTACACCGGCGGTGAGACCGGCGTGGACCGTGGATTCAACATCGTGGGATGGAACAGCAGCTACGATGGGACGCCGCTGGGCGAGGCGGAGATGAGGGAGCAGGTGGAAGGAACGGTGGAGCGGATCCGTTCGCTCGGCGGTGGGCGTGTGCTGGAGATCGGCTGCGGCACGGGTCTGCTGCTGCTGCGGCTGGCGGGAGAATGCGAGCGCTACGTGGGCAGCGACTTTTCCGCGGGTGTGCTGGCCGAACTGGAGCGGGAGTGCCGGGCGCGAGGGCTGCGCTCTGTGGAGCTGTGGCACCGGACAGCAGACGACTTCAGCGACATTGAAGCCGGGTCGTTCGACCTTGTGGTGCTAAACTCGGTGGTGCAGTACTTCCCGGGCATGGACTATCTGGTGCGAGTGCTGGAAGGAGCGATGCGGGCGCTGCGGCCCGGCGGGCGGCTGTTCGTGGGAGATGTGCGGAGCCTGCCACTGCTGCCGTGGCTGCATGCCGGGATTGAACTGGGACGTCTGGGCGAGAAGGCGACCGCCGGGGAGCTGCGGCAGCGTGTGGAGCGGTGCGTGGAGCACGAGCAGGAACTGGTGATCGAGCCGCAGTTTTTCCTCGACTGGGCGGCGACAGGGCCTGTGCGGCCGTTGTGGATGCAGTTGAAGCGTGGATGGCGGCGCAACGAGCTGACGCGGTTCCGTTATGATGTGGCGCTGCAGGTGGGAGCGGGGAGGGAATCGGAGGTTGCCTGGCAGGAGTGCCGGTGGGAGAAGTGCGGGAGTGCGGAGGATCTGAAGCGGTATTTGGGGCAGGAGCGTCCGTCGGCGGTGGTGATCCGGGGTGTGCCGAATGCGCGGTTGGCGGGGGAGGCGCGGCTGGCGGAGTATCTGCAGCGCGGGGAGGCGGGCAGCGGGGTGGCGCAGTTGCGGCGAGCGGTGGCGCAGGCGGCTGGCGAGGGTGTGGAGCCGGAGCAGGTGTGGCAGTGCGGCCGCGAGTGCGGGTATGAGATGCGGGTGGGGTGGTCGGCGGAGAAGGATCGGTTTGATGTGTGGTGTGTGGCGGCCGGTGGCCGAGGCGATTGGGGGATGTCGCTGCCAGCGGGTGCGGCGCGGCCCTGGAGCGCGTATGCCAATGCGGTGCTGGGGCAGAGGCGGGAGCAGCAGTTGGGCGGGCAGTTGCGGCAGTACCTGCGGGAACGGCTTCCGGAGTACATGACGCCGACGGCGTGGGTGTGGATGGAAGCGCTGCCGCTGACGCCGAACGGCAAGCTGGACCGCCGCGCGCTGCCGGCGCCGGAGGCTGATCGCGGGCCGGCCGAGAACAGCTATGTGGGGCCGCGGACGGCGCTGGAAGAACAGATTGCGGCAGTGTGGAGCCAGATCCTGGGGCTGGAGCGGATCAGCGTTCACGCCAACTTCTTCGACCTCGGTGGACATTCGCTGCTTGCCACACAGGTGGTGTCGCACCTTAGCGCCGCACTCGGTTTCGAGATCCCGCTCCGGCTGTTGTTCGAGCGGTCGACAATCTCCCGATTCGCTGAGGCCGTCGGAGCCATGGCCGGCAACGCGGCGACCCGAAGGAGCGCAGCGGGCATTCGCCTGTCCCCTGACCGGAGTCCGGACGTGTCGGGCCTGTCGGATACCGAGGTTGACGTTTTGCTGCACGCGATGCTGCCGAAACCGCAACGCTCGTCCGTTGATGCTTGAAATCCTGGCAGCGGTCGCGGCTGCCACCGGTGCTGCGGCGTATGGTCTGCATCGGCAGGCTAGCGAGCGGGCGGAGCGTGCCTTTCAAAAGCCGGTTGAGGAAGTCGAGTCGCACGATCCCGGAATCGTTGTCGCCTACCACCCCGACGTACGCCAGATTGGGATGAATGTTCTCGAAAGTGGCGGCAATGCCATCGACGCTTTCGTCGCCGCTGTCACGGCTGAGAACGTAATGGCCGAAGGCGCAAGTACCCTGACTGGGCCGCTTGGTGTGCTCGTTTACACGACTGCTGACAATCGCCTTCGCTATCTGGATGCGGACCTGAATGACCTCATGGACCCGTCGGGCGAATGGGAACCGAAAACGGGGCCCGGCCGGTCAGCACTTGCGCCGGGCGCTCCCGCGGCACTGGAAGCGCTCGCGACCGAGTTGGGAACACGTCCGCTGTTCGAACTGCTGCGGCCCGCGATCGAGCTTGCCGAGAATGGGTTTCGGGTGAATGCCTTGATGGCTGAAACCATTCGTCGCCGGCGAAAGGTCTTGCGCAGGTCGGAGTTCGGGAGACGGACCTACTTGCCCGACGGTAAGCCGCTCAAGCCGGGAGCGACGATCCGGCTGCCCGACGTCGGGCGCTTTCTCACAGAGTTCGGCTCACAAGGGGCATCTTACGTTTACAAGGGGCAGTGGGCGAGGGACTTCCTTGCGTACGTGCGCGAGCATGGCGGGCTCCTGACAGAAGAGGATCTCGGGAACTATCGCGTCGTGTGGCGAGAACCGCATCGCATAACATTTCGGGACCACGAGATCTACTCCGGCTCCGGACGATCATTCGGCGCATTGTTCCCGCTTCTTGCCCTCAAGATCCTGGAGCAGAGTGATATGCCTGCAGTGCCGCACTACACCCAGCGAGCCGCGAGTCTCGAAACGATGCTGCGCATCGCGCATCGGGTGTGGGCAGAAGAATGGTTGTTCGACTACCGCATCCTGGATGATAAGGATGCGTCTGCGCCCCGGCTGACGTCCGACTATGCCGCCGGCATTTGGGAACGCATTAGGAAAGAGATAGAGCCGGACGGTCGTTCCCGTCCGAACGGGACACACAGCTATCACCTGATGGTTACCGACCGGGAAGGCAACATCGTCACGGGCACAACCACGATCTATTCAGACGCATGGGGTGAAGGCATGTTCGTCCAGGGAATCGCGGTAGCGCCAGCGGGAATGATGACCTTCCTCCGCACACGGCCCGGAGAACGCCGCCTGAGCCCGCTTTCGATGCAGATGGTCTTTCGGAAAGGACGCCCTGTTTTTTGCAGCGGGACAATTTCGGATTCTCTTCTCGAGGCAGCGTTTCAACTGCTGACCAACTGTCTCGTGCATAAAGTGCCCGTATCACAAATTACGTCTACACCGCGTTTCGGAACGTATCCGGACGAACGACATAACTATCTAGATCCGCGAGTTCCTGCGGGAGTTGTGAAAGAACTGGAGAGGAAAGGTTTCCGGTTCCGCCGCAGAGGCGTGGTGGACACGGGACTGGGAGCCGTCATCGCACTCGGAGAGCGAGATGTGATCGGCTCACTTTTGCCGCTCCCCTACCTTGACAGTCCCTTCGTCGTCCCACCGGCCAGGTAATGTAGCGATCACGAGGTGGGGACCGGCGGCGCCCCGCACATTCGCAGCGTGCTGCCGGGCGATTTCACTGCGACGGCTGCGACGTAATCGCTTTCCGACCAGAACGTGTGAAGCTCCCATTCGTTCGGATCGCCGTCGTCCAATCGGAGGAGCGGCGACACCGGTTCAGGTCCCGTGCTGACTTCGAAGCTGTCCAGGTCGCGATAGAGACCATCTCCCAGGGCCTTGACTAAAGCTTCTTTTCGGGTCCAGCAGCGAAAAAACGCAAGTACTCGTTCCCGATCGTCAACAGACAGGATCGCTTCTGTTTCGCCAGGCGCGAAGATCCTTCTCGCGACGGTCTCGATGTCGTCCATCGGGCGGATTGCTTCCACATCAACACCAATCGGTTTGAGGACCGTGACGCCGATAAGGACGACAGGGCCGGAGTGAGAAACGTTGAAGTTAATGTGTGGGGCGTCAGGAAGGAACGGCTTACCGCGCCCCATTCTGCCGAATCGTAACTGCTCCGGGCTGCAGTTCAGCGTCATAGCAAGCACGAGGCGAAGTACTGCCGTTTGCCGCATGCTCCGCTGCTGCAGATCCGGGGACAGGAAGCGTATCGCGCGCTGATATTCCTCGGCGGAAATCACGCTCCGGCAATCGCAAGTGTCCCAGCGGGGGTCAGCGGTAATAGCGGTCCAAAGGTCGATCGCTGCCACGAAGCCTGTCCCCTGAAGCGCCTCGTGCTATCGCACCCGCCTGAGCCAGCCGGCGGGCCAGTATGTGACCTCGACGCCACGATCGGCCGGCGCGTCGGGGCGTGCTAGAATGAACTCTGGGTGCGAGGCGAGAAACACGCTGACGGCGGAGGCGGGATTGTCAACCAGCCACGTCGGATCGCCACCAGGGACGTCGTGCAGGTCGTACATGATTCCATCTTCGGCGATCAGATACGATCCGAGCGTGACCAGGCTGGAGTAAGCTTCGAGTTCTTTGAGAACATGCGCGTAATCGTGAGCGGAATCGAGAATCACCAGAACCTTGTCGTCTTGGCGGCGAAGATTCCTGACACGCTCGATCACCTGCGGCGACGTTGAATCGCCCTCGATTGTCGTGAGCCAGGAGCCAAGCGGATGTGATTGGAGAGCTCGACGCACTTGCGGCATGATGTGGATGTCGATTCCGACGACTCGCCCTTTGTTCAGGATTTTGCAAAGGCTGGCGAGAAATACGATGGAGCCTCCGTGACATATACCAGTTTCCACGATCAGGTCGGGTTGAACCCGGAAGATGGCTTCCTGCAATCGCATGAGATCCTCCGGTAACTGGAGGACATGCAGTCCCATCCACTTGAATCGGCCGTAGTGGCCGAGACTCCATCCAACCCGGACCCAGTGTCGTGAGATCGCGTCGAATGCCGCGGGAGAATACAACGGGAGGACCACGGGGACGCCGTTCCGGACTACCGTAAGCGTCCTGTGGTCGGCGTCGATCGTACACTTGCCAGCGGATGCGGACTGCAGGTTTTTGTAGTCCGCTACGCCCTGCGAGTAGAGTTCATAGGGCAGTTGCATGGTTTCTCCTGTTTTCCCCCTCGGGGCGGTTTAAGGCATGACCTGCCAGTACACGGCAGTCCAGTCCACAGGGATGACAGGTTCGTAGATGCCCTGACGGACGCGAAAGTCCTCGACGGCGCGCCGACACGCCGGAACGGAACCGAAGTCGTCAATGATGACGTACCCGCCGGGTGACACCTTTTTGTAGAGGGAGTCAAGAGCTAACATCGTCGATTCGTACATATCGCCGTCGAGGCGAAGGACCGAGATGCGCTCGATGGGCCCATCGGGAAGGGTGTCGCGGAACCAGCCCTCCAGGAACCGCACACGGTCGTCAAGGAGGCCGTATCTTCGGAAATTGTCCCTGACCTGGTGGACGGACACCGCAAGTTGCGCGTAACTCCAGAGGGCATCGCCCTTGTCCTGCGGATACGCGTCGCTGTCCGGCTTCGGAAGGCCCTGAAACGAGTCTGCGGCCCAAACCAGACGATCCTGGTCTCCGTAAGCGCGAAGCACGGCTCGCATGAAGATGACTGCGCCACCGCGCCAAACGCCGGCTTCGACCAGATCGCCTGGCACATTGCGTTCAAGGGCGCTCAGCGCGCAATACTCGAGGTTGGTGAGCCGAACGAGGCCGACCATCGTGTCGCCGTCTTCCGGCCAGTCCATTCCGACGGCTCGGGCGGCAACTGAGTACGGCGGCGCCGCAGCCGATGGACTCGTGGTGATCCAGTTCTGTATTTCAGTCAGCAGGGACGGATCGACGCCGTTCAACTCGCTCAACAGTGGCCAGTCCTGCGGGAGGATGGGATAGCGCGTCAGCGTCCGTTTCAACAGATGCATGTAAGCCCGACGCTGCGATGGATAGAAGCCATCCGAACTCACGCGACCGCTCCCCGGACGGGAGAATGGCGAGTGCGCAGCATACCTTCAATCGCGTCACATGCCTTGCTCGCGCCATCTTCCCCTGCGACCTGTGGAGCGATTGTTCGAGCGCGGAGCCGGTACCCCGGTTTGCGAAGGAGGCGCCAGAGTTCGGGTACGACGACTGCGGCCGAGTAGAGCGAGCGGGGGACCGCTCGCGCAACGCCGAGGCGGACCAGGCGGGCGGCCGTATCCGGCTGGGCGAAACTGCTGGGGACGACCAGCATGGGGCTTCCTGCGCGGAGTGCAATTGCGGTCGTTCCCGCGCCGCCATGGTGGACGATGGCCGCTGCGTAAGGGAAGATTCGTGAGAACGGTGCCCGGTCCACGCACAGGATGTTGCGGTCCCATTGTTCATTCAATCCCAGACCGAGGAGCACGGCACGACGACCGAGGAACTGTGTGGCAGTAACGCTCTCCTCATAGAAGACGTCTACGGGTGAGTTCGCTGCGTCGGAACTGATCGTGAAAATGATCGGCGGCTCACCCGATTCGAGAAAGGACTGCAACGCTGCCGGAATCTCCGATTTCTCGCTGACCTGATCGAATTGCACGAAGCCCGTAACGACTGAGCTCGGGGGCCAGTCAGGCTGCCGCGTCGCCAGAAACGGCGAGAATAGACCAAGGACGAGATCCGCAGTCAGATATTCCTCGAGAAACGGATCCAGACCCCCCGGCAAACCCAACTCGGCACGCAATCGATGCACCGGCTCCGCAAACGCGAAAGTGAATTGCTTCATTTGCGCCAGTGAAAGGCCATCCGGCATCAGGAGCGGTTCGCATTGCGAGAAGAAGGACAATGGCTCGAGTACAACCGAAACCCACGGCATGCCGGTTTTTCGCGCGACGAGAGGGCCCGCCGTGGCGAGGGTTAGGGTGACCATGGCGTCGACATCCCGGGCCGCATTCAGAAGATCTCCGTAACTTGCACGAAAATCGGTGAAGACTCCGTTCGTAGTCAGATACCGCTCGTAATCGTTTGGATCGAGATTTACATCCCAGCCCGGCCGCACGGGCCGGAATTCAATGCCCGCACTCTCGACATGATTCCGCCACTCCTCGTTGGATGCCACGATTGCCAGGTGTCCGCGTCTGTTCAGTTCCTTTGCGAGCCCGATGAACGGATTGAGATCGCCATACGAGCCAAAGGTGACCAGGAGAATGCGGCGGGTCATGCCTTGACCACCTCCAGCGTGATTGCCAGAACCGGTCCGTCGAAGGTATCATCGGTCCGCTCCCGGACAACACGGAAGCCAGCGTGTATACCGTAGCCTTTCGCGTTCGATTCGCGGTACGGAGAGCCGTCCTCATAGTACAGGAAGCTTCGCCGATTCCAGAACGAGGTGTGCGTCGGGTCCTGAAATGCTCCCGGTCCATCGGTGGTCGGTACGATCACATCGGCGCATGCTCGGGGCTTTAGGACGCGCCACATCTCATTCATCGTGAAGATTTTGTCCGGCAAATGTTCGATGACGTGGTATGCGCGAATGTAATCTACGGAATTGTCGGCCCACGGCCACGGTTTTGTGAGGTCTGCCACGAATATGCCGGGGCCCTCGACAATATCTACATTGATGAAGCCGTTCAGAGTTGCTGCAGAGGACCCGAGATTAAGTTTGATTTTTGCGTCTGCCGCGCCGCTGAGGCTTGCTTCATAGTCCGCGGTTGCCTGATGGTTGCTGAGCAGAGCGAGTTCGATTTTCTTGCGACTTGCTCTCGTCAGCTTCTGGATGTAGGCAATGATACCTTCGTAGTATGCTGCCTCCAGCGGTGTCATGCAACCTCCGCGACGCCTGGGTTAGACCTGGATAAAGCACGGTCAATTATACATCGGGCGCCAGTTTCAGGGTAGATCCCCCACAACTACGCTCGCTTTCGTGATCGGTTCCGGGCCGAACTTGATCTTTGCCAATGACGCCGGTGACAAAGCGTGAACGCAGGCATGATGGAAACGACGGTCGCTAAAGGCTCGTTCGCCAGGACACGAGCTTAAAAGAGAGCTAGATGGCCATCCCCTACGTCTGCAGTCCCGCTCGCTGCCTCGCAGTGCAATTTGACGCATAACGTTAGATCTCTATCGGAGTGCTCCGGCGGGTTGCCGTCGAAAAAACACACGGACTTGGAAGCCGGAGCAGGGGCGTTAGCAGGAAGCCGCTGGCGTGGCGCGCACCCGAAGGAATGGATGGTCCCGCTGCAGCGAGGGCAGGAGACCGAGCTGATCGAGATCTCGGCGAGCTGGTATCTCGACGACCTGCCACCGATGCTGTTCATAAAGAAATCGCCGAACATCCTTGTGCTGCGCGACAGACGGGATGAGAAGCCGTATTGCATCACCGGGGAATGTTCCCGGAAGCTGAGATGCCTCACCAAGCGTGCTCCCGTTGCCTCACCTATCCTCCGGCCGAGCCGCAGCTCCCTTTCCTGATTCTGAATCGATGCTTGCTGATGTTGGCCCCGTGGAGTTGTGGGCGACGCGGCAGCGTCGTCCAAGCGCAGCGCCAAATCCACAGGGTTCTTCGCGCCGCCTTCACGATCGCTGAAATAGTCGTTCGGAGTATTGCTCAGCAGCCTGCCCTCGCCGTCCCCCCAGGCGCATCGCCAGGATCGACTACCCGCAGGCGCATGAGGACGATGCCGAACGGGCTGGCCGTGTAGATGTAATCTTGACTGCGCCACCTATTCCGGCTAAAAAAATGGTGATCCATCCAGTCAGTATTGCCGCTATTAGCTTTTCATCACTTCCTGGCCCTAGCAGACGTTCCCACACCTGCGTCGAGGAGATAGCAATAACGGCCGCCACTATCATCCATATCAAAACAAGGGAACCCAGGATAAGGTCCGCCCGATTCAAGGCCCATCTACATAGAAAATTCATGAGTATATCCGATTCCAACATCCTTGAAACGCGATCAGTGTGACGTTTGAGGATCGCGCCGAGCCTGTCCAGCCGCGTTCTCCTTCCCGGCGATCCGGTCTTGCGCAGACCGTCGACGTACATCGCCATTATTTCTGCCGAGGAGACCCGCGACCATCGGGAAAACGTTCTACCCTCGCCCGATTGATCGGTCAGAAGTGACCCGTCGCATATTGCAGTGCAGCGCCGACATCGATCAGACCGGCTCCCGTAGCGAGGTCAGGTCCAGGTGTCGCGGGATTGTTGAACCGTTGCGGAAAGCTGCGACCGACGACGACATCGACAGCCGTCCGAGATAGCGCCTCGATGACTTGGGCAGGCGTCATGGCCGGCTTGGCCCCGAGGAGGAGGGCGGCGGCGCCAGCGAGCTGAGGTGCCGCAGCTGACGTACCGGAAAATAGTGCCCAGCCGTCATCGGCGGTGGTGCCATCGGGCGGGTCAGGTGGGTCAATGCTCGGGCCGGCCTCTTCCCGGTCAAGCTCGCAGCCCGGCGGGACAGGCAGCATCAGGTACTGCGCTCGGGGCTGCATCCCGACCAGGCCGCATACCGTTGGAACCACGGGATTGTCGAACCAGGTGCTTTGATAGCCGCTCGCGTAATCCGAGGCGCGGGGGCTGCCGTTCTGATCGACGAAAACGCCACCCGCCGCGAGCACGCCGGGAACCTGAGGCTCTACGGAGAACTGGCCGTTACCGGCAGAAAAGACTACCAGGATCCCGCGGTGAATGGCGTCCTGGATTTCGGCCGCGATGGCCAGATCCATCTGGTTGGGCGGGCCAAGCGGCGGGTAATCCTCGTCTCCGCCCCACGATGACGTGATAATTCGAGGATTTATTTCCTTCGCTTTCAAGAATCCGGCTATCGCAGCGACTAAGTTTCCCTGATTGTCACTGGCGCGGATCGGCTGCAGCGTACATCCCGGCGCCAGAGCGAAGATGTTCGCTGCCTCCCCTGTCCCATGTCCGACCGGATCCTTGCTCCGGTTCGTGCCGGGTACGACCGTGATCGGCGTCGCGACTTCGTAATGCTGAACGGTGAAGAACGGGTGACGGTAAAACCCTGTATCCGGCATCGCGACCGCAACGCCGCTGCCGACAGCTCCGCTCCGATGCGCCGAGATCGAATTGAGGATCGCTGCCACATCGTCTGGAACCGTCAGGTAGAATTTGGGCGAGTTGGGCGGTGACGGTGAAGGAAACACGCTGTGAAGGACGTGCGGCTTCTCCAAGACGACACCATCGATCTTTACATGCGCTGATCGAGCACGACCGACACCGAAAACGCTCGGTTGCTGTTCTCCGATGATGTCGAGATGTGTCCTGTAGAAATGATACCCGGCCTCGCCGTGGGTCAATCGTTCCTTGGCGACGACCGTCCCCCCGGTCAAATCCTCATATGCCCCGGGCGGCCCACTGACCGAGACGCCCAAGGGTGACTCGGCGATGATGGTGAACCCCTGATTCTGCAGATTGCGGCTCACTTCAGCCCGGTCAGTGGGTGTCGCCTGATAGGCGCCCGCGGCGGTGCTCAAGGTTGTCACCGCCGGATCGAACACCGATTGCGGACCCCTAACCGAAATGTATCCCAGGATTTCACGCGGCAGGGGATTATCGGAGACTGTTTCGACGGGCAAGCCAAATCGCATCATTGTGATTCCCTCCCAATTTAGTGGACGCGGCTAGGCGTAAGGGCGACGAGGACTCGGTAGCATGATGGACTTTACGTCGTTCTGAAGTTCTGGAGGAACTGGAATTTGTGCGGGCGGCGTGATATTGTCCAACGATACTGATAGATGTTGGTCAAATGTCCCCTTATTGCCAAATATCAGTAAGCCGGATTGCATCGGCATAAAGCCGATGCCGCGCTGTCTTAGCCAATCACGCACTCTGTCGGTGTTGGCGTCAGCCTCCCACTGCAAGATCAGCTCGACGTGCTGTTCAGACATTACCCGCTTCCAAACCGGTCAGATCACTTTAAGACGAAATCTAGCCTACCTGCGGCGGCCGCAACGCAAAGCACCCGAGGCGACATTCCCCGGATTCCCGTGGGTTCCGCATCCAGTGTCGCCCTTTTCCGCTTCTTTGGCAACGGCCATAGCGCCCCGCGCGCAGCAGACGGTCGACGCTTCTTGAGCACGAGGTCGAAGGGCCGCTCATAAATCCAACTCATCGTTACGAACCCTTGTGGAACCCGGCCGCCGAGGACCAGGCGACCGACCGTGCCCCCACCTCGCCATCAAGAAGTGATGGCGTCGCGTACCGCCCCGGCGCCGTGGCCTGCGAGTGCGGGGCCGTTCTTGAAGCGAGCTCCAGGACCGTGGCCATCCATGGGAGGTAGGTGCAGCAGCATCGTGAGCCGCGTCGTGCGCTCCACGAGGTCGTTGGATTGCCATGATGAGCGCGGCGATGGTGAGTTCGGCACGCATGTGCTCGCGCATGGCCCAGCCAACCACCTTGCGGGTGAACAGGTCGAGGATCACGGCCAGGTAAAGCCAGCCCTCGCTGGTCGGAATGTAGGTGATATCCGCCAGCCAGACCTGATCGGGCCGGTGCGCGACAAAATTCTGCTCGAGCAGGTTTGCCGCCACCGGCAGGCAATGCTTGCTGTCGGTTGTGCACACGCGATAGCGGCGCGCCGCCCGAGCCCGGAGACCGTGCTGACGCATGACCCGCTCGACCCGCTTGCGGCTGACGGTCTGACCTTCGGCTCGCAGTTCGGCATGGATGCGCGGCGCTCCGTATCGTTCGTGGTGCTGCGCATGGACCCGCCGGATGTCGACCAGCAGCGCGCGATTGGCGATCTTGCGTGGGCTGTCCGGCCGCGACCGCCACGCGTAGTAGCCCGACGGCGCCACGCTCAGCGCCTCGCACCGGCCAGATATCCCGGTGGTCCTCGAGCGCGCCACGTGGCGCTATCAGCCAATCCGGGCAACGCCCTTCGAACGAGGGTGAAGGCAGAGGAAGTACGGATCAAGGATATCTAGAGCCAGTGAACTCCGAGTTTGCATGACTGGCCGCTGGAGGGAGATGGATTCGAACTACTGGTACCGCGGCACAAAAGCCGTGGATTTCCGCAGCATTCCGGGCATTTGGGGGTACCGGCGGGGCTCTTA
>Ga0306920_100002461_pt1 | contig 23432 bp, 23 predicted proteins | sample flu12Cox44000170_FD_204666 | JGI IMG/M metagenome (GOLD analysis project Ga0306920, IMG submission 204666) | Lab enrichment of tropical soil microbial communities from Luquillo Experimental Forest, Puerto Rico - flux4day.12C.oxic.44.000.170 (v2)... | ecosystem: Environmental > Terrestrial >...
AGCTCACAGGCAAGGCGATGATGCGCGACGGGACCAGCCGGTCGAGCCCTGGCGGGCTTACGCCGAACGCGCTCTACCCGTGCAAGCCCGGCGGGCCGAATGACTACGTTTACGTCTTCTGCAGCCGCGCCAACCCCGAGCACTGGCAACGCCTGCTCAAGGTCATCGGTCGCGAGGACCTCAGCGGTGACGCGCGCTACGACACCCAGGTTGCGCGCAGCCAGCGCGCGGCGGAGGTCGATGAGGTCATTGCGACCTGGACCCGACAGCACACCAAGCAAGAGGCGATGACGTTGTTCGGCGCCGCCGGCGTGCCGGCGGGGGCCGTGTTCGACACCCTGGAGCTGATGAACGATCCTTCGTTCGCCGAGCGCGGCATCATGCAGACGGTCGACCACCCCACGACCGGCAAGCTCAAGATGCCAGCCTGGCCAGTGCGTTTCGACGGCGCAGTGCCGACGATCAAGCCGTCGCCGATGCTCGGCCAGCATGTCGACGACGTGCTCGGCTCGTGGCTGGGCATGGACGCCAAGGAGCTTACCGCCCTGCACCAGGACGGTATTGTTTAAGCCGCCGCGCCCGTCATCGCTTCCGCTTCCGCTTCCGTTTCCGCATCCTGCTGCCGCGGTTCGAGAGCGAGTCCCGCTTCGTGCTACGTTTACGGAACGCTTTTCTAACAAGGGCGATGATCTCCTCGTCGGTATGGTCTATCAGCGGCTTATCAAGTGGGAGATCGAGAAGCAGTTGCCGCACGTTTCCCAGCATACTCGCCATGAAGGCTTGGCGTGGCGGTAGGCGGTCGTGCCTCACCTTCGTTAGGAGCTCAAGCTGAGCGTTCCATGCTTTTCTGCCCATGCGATCCTCCCTTAGTTCGCGAGCCGCGCGATGACATGGGCGACGCTCGCCTCTGTACCCGCTTGTCAGGTGCCGCAACGCATCAGGCGCAGGCACCGGCTAATTGCCTCCGAACAAAGTATAATCCCAAGCGGAACTGGGCGGTGCTGTCCATCGTGGCTCGCCCGCGCTGGTTGCGCCGCACCGGCTCCCGCGCCCCTCAAAAAATGGCGGCGGTTTATCGATGACATGCTTCCAGAAGCATTGGGACCTGTATCGGGTATGCTGTCATGCTGATCGTCTCCTGATCGGATACGGGAACTGGGTGCTCTCAATGATCGTTCGGTTATGGAGCGGTCACGGTTGGCTGACCCTCGTGTGTTCTCAATCGAACAGCCCGAATAAGGGAGGCTCTTATGGCGAATAATGCAGAACGTGATCCGCGGCACCATACACAAAAAATGCAGAAAACACTGCATCAAATCATCGACCACCTGCGCGAAGACATCCAGAAGGTGGATGAGCCGCAGCTCAAGGCCATGTTTGAAACGTCAGCCGAGGTGCTTGGCGGCCTGGCTAAGGCATTTCGGGATTATGAACAGAAGAACGAGGCGGCATGGCAGCGCGCTAGCTGACCGCCGCGGCCGTCAAGTTTGCGTCCGACCCGGGGCTAATGTCCTATGGCACCGCAATGAGCAATCTAATGACTCTGGTGCTGATACTGGTAGCTGGCCTGATGGGAGCGAGCGGAGTTGTTCTTGCGGCTGCGGCGGCACACGCCAAGTCTGGCATGGGACTTGATGGCGCCGCTTATTTGCTGCTGTTCCACGCTGTCGCAGTTCTCAGTGCAGTGGCGCTGTTACAGCAAGCTCTGCTGCTGAGGCCACTGCTGCTCGCTGTGCTTGGCGGGTGGGTGCTTGGCAGCGCGCTGTTTGCCGGCGACATTGCCCTTCGCGCTTTCGTCGGCTACCGCCTATTTCCCATGGCGGCGCCAACCGGCGGAGTCGTACTCATTCTGGCATGGCTCGCGCTCGCTGTGGCTGCCATTTTGGCCTTGTTGCGCAGCTGGTAGTGAGCCAATTGTCGGGGCGATGATAACCCGATTGGAAATGCCTTGAGTTCCCCTCGGATCACTTTTATTTCAAGCTCCAGCCCGTCGTGCTGGGATGTGATTTTCCACGCCGAAGCTGGCGCGCTCCAGGAGGCCTAGATGAGAAGGCGTGAGTTCATCGCTTTTCTTGGCGGCATGGCAGTCGCGGCGCCGCGCCGGGGGGTGGCCCAGACTACGAGGGTTTATCGCCTCGGTACGCTCACCGTCTTGCCGCCAATGGTTCCCACAGCCGGCCCCGGAGCGCTTCTCATCGCTGGATTGGCGCAGCGCGGCTATACTCTCGGGCAAAACCTTGCTCACGAGGCTCGTGGCGCAGCCGGCAAGGTGGACCAGATGCCGCAACTCATGCAGGAGCTGAAAGACGCGAAGGTCGATGTGGTCGTAACCGCCAGCTATCCGGCGGCGGCGGCAGCCAAGGCATCGGGCGTTCCAACGGTAATCGCGTCGGGCTCCGGCGATCCGGTTGCGACAAGGCTTGTCGAGAGTCTCGCGCGGCCGGCGGGGAATGTCACGGGAATATCCGATGATGCCTCGATACTTTCCACGAAGCGCCTTGGATTGCTGAAGGAAATGTCGCCTCAGCTCCACCAGGTCGCGATGCTGTGGAATCAGGACGACCTTGGTATGTCGCTGCGTTATGACGCCTCAGCAAAGGCCGCGCAGGTGCTCGGGGTCAGGGTGCAACCGCTCGGAGTGCGTGAACCTGATGATTTCGATCAGGCCTTTGCCGCGATGACCCGTGACCCGCCAGATGCTATTCTGATGGTCACGGACTCGCTGACCTTCCTCAATCGCAAGCGCGTGTTCGATTTTGCGGCCGAGCATCGCCTGCCGGCAATTTACGAGCAGGACGTCATCACTCGCGACGGTGGCTTGATGTCATACGGCGCTGACCCGCGTGAATCCTACGATCGTGTTGCCGCACTGGTCGACCGCATTTTCAAAGGCGCGAAGCCTGCAGAGCTGCCGTTCGAATTACCGACACGCTACTTGTTCGTGCTCAACCTCAAGACCGCCAAGGCGATGAATCTTACGGTGCCAAACACGTTGCTCGCGCTGGCGGACGAGGTGATAGAATGATCAAGCATGAAAGTGGAGCGCAGGTGATCAGTCGTCGCGAAATCGTCCTTGGGGAAACCGCCGCCGTGGCCGCCGTCTGGCTGACAGGGCTCTCGCATGGTGCAATCGCAGGTGCTGCATCGGGCAAATTCTAGATTGTCAAGTCCGACGAACAGTGGCGTCGTGAACTCACCAGTGAGCAGTATGGCGTGCTCCGTCGTCATCAAACCGAGCATCCCTGGTCGAGCCCGCTCAATGACGAGCACCGACCGGGCACCTATCTGTGTATCGGGTGTGGTCTGGCGGTTTTTTCCTCAACCACCAAGTTCGAGAGCAAAACAGGCTGGCCGAGCTTCTGGGCTCCGCTTGACGGAGCAATCGAAACTATGGAGGACCGCAGTTTCTTCTTCTTGGTCCGCACTGAGGTCCATTGTCGCCGCTGCGGGGGGCATCTTGGGCATGTCTTCAACGACGGCCCGGAGCCGACCGGCCTTCGTTATTGCATGAATGGTGTTGCGCTCAGGTTCGTGCCGGACTGAAAACTGAGTGCCGACACCCGGTCGCGCAGTTTGCCGATCCATCCCGCCGGATGTTGCAGCCTCCCCGCGCGATTTGCCCTCCGGCACCAAGGCTAAGACCAAAATTCGATGGGCCACGTCGGCCTCATCGCTTGCCTCACGACGAAGCTCCGCCGCCGTATAATCGCGACTCGTAATTGAAACCGCTGCCGGCATGGTTTGCCTCCCCAGCGAATCAAGAAAGGCAAGTGAATCACGCGGACGTGTCACCCGCAATCCGCTGTGAGTCAGAATTCAATGCCGCTGGTATTATTCGGACAGTGCGATGACTGACAGCTTTGGAATCACGGGGCTAAGGGCCGCCAGCAACATTACCAGGACGAGTCCTGCGATTATGACCCAGGATGTTGCTTGACGGGGTGGCGGCGGTTGACCTGTCATTGCTTTGGAGCCGGCGCCCGCTGCCGCATGAGACCGAGGGGCCGTCCTTCCATTTGGGGCACCGGGGGGTGGCCCTAACTTCATCTTGAACCGCAAATTCTGAACGAAATCTAAAAGAGAATGCGTAAAGCTCGTCGCCGCTGGTAGCGCGTTGAGGTTTTTTCTCCGACCCTGCATGATCCTTCGCACGATTGCAGGTCTACATCCCGCAACATGATCTCCCGGGCTCAAGCACTAACCAGGTTTGAGTTGGTCATCACCGCCGAGATGATCGGCGTGGCCATTCCGGAATCGCCGGCAGCTTACGGCTGGCGACAGGCTGTGACGCGGGGTCACGCGACCGAGCAACCGATGCGATTCCACCGAAATTTGCTAGAGGTCCTTTTCGGCGAGTTCGCGAAACTCATCTGGAACGGACCGCGATGATCCCAACATCACTGACCCATATCCGACCGCGTCCCATCCGAAACGATCGCGGATGGCATCAATGGCGCGGTCTGCCGTCCAACGCGCCATCCCACTCTTGGTGCCGGGCCGACGTTTCTCGTCTTGAAGCCCCAGCGGAAGCTCCAGCTGCAGCTTCCAGCGGTTCTCGAGATGCGACACGGAGATCGCAAGCAGCGAGATCGTCCTCTCCTCCGGGTGATCGGCGAGCGCGGCGCAAACCAGCTCCTCGGCAATTTCAGCAAGGGCAGCGGTCGCTGAAATCGGCGCGTCAAGGGTCATGGAGCGAGTCACGGAGTGCAGGTTGGCGAACCGGACACGAACGGTCACAGTCCGACCGGGCCGGGATTTCGCCCGAAGCCTGCTTGCGACTCTGTCGGCAAGATGCCGCAGCGTCGGTCGAAAGACTTGCTCTTCCGCAGGCTTCTTGCCGAGCGCCGACTGGGCCCCGGCCGATTGTGCTCGATGATGCGTCCTGATTGCTCTTGGATCACGATTCCATGCGAGCGCTGTCAGCTTCTCTGTGGTCGCACGCCCGACTATTCGCTCGAGCGACCATCCCGGCATCTTCGCCAACTGCCCGATGGTGCGAACACCAATCTCGGCGAGCCGCGCGCTGGTGACGGGACCTACGCCCCACATCAACTCGACCGGCAGTTCGTGAAGGAAATCCAGCTCGATTGCGGGATCGACAGCAACCAGGCCGTCAGGCTTGGCGACTTGCGAAGCAATTTTCGCGAGGTGCTTGGTACGTGCTACGCCGATCGAAATAGGAAGCCCAAGCTCTGCGCGTACACGGCGGCGCACTGCGCTCGCGATCTCAGGCGGCGAGCCGAAGAGGTGGGTGCATCCCCGTACGTCAGCAAAGGCCTCGTCGATGGAGATCCGCTCGACGAGAGGAGTGAAATCGTTGAGCACATTGATGGCTGCATCGCCCAGCCGCTGATAGTCCTGGAAATGCCCTTCGACAAAGATCAGTTGCGGGCACAGGTCACGAGCCCGGCGCCCCGACATGCCGCTACTGATTCCTAAAGACTTGGCTTCGTACGAGGCGGCGAGGACTACCCCGCCACCTACGGCGATGGGTTTGCCGCGCAAGGCGGGATCGAGCAATTGCTCGACCGATGCGTAGAAGGCATCGAGGTCCGCATGAAGGATGGTGGCTGCAGTCTCCATCCCATCACCTTGCGAGTCTGGAGACCGATCAATGGTTCGTCGCGGCTGGACTCGGCCATAGGAACAAACAAGGAACTAAAAGTCAATGGGCGCGGCGGCTTGTCATCCGGACTGCCGCAGCGCCCCACACCGAGCATTCACGCACCTCGCGCCTAAAGCCCCAGCTCCCTCAGGATGGCCTCACGCAAGCCTTGCGCCTCCGGGCTCGAGATCTTGCGCGGGTGCGGCAAGCTCACGCGGAACGTGTTGCGGATGGTGGTCGGGCGCGGCGACAACGCAATGATGCTATCCGCCATGTAGATCGCTTCCTCGACATCGTGTGTGATCAGCAGCACGGTATGGCGCTCTTCGTCGAGGATGCGCTGCAACTCGGTTCGCATGCGCAGGCTCGTCAGCGCATCGAGGGCCGAGAACGGCTCGTCCATGTACAGAATCTCGGGCTTTACGACCAGGGCGCGCGCGAGCTCGACGCGTTTGAGCATGCCGCCCGACAGCTCGTGCGGGTAGGCCGCCTCGAACCCCTTCAGTCCGACCATCGCGGCGTAGTGTTTGGCGAGGGCGCCCTTGTCGCCGTGACCGTTGCCTTTCAGGCCGAATATCAGGTTCTGTTGTACCGTCAGCCAGGGGAACACGGATCCGTGTTGCGAGATCATGATGCCCTTTGCGCTCGGGCCAACGCGTTCGACGCCGTCGACCTTGACCCAGCCGAAATCCTGCCGCTCAAACCCGGCAATGATGTTCATCAGAGTCGACTTGCCGCAGCCCGATGGCCCGACGATCGCGACGAACTCGCCGTCGTCGACGCTGAAGCTCACGCCATTGATGACCGGCAGCGCGCCCTGATTCGAAAAGAAGCTCTTGGTAAGGCCGTCGACGACAATCTTCTTATCGGACATAGCGCCATTTCACGGTCTTCAGCCGCTCGAGCAGGCGCGTGGTGCCGTCGAGAAGCAGTCCGATCGCGCCGATGATGATCATGCTGGCGATCACCAGGTCGTAGCGGTTGCCGGCGTTGCGCGAATCAATGATCAGATATCCAAGGCCGGAGCGCAGCGCGATCATCTCGGCGGCGACGACGACCAGCCAGGCGACGCCGATGCCGATGCGAATTCCGACGATGATTTCCGGAAGCACCGCTGGGATGACGACTCGACTGAACAGCACCCAACGCGACACGCCGAAATTGGCGGCCGCGCGTAGGTAGCGGCGATCGATCATGTGCACACCCGCCGTCGTCTGTACGATCATCGGGAACACCGACGAAATAAAGATCAGGAAGATCGGCGACAGGTCTCCGACACCGAACCAGAGAATCGCAATCGGGATCCACGCAATTGGCGAAATCGGCCGCAGCATCTGGAAGATCGGGTTTAGCGTGCGAAATGCGCCGCTGACCCAACCCATCCAGAGGCCGAGCGGAACCGCGACCAGAAATGCCAGACCGAATCCGGTTCCGACGCGAAACAGCGACGCTCCGATGTGCTCCGCTAAGGTGCCGTCCTGTCCCAGCTCGAAAATCCCGGCGACGACTTGCCAGGGCGTGGGAAAGATCGCGCTGTCGTTCTTCACGACAACGATCCACCACATCGCGATCAGGAGCAGGATCACGACCGTCGGCGGCACGATTTTCGTCAGAGTGGCGCTACTTGCCCGCAACGGCTCCCTCCTGTGCCGTCCGCAACCGCCACATCGTCTTGCCCAGCCTGCGCAGGCGCCAGCGCAGCGTTTCCCAGCCACGCGCCGGAGTCGGCTCGACGATCACGTTGAGCTGCCCGCTGGCATGCGCGCTGCACGCAAAGTTGTAGGTCGACGCGCTCGCAAACGGCAAGCGGAAGCTCTGGCCCGGCATGATCAGCGTCGGGCCGAACATCTGCGGCACCTCGTCCGCGTTCCTGAGCAGCAGCACGTCGTTGACGCCGAGCGTCAGCCGGATCGTGTCCGGCAGGATCTCGACCTTTTCGCCGGCCATGCGGCGCGCCCAGGTGCCGTGCGGAATCTCGAACAATTCCTCGCGCGAGGCCGGTTCGATCGGCGCCCACGCCGCCCACGCAAACCCGCCAAGCACGAAGAGCGACAGTGCAATCGCGACCAGTAAGCGTGGCATAGGTCGCGGCCGGCCGCGCCTTCCGGGAAGCTGCGTGGATGGGATCGCCTGCGGCGGCGTCACTGTACTAGCAGGAGCTTGATGTCATGCACGAAATCGTCGGCGTCGTGCCCGAAAGGCATCAACGCCCGCAGCTTGCCGGCGCCATCGATCAGGTAGATCGACGATGAATGTCCATCACGTAGTCGTCGCCGGTGCCATGCTTTATGGCCGTGACGCCGTAGTTCCGACGCACCGCCGCCAGCACGTCAGGCGCACCGGTGGCGCCGACGAAACTCGGGTCGAACGCGGCCAGAAAGTCCTTCATGCGGGCAGCATCGTCGCGCTCGGGATCGACGGTTACGAAAATCACCTGCACCGCAGCAGCCGTTGCGCCGAGGCTCTTACGGGCCAGGGCCAGGGTCGCCAGCGTCATCGGACAGACCGCCGCGCAACTGGTGAAGCCGAACGCCATCAGCACGACCTTGCCGCGGTAACGCGCCAGTGCCACTTCGGCACCGTCCGAGCCGCGCAGCGAGAACTCGGGCGCCGGGCGCGGCGGATCGAACACGCCGGCCTTCAACGCCGGTCCCGCGCGCGCGCTCGTGGCTGTCGTTGCGAGGACGCCTGACAGCAGCAGCGATAGTAGCAGGATTGCGGAGCGGTTCAGGCGGGCCAGGCTCGAAACCACGGTTCAAAGACCCATCGTTGCCGGATGTGCCGCCTTGGCGAAGCTCTCATCCACATACTTGTCATAGGCGACCGGACTCTTGAACACGCCGGCCTCGATGGACAGCTGCATCAGCTCCTCGAACTCGTCGCGGATCAGCCGCAGGTCGCCATACGTCACCCGGTCGGTCGGATTTTCCATCACGAAGCGGATGATGTTCGGGTCCTGGTTGAAATACTTGCGGCCGGCGGCGATCGCGACCGCCTTCTCGCGGTTTTCCTGCTGCTCGTCGAGCCAGACGCCTGCGCCAAGGATGTAATTGACGAGATCCTGCACCAGCGGCCGGTTCTCCTTGATCAGTTCCTCGCGCACCGTCAGCACGCAGCAGATGTAGTTGCGCCACTCGTCACGCGTCATCCGCAGCACCCTTGCATAGCCGGCGCGCTGCGCCGCCGCGCCGAATGGCTCGCCGGTGCAATAGGCGTCCACCGCCTTTGCGTAGAGCGCCGCCGGCATGTCGGGCGGCGCCATCTCGACGACCTGGATCTCCTTCTCTGTCATGCCCTCCTGCGCGAGCATCTTGCGCAGGAACAGAAGATCGACCGCGAAACGGCTTGGAATGGCGATGCGCTTGCCGGCCAGTTCCTTGAAATGCTGGTAAGGCGAATCGGTTCGCACCATGATGACGGCGCCGGATCGGTGGCCGAGGGAGACGATCTTGACCGGAATCCTCTTGTCGGCCAGGTCCATCACCAGCGGCGCCAGCATGTAGGCGGCCTGGATGCGGCCAGCCATCAGCGATTCCTTGATCTCAGGCCAGCCGCTGTACTTGCTGTATTCGAATTCGAATTGCGGAGCGCCATTCTTCTCACCGGCGTTCGCGGCCGCCCTGGCGACGCAGGCGACCGGAAGCGTCAGGTTGCATGTCACCGGCAAGCCGCCGACCAGCAACGGCTTGGGCGTCGCCGCCGAAGCGGGAAGCGCGATGCCGGGGAGCGCCGCGGCCAGTGCACCACGGAGCACCTGGCGGCGGTCGATACGATGTTGTGGTCGAGGAGATTGACCAGGCATCAGGGTATGCCCCTCCACGGTCTCAGGCACGTCTCTCCACCAGCCTTCAGGACATTGGGCAGCGGGACATGGTTGCTTCCCGTTCGGGCTTTGACATTAATCAATCTAGTAATGCGTCAAATACGGCTGGTCAATTAACAAATTGAGCTTCAGCCGGGGGGTGGGCCGAGCCGAAGTCGAGCGCTCCGGCGCAACGGAAAATGATCAGCCCTGCGCTGCGCCGGACGACAAGCTTGAACGCGCGGCCGGCGGCTCCAGAGACGCAATCGATCGGCGGAAATCGAGCTGACATGCGGCCACGATTGGTACTATGACTCCATCCCATGCTGCAAAGTCGCGCATCGCCTGGATTGCACGGGATCAAGCCTTGGCTTTGTGAGAACCTTGTCGATTTACATACAACGGTATTCACAACGTACGACGACAAGCGATTAATGGCCTATTCCGGTGCCATCATCGTCGTCGGGACGGCCAAGAGGATCACGCAGGAAACGATCGGGTTCCTGATTGAAATGGATGATACGAAGACATTGTTTGCAAAACAATTCTACCCTTCTACCGTAGCAACATGGCACAGACAGGATGCGCTCAAAGCGATTGAATCAAATCGACCGCTTCTCAGCGTCATGGAGAGCCGTGAGAGAGCCGCCAAACCACCGCAACGTCGAGGATCCAAGGCAATTGTCAGGGAACTGATCTCTGCCGAATTCACTAAGAAAAATGGTCGATTCGAAGAATTAGATACGGCTATACAAGAGGCTCTCGTTCTTGAAGCATCCATATTTGGTGGAATTCCGCAAATCGTTGAAAGGTTCTATGAGACAGCATTTGAAATCTACAACTCAAGCCTCAGGGCGCCGGACCAGACCAGGCGCTTGATAGCGCTATGGCAGGAACGGAACACCGTAATTCGTGATCACACCAAGCGGTAAGGAGTTTTGCCGTACTGCAGGAGTCCGGCAAGGCATATCGCAACGCTTCCTGTGGCGCACCTGAACGGTGGTCGTTGGGCTCAGCCTTATGCCCGCTGTGGACGCGCTGCGGACATTGCCGGTGGGGGCTCCACTCCGGTAGACCGCCGCTGACGCATCGACTGAACATACCTAGAGGATGGCTTGCTGGGGGCGGGTCGTGGCGACAGAAGATGAAACCCGAAAATACGACCGCGACTTTCTGCTCAGCCCCGCGAAACGCAATCAACTCGTCGAGCTGTGGGAAGTTGAGAAGTATGGACGCGATTGCTTCAACGACCCAGACCACGTCCATCTCTACGGGCTGTCACCGAAGGCGTGGCACGAGCGGGGTGTCCGCATCCTGGCGCGTACCTGCCTGGAGGCGGTTAAAGACCCGCTCGGAAAGAAGATCGCAAGGGACATTGCCGAAGTCGTGCTGCCAGCCCTCGGCAGTCGTGCCGTTGGAATCGTCGATCCATTCGCGGGCTCGTGCAACGCCCTCTACGCGATTTTGCAGCAGCTGCCGGGCGCCAAGGGTATCGGTTTTGAGGTCGAGCCCGCCGTGTTCGATCTGACGACGCAAAATATCGCGCACCTTGGCGCGCCTATCGAACTCGTCAACGGCAATTACAAGGACCTCGTGCGATCGCGCAGGCACCCGGGCGATCATCTCATCGTCGTGTTTCTCGCGCCGCCATGGGCTGACGCGCTGCGGCCGGACACTGGCCTGCACCTCGACCGTACCAAGCCACCGATCCTGGAAATCGTGCATGATTTCGAGCAGGTCTACGGCGCGCAACCCGTCCTTTATGTGACGGAGGTTCACGAAGTGAATGAGCCGAAGGCACTAAAAGCCGTCGAAGCGGCATTCGATTGGTCCGATCTCCGCATTTACGATGTCAACGCGCCTGGGCTTCAGCATGGTATTCTTCTCGGCACTCGCCGATGGCCGCGATGAGTGAACCATGAAGGACCGGCTTTAGCTCGTTAAACCTGCCCCGCCAGCGCCTTCTCGCGAATGGCGGAGAGCGACATTGCCGGTGTAAGCGCCTCGGGATCGACCTTCACGTGCAGGATGGCCGGCAGCCCGCTCCGGCATGCCGCATCGAATGCCGGGAAGAAATCGGCAGTCCGCTCCACACTCGCGCCATGGCCGCCAAACGCCCGCGCATAAGCGGCAAAATCCGGATTGCGCAAACCGGTCGCTACGACGCGTCCGGGGTAATGGCGCTCCTGATGCATGCGGATGGTGCCGTACATGCCGTTGTCCACGACAATGACAATCACCCGCAGCTGGTACTGCACCGCCGTTGCAAATTCCTGTCCGGTCATGAGGAAGTCGCCATCGCCGGCGAACGCGATCACCATGCGCTCGGGTGCAAGCCGCTTCATCCCGATCGCCGCCGGCACGCCATAACCCATGGAGCCCGAGATCGGCGCAAGCTCGCTGCCGTAGCGGCGATAGCGCGCATAGCGATGCACCCAGACCGAGAAATTTCCGGCCCCGTTGCAGATCACGGCATCGGCCGGAATCCGCTCGCGCATACCGACGATGATCTCGCCGAGATTGACCGCGCCCGGCACCATGGTCGGCGTGTCGGTCCAGGCCAGGAACTCGGCATGCGCGCTCGCAGCCTCCCCCCGCCAGCGCACATCGCCCGCCGGCGGCTCGATGCCTTCGAGCGCGGCGGCGAAGGCGGTCGGGGTTGCGTTGATGGCAAGGTGAGGCCGGTAGACGCGGCCCAGCTCCTCGACGCCAGGATACACATGCACGAGGGTCTGGCGCGGGGCGGGAATCTCGAGGAGCGTGTAGCCCTGCGACGGCAACTCACCCAGCCGCCCCCCGATCAGCAAGATGAGATCGGCGGTGTTGACGCGCGCGAGCAGTTTCGGGTTCGGCCCGATGCCGAGATCGCCCGCGTAGCAGGGGTGGTCGGGATCGAACAGATGCGCGCGGCGGAAGGTGGTGGCAACCGGAAGCGCAAAGCGCTCCGCAAACCGCTCGACCGCGGCGCCAGCGCTGGGAGACCAGCGGCTGCCGCCGATGAGCACGGTCGGTCGCTGCGCCGCCCAGAGGAGCTTCTGCAGCCGGCTCATGTCGGTCGCGCCCGGCCAGGTCTCGACCGGCTCGAATGCCGGCGCATCGGGCACGACGAGGCGCTCGGTAAGCATGTCCTCGGGCAGCGCCATGACCACGGGGCCGGGGCGGCCAGAGGTCGCGGTGTAGAACGCGCGCGAGACGAGCTCGGGAATGCGCGCAGGGTCGTCAATCTCGGTCGCCCATTTGGCGATCGAGCCGAACACCGCGCGATAGTCGAGCTCCTGGAAGGCTTCCCGCTCGCGCATCTCGCGCGCAATGTGGCCAACGAACAGGATCAGTGGTGTCGAATCCTGGCGCGCGATGTGCAGTCCGGCGGCGGCATTCGTCGCACCCGGTCCGCGGGTGACAAAGCAGATGCCGGGGCGGCCGGTCGCCTTGCCGCAGGCCTCCGCCATGATGGCGGCGCCGCTCTCGTGCCGGCACACGGTGAGGGCAATGTCGCGATCGTGAAAGGCATCAAGCGCCGCGATATAGCTCTCGCCCGGGACGCAGAAGGCGTGGCGCACGCCATGGATGACGAGCTGGTCGACCAGGACCTCGCCGGCCGTTCTGGTACCGTCGTTGGCACGCATTGGGTGTCTCCTCGAGCTGGATCGGGTCTCATCTCCGCGACTTCCGGCGTAGGGGCGAACATGCCTCGGCCCAGCGCGCATGCTCGGCGCCCCCCGGCCTGTGCACGAGGTGTCCCACCTCGTCGTCCTCGCCCTCCCAGAAGCGCCGCACGCCGCAATGCTCGCGGTGCTCCTGCCACAGATGCGGGTCGATGCGGCCAGCCGCATTGAGCGGAGCGACGAACTCGTAGCCATGCCGCTCGGAGCCGGCAGGAAACTCCCTGGAGCGGGCGAGGTTGAGCCGAATGCGCTTGAGCACATGCGGCGACTGGGTCATGACAGGATCTCCTTGCCTCGGGCGTTTTACAGCGAGGTCGTAGCATAATGGCCGCCACAACGTGGACCGGATTCGACGCCGCTCAATTCTGCAGAGCGGGCAGCGGCGAGGCGCCAGCGCGTTTGCGCGCGTCTGCGACGCGCCATGCCTCGCCCCTACACGGGATTGGTCACGCGGGTGAATGAGGCCGACACCCAGAAAGCGGTGCTGGCCTGGCTGGCCGAGCCCGCGACCCACGGCGGAGCTCTGGTCAAGCGTATCGATACGCACGCCGCCGTCGTCTTCCTCGCAGGCGCGCACGCGCTGAAGGTCAAGCGCGCGGTGCGGTTTCCGTTTCTGGACTACTCCACGCTCGATCGCCGGCGAGAGGCGTGCGCGGCGGAGCTCTCGATCAATCGGCCGTTCGCCGCAGATATCTACCTGCGCACCGTGCCGATCACGCGCACGCCGGCCGGCAAACTCATGCTCGACGGCGATGGCGAGGTAGTCGAGTGGGCGGTGGAGATGCGCCGCTTCGACGAGAATGCGACGCTGGACCATGTCGCGACGGCTGGAAGGATTGATGCGGGGCTGGCGGACGCGCTCGGCCGCGCCGTCGCCGCCGCGCAGGAGGCAGTGCAAGGAGGGGACGAAGGCGGCCAGCAGGCAGTCGAGCCTGCACGCTGGATCAGGGCGCTTGCCGAATACATCGAGGAGCATGTCGCGGCCTTTGGCGAGCGGCCCGATCTCTTCCCTCCCGCCGAGGTCGAGGTGCTCGCGCGCGCAAGCCGGGCTGCGCATGGGCGCGTGCAGCCGCTCCTGCGCGAGCGCGGCGAGCGCGGCCTGATCCGGCGCATTCACGGCGATCTGCATCTGGGCAATGTCGTGCTGTGCGACGGCCGCCCGGTCCTGTTCGATGCCATCGAGTTCTCGCCGCTGATTGCAACCGGCGACGTGCTCTACGATCTTGCCTTCCTGCTCATGGATCTCGCCGAGCGCGGCCTGCGCGAGGCGGCGAACATCGTGCTCAATCGCTATCTCGTCGAGACGCGGCGGGTCCTCGATCTTGACGCGCTCGCGGCCTTGCCGCTGTTTCTCTCGATGCGCGCCGCCATTCGCGCCAAGGTGATAGCGGCACGCGCGCGCTTCGCTGCCGCGCCGGAGAGCGCCGGCATCGAGGCAGAGGCGCGCAAATATTTTAGGTTCGCCTGTCGCGCAATCGAGCCTGCGCCGGCGCTGCTCTTGGCGGTCGGCGGGCTCTCCGGCACAGGCAAATCCGCGATTGCGCGCATGCTCGCACCGGATCTCGCGCCCATCCCCGGCGCCGTGGTGCTGCGCTCCGACCTCGAGCGCAAGGCGCTGCTCGCAACCGATGAGCTCGAAAAGCTGCCGCCACAGGCGTACAGCAACGCCGTGACCGCGCGCGTCTACGCCGCGCTCGGCGACAAGGCCCGCCGCGCACTCGCCGCCGGTCATTCCGCGATCGTGGACGCGGTATTCGCAAGGCCGTCAGAACGCGAGCTGATGGTCAGGTCCGCGACCGCGCTCGGCATTCCCTTTCTCGGCCTCTACCTGCACGCCGATCTCGCCACTCGCATCGCCCGCATCGGCAGGCGCGGGCGCGATGCCTCGGATGCGGATGCCGCGGTCGCGCGCGAGCAAGAGCATTACGATTTGGGCACGCTGGAATGGAGGCGGATCGATGCCTCCGGCACACCGGACGACACGCTTGCGCGTGTCCGCGCGGCACTGCCGGCGTGATGCGCCTCAATCCCCGCAACGCTGCCGTCGCTGCGGCCGGTTTCTTCGCCTTTCTCAATCTCTATTCACCGCAGGCCCTGCTGCCGGCGCTGGCGCGCGAGTTCGGCGTCGGCGCGGCCGAGATCAGCAGCATCATGACCGCGAGCGCATTGGCGATTGCGCTCACCGCTCCGTTCACGGGAGCCGCCGCCGACGTGCTCGGGAGAAAGCGAATCATCACGGCTGCCATGCTGGCGATCGTGGTCCCGATGGCCGGAGCTGCCTTCGCCCCCGACGTGCCTGCGCTCATCTTCTGGCGCTTCCTGCAGGGATTGCTGCTGCCGCCGATCTTCGCGGTCACCGTCGCCTATATTGGGGACGAATGGCCGCGGGCGGAAATTCCGGCGGCTGCCGGGATCTATGTCACGGGCTCGAGCCTGGGCGGTTTCTGCGGCCGCTTCATTCCGGGCGTGCTGGGCGATCTCATCGGCTGGCGCGGCGCTTTCCTCGCGCTTGCCGGCCTCTCGCTTGCCGGCGCAATTCTGGTCATGCGCCTGCTCCCTGCCGAGACGCGCTTCGTGCGTTCGCAGGGCATCGCCGCCTCGGCGCGGCAGATGCTGCGTCACCTGAAGAACCCGCAGCTTCTTGCGACCTACGCCATCGGCTTCGGCATCCTGTTCAATTTCATCGCGCTGTTCACCTATGTGAGCTTTCATCTCGCCGCCCCGCCCTTCAACTTTTCCTCCGCGCTGCTCGGGGCAGTGTTCGTCACCTATCTCGCAGGCGCCGCGATCTCGCCCATGGCGGGGCGCATGCTCGCGCGATTGGGGCGGCTGCCGTTCATGCTCGCGGTCACCGCGGTATGGGCGGGAGGGTGTCTGCTGACGCTCGTCCCCTCGGTCACGGTGATTGTTGCCGGGCTCATCCTGTGCGCCGCCTGCGGCATGCTGTGTCAGACGGTGGCGACCAGCTACGTCACCGCCACGGCCAGGGAGGGACGCTCATCGGCGGTCGGCCTCTATGTCACCTGCTTCTATGCCGGCGGCAGCGCGGGCGCGTTCCTGCCCGGGCTGGCCTGGGATCGAGGGGGCTGGCCGGCCTGTGTTGGCATGGCGGTTGCCATGCTTGCTGCCATGGCGTTGATTGCGGTGCTCGCCTATGCGCGAGCGCCTGATTAGCAAAGGACCATCGATCATGACCGCGCCGAGCGAGAGCGATCTGGAGTTTTTGCGCTCGATCGATACCCCGACCGTGTGCAACCTCATCGAGATCACAGCACCGCAGCGCCGCGGCTACGGCTATACTGTCCGGCATCTGCATTGCCCGTTTCCGGAGCTTCCCCCCATTGTCGGCTTTGCCAAGACGGTGACCTTCAAGGCCAAGGACGCCGTGCCACTGGCAGAGGCCGGCTACATGCAGAAGCGGCTGGATTACCTCGACTACGTCGCCGCAGCGCCGCAGCCCGCCATCATGGTGATGGAGGATCTCGACGGCGAGCACGCAGGCTATGGCGCCTTCTGGGGCGAGGTGCAGTCGAACGTGCACAAGGCGCTCGGATGCCTCGGCGTGGTCACCAGCGGCTCGATCCGCGACATCCCGATGATCGCGCCCGGCTTCCAGATGCTGGCGGGATCGGTCGTGCCGTCGCACGCCTATGTGCACGTCGTCGATTTCGGCATCGAGGTCACCGTGCACGGCATGGCAACGGCGAGCGGCGACCTCATCCACGCCGATCGCCACGGCGCGGTGGTCGTGCCGGTGGACAAGATTGCCGCCATGCGATCGGCGCTCGAAGGGCTCTCGGCGCGGGAGGCCAAGATCATCGCTGCCGCGCGCGCCGGCGGCGGCGTGGCAGCCATCAAGGCGGCAATGAGGGGGTGAGAGCGCTGCGCCATCCGCTGTAGGGACGGGTTTCGAACCAACCTCCCCCACTCCCACCTTTGTAGGGGCGAGGCATGCCTCGCCCCTACGTGCCAAGCGGTCCGTTGTCAGGCCGGAGTAATCCGCGTTATCGCTGCTGCTTGCTCAGAAACAGAATACTGAGAGTGTCGTCCGGCAGGTAATCGGTCTTCGTTATCTCGATCTGCGTGGCGCTGATCTTCCTCGCCTCCTCGCCACAGAAACTCACGAGACTGTCGGGACTGCGCTTGTCGACCACAAGGCGGAACTCCCGCACCGGGCTGCCGGGCGCATTGACCCAGTTCTTGTGGGCATAGTCGATGCGCAACTCGGCGAACGGAGCCGCACCTTTCGCGTTCACGGCCTTGCGCGCGCGCTCCAGTGCCGCCAGAAATTCATCGTCCAGGCAGTATTTTTCGCTGAGCTCGTCGAACCAGGTCTCCTTCTCCGCATTGGGAGAGCCGAGCTCGGTCTGCTCGGAACGGCCGACGCTCGGCTTGTAGCGCAGATCGATTGCGGTCTCCGCGTTGGCGCGAAACGTCTGCTCCCAGAAATGGGTGGTGTGCAATGTCCAGCGCGGTGCGAGGTGCTTTTTCCCGCCGCCGTCATCGGAATCCTCGGCTTCGGCGAGCCCGAGACGCTGCAGATCGTCAAGCTTATCGGACGGCAGACGGTCGAGCGCATCCTGCGTGCTGTCAAGATGCGGCGCGAGCGGAATGCCGAGGCCGCGCAGCAATTGCGTGCGATCGATGCCGGCGGCAATCACGCGCTGCTCGATCGTAGCCGCGACCGGCCGGTCATTGACCGCCACTGTGAGCGCAAGCGGGTTGACCGGGTCTTCGGTCGGCAGCGAGGGCGCATCATCCGCACCCTCAATGCTGATCTCGGGCATGGGAAAGGACACAAGCACGGTAATGTCCCTGCTCGATCTGTTGAGCACGCGATAGTGGATCCTGATCTCGTCAGGCGAGATCAGCAGGTCCTGCGACAGCATCTCCAGATTGTCGTCGCGCACGAAGAGCAGGCCACCGTTGGTCAGCTCGCCCTCGGCGGCAAGCGTGCCAACGGACGCGAAGGCTAGCGCCATCATCGCGATTGCCGATCGAAGCATGCGACAACCTCCCTCGCTTCCGTCGATCCAAAACCCATGCGTATGGCAGGATTTGGACGACCGGCAAGCCTCGTTCAAGTGCTCGTCCTGGAGTGGGGCGAAGGCAGCTCCCAGGCCCAGGGCCGGCGCAGCCGATCGCCCGCCGTGAACGCCGCGATCTCTTTCCCATGGCTGCGCGTGAGGTCGATATCCTCCCACCCGTTGAGCAGCCGCTTGCGGCGGACAGGATCGATTGCGAAGGCAACGCGGTGCGCGCCATACGCAATCGTCTGTTGATCGAGATCGACCGTCATCGGCAGTGCCGGCGCGTCGTTGAGCCAAGCAACAAGCTGCGCCGCCTTCTCGTCGGGAACGACCGCCGTGAGCAGTCCGTTCTGAACCGCATTGCCGGCGAAGATATCGCCGAACGAGGGCGCGATTACGCAGCGGATCCCGTAATCGAGGAGCGCGTAGACCGCCGCCTCGCGCGAGGAGCCGCAGCCGAAATTGCGCCGGCCGCACAGAATGCGGGCGTCCCGCCATGCCGGCCGGTTGAGCGGGAAGTCCGCCCGCTCGGTGCCCTGCGGGTCGCAACGCAAATCCACGAGCAGAAACTTTCCAAAGCCGGCCGAGCGCGGCAATTTGAGAAAGCGCGCCGGTATCAGCGCATCGGTATTGAGGTTCTCGATGTCGATGGGGCACGCGGTCGCGGTGAGCGTGGTGAATTTTTCCATGGCTACTGCGCCGATCGGCCGGCCAGCAATGGCCGCACATCCGTGAGCTTGCCGGCCACCGCTGCCGCGGCGACCATCGCCGGCGACATCAGGTGGGTGCGCGCGAGCGGGCCCTGGCGGCCACGGAAATTGCGGTTGGTGGAGGAGGCACAGCGTTCGCCCGGCGGCACCAGGTCGCCATTGATCCCCACACACATGGAGCAGCCGGATTCGCCCCATTCGAGGCCGGCATCGCGGAAGATGCGGTCCAGCCCTTCCTGCTCGGCCTGCCGCTTGACGCTGCTCGAGCCGGGCGACACGAGCCCCGGCACCTTGCTTTGCCGGCCTGCCAGCACCGCCGCCGCCGCCCGCAAGTCCTCGATGCGGGCGTTGGTGCAGGAGCCGATGAAGACGCGGTCAACCGCGATGTCGGCGAGCTTGGTGGCGGGGGCAATCCCCATATAGTCCAGCGCGTCGGCGAGATACCTCGCACGCGCCTCGTCCGGCTCCAGCGCGGGGTTGGGAACGCTGGCGTCGATCGGCAGCGCATCCTGCGGGCTCGTGCCCCACGTCACGAACGGCGCGATGGCGCTTGCATCAATGCTCACGTCGCGGTCGAACAGCGCATCGTCGTCGCTGGCCAGTGCGGACCACTGCTCCACTGCCCGCTCGAAGGCGGCTCCCTGCGGGGCATAGGGCCGACCCCGCAGATACTGGAAGGTCGTCTCGTCCGGCGCAATCATGCCGCAGCGCGCCCCCGCCTCGATCGCCATGTTGCAGACGGTCAGCCGTCCTTCCATGGACAATGCGCGAATCGCCGTGCCGGAGAATTCGACCGCATGACCGCTGGCGCCGCCGGCACCGATCTGCGCAATTACGGCCAGCACGAGGTCCTTGGCCGAGACCCCAGGCCGCAGCCCGCCTGCGACATTGATCCGCATGCGTGCCGGCCGGCGCTGCCAGATGGTCTGCGTCATCAGCACATGCGCCACCTCGGACGCACCGATGCCGAACGCGCAGGCACCCAGCGCGCCGTGCGTCGACGTGTGGCTGTCGCCGCAGACGATCAGCAGGCCCGGCAGCGTGAGCCCCTGCTCGGGGCCGACCACGTGCACAATGCCCTGCCGCGGATCGTCGAGCCCGAGCAAGGCGACACCATGGCGCGCGGTATTGGCTTCGAGCGTGCGCACCATCCGCGCGATCTCAGGATTGGCAATGCTGGTGCGCGACCCGCGGGTGGGAACGTAATGGTCGGCGACGGCGAAGGTCAGTCGCGGCTCTGCGATTCCGGACTGCCTCTGCTCCAGCTTGCTGAAAGCGTGAAAGGACCCTTCGTGAAGATAGTGACGGTCAACCCAGAGCAGGCATTCGCCGTCCTCGCGACGCACGATCTCGTGCATCGCCCAGACCTTGTCGAACAGCGTGCGCGATCGCCCTGCGTCGCCGCCGGCGGCCCCTGGTATTGTGGAAGACGGCATGAGTGTTAGTGTAACGCCAACGACCAGGAGAAACCAAATGCCGATCCCGACCACGCGCATCAGCCGCCGCCGCGTGCTGCGAACGACCGCGCTCGGCCTTGTCGCCTCCGCGAGCGCCGTCATCGGCGCACCGCACCGGCTGCGGGCGCAAGCCACGCCGGTGAAGCTCGGCGTGCTGCACCCTGTCTCAGGCGCGCTCTCGTTGAACGGACAGCAGGGCCGGCTCGGGGCGACAATCGCGATCGAGGAGATCAACGCGGCGGGCGGCATCAAGGCGCTCAATGGCGCCAGGATCGAGCCGATGCTCGGGGATGCCCAATCGACGCCGGATGGGGGAAATGCCGAGGTCGAGAAGATGAATGCGGCCAGTGTTGCCGCCATCGTCGGGGGCTACGCAAGCGCGATCTGCCTCGCCGCCAGCCAGACCGCCGCGCGCTACGACCTGCCCTACGTGGTGGACGTGGGCGTCACCGATTTGATCGTGACCCGCGGCCTCAAGAACACCTTCCGGTTCGGCCCCGGCTACGGCGTGATTGCGAAAACCGCAATCGACAACCTCGTCACCATCAACGATCAGGCGGGCAAGCCCGCGCGGACGGCAATGATCGTGCACGAGGACTCGGCGTTCGGCGCGGGGCTCGCCAAGCTGCTCAACGAGCAGCTGCCGCAACGCGGCTTCCAGGTGATCGAGACCATATCGCATCCAACTCCCACGCGCGACTTCAACACGGTCGTGCTCAAGATCAGGGCACAAAACCCGGACCTCGTGATCCCGGCGAACTACTATAACGAGTACGTCCTGCTTGCGCGGGCAATGCAGCAGCAGCGCGTGCGGCCGAAGGGAATCTACTCGGTGCTGGGCGGGGCGGCCTCGTCCTACAAGTTCGTGAAGGAATTTCCCGAGGCGGCACAATACATCATGGACTGCAATCACTGGTTCGACCCGCGCAATCCGAAGGCCATCGCGCTGAAGAAGAAGGTCGAGGACAGGGGCGCGTTCTTCACCTATGAGGTGTTCATGAACTACTCCTGCGTGCTGCTGCTCGCGGATGCGCTCGAGCGCGCTGCCAGCGCCGAGCGCGCAAAGCTGATCAGCGCGCTCGCGACCTCGTCCTTCTCCGGCCATGTCATGCCATATGGGCCGACCCGGTTCGTCAATGGCCAGAACCAGGGCGCTGCCCCGGTCAATACGCAAGTGCTGGACAACGACATCAAGGTGATCTTTCCCGAGGCGTTCGCTTCCGCCAAGCCGGTATTCCCGATCCCGCGCGCGTGAGCATGGCGGCAGGGGAGATGTAACCGAGCTTGCACGCCGGCGGCGTATCACATGCTCTCGCCGGACATTCTCTTCGCCGCCGTCCTCAACGGGCTGCTCATGGGCGCGCTCTACGCGCTGGTCGCGCTCGGCCTCACGCTCATCTATGGCGTCCTGCACATCATCAATTTTGCCCATGGGGCGCTGCTCGCGGCCGCCATGTTCGCCGCCTTCTTCGCGCACCGGCTGCTGGGCCTCGATCCCTATGTTGCCGCGGTGATCCTCACGCCCGCCTTTTTCGCTCTCGGCTACGCCTTGCAGCGCTTTCTCATCGGCCCGGCCGCCCACGGCGAGGATCGCAATTATCTCTTGATCACCCTCGGTCTCGCGGTGGTGATCGAGAATGCCCTCCTTTTCGCCTTTCGCGCCGATACCCGCACCATCGATCTGCCCTACGCGTTCCAGGTCATCGAGGTCGGCCCGGCCCTGCTCGCAGTGCCGCGCGTGGTCGCGCTTGCCGTCACAATGGCCGTGGCATTCGGGTTGTGGCTCTTCATGCGATGGAGCGACACCGGAAAAGCTATTCGCGCGGTCGCCCGGGAGAAGCTCGGGGCCGAGCTCTCGGGCATTGAGGTGGCCCACATCTACGCGATTACGTTCGGGATCGGCACGGCCTGTCTCGCGATTGCCGCCTGTCTCCTGATCCCGACCTATTACGTGAACCCGCGCGCAGGCGACGCCTTCGTGCTGATCGCATTCACGATTGTTGTCCTCGGCGGCATGGGATCGGTAACCGGCGCGCTGGTCGGAGGGCTCGTGGTCGGCGTGGTGGAGAGCCTTTGCGGGCTCATGCTTGGCGAGTCGCTGGGCCAGGTTGGCATTTTTGCCGTCTTCATACTGACGCTGCTCATGCGTCCGACCGGCCTGTTCGGGGCGCGCGCATGAGGGGGGCAGCGCCCATCCTGCTGCCGGTTGCGCTGCTTGCCATTGTACCGGTGCTTACCGCCTCCAACGCGGTGCTCAACTTCCTGGTGGCAGCCCTGCTGATGGCGCTCGTGGGACAGGGCTGGAACCTGCTCGGCGGCTATGGCGGGCAGTATTCGTTCGGGCATGCCGCGTTTTTCGGCACCGGCGCCTACGCCACCGCAATCCTGCAGGTGCGCTACGGGGTCAATGCCTGGCTAGCCTTCGTCGCAGGCACGCTGGCGGCGGCGCTGCTGGGCACGATCATCGGCGCCCTGTGCTTCCGCTCCGGGCTCAAAGGCTCGTATTTCGCCCTCATCACGCTGGCTTTCGCGGAGGTCCTGCGCATTGTGGCGAGCGTGGCACCGATCACCGGCGCGGGCGTGGGGCTGCTGATTAGGCTCGACCTGCGGCCGGAGGCATTCCAGTTCCAGAGCCGCGCGCCGTTCTACTGGATCGTGCTTGCGCTCCTCGCCGTTTCGCTTGCGGCGGTGCGCATGATCGAGAGCTCGCGTTTCGGGGCCTGGCTCATCGCCGTGCGCGAGAACGAGGATGCGGCAAGCGCGCTCGGCGTCGACGTGATGCGGATCAAGATTGCCGCCATGACCGTCTCGGCAGCGATTACCGGCGCCGGGGGCTGCTTCTATGCGCAGTATTTCCTGTTCATCGATGCGGGCATCGCCTACGGCCCCTGGATCTCGGTCGAGGCGCTGGTGGCTCCCATCATCGGCGGCATCGGAACCGTGCTCGGCCCTCTCTACGGCGCGCTCGCCGTCAAGACGCTTGGCGAACTCACCAAGCTTCTCGCCGGCGATGCGCCCGGGCTCGACCTCGTCGTTTACGGCAGCCTGCTGATTGCCGTTGTCGCATTTGCGCCGCGCGGGATTGCCGGCACCCTGCTCGACTGGCGCGAGCGCCTGCGGGGTCGTCGCGCAATCGCGGCGACTGGGGAGCGCAGCCATGGCT
>Ga0306920_100002462_pt1 | contig 23431 bp, 22 predicted proteins | sample flu12Cox44000170_FD_204666 | JGI IMG/M metagenome (GOLD analysis project Ga0306920, IMG submission 204666) | Lab enrichment of tropical soil microbial communities from Luquillo Experimental Forest, Puerto Rico - flux4day.12C.oxic.44.000.170 (v2)... | ecosystem: Environmental > Terrestrial >...
CGGTTCAGATGCCTGCGTCGTCGCGCAGATCCTTCACCCGGTTCGTCCGCTCCCAACTGAACTCCGGCTCGTTGCGGCCGAAGTGCCCATAGGCCGCCGTCTTCTTGTAGATGGGCCGGCGCAGGTCGAGGTACTTGATGATTCCCGCCGGCGTGAAGTCGAAGTGCTTGCGGATCAGCTGCTCGAGCTTGGTCGTGGGCACCTTTCCCGTGCCGGCGGTGTCGACCATGATGGACACGGGCTCGGGCACCCCGATGGCGTAGGCAACCTGCACCTGCGCCCGCTCGGCCAGCCCGGCCGCCACGATGTTCTTGGCCACGTGCCGCGCCATATAGCAGGCGGAGCGATCGACCTTCGTCGGGTCCTTGCCGGAAAACGCGCCGCCCCCGTGGGGGCAGGAGCCGCCGTAGGTGTCGACGATGATCTTCCGCCCGGTGAGCCCAGTGTCCCCCATGGGCCCGCCCGTGACGAAGCGCCCGGTGGGATTGATGTGATAGGTGATGCGCTTGGGGTCGATCAGATGCGCGGGGATGGTCGGCTTGATCACGTGCTCGATCAGGTCCTCGCGGATCTGCGCGAGGCCGATGTCGGGACCGTGCTGGGTGGAGATGACCACCGTCTCCACGGAGACGGGCTTGCCGTCGACGTAGCGGACGGAGACCTGGCTCTTCCCATCCGGGCGCAGATAGTCGAGGGTGCCTGCCCGGCGCACCGTGGTGAGCTGCTGCACGAGCTGGTGCGAGAGCATGATGGGCATGGGCATGAGCTCTGGCGTCTCCGTGCAGGCGTAGCCGAACATCAGCCCCTGGTCGCCTGCCCCCAGCTTGTCCACGCCCATGGCGATGTCACCCGACTGCTCGTCGATGGCGGTGATCACGCCGCACGTCTCGTAGTCGAAGCCGTACTTGGCCCGCGTGTAGCCCACCGCCTTGATGGTCTCGCGTGCGACCCTGGGAATGTCCACGTAGCAGGAGGTGGTGATCTCGCCCGCCACCACCACGAGGCCGGTCGTGAGGAGTGTCTCGCACGCGACGCGGCCCCCGGGATCCTGGGCCAGGATGGCGTCCAGGACCGCGTCGGAGATCTGATCGGCGATCTTGTCCGGATGGCCCTCGGTCACGGACTCCGAAGTGAAGAGATACTCCTCGCGCGCCATCGTGACTCCTCCTCAGGTGGTGAATATGGCGCGGGCGGGCTCACCGCGCACTCTGGGCAGCCTAGCATGGCCCCCTACACGGCTCAAGCGAAATGGCCTTCATGACATCGGCGCAATCGCGCGCGGCACCACGTCAAGGGCCACGTCCCACGACCCGCCGGGGGCGAGGATGATGGGCCAGCTCACGAGGACCGCCGAGCCCTGGTAGATCCGCTCGAAGCCGCCCTCGGACAGCGACACCGTCTCGATGGGCGCGAAGCCCAGGTGAGGAGGATCGTCGGGGCGTCGCGAGCCGCGTCGAGGATGACCGACTCGAAGTTGCCGGCAGGCTGGTGATTGTGGACGCCGAAGTGGAAGAGCACCCGCTCACTCACGATCGATGTCACGGTGCCGCACCACGGGCGACAGGCCCGTGCGCTCGAGGGATCGCCGGAGCAGCTCCACCAGCGTCACCGAGCGATGGCGGCCGCCGGTGCAGCCCACGGCCACGGTGAGGTAGGCCTTGCCCTCCCGATGGTACAGGGGGAGGAGGAAGCGAAGGAGGTCCTCGATCTTGGCGAGGAGGGTCCGGCTCTCCTCGAAAGACATCACGAACTGCTCCACCGCGGCGTCGCGGCCGTCCAGGCGCTTGAGGCCGTCCACGAAGTGCGGGTTGGGCAGGAAGCGCACGTCGAAGACGAGGTCCGCGTCGTAGGGAGCGCCATGCTTGAAACCGAACGACATGAGGGACACCGTCAGGGCATCAGCGGTGCGCGGGGTGCCGTAGCCTTCGACGAGCCGCTCCTTGAGCTGGTGAACGGACAGCCCCGTGGTGTCGATGATGCGATCCGCGCTCTCCCGCAGGTTGGAGAGCGCGCTGCGCTCGGCCCGGATGCCTTCCAGCACACTGCCTTCCCCCGCGAGGGGATGGCGGCGCCGTGACTCCTGGTAGCGCCGCACCAGCGTCTCGTCGGCGGCCTCCAGGAAGAGCACCTCGGGCTTGTGCCCCTGCGCGCGCAGCTCGGCGAGCGTCTCCAGGAGGTGCGCGAGATACCCGCCCTCGCGGATGTCCACGCCGAGGGCGATCATGCGAATGTCGCGGCTCGAGTGCACGCAGAGCTCGGCGAAGGTGGGGATGAGGGTGGTGGGAAGGTTGTCGACGCAGAAGTAGCCGAGGTCCTCGAGGCACTTGATGGCGAAGCTCCGCCCCGCCCCCGACATGCCGGTGATGATCACGAAGCGGAGGGCGGCGGTGCCGCCGGTCGGCTCCGTGCCGAGCGCGCTCACCGCTTCTTGGGCGCGAGTCGACGCTGATGGGAGGGAAGGATCCCCAGCTCCTCCCGATACTTGGCTACCGTTCGCCGAGCGATGGTGAGCCCCTGCCCTCTCAGCACGAGGGCGACGTCCTGGTCAGACAGCGGCTTGGCCGTCTCCTCTGCCGCCACCATGTCACGGATCTTCTTCTTGATGGACACGGAGGAGACCATCTCGCCCGTGTCGGAGGCGATGCCACTGTGGAAGAAGTACTTGAGCTCGAAGAGCCCCTGCGGCGTCTCCACGTACTTGTTGGTGGTGACGCGGCTGATGGTCGACTCGTGCATGCCGATGTCCTCGCCCACGTCACGCAGGGCGAGGGGCCGGAGGAACGCCACCCCCTTGTCGAGGAAATCGCGCTGGAACTTGACCAGGCTCTGGGTCACCTTGCGCAGCGTGCGTTGCCGCTGCTCCACGCTCTTGATGAGCCACACCGCGGAGCGGAGCTTCTGCTCCACATATTGCTTGGCCTCGTCGCTGGAGCGGCGGAGGAGCGAGCGGTAGAGAGCGTTGACGCGGAGGCGCGGGATGCCTTCCTCATTGAGCACGACCACGTAGTCGTCGCCCACCTTGTGGATGGACACGTCGGGCGCGATGTAGCGCTGGTCAGAGACGGCGAAGCGGCGGCCGGGCTTGGGCTCGAGGCTCTGAATCTCCTCGATGGACTCCATGATCCGGTCGAAGGGCAGCTTCATGGTCCGGGCGATGTCCGCGTAGCGACGGCGCTCCAGGTCCTCGAAGTACTTCTCCACGATCTCCACGGAGACGGGATCGGGCTCGGCATCCGCGGTGAGCTGGAGGAGGAGGCACTCCTGCACGCTGCGGGCGGCCACCCCCGTGGGGTCGAAGGCCTGCACCAAACGGAGGATCTTCTCCACCTCGTCGGGGGAGGAACCCGTCCCCACCGCGATCTCCTCGACCTCGGCCCGGAGGTAGCCGTCGTCATCCAGGTTGCCGATGATAGCCTCGCCGATGGCCACCGTGCGGGGATCGTCGGTGGCGAGGCGGAGCTGCTCGTTGAGATGCTCGTCGAGCGAGGTGCCCGTCCGTCCCAAATTCTCGAAGGGCATCTCCTCGCGCTCTTCCATGGACACGGGGGTCCGCTCGTCGGGCTCGTCGAACACCGCGGAGGTGAGGTCGAAGGGCAGATCGTCCGCTCGCTCGCCGTCCACGGAGGCCGTCTCCTTGGACACGGGCTCGGTAGTGGCGGGAGGGGCCGGCGTCTCCGTCACCGTCGCTTCGGGCGAGGCAGGTGCCTCCGCGTCGACATCCTGGGTCTCCTGGGCGACTTCCTCCAGCAATGGGTTCTCCTCGAGCTCCTTACGGACGACCTGCTCCAGCTCGAGGGTGGAGAGTTGCAGCAGCTGGATGGCCTGCTGCAGGAGCGGCGTCATGACGACTCGCTGGGTCTGCCGAAGTGATAAGCGCATGGCTCAGGCGGCTCCGGTCTGGCGCATCAGAGCGAAAACTTCTCGCCCAGGTAGATTTCTCGGGCCTTGGGGTTGTTGGCCAGCTCGCTGGCCGTTCCCGAAGCCAGGATCTTCCCGTCGTGCAGGATGTAGGCACGGTCGGTGATGGCCAGCGTTTCGCGCACGTTGTGGTCGGTGATGAGCACTCCGATACCTCGTTCCTTGAGTCGGCCCACGATCTCCTGGATGTCCCCAATGGCGATGGGGTCGACGCCCGTGAAGGGCTCGTCGAGCAGGAGGTAACGCGGATTGGTCACGAGCGCCCGCGTGATTTCGAGCCGACGGCGCTCGCCGCCGGACAGGGTATGCGCGCGGTGGCGGGCGAGCCGGGTGAGATCGAGTTCGGCGAGCAGCTCCTTGAGGCGCTCCCGCCGCTCCTCTTGTGACAGATCGAGGGTCTCCAGGATGGCCAGGAGATTCTCCTCGACGGTGAGCTTCCGGAAGACGGACGACTCCTGGGGCAGATATCCCATGCCGAGGCGGCAGCGCTTGTACATGGGCAGGTCGGTCACCTCCTGCCCTTCCAAGTAGATGCGGCCACCGTCGGCGCGCAGCAGCCCCACGATCATGTAGAAGGACGTGGTCTTGCCCGCCCCATTCGGACCGAGCAGACCCACCACCTCACCGCGGTGGATGTCCAGGCTGACCCGGTCCACCACGAGGCGGTTCCTGAAGCGCTTGCGCAAACCCTGGGCGATCAGACCTTCCATCTCACGGACATATCGGCCCCGCGGGGCCGAACTTGATCTCTGATTTGGGCTTGTTCTGGCCCTGGTAGAAGATGGCCTTCACCCGCTCCTGCTTCCCTCCCTCCACGATGCTCCGGTCCTCGGCGAGGAAGATAGTGATGCGGTCGCCGGTCACGATATCGGTATCTCGCCACACCCGCGCGTTGCCGATGAGGACCACGCGCTGCTCGGCGTCGTAGTATTCCGCGCGCTCCGCGGTGCCCATACGGCAGTCGCGGGTGATGATACGCACGTTGCCGGTGGACACCACCCGCTCTACCTTGTCCGTCTTGGAGTCCGTGTACACCTCCATCTTGTCAGCGTACTGGACGGAGTTGTTCTGGCGCGCGATCACGTTGCCCTTGAAGATGGCCAGCCCCTGCCTCTGAAAGCTGTCGAGACTGTCTGCGTCCACGATGACCGGCGCGTTCTTGTCGTCGTCCTTGGCCTTGTCCCCCGGAGCCGGAAGCTTGGGCGCGGGCGTGCTCGCCGACGGCCGCGGCGCGCTGCCCTGGGCCACCGCATCGGGACTCGCGGCGCCCAGCAGGAGCATGGCGACCCATGCCGACGCGACGAGATCTCTCATCAGCTCCGCTGCCCCGACGAATCGCCATCCCCGCGTGAGGCTTCCTTGCCGGCAGGTCGCGGGGGCAGGATCTTGGGCGCCTTGGACTCGGCCGGGCCCGAGTCCTTGGGACCGCCGAAGGTGGCCTTGACGCGTCCGCGGACGAACGCGATCTCATCCGATGGCCGCGCGTCGAGGCCGAATCCCGTCACCACCCCGCCCCCTTTGTAGATGGTCACAGGCTGATCGGTCCACGCCCGCCCTTCGGCGTTGTTCCACCTGAGCACCGAGGTCTCCACCCGCAAGCCTTCGCTGGAGATGAGCACGACGTTGCCCCGCAGCTCGACGTCCTTGGTGTCCTTGATGAGGTCGCCCTCCTCGCTCGTGACCTTCCACGTCCGGTCGGTGTCCTGGACACCCACCGTCACTTTCCACAGCGAGGTCTTGCCGCTGTCAGGTAGGGACTCCGCACGCTCGGCGTCGAGGCTCCAGCGATAGCCTCCGTTCTTCGAGTCTTCTTGCAGGTGAACCTCCTTGAGCGCTTGATCCGCCTCTGACGATATGGCCACCTCGCGCGGCACCGGCGAGTGGCGCCCCTTGACGATGAGCACCCCCACGACGATGGTCACGAAGAGCACGACCCCTAAGGCGATGCCGGCAGCTATCCTGTCCATATGCAATATCGGTACCAGGCTAGCACACGGTTCAAGGGGAGGTAAACAAGAAAGCGGCAGCGACAGCTAAGGCGCGATAGCTATGTGCGTGGCGGCCAAGCTTTCCGCGAGCGAAGAAGCATCTCCACGGCCTCCCGAACGGCTCCCCGGCCCCCCGGCGAGCGCGAGACCCAGGCGGCGGCTCTCCGCGTCTCCGGCGCGGCGTCGGACGGCGCCAGCCCGAGGCCGGCGAGCTTCATGACCGCGATGTCGGGAAGGTCGTCGCCCATCACCGCCGCGTCTCGCGCCTCGATGCCGAGGCGCTCGAGCATGGCGAGCAGGGCGGCCCGCTTGTCGGCCACGCCCTGATGCACCTCCACGATGCCGAGCTCGCTCATCCGCCGTGTCACCGCCGCCGAGGCGCGGCCCGAGAGAATCGCGATCTCGATGCCCGCCGAGCGGGCGAGCTGCAGGGCGAGGCCGTCGCGCACGTAAAAGCGCTTGGTCTCCTCGCCGGAGGGGCCGTAGACGAGGGCGCCGTCGGTGAGAACGCCATCCACGTCGAGCACGAGGAGGCGGATGCGCGCCGCCCGGGCGGGCGCCGGCCGAGTCGCGGGCACGCTACAGGATCTTGGCGCGCAGGATGTCGTGGATGTGGATCACGCCGGAAGGGTGACGGTTCTCGTCAACGATGACGAGGCTGGTCATGACGCCTTCCATGAGAGCGAGAGCGCGCGTGGCGAGGTCGTCGGCGTTGATGCATTTCGGATCGGCGGTCATGCAGTCCCCCGCACGCCGATCGAGCAGCGAGCCGTGGGCAAGCTGATGGCGCCGTAGATCGCCGTCGGTGATCACCCCCACCAGCCGCCCGTTGCCATCGACCACCGTGGTCATGCCCAGGCGCTTGGCACTCATCTCCTCAATGGCTTCCTTCATGGTCGCCGCCTCTGTCACCACCGGGACGGCGTCCCCCACGTGCATGAGGTCGCGCACGCGGAAGAGCGACTGCCAGCCAAGGGCACCGCGTGGATGCAACGCTGCGTAGTCCTCCGCGCGGAGCCCGCGCACGTCGAGGAGGGCCATGGCCAGAGCATCGCCCATGGCCAGGGACGCGGTGGTGCTGGAGGTGGGGGCGAGGTTCATGGGGCACGCCTCCTCGCTGACCCCGACGTCGAGGACCACGTCGGCCTGCCGGGCCAGCGTCGAACGCGGGCTCCCCGTGAGCAGGACGAGGGGCACGGCGAGGCGCTTGATGGCGGGCAACACGGCCAGCACCTCGTCCGTCTCGCCAGAGTTGGACAGGGCGAGGACGACGTCGCCGCGCGCCATCATCCCGATGTCGCCGTGCACCCCCTCGGCGGGATGGAGAAAGTACGCGGGCGTGCCCGTGCTGGCCAGGGTCGCTGCGATCTTGCGTCCGACGAGGCCGGACTTGCCCATGCCGGTGACGATGACGCGCCCGCGACAGCCGCGGACGAGCTCCACCGCCTTCACGAAGCGGTCATCGAGCCGCTGCCGCAGAGCCGTGATGCTCTCGGCCTCGAGGCGCAGCACGCGGTCGGCCATGGCGAGGATTCGCTCGCGCTCGCTCATGCCCGCGATCTTCCGAGGCCCGAGACGATGGCGGCGATCTCGTTGAGCAACCGCGGCAGATCGTCGAGACGCAGCATGTTGGGACCGTCGGACAGCGGACGGCCATCCGCCATGGTCCGGTCCGGGTCCTCGTGAATCTCCATGAAGAGGGCGTCCACTCCCACGGACACGGCGGCCCGCGCCAGTGCCTGCACGTACTGGCGCTCGCCGCCCGCGCGATCCCCTGCCCCGCCCGGGAGCTGCACGGAATGGGTCGCGTCGAAGACCACGGGGTATCCGAAGCCGCGCATGATGGGCAGCCCGCGGAAGTCCACCACGAGGTTGTTGTACCCGAAGGACGTGCCGCGCTCCGTGAGGAGAATGCTCTCGTTGCCCGTGGAGCGGATCTTGGTCACCACGTTGCCCATGTCACGAGGGGCGAGGAACTGTCCCTTCTTGACGTTCACGGGACGCCGGGTCCGGCCACAGGTCAGGAGCAGATCGGTCTGCCGGCAGAGGAAGGCGGGAACCTGGAGCACGTCGAGCACCTCGGCGGCCGGCTCCACCTCCACGACCTCGTGAACGTCGGAGAGCACGGGGAGCCCTGTCGTCTCCTTGACCCGAGCGAGAATGCGCAGGCCTTCCTTGAGCCCAGGCCCGCGATACGAGTGCACGGACGAGCGGTTGGCCTTGTCGTAGGACGACTTGTAGATGAAGGGGACCCCTGCGTCGCTCGTGATGCGCTGCAGGCGCTCCGCCATCATGAGGGCGTGACGCTCGTCCTCGATGGCACAAGGCCCGCCGATGAGGACGAGGGGCGCGCCGCCGCCGATGGTGAGCCCCGCCACGGGAACGGCGCGCGGGGCCGCGCCTGCCGTCATGCTCCCGCCTGGTGATCCATGGCCGCGCGCACGAAGGCCGCGAAGAGCGGATGGGGCGCCCAGGGCTTGGAGCGGAACTCGGGATGGAATTGTCCGGCCACGAACCAGGGATGCCCTTCGAGCTCGATGATCTCCACCAGTTGCTTTTCCGCCCAGATCCCCGAGATTTTGAGCCCGTTCTTCTCCAGGGTGGGCAGGTAGTCGTTGTTCACCTCGTAACGATGGCGATGGCGCTCCTGGATCGCCCCTTCCCCGTAGGCCCGGGAAGCATCGCTTCCCTCGGAGAGCACCACGGGATAGAGACCAAGGCGCATGGTCCCGCCCTTGTCCGTGATGTTCCGCTGCTCGGGCAGGAGATCGATCACGTTGTGGGCAGGCCGCGGGGTAAACTCCGTGGAGTTCGCCCCGTCGAGTCCGCACACGTGACGCGCATACTCGATCACCGCGCACTGCATGCCGAGGCAGATCCCAAAGTACGGCAGGTGCCCCTCTCGCGCGTAACGGATAGCCTGGATCTTCCCCTCGATGCCGCGATCGCCGAAACCGCCAGGCACCAAGATGCCATCGAGCCCCTCCACGTGGCCGGTGAGCCCCTCGCGCTCCAGCCGCTCCGCGTCGAGCCAGACCACGTCCACCGCCACCTCGTGGGCGATGCCGCCGTGGGCCAGGGCCTCGTAGAGGCTCTTGTAGGAATCCTTGACCTCGATGTACTTGCCCACGATGCCGATACGCACGCGGCTCCGCGGCGCCTTCACCCGGCGGACGATCTCCTCCCACCGCGAGAGATCGGCGGGCCGCACGGGCAGCCCGAGGAGCCTGCACAGGCTCTCGTCGAGCCCCTGCTCGTGGAAGGCGAGTGGCACCTCGTAGATGGTGTCCACGTCGCGGGCCGCCACTACCGCGTCTTCCTCGACATCGCAGAACAGCGCGATCTTGGACTTGATGCCGGGGGTGAGCGGGTGCTCCTTGTCCGTGCGGCAGAGGAGCACGTCGGGCTGGATACCGATGGCCCGCAATTCCTTGACGGAATGCTGGGTCGCCTTGGTCTTGAGCTCACCCGCCGCGTTGATGAAGGGGACGAGGGTGAGATGGACGTAGATTACGTTGTCCTTGCCCACGTCCTTCTTGAACTGGCGGACGGCTTCGAGGAAGGGCAGGCCCTCGATGTCACCCACCGTGCCCCCGATCTCCACGATCACGACGTCCACCCCCTCGCCTACCTTGCGGATGGAGGCCTTGATCTGGTCGGTGATGTGGGGGATGACCTGCACGGTGCGGCCGAGGTAGTCGCCCCGGCGCTCCTTTTCGATGACGGTGCCGTAGACCTTGCCCGTGGTGACGTTGTTGTCGCGGGTCATGCGCGCGCTCGTGAAGCGCTCGTAGTGCCCGAGGTCGAGATCGGTCTCGCCTCCGTCGTCGGTCACGTAGACCTCGCCGTGCTGGTACGGGCTCATGGTCCCCGCGTCCACGTTGATGTAGGGATCCATCTTGAGCAGGGTGACGCGGAAGCCCCGCGCCTCGAGTAACGAGCCGATGGAGGCGGCGGCCAGCCCCTTGCCGAGGGACGAGACCACACCGCCCGTCACGAAGATGAATTTCGGCGTCACCGAAGATCTCCTTTCATCGACAGCGCCCGCATCCAATCGGCGACGGCCGCGCGCTCATCAGAGAGCGTCCGCACGCGCCCATCGAGCCTCAGATCGCGCAGGAGTCCCAGGGCCTGGCCGACAAGTGGCCCTCGCGGCACTCCTGCGGCCACCACGTCCGCCCCGGAAGACAGCGCCCGGACGGCGTGGCCTTCGCGGAGGTACCACTCGATCTCCCGTCGCCCCGGCCGTTCGCTCGCCAGCCATGTGCCGAGCACCATCATCTCGCGAGCGGGCCGGAGCAGCTCCGCGACGCGACTCGCCCGCCGCGGCCTCATGGCGGCCAGGCGTCGAGCGAGATCACGGGCGGCGATGGGATCGACCATCGCAGCGAGTCCGCTCGTCACGGCGAGCCGGCGGAGACAGCGCTCCGCCACGGGACGCGACTGGTCGAAGAGCACGGACAGCAGCGCAAGCTCGGTGGCATCCACGGTGATGCCGCTCTCGCGCGCCCAGGAGAGGAGCGTCCGGGCTTCCGCGAAGCGCCGTCGGGTCGCCGCGGTGACGCGATACGAGGGATCCCACAGCCGAAATGCTCCCCACTCTAAAAGGAGGCCGAGAGCCCGCCAGGGCTCGCCCTCGGCCATGACCAGCTCGAGCTCGGCGAGGAGCCGCTGTCCCGAGAGGGCGGGATACGGCGCGAGCGTATAGGCCAGGGCGAGGGCGCGCCGGAAGCCCGCATCGGGGCGAAGGGAGAGCCGGGCGGCGTAGCGCGCGCCTCTCCAGATACGCGTGGGATCCTCGACCAGGCTCAGGGGATGGAGCACGCGGAGTCTCCGGGCGAGCACATCGTCGCGCCCCCCGTGAGAATCGTGGAGCCGTCCCCACGCCGAAGGCGCCAGCGCCACCGCCATGGCATTGACGGAGAAGTCGCGGCGCCCCAAATCCTCGTCGATGCCGGCGGGGGCCACCTCCGGGAGGGCTCCCGGCCGGCGGTAGCGCTCGCGGCGCGACGTGGCGATATCCACTCGCGGCAGGCGGGTGCCATCCGGGGTGGCGCCTCCCTCGATCGAGGCGGTGCCGAACGCCGTGTGGAGAACCAGGTTCCCACCCAACTCGTCGCCGAGGCGCCGGGCAAAAGCGATGCCATCCTCTTCCACGACGAAATCGATATCGACCATCTGATCCGCGTCGCGTCCCAGCACGAGATCGCGGATCACGCCACCCGTCGCGTAGACCGCGTGGCCATTCGCTTCGCCCAGCTTGCCCGCCGCGCGCAGGAGCCAGAGCCGCGCCTCGGCGGCCGGGCCCTGGAGTCGCTCGAGCTTGGCGGCCAGGGACGCTCCGGACTCGGCCCATCGCTGGATGGCACCCACGACTCGACGGCGATCTCTCACGAGCACCATCGACGCCCCCGACCTGAAGAGTCGGCGCGCCGAGATCTCGTCGGCGCTCACGGGAAGTGACGGCACGGCCATCCACGCGACGTCACTCCACGGCTGACGGCCGAGGGCCCACTCCCGTGCCCGCTCCAAATCGGCGACCCGGGCGGCCATCCTGGCGCCGTCCGTCACGACGGTAGCGCGGGCGGACCGAGCGGCGGCGAGGGCGCGATCGATGGAGCCACGAGCGGGCACGGTGACCGCGCGCTCGTCCAGGAGATCGCCCGCGCGGGCCACCACCTGCGGATAGCCGTGACCCGCCTTGGCCACGGCGCTAGCTCGCCCGGCTCACTGCGCGCGGGTGAAACTTGCGATACATCGCGCGCACCGCGGAGGATGGCAAGTGGGTGTAGATCTGCGTCGTGGCGATGTCGGCGTGGCCGAGCATGGCCTGCACGGAGCGCAGATCGGCGCCGCGCTCGAGCAGGTGGCTCGCGAAGGAATGCCGCAACGTGTGCGGCGACACCGCGCTCCGCACCCCCGCGCGCCGGCCCGCTCGCTTGATCACCATCCAGAGCGCCTGCCGCGACAATGGACGGCCGTAGCGGTTGACGAAGAGCGCCCCCGGATCGCCCCGCTTCACGAGGGCGGGGCGCGAGGTCGTTGCGTACCGCTCTACCCACTTGAGCGCCTGCGCCCCCACGGGCACGAGCCGCTGACGGTTGCCCTTACCGGTCGCGGTGACGTAGCCCGCCGCGATGTTGAGATCCTCGAGCCTGAGCGCCAAGCACTCGGAAGCGCGCAGGCCGGACGCGTAGAGGAGCTCCAGCATGGCGCGATCCCGCAGCCCCTCCGGCGCGGACAGATCGGGCGACTCGACGAGAGCGGCCGCGTCCTCGATGGAGAGGGTGCGGGGCAGCCGGCGAGGGGGCCGTGGCGACTCGAGATGCTCGGTAGGATCGCGCCGGATCTCGCCGGCGGCGAGGAGGAAGCGATAGAGGCCACGCACGGCCGAGAGATGCCGTGCTGCGCTGCGGGCGCCGAGCCCACGCCGGCGCAACTGGGCCAGGTACTCGCTGAGATCGCCGACCCTCACCGCTCCCACGGAACGTCCACGGCGAGCGAGGAACGCGGTGAATCCCGCGAGGTCTCTTCGGTAGGCCGCGAGGGTGTGGGGGGAGGCGCCCCGCTCCGTCTGCAGGGCGGCGAGGAACTCGCGGAGTCCGTCCATCAGTCTCTCCGGGGCCTGAACACAGCGACGCCCCGGTGGCGGCCGTTCCATCCTGCCGAGGCCGTGACCGGGGCGTACCCGACACACCGCAGAAGCATGACGAAGTCTATCACCCGCTCCCTGCTCCCGGCAAGGAGTGCCGGCCACGCACCATGCCGACGAGTGCGCGGAGCTCCGGCGCGCGCACGACGGCGGCCGCCGCCACGTACACGAGCGCGCCGGCGACGAGCGCGCCCATCGTGTACAGGGCGCCTTCCCAGCCCGCGCCCAGCCGGCCGCGCATGACCCAGCACCAGATCCACAGGGCCGCGGAAGCGAGAGACGTGCGCGCGAGCGAGGCGAGCGTCTCGCGCCCGCCGAGTGGGCCGAGGCGCTGGCGCAGGAGCCAACACAGGAGCAATAGGTTCACGTACGCGGAGAGCGAGGAGGCGAGCGCGAGCCCCGCGTGCTGGAGCGGCCACATGAGAGCCACGGCCAGGACGACGTTGGCGGCCACGGAGGCGAAACCCGCCCACATTGGCGTGCGGGTATCCCCCAGCGCATAGAAGGTCTGCGCGGCGATGCGCGTGGCGGAGAAAGCGGGCAGCCCGATCGCATAGCCGGCTAGGGCCTGCGTGGTCGCGAGGGCATCGCCCGCACTGAACTCGCCACGCTGGAAGAGCAAGCGCACGATGGGATGGCCGAGGGCGAGGAGTCCCACCGCGGCGGGCACGGCGATGAAGGCAGAGAGACGCAGGGCGAAGCCGAGCGTCTCCGTGAGCCCGCGATGCTCGCCGCGGGCGGACTGGGCGGCCATGCCCGGCAACACCGCGGTGGCCAGCGCAATGCCAAACACGCCCAGGGGAAACTCCATGACGCGATCGGCGTAGTAGAGATACGAAACCGTGCCCTGCGGCAGGAGCGAGGCGAGGAGCGTGTTGACGAGCACCGTCACCTGCACGGCGGCCAGCGCGAACACCGCAGGCCAGAGGCGCGCGGCGATGGTGCGCACGGCAGGATGCCTCCACTCGCTCGACGGGCGCAAGGGCACCCCGAGCCGCGTCAGTTCGGGAAGCTGCACGAGGAACTGCCCCGCTCCGCCCACGAGCACGCCCACGGCGAGGGAGAAGATCGGCGGAGACATCCGTTCCGCCAGGACCAGCACGGCGAGGATCATGGCGAGATTCACGACGGCGGGGCCGAGGGCGGCCGTGAAGAAGCGATGCTGAGCATTCAGGGCGCCCATAGCGAGGGCGGCCAGCCCCACGAGCAGGAGGTAGGGAAACATGATGCGGGTGAGCGATCCGGCCAGGGCGACGAGGGGAGGGTCGGCCGTCCAGCCCGGCGCCATGATGCGCACGATCCAAGGCGCCAAGAGCATGCCGAGGCCGGAGACGACGCAGAGGACGAACACGGCCATCCCGCTCACCGCTCGCACGATCCGCACGAACTCGGCGTGGCCGCCGCGATGGAGCGACTCCGTGAACACGGGAATGATGGCGGTGGAGAGCGCGCCCTCCGCGAGGAGTCGGCGGAGCAGGTTCGGGATGCGGAAGGCCACGAAGAAAGCGTCGGTGACGGGGCCCGCCCCGAAAGCGCGCGCCACTACCATGTCGCGCGCGAAGCCCAGGATCCGGCTCACGAGGGTGGCGGCGCCGATGGCGCCCACCGCGCGCACCACGCCTTGATGGAGCGCGCGCTGCGTGTCGCTCACGGGGAGTTAGTCCTTGACAGTCGCGCACCTGGACGGTACGGTCGTATGTCGCCCCGGACGCACTCGAAACTAGCCCCTGTCACAGGAGGACGGTGGTCGTGGCCAATACCAGCTCCGCCCGGAAGCGGATCAAACAAAACGAGAGGCGGCGCCTCCGCAACCGGGCGCTGCGGAGCGCCATCCGCTCGGCAGTGAAGACGGCGCGCGCCGCCGTCGCCGGCAAGGCTCCCAAGGCGGCCGAGGACGTGCACGCGGCCATCCGCGAGCTCGATCGCGCGGTGAGCCGCGGGGTGATTCATCGCAACACCGCCGCGCGCAAGAAGTCGTCGCTGGCTCGGTCGCTGGCCCCCTGATCCGCGCATCAGCCGCTCTGTCTCATGGCGGCCAGCCGATGCAGGAGCTCCACCGCGGCATCACGCATGACCTCCCCACCCCGCTCACCGTAGAAGCTGCCGCACGCCACGTAGCTCGGACGGGCGTAGTCCTGGCGGGTGAGGAAGTAGCCGAGGTAGTCGTTGCTGTATCCCGCCACGAAGGTTTGCGCGAAACGGCCATAGCCCGCGGACTTCACGTCCAAACCGAGCCGCGTCTGTAGCTCGCCGGGCACCGTCACCCACGCTGTCTCCCCGATGCGCATCGCGGTCAGGCCCGCCGAAGCGGGCATGATGCGGCCGAACCCGATGCGGACACGCCCGGGCATCCAGGCGCCGAGGCAGTTGTGCACGGAGAGCGTGGGATCGGGAAGCGGCACGCGACTCTCCACCACGTCCAGCGACCCGTCCCGTCCCGCCGGGAGCGCACTCCACGTGGCGAGGGCGGAGGTGGCGAGGGCGGAGCCGATGCTCTCGACGGCCGGCCATCCCTTTACGCTGGGGCTCACGTCGCCGGCCGCGCCGTTGACGAAGAGAGCGGGCACACCCGTCTCCCGCTCGAGACGCGCTGAGGCCTCGCCCATGAGATCGCCCGAGAGTTGGAAATTGCCGTGACCGAGCGCGGTCCCATGTATCGCATAGTTCCAGACGAGGGCGAGCGGACGGCCATCGACTCCCGTGATCTTGAGGACGCCCAGCTCGGGATCGAGGGGTTGGTCGAGCCGACTCGTGGCGATGCCGGTGACGGTGGTCTTTCCCGCCACCACCCGCGCGGGTGCTCGCCGCTGGAGCGCTTCACGGGCGACCCGCTCCATCGCGTCGAGCAGGCTTCGGCGTACCGCGGACGATTCCCGGTCCGCGGCGAGGAATCCCCAGAACGCGGAATCCGCGAAGGCGCCGGGGCCGGAGTGGGTGTGGCTCGCCGAGATCACCACCACGCTCGCTGAGTCGCCCACCCGCGCGAGGCGCGTGCGCAGCTCCGACACCAGGGAGGGATCCGTGCCGACGAGGTCGGCGGAGAGCCACAGCACACGTACGCCATCCGACTCGAGGGCGAGTGCGCGCAGCCGGAATGGATCGTGAACACCGGTGGACGGGTTGAACCAGAACGCGTAGGGAAAGCGACCCGCCACATCGGGAATCCAGGCTCGTCGTGGGGTGCTGCCGTAGCCCGCGAGGGGCACGCCCGCGGGGAGATCCACCACGAGCGACGACGCGCCGGCGCTGAGGGCCGCTGCTCGTCCGGGAAGAAGCGCCGCGGCAACGAGCAGGACGCCGACGGCGAGAAGCGCCCTCACGCGCGGCACAGGTCCGCGACGAGGAGCGCGAGCTCCGGCCGCGGCGGTCCCCCCGTCTTGAGCCGCCGCTCGGCCTGCCAGCAGCGGAAGAGCCGCGCCGGCGCGGCGGGCGCGGGCTGACGCCGCACCTGCCCGGCGAGGATGGCGAGAAGGCGGAGCGGCTCCTCTCCGCCCGCGAGGAGCCGCTCGAGCATCGGCAGCGCCACCGCCGCGTCCTTCTGCTCGACGGCTCGGGTCAGCTCGAAGACCTCACGCGAGCGATGCTCGCCCACCACCGCCCGCACCTCGGCCACGCCAACCCGCCGGTTCTCCGCTCCTCCGCCCAGCGCGGCCTTGGCCACCTCGCCCGCGAGAGCGGCGGGATCGTCGCCGACCAGGGTCATGAGGAGCTGCGCCGCCTCGTCGCTCAGCTCATAGCCCTCGGAGGAGGCGCGGGAGCGCAGCCAGGAGGCGAGGGCGCGGCCGGCGAGTTGAGGCAGGTCGACCACCGAAGCCGGAGTGACCGCCTTGGCGAGCCAGTGCGACGGCGTCAGCGGCGTGAGGACGCAGAGCGCCAGCACCGTGCTGGGATTCGGCGAGCGCAGGTACGCGATGAGCGGCTCAGCCTGCTTGGGGCCGAAGCTCTCGACGCCGCGGACGACGACGAGACGCTTCGCGGTTCCCCACGGCAGCGTCTCCGCGGCGCGCACGACGCCGTCCGCACCCGCCTCCCGCGCCTCGAGGACATCGCGGCTCATGGCGAGCAGCGCGGGGTCGGAGCACACCACTCGCGTCAGGCGGGCCACTGCCTCTTCGGCGAGAAAGGCCTCGGGGCCGTGGAGGAGGACGACGGGGGCGACCTGCCCCTGGTCGATCTGGCGGAGCCATGCCGAGTACTGCACTAGAAGCGATCGACCGCGTGATTGACCACCTTCCGCCCGATCTCGAGGGCCGCCTGTTTCACGGCGCCCTCTTCGCGGCTGATCGTGTCCGAAACCTGGCCGGCCACGTCGAAGGCGACCTGCTCCGTGAGGCCGTTCTGCTGCCAGAGGAGTTCGCTCTTCTTCAGATCGCGGAAGCGCACGTCCATGCTCACGGTGAGCTGATAGGAGCGGAGGTTGAGCTTGCTGTCGTAGGTGAGCGACTGGACGTTGTACGCGGTGATCACGCCTTCGAGGACGGAGTCGGCTCGGTCCAAAGGCACCACCCGAAGCCGTCCGTTGGTGGTGAAGGCATTGATCACCCCCGCGGTGATCGTGCTCTCGGCGCCCGCCTGGTCGCTGCGGTTCTTGAAGACGGGCACGGAGACTGTCTTGAGGTGACTGGGAAGATCGCCCTGGAGCGTGTAGCCACACCCGTTGGTTGCGGAGAGGACGAGGGCAGCCAGAAGCACACCCCTCAGGCGTCGGCTCATGCGCGGGTCACGATGTTCACCAGGCGCCCAGGCACCACCACCACCTTGGCGACCTGGCGCCCGTCGAGCCAGGGGCGGATCTTGTCCTCGGCGAGGGCCTGCTCCCGCACTGCCTGCTCGGGCGCGGCCACGTCCACGGTGAGACGGCTCCGCACCTTGCCATCGACCTGGACCACCACCGTCACCTGCTCCTTCACCAGCGCCGCTTGGTCCGCGACGGGCCAACTCTGCCTGAAGAGACTTTGGCGGTGCCCCAGCCCGTGCCAGAGCTCCTCTGCGAAGTGGGGAGCGACGGGGCCGAGGAGGCGCAGGGTCACCTCCACTGCTTCGCGCAGCAGGGCCCCACGCTCCTCGCGGGCGGCGCGATCGAGGGAGTCGCGCTCGAAGTCGTGGAGCGCGTTCACCAGCTCCATGACCGCGCTGATCGCCGTGTTGAAGTGGAAGTCCCGCTCTACGTCGGCGGTGACGCGACTGATCGTCTCGTGGATGACCCGGCGGAAGGCGCGGCCCGCCTCGGAGAGCGTGACGGGGACGGCGCCCACGTCTCTGATCTCCTCCAGGCGCGCATGCACGAAGCGCCAGAGGCGATTGAGGAAACGCGCGGCGCCCTCCACTCCGCTCTCCGTCCACTCGAGGTCACGCTCCGGCGGGGCGGCGAACAGGGTGAAGAGGCGGCTGGCGTCGGCCCCGAAGCGGCGGATCATGTCGTCGGGGTCGACCACGTTCCCCTTGGACTTGGACATCTTGGCGCCGTCTTTGATCACCATGCCTTGGGAGAGGAGGGCGGCGAAGGGCTCGTCGAGCGTGATCATGCCGAGATCGCGCAGCACCTTGGTGTAGAAGCGCGCGTAGAGCAGGTGGAGCACGGCGTGCTCGATGCCGCCGATGTACTGGTCCACGGGCGTCCAGTACTCCGCGGACTTCCGCTCGAACATGCCCTCCGCGTAGTGGGGTGAGCAATACCGGAGGAAGTACCACGAGGACTCCACGAAGGTGTCCATGGTGTCGGTGTCCCGCCGGGCGCGCCCACCGCACGTCGGACAGGTGGCGTGCACGAAGGTGGCGACCTCGGCGAGAGGCGAGCCGCCCTTGCCGCTGATTTGCACGTCCTCGGGGAGCACCACGGGCAGGTTCTCGATCTTCTCGGGGACCATGCCGCACGTCTCGCAGTAGAGGATGGGGATGGGCGCGCCCCAGTAGCGCTGCCGACTAATACCCCAATCACGGAGCCGGTAGTTGACCTTGGAGCGGCCGATCTTCTTCTCCACCAGCCAGTCGATCGCCTTGCGCTTCGCCTCCTCGACGGAGAGGCCATCGAGGAAGCCCGAGTTGATCTTCACCCCATCGCCCGTGTAGGCCTGCGTCTCCTGCCAGTCCGCGGGCCGCTGCACGGTAGCGATGATGTCGAGCCCGTGCTGGGTGGCGAAGTCCCAGTCGCGCTGGTCTTCCCCCGGCACGGCCATGATGGCGCCCGTGCCGTAGCCCATGAGGACGTAGTCGGCGAGGAAAAGGGGGATCTCCTTCCCCGTGAAGGGATTGACCGCGCGCGCGATAAGCCGGAGGCCGCGCTTCGGCCGATCCGCGGCCAGGCGCTCGATCTCCGATTCGCGCGCGACCTCCTGGCGGAAGACGCGCACCTGCTCCGCCTCCTGTGCATCCGACACGAGCCGCTCCACCAAGGGATGCTCAGGGGCGAGCACGGCGTACGTCATGCCGAAGGAGGTGTCGGGGCGCGTGGTGAAGATGGTAATGGCGAGATCGGGGCGCCCCGCCACCGGTAGCTCGAACTCCGCGCCTTCGCTCCGCCCGATCCAGTTTCGCTGCATGACGAGGACGCGTTCGGGCCATCCGGGGAGGCGGTCCGTCCACGAGAGGAGCTCCTCGGCATAGTCGGTGATCCTGAAGAACCAGCCCTCGACCTCCTTGGTCGTCACCTCGGAGTCGCAGCGCCAGCACCGCCCGTTCTCCACCTGCTCGTTGGCCAAAATGGTCTGACACGACGGGCACCAGTTCACCTTGGAACGCTGCTTGTAGGCGAGGCCGCGCTCGAACATGCGGATGAAGACGAGCTGCTCCCATCGGTAGTACGAGGGATCGCAGGTAGCGAGCTCGCGCTCCCAGTCGTAGGACATGCCGAGCCGCTTGAGCTGCGTCTTCATGTTGGCGATGTTCTCGTGCGTCCACACCGCGGGATGCACGCCGTTGTCGATGGCGGCGTTCTCCGCGGGCAGGCCGAAGGCGTCCCAGCCCATGGGATGGAGCACGTTGAAGCCGCGCATCCACTTGTAGCGCGCGATGAGATCGCCGATGGTGTACACGCGGACGTGGCCCATGTGGATGCGTCCGGAGGGATAGGGAAACATCTCCAGGCAGTAGTACTTGGGCCGCGCGGGATCTTCCGTCACCCGGAACTGTCCACTCTCCTGCCATGCCCGCTGCCATTTCGCCTCGATCTCACGGAATGGATAGCGGTCGGCGCGGTCGTCGGTGGCCATATTCGCGCTGATTTTCCCACACTTAGGAGACAGGAGCAAGAAAGGCCCCCGAGGGCCGGAAGAAAGCCCCCGGGGCCGGCAAGCTGAGGCTACTTCTTTTTCAGCGTGAGGCCGATTGCCGCCGCGGCCTCGTCAGCCTTGGCGATGGACTCAGCGTGCTTGCCGGAATCGTGGAGCGCCTTCGCTTCCTTGGCGAGCGCCTGAGCCTTCTTGGACGCATCGTCGGTCTTGCCGGCCGTCGCGTCCTCGATCTGCTTGATGAGCAGCGGGCACTGATTCGCCAGCGCCGCCCCCGCGGTCGCCAGCACCAGCGCCATGGCCATCAGGGTCTTCTTCATCGGGTCACCTCCTTTCGCGCAGGATCTCGGTGAGTCTAACCCGGCTCCGTCCCGGACGGTTCCGAATCCGCAGGTGCCGGATGAAAAAAGTCGTGAATGCGTTCGGCGAGCCGGGGCGACACCTTGGGCACGGCGGCGAGTTGCCCGACCGACGCTTCGCGCACCGCTCTCGCCGAGCCCAGCGTCTTGAGCAGGCTCGTACGCAGCGCGGGGCCCACCCCGGGAATCTGGTCGAGCACCGAACTGATGGTGCGCCGGGTGCGGAGCTTCTTGTGATACGTGATGGCAAAGCGATGCGCCTCGTCGCGGATCTTCTGGAGCGCCTGCAGCGCGGGCGAGGTGAGATCGAGGACGAGGGGCTCGAGGCGGTCGGGCGTGTAGACCTCCTCGGCGCGCTTGGCCAGCGAGACCATGGGCAGGTAGTCGAGACCCAGACCCTCGAGCGCCTTGAGCCCGGCCCCGAGTTGGCCGCGGCCGCCATCGAGGAGAACGAGGTCAGGCAGCGCGCCGTCCGTCTCGAGGGCGCGCCCGTAGCGTCGGCTCACCGCCTCGTGCATGGCCGCGAAATCGTCGGTGCCCGTCACGGTGCGGATGCGATAGCGCTTGTAGTCGTCCTTCTTCATCTCCCCGTCCTGCCACACCACCATGGAGGCGACCGTCTCCCCTCCCTGGAAGGTCGAGATATCGAACGCCTCGATGCGGTGAGGGGGCTCGGGCAGGCCCAGGGTGCGCTGCAACTCGTCGAGCACGGCCTGCGTCCGGTTGCCCCGCGACAAGAGATGACTCTGCAGCGACAGCACGGCATTCTCCTCGGCCATGGCCACCAGGTCCCGCTTTCGGCCTCGCTGCGGCGCGGCCAGCTCCACTCGCCCACCCCGGCGCCGGCTGAGCCACTCCTGGGTGAGGGCAGCCTCGGGCACCTCTGCGGAGAGCAGGATCTCGGGGGCGGGCACCACCTCTCGCGCGTAGAACTGGCGCAGGAAAGCAGAGAGGACGTCGCCCTCCCCAGCCGGTCGAAAAAGAACGACTCGCGGCCGAGGAGACGACCGCGCCGGACAAAGAAGAGCTGCACGCAGGCGTCCGACCCTTGGCGCACGAGGCCCACGATGTCCTGGTCGCTGTCCTCGGTGGAGATGATCTTTTGGCGCTCGCGCACGGTGTTCAGGGCTTGCACGCGGTCGCGGAGCCGCGCGGCGATCTCGAACTTCTCCTCGGCGGCCGCCGCCTCCATTTGGGCCGTCAGCTCCTGGGCCAGGCCGTCATTCTTCCCCTCGAGGAAGCGCTCCACGTCGCGCACCGTTTGCTCGTACCCCTCGTGGCTCTCCAGCCCCGTGCAGGGCGCGTTGCAGCGGTGGATGTAATACTGCAAACACGGTCGCGCCTTGTTTCCGTCGATGGTGATGCGGCAGGTCCGCAACGGGAAGAGCTGACGCACGAGACGGAGGGTCTCCCGCATGGCGGTGGCGGGATAGAAGGGCCCGAAGTAGGCGGCGCCGTCCTGCTGCACGCGCCGGGCCACCACCAGGCGCGGGTACTCCTCGTTGGTGGTGAGCTTGAGGAAGGGGTAGTGCTTGTCGTCCCGCAGGATGATGTTGTAGCGGGGCCGGTGGCGCTTGACCAGGTTCGACTCGAGGATGAGCGCTTCCAGATCGTTGCCGGTGACGATGAACTCGAGGTCGTGGATCTGGCCGACCAGGGCGTCCGTCTTCGCGTCGCGGGGCCGCGAGTCCTGGAAATAGGAGCGCACTCGCCCTCGGAGAGAGGCGGCCTTCCCCACATAGACGATCTGGCCCTTCGCGTCCTTGTAGAGATAGACCCCGGGCCGGTCCGGAAGCTGGGCCAGCTTCGCGGTGAGATCGACGGCCGCTACGCGCCCAGCCACAGTGTGACCACGAGCACGGCCAGCCCGATCGCCGCGGGGATGAGCACGGTCCACCGCAGCATCCGGTTCAGCCGGCGCAGCACAGGCGGCCGCGGTCGGCCCGGCCGCGGAGGGTTCAGAAAGCTGATCACTTTGGTCAGGACCACGAGGGCCACCGAGAGCGCCGCGAAGAAGATGAGCGTCCACTTGATGATCATCGGTCAGCGCACCGAGCCTCTCAGCGAACGCCCAGCTCGACCTTCTTGAGCGCCTTGATGCGGTCGCGCAGCTCGGCCGCCCGCTCGAAGTCGAGGCGCCGCGCCGCCTCCTTCATGCTCGCCTCGAGCTCGCCGATATGACGCTGCAACGCCTCGGGGCTCTCCCAAGTCGGCAGGGTCTCTTCGGGCACGTCCACCGTGTAGTAGTCGCGCTCGGGCACGCTGTCGAGGAGGTCTTTCATGCCGCGCTTCACCGATTCCGGCGTGATGCCGTGCTCTTCATTGTACGCCTGCTGCACGACGCGCCGGCGCTCCGTCTCCGCGATGGCCTCGCGCATCGAGCCCGTGACGCTGTCCGCGTACATGATCACCTCGCCGTTCACGTGGCGGGCCGCCCGCCCCGCCGTCTGGATCAGCGAGGTCGCCGAGCGGAGGTACCCTTCCTTGTCCGCGTCGAGGATGGCCACCAGCGATACCTCGGGGAGATCGAGCCCCTCGCGAAGGAGGTTGATGCCGATGAGCGCGTCGTACTTCCCCATGCGCAGCTCGCGGATCACCGCCACGCGGTCCAGGGTGTCGATGTCGGAGTGGAGGTAGCGCACGCGCAGTCCGTTTTGCTGGTAATACTCAGAGAGATCCTCGGCCATGCGCTTGGTGAGGGTGGTGATGAGCACGCGCTCGCCGCGCTCGGCGCGCGCGCGGACCTCGGCCATGAGATCGTCGACCTGCAGCCCGGCCGGCTTCACGGTGATCTTCGGATCCATGAGCCCCGTGGGACGGATGATCTGCTCCGCCACCGCCCCGCCCTGCCAGGACTGGCCCGGCCCCGCCCGGTGACCGCCGGCCAGGTCCAGCTCGTACGGGCCAGGCGTCGCCGACACGTAGAGCGTCTGCGGCACCATGGAGGTGAACTCCTCGAAGGTCAGCGGGCGATTGTCGAAGGCCGAGGGGGGGCGGAAGCCATACTCGACGAGGGCTTCCTTGCGCGAGCGGTCACCCGGGTACATGCCGCGGATTTGCGGCACCGTCACGTGCGACTCGTCGATGATCACCACCGCGTCCTTGGGCAGGTAGTCCATGAGCGTGGGCGGGTTCTGCCCGGGCTTCCGTCCCGAGAGGTGACGGGAGTAGTTCTCGATGCCGTGGCAGTAGCCAATCTCTCGTAGCATCTCCATGTCGAAGAGGGTCCGCTGCTCGAGGCGCTGCGCCTCGAGGAGGCGGTTCTTTCCCTTGAGGAAGCGGAGCCGC
>Ga0306920_100002463_pt1 | contig 23430 bp, 24 predicted proteins | sample flu12Cox44000170_FD_204666 | JGI IMG/M metagenome (GOLD analysis project Ga0306920, IMG submission 204666) | Lab enrichment of tropical soil microbial communities from Luquillo Experimental Forest, Puerto Rico - flux4day.12C.oxic.44.000.170 (v2)... | ecosystem: Environmental > Terrestrial >...
GCCCGACGCGTCCTCGCCGGCGGGCATCCCACCACCGTCTGGAACCGCACCGCCGCCAAGGCCGAGCCGCTGCGCGCGGCCGGCGCAACGGTCGCCCCGAACGCAGCCTCCGCGATCGCAAGCACTCCGATCTCAGTCGTCTGTTTGGAGCGTCACGACCACGTGGTCGAGATCCTGCAGGCGGCAGATCCCGAAAAGGTGCTCGCCGGCCGGACGATCGTGAATCTCACGCTAGGAACGGCCAGCGACGCGCGCTCGCTCGCTGCTTGGCTTACCGAATGCGGAGCGCGTCTGCTCGACGGGATGATTCACAATTACCCGGCGGACCTCGGCACCCCGAGCTCGTTGATTTCGTACGCCGGGGAGCGAAGCGTCTACGACGCCAACCAGGCGCTGCTGTCGGCGATCGCTCCTGCCCGATATCTGGGTCCCGACATCGCGGCCGCAAACGTCGTCGGATCGGCCGGAGCGGCATTTCACAATCTTGCGCTCGGCGCTTTCTACGAAGCCGTCGCCTATGCGGACCAGTTCGGCGTTACACCGGCAACGCTGCTGGAGGTGATCGAAGGCCACGGGCTGGAGCTGCTGCGCAGCAGGTTCCGGTACGGCGTCGACTCGATCGAGCGCGGCGACTACGCAACGGACCAGGCTGCGATCAGGACGCACTATGACGCAGCGTGCATGGCGCGCGACGACATGCGTCAGATCGGCCAGCCAGCCGATCTGACCACCGCCTTTTGCCAGATGCTTCAGTCCGTCATCAGTGCGGGCGACGGCAACCTGGAGATTGCCGCCCTCTACAACCGTCTCCGCAACAGCGGCTGACGCCACCTACGGATGCTCGCCGATCAGCCAGCGTCAGCGCTTGAGATCGCCGGCGCGTCGATCGACCTCGGGCGCGTCGGTGTTCGTGCTCGGTCAGCCAAGCCCATGACTGCCCTCGTTGCCAACGCAAGCTCCGACCCGGTCAGATCGTATTCCCTGGCTATGCAGTCGGCGACCTCGTGCTCGTATTCGCGGATCATGCGGCTGGCACGTTCGCGAAGCTCCTCCTGCAGATGCTGGCCTCGCCCTCGACGATCAGCGCCTCTTCGCGCTGGTGGCACATGCCGTGGACGTCGGGGTAGACCACCTCGTCGAGCGGATCCTCCTCGTTTTCACGCTTGATCCTGTGAACCAGCTCGAGATCGCCGGTCATGATCTCGTCGATCAACGCGGTCAACAGCTCGTCCTGGTCCTGAAGTGGTAGTACAACACTGCAGGCGTCACGCCGAGGTCCTGTACGAGGTGGCGCAGCGTCGTCGCCTGGTAGTCATGCTCAGCTTGGCGAAGCAGGGCGGCCCGATGGATGTTTGCATTGTCAGGTGATGGAGGCCCTGGCCGCGCCGGGCGAGCCAATCGGCGATAGCGCCGTCGCCGGTGGGCGCGAGCAGTTCGATCACCGGGTTGCGCGGCGATTCGACCCAGATCCAGCTTGCGCCGAGCGGCTCGTCGACGCCGCGATCGCTCACCCGCGCCTCAAGCAGTGCGGTGATGTTGCGGCTCGCGGGCTCCAACTCGTTGACGACGATGCCGATGTGGTGCAGATGGCCGAACGCCGTCAAGAACGCACCCCTCGGCGCTTCGTATTTGGGGCGCGGCGCTGAAGGATCTCGTCGGCCGCGCGCAGCCCGGAGCGGAGCGCGCCCTCCATCCCCGTCGCGAACACGAGATCGGTGTGCTCGCCGGCGAAGTGAATCGTGCCGACGTTGTGCGCTAGCAGCGAGATCAAGCGCTCGTGATCGGCCCGGGTTCCCGAGACGACGCCCCCGGTGAACGGTTCAGCGGTCCAGTCGCGCGCCGCCCCGGCCAGTCGCTGGGGCGCATCTCCCGCGAGCGACCGGATGATCTCATCGAGTTTATCCAGCGCGCGATCCGGGTCGCGCAGGACGCCGTCGGCGTTGTCGGGCATCAAACCCATTACGACGACGGAGTCTTCCGGGCCAACCGGGCGGGCCCACGCCAGGGAGATCGCACCGTCTGACAGGACGGAGGGAGCCATGGCGTCGGCGACCAAGCCACCGTGTGAATACTGACCGATCACCTTGCCGCCTTGCGACATCGAGGTCGACAGCAACGCATTCACCTTCCAAGCGGGAAGAACGGGCGCGAAGCCGATCTCGAGCGTCGGCGGGATGGGTGCGGCGACGACGACCTCGTCGGCAGCGAAGCGGTCCCGGTCCGTTTCGATCTCCACTCCATCCCGGCGGTGCGTGACCAACCTGACCGGGTGCTCGAGTCTGATGTCCACACCGTCGGAAATCGCCCGGGCGATCGACTCGGCGCCGTCCACCAGCATCCAGCACGCCTTGCCGACCGGCGGCGGGTGGACAACCTCCATCTGCACGCGCCAGGGTGCACACACCGGGTCGCCGCCGGCTTGCGCGCACACTGCTCGTTGAGCACGGTCGCTGAGACCGGCGCGTGCCACCCAGGCAGGAATCGTCTCGACCGGGAGCGGCGGGAACGCGTTCGTCGCGGTTCGGACCTCTTCGGCGAGCACCGTCGCCTCGGCCTGCCGCACGACCCGGCCGCCGAGGATCATCGGGCCACGCAGGGGTGAGGACACCGAAAACGAGCCGTCCGGATCGCTTGACATCAGCGTGATCCGCGGCGTCAGCGCAAGGCCGAACTCGTCACAGGTCTGGAGCAGCAGGTCCTGGCCCAGGTCGATGAACGACGCACCCAGGTCGGCAGGCTGGCCATAACGGAGCAGGTCCCGGGGAGAGCGGGTGCGCCCGCCGATGCAATCGCGGGCCTCGAGCACAACCACCTCCTCTCCCTGGTCTTGGAGCCGCCGAGCCGCAGCGAGACCGGCAAGACCGGCGCCGATCACAACGGTGCTCATCACCTCACCAGCCGCGTATCGACTTCGGGGAGGGGAATGCGCGCGGGCCGACGGAGGACTTCATCGGCCACGCGGACGCCCGACCGGACCGCGCCTTCCATGCCGCCCGTCCACGAGAAATCGGTGTAATCACCGGCGAAATGGAGACGGTTCAACGGCTGGGCAACGCGCGGGATCAACTCGCCCCGCTGCGATGTTCCGGGTGACGTGGTAGCCGCGAGCGCCCAACGGTCGGCGGTCCAGTTCTTCACCGCGCCGGCGGTCCGCGTTACCGGTGAGCCCGCTGCCACCGCGACGAGCTGATCCAGCCGCGCGAGCGCTGTGTTCGGGGATTCCAACAGGGCACGGTTGCTGCCACCGACGAAGCCTGCGACCACCGCCGGGCCGACGGCGACATAAGGGTTGGAGACCCACATCGCGTGGACGTCGCCATCGGTGAAGCACGCCCGCGCGAGGGCAGCGCGCACAGCGTCGCCCTCGGTGTACTGAGCGACGAGCTTTCCCCCGGCGGAGGGCTGGAACGCGTTGAGGGCTGCGAGCCGGGCCGGCTCGAGTGGCGGATCGAAGCCGATCGTCGCGAGCACGTGGAAGGGCGCGGTGACGATCGCGTGATCGAACCGCTCGGCGTGGCCGTCCTCGGCGGTGATGAAGACGCCGCCGCCTTGCCGGATGGTGCGTACCGGCGTGGCGAGCCGGACCTCGAGTCCTTCGGCGAGCGCCTGCGCGAGCCGCTGCGTTCCACCCATGATGCGACGAACCCCACCCCAACTGTCGGCAAAGATGTAATGGCCGTCGTACTGGTTGAGATCGCCGCCGCTGATCATCCGAGCAACGCCGGTTACGGCCCCGCGCGCAGCCGGCGAGAGCCGAGCGCGACGGACCCATTGGCCGAGCACCTCGTGAGTTGCCGGCGGCGTTTGTTCAAGCGCCGCGCTGATCTCCCGGTGCAATCCGTCGAACCGATCGCCTTCGATCAAGGTACCGCCGAGGATCAGCCGTCCGCGCTCGAGCATCGCCTCGAGCAGCGTCTCGCCGGGCTCTGCCCCCGGGCGGTCGAACGAGATCGGCGCGGACACCTCAACCCCGCGTTCAGCGCAGAGCTGCGACAGCACCCGATAGCCGGCCAGGATCAGCTCTGGCCCGAGGTCGGCGTGCTGCCCGGCTTGGAAGTTCTCCGTGATGGTGTGCGCTCTCCCGCCGACGCGCTCGCGCGCCTCGTAGACAACCACCCCGGCTCCGGCCTCGGACAGGCGGCTTCCCGCGGTCAGACCGGCGAGTCCGGCCCCGACGACCGCCACTCGCGGCTTCTTCTTCAGGACGAGCGGCACAGTCGCCCGACGGTAACCCTCGAAACGGGAGGTTCGCCACACAGATCGGGGACCCAGCCCACGTGGGGGATACCGGAACGCGTGCCGGCTACCCCAAGGACGCGGGCTTAGCCGGTGGCGGGTGCGTGCGCGGCGAGAACGGCGACCCGGCGTCGATGGTGCTCGCTGATCGATGCTTGCAGCTGAGGCGTCAGGGCACTCGGCCACGCGGCGACAGCCAAGTCACCCTCGGCCAATATCCAGTCGCGCAACGGCTCCTCGCCGATGGCGTCCTGGAGGATGCGGGCGCCGAAGCCCACGTGCCAGCGCTCGTCGCGCACGACGCACTCGACTCCGCGACGAACCCCGGACAGACCGGGTTGACCCGCGAGGATCTCCAGCAACGCTCGCTGACCGGCGCTGAACACGATCCCCTCCAGGGTCAGGTGGTAGAGCCCCACCCCGCGTTTGAAAGCCATCGCCGAGGTGCCGACGTCTGCCGCGATGTCCGGCAGGCGAGTCTCGAACAGTCGCAGGAATCCCGGATCGAGCAGCCGTCGCAATGTTCTTCGCCGGTCATCCGGCGTCGCGCCGGCTACCCCTATCACTTCCTCGGCGACGCGATCGAAGAATCGAGCGTGCCGCTCCTCGTCGCCGGTTTGCATCCGGAGGCACGCCGCCGCCGCAGGCTTCGCCGCTGACACGAAGGGCCCGAGATGCTCCGCGACGCTGGCCTCGGCGATGAGGAATCCGGCGACCAGGCGCGTCACGCGCGTGCGCACCGGAGCGTCCAGCCGCTGCCACGCCGCGGCGTCGCCCTGCAGCTCAGGCTCCCGATCGTCCCACTGGGCAGCCTCGGCGATCGCAAGGAAGCGGTCGAATTCGGCAAGCATTCACAGCGGCCCGAACTGAGACTTCGCCGCGCCACACACCGGACAAACCCAATCGTTGGGAATCGCCTCGAACGGCGTTCCAGGCGGAACGCCGCCGGCCGGGTCGCCCTCGGAGAGCTCGAAGATGAACCCGCAGTTCTCGCAGATCCATGCCTGCGGGGAGCCGGCCGGATCCGCGCCGAGCGCGACCGGCTGAGCCGGCGGTAGCGGCTCGGCGGCGCCGGCCGGCATCTCGTGCACCACCACGCTCAGCCTGTGGCTTGCTTTCGGGACCGCCGCAAGTTCGGCGTCGAGGTCACCGAGTTCTGTCCGGCGGGTGGAGAGGTCCTCGCCACCGAGCACCAGCTCCCGCGCGGGATCGAGGTCCTGGCTGCGACCGACGGTCAGGGCCCCAACGAGACGCCCTGCTCGCAGTTGGAACACGGTGAAGGCGCCAGCATCGAATGAGCCGCGCAGCACCTCGTCGTCCCAACCGCCGCCGACCCCAACGTACTCGAGCGAGACCCAGTCCGCGAGATCAGAGAAGAAGTAAGGGACGACTTCATGCGACGTCGGCTCCCCTACCATCCCGCGCGCCGCCGTGCGACCTTGCTCGATCGCGGCGTCCCAATGTTCGACGCGGAGCGGCTCGCTTGGGCAGGCAGGACTGGGGTATTCGCAGACATCGCCCGCCGCGAATATCCCCTCAGCGGAGGTACGCAGGCACTGGTCGACGCGGATACCGCCGGTGACGCCGAACTCGAGCCCGGCACGCGCGGCCAAACTCCCGTCAGGTGTCACTCCGGCGCCGATCACCACCGCATCGGCCGCCAGCTGACGACCCCGCGCCGTCTCCACGCGGGCGACCCGGTCGCCAACCCCTTCGAAGCGAACGACCTCGTCCTCGGGATAGATCTCGATCCCCTGGCTGTTCATCAGCTGCTGGATGAAGGCGCCGGCGCGCCTGCCGGCCGTCCGCTCCAACGTGACCGACTCCTGCATCACGATCGCACAGCGCCGCCCAGCGGCGGTCAGCGTCGCTGCCGCCTCAGTGGCGATGTAAGACCCGCCGATCAGCACGATGCGCTCGGCGTCCTCGAGGTCCTTGCGGATCCTCGCCGCGTTACGCAGCGTTCGTAGATAGTGAATCCCGTCCAGCCCTGCGCCGTCGATCTGCAACCGCCGGACGTTCGCGCCCGTGGCGAGGCACGCACTTCCGAAGGACAAAGTGCGACGGTCCGACAACTGTGCGGTACGGGCTGCTGGGTCGAGGCTCATCACAGTTGTGGCTGTGAGCAGCTCGATCCCCTGATCGGCCCATGCTTCGGGGGGCGCAAGCAGCGCGTCCAGCTCGGAGACCGTGCCGGCGAGGTAGCTCTTGGAGCACAGTGTCCGGTCGTAAGGCGCGTCAAGCTCGCGACCGACAAGGAGGACGGAGCCCCTGGCGCCGAGGTGGCGGAGCGCTTGCGCGCACCCCCACCCGGCGGCCCCGGCACCTACGACCAGGAACTCAACGTCTGGCATCGGTTGGCCGGCTTCAGGGCTACGCGGAAAGCGCGCCGAGCTTCACGGGCAGCGTCTTCAACTGGTTGATGAACGTCGACTGGGCCATCACCGGCTGGCCCGCCAGCTCCATCTGCGGGTAGCGCTTGAGTGTCTCCTCGAACAGGATCCTCAACTCGAGCCTGGCGAGGGCCGCGCCGAGGCAGAAGTGTCGCCCCCCGGCGCCGAAAGCCTGATGCTGAGCGTTGCGGCGGACATCGAACCGGCTCGGCTCGTCGTACAGGGACTCCTGGCGGTTCGCGGACGGGTACCACATGATGACCTTGTCGCCCTGTTTGATCTGCTGCCCGGCGAGTTCGGTGTCGCACGTCGCCGTGCGGCGCATGTGGGCGAAGGCCGGGTACATCCGAAGCGACTCCTCGACGGCACCCGAGATCAGCGATGGATCGTCGAGCAGTAGCTGACGCTGGTCAGGATGCTCGATCAGCGCCCGCATTCCGCTGCAGAAGGTTGCCTTGGTGCTGTCGTTGCCGGCTTCCATTAACAGCTGAAAGCCCATCACGATCTCCTCGTGCGCCAGCCGCTCACCCTCGACCTCCGCATGCACGAGAATCGACAGAAGATCGTCCTGCGGCTCCTGCTGGCGAGCCTCGACTAGCTGCCCGACCCTGGTAAACAGCTCGTTCATCAGTTCCTCAGCCGTCCACTCGCCACGCAGATCCGGGTCCTCGTAGCCGAGGGCCGCGTTGATCATCTCAGCCCACTTCCGGTCTTCCTCGATCGGGATCCCGACGAACTTGCCGATCACGCGGGACACGACCGGCTGGGCGACATCGGCGACTAGATCGCACGTCTCGCGACCTTCGAGCGTTTTCAGCACATCGGTGACGATCGCTCGGACGGGCGGCTCCTGCTCGGCGATCCGTCTTGGCGTGAAGCCGGCCTGGAACAGGTTCTTGATCCGGTCGTGCCTGGGCGGGTCCATCGCGATGAACTCCTGCTGGGCGATCTCCAGCGGCCAGTCGTACGTGGAGATCAGCACGCCCCCGACGTAGGAGGAATAGGTCTTCCAATCCAGGCTGACCGCGCGGATGTCGTCTGCCCGGGTGACGGACCAGTAGCCCGTATCATCGGGATAGTCGCTCATCCCGTCCGACCAATGGACCGGACACTCGCTTCGGAGCTCGGCAAAGAGCTCATGCGGAGGGCCGTCGGTCCAGTGCTCAGGATCGGCGACCCGCAGCTTGTCGAAGTCCCGCTCCCGACCGTTTTCCTGAGGCTGTTGCGTTGACGACACTGGGAAACCTCCGATGGGTAGCTACTCGTCGAAAACCTGCCAGCCGCTTGATCCCATCGCAACCGCAAACCAGACCGCGCTAGCCCAGGTGGGGGAAGGATCAGCCGCCGACTCGCACCAGCTTCTTGTTAACAAACTCGTCAATGCCGTGGCGCCCGAGCTCACGACCGAAGCCCGACCGTTTGACCCCGCCGAACGGCAACTCGGCGCCCTCGGCGCCGACCACATTCACGTACACCATGCCAGCGTCGAGCTGGTTCGCGACCCGCTCGGCCTGTTCCGGATCGGTCGTCATCACGTAGGAGCCCAGCCCGAAGGGCGTGTCGTTCGCCAGCGCGACCGCCTCCTCCTCCGAACCGACACGATAGACCTGCGCGACCGGCCCGAAGAACTCCTCGCGGTACGCGTCGCTGTCGGGGCGAACGTCGGTCAACACCGTCGGCTCGAAGAAGTTGCCGTGCCGCTGTCCCCCCGTGACGAGCTTCGCGCCCTGTTCGATGGCCCGTTTGACCTGAGCCTCGAGCCGTTCCGCGGCGGCAGCCGAGGACAGCGGGCCGACGACGGTCTCCCGCAGGTTCGGGTCACCGGGCCGGACATCGCGCAATGCAGCGGTGAACTTCTCGAGGAACGGCTCGTAAAGCTCGTCGGCGACGATGAATCGCTTGGCTGCGTTGCAGCACTGGCCGGCGTTCTCCAGGCGGGCGGTGACCGCTGCCTCGACCGTCTTGTCGAGGTCGTCGGCGCTGAGCAGGATGAACGGATCGGAGCCGCCCAGCTCAAGCACAACCTTCTTGAGGTTGCGCCCCGCGATCTCCGCGACAGCCGACCCGGCTCGCTCTGAGCCGGTCACCGAAACGCCGCGCACCCGCGGGTCGGAGATCACCGACTCGATCTGCTCGTTCGATGCGCGGACGTTCTCGTAGGTGCCGACCGGAAAGCCGGCGTCATCGAAGATCTGCTGGAGCGCCTCCGCCGACTCGGGACACTGCGGGGCGTGCTTGAGCAAGATCGTGTTGCCGACGATCAAATTGGGCGCCGCGAACCGCGCGACCTGGTAATAAGGAAAGTTCCAGGGCATGATCCCCAGGAGCACGCCGAGAGAGGCGCGACGGATCACCGCCGACCCCTCGCCGGCGAGCAGCTCGATCGGCTCCTCGGCCATCAACAACTCCGCCTGGTCAGCGTAGAACTGGTAGATCCAAGCCGCGAAGTCGACCTCGCCAAGACCCTGCTCGAGCGGCTTACCCATCTCTTGCCTGATGATTCGCGCGAGATCCTCACGACGCTCGGTGTGGAGCTCGCCCGCTCGACGAAGCAGCGCAGCTCGCTCGGCCACGCTGGACGTGGCAGACAATCGCCGATGGGCATCATCAGCCCGGGTGAGTGCTTGCCGCAGGCCAGCATCAGATATGGTCGGGTACTCCTTGACCGTCTCTCCGGTTGCGGGGTTGACAACGGCGTAGGTAGTCATCACGGCGCTCCTTTCGGTGGCTCGGCGTCGCTTGCAAGCTGGCCGCGCGCGAGGCGCACGGCATAGTCGGCATAGCTGGCTGCAACCTCCTCGACAGTCGGTGAAGCCGCAGCGCGGCACCACGTGAAGGCGTAATTGGCCATGGAGATGATCGCCAGCGCCGTGATCGTCGTGTCGAGGACGTGGAAGATCCCGAGCGCGTCTCCCTTGCGCAGAATGTCGCGCAGCAGGTTCAGCAGCGGTCGTTGAAGCTCAGCGAGCTCGGCACGTCGTGCGGCCGGAAGCGACGCGACGAGCTGATCGAAGCCGACCCTGGCCGAGCTTGAGCGGCGATGCAGGTTCAGCGACACGGAAGCCTCGACGTAAGCTCGCAACTGCTCCTCCGGCGAACCGTCCTTCACGGCCGCCCGGAGAAGTTCGTCGAACTCCCGATAGACGCGCGTCAGGATCGAGGCGCACAGTTCGTCCTTCGACTTGTAGTGCCAGTACAGCGCCGGAGTTGTGACGTGGGCCGCCTTCGCGATCACGCGGACTGGCGTGCCGACGTAACCGCGCACGAGGAACAACTCGAGCGCGGCCTGCTCGATCCGCTGGCGGGTGTCAGCTCCGGCCGACACTCGCGACCTGGTCCTGATGCCGATTGCTGAGCACCGACCAATCCCGGGCGTCAGTCGGCGACGATCGCAACCGCGTCGACTTCGTAGACGGCGCCTGCGATCGACAGCGCCGTCACACCGATAAGCGTCGTGGCTTTCGCGACCGCGCCGATCTCGTTCGCCGCCCGGCCGATCCCGCGATAGAGCTCGTTCAGGCCCTCCTCGGTCGGGTCGACCACATACATCGTCAGCTTTGAGACGTCCGCCTGACCAGCACGCGCTGCCTGTAGCGCAGCGTGCAGGTTGACAATTGCCTGGTGGCCATGGGCGCGATAGTCGAGGCCTTCGCCGGCAAGAACGCCGTCCGCGTGGATCCCGACGACTCCCGACGTGTAGACGGTCCGCGTCCCAGTGGCGCTGACCCAGTGATGGAAACCGTGCGGCTCAAATAGCTTCTTCGTATCGAATGCTGTGACGGTCATGGGTCCTCGCGCTTTGCGTTCGTGCTCGCACGGCGACGCTAGGCGCGGGTCTCCCCGAGACCGAATGCCAGTTAGCGGAAAAGTGCCCGCCCGGGGGAGGTAGTCCGATCCTGGTCCCGCGCTCCCCCGCGTGGGTGGCGTTTGCCGCCCGGCGCTGGCGGCGGTCAAGGCGGCGGCACAGCGTTCCGCCCGTTCCGGTCAGCCCCGAAGGAGGTAGCGATGCGACGACTGACGATGTGCCCGCGCGTAGCACAGGCTCGGGACAAGCGATGAGCGCTCGGTTCGAGGGCCGCAAGATGCGCGCTGCGGTGATGCGCGTCCCCGGCGAACTCCTGGTGGTTGAGGAGGTGGAGATCGCCGAGCCCGGACCGGGAGAGGTACTGGTCAGGATGGTCGCCAGCGGCGTCTGTCACAGCGACCTACATGCCCTCAAGGGCGAATGGGAAATGGGCCTCCCGCTGATCCTCGGGCACGAAGGGTCCGGCGTCGTCGAGGCAATCGGCGAGGGCGTGAAGCGTGTGGCCGTCGGCGACCGAGTCGTCTTGAACTGGACAGCCGGCTGCGGCAGCTGTTTCTACTGCCTGATCGGACAGCCGCACCTGTGCGAGCACTTGCTCGAGACGACACATCAGAACGTGATGTTCGACGGTACGACCCGGCTGCGCAGGGACGGCGAACCGATCTACAGCTTTCTCGGCGTGGCTTCCTTCGGTGAATACGCCGTCGTCCCGGAGAGCGGAGCCGTGGCGATCGGGGACGGCATCGCGCTCGATCTCGCCTCGGTCGTGGGGTGTGCCGTCGCCACCGGGTTCGGCGCGGCGTCGAAGACCGTGCGCGTCCCTGTCGGGGCGAGCGTCGCGATCGTCGGATTGGGCGGAATCGGGTTGGCGATCCTCCAGGGCTGCGTCGCTCAGTCGGCGGGCTCGGTGATTGCAATCGACGTGCACGACGACAAGCTGACGCTCGCGAAGGATCTCGGTGCCACACATCTCATCAACGCCAGGGCCGACGATCCAATTGCCGGTGTTCACGACCTGACCGGCGGGCGTGGGGTGGACTTCGCGTTTGAAGCGATCGGACTGAAAGCGACGATCGAGCAGGTGCTCGCGATGCTGGGACGGCGCGGAACGGCTGTGCTCGTCGGCATGCCACCGGAGGGCACGTTGTTCGAGGCGGATCCGCTCACGATGACGGCGTTCGAGCAGAGAATTGTCGGCTCGAACTACGGCTCGACGAACGCCGCGGTCGACTTTCCCCGGCTGGCGGAGCTCGCAGAGCGCGGCCATATCGATCTGGCGTCGATGGTCACCCGTCGCATCAAGCTCGATCAGATCAACGACGCGTTCGCTGCGATGGAGCGCGGTGAGGGCATCCGCACGGTGATCACGTACGACTGAGCGGAGCGTCGAGGCGGCGATGCGTGCGTGCGGCCGGCCTCTGGCCGCGCACGTTTGGGTGTTTATCGCGGGCACCTCCTGCCGAGCCGCTCACTGGCCGGGCGATCCTAAGCAAGTCACTACGCAGGGAGCAGACAGTGATGACCTCGACGACCGATAAGCCGCAACTAGCCCCCGGAGCGTTCGATCTCACCGGCAGACGGGCTCTCGTCACCGGCGCCAGCCGCGGTATCGGCCGCGCGATTGCGCAGGGGCTCGCCGCCCACGGCGCCCAGGTAGTCGCGGTTGCCAGGAGCCAACAGGGGCTCGCGGAGACCGCGAGCTTGTTCACGGGCCCCGCAGGGCGGGATCAAGCCGCGTGCCGCGGACCTGCGCGATCCCGATTCGATCGAACGGGCTGTCGAGACTGCGGTGAAGCTGCTCGGCGGGCTCGACATCCTCGTGAACAATGCGGCGGACGATCATGACTCGCCGATCGAGCGGCCGACCTTGCCACCTTCCAGCGCGTGGTCGGGCTCAATCTTCAGTCCTGCTGGCTGCTGGCGAAAGCGACGTCGGCGCGGCTCCAGGCCGATGGCGGTCGCAAGCTGATCAACGTCGACTCCACCCTGGGCCTCGTGGCGATTCGTGACAACTCGGCCTACGTCGCGGCCAAGCACGGCCTCGTCGGTCTGACGCGCGCGCTGGCACTCGAGTGGGGCCGTCGGAACGTGCAGGTGAACGCGTTGGCACCAGGGATGGTCGAGACCGAAATGACGCGCCGCGCGCTGGCCGACGAGGCCATCGCGAAATGGGCGATCCGAAATACGCCGCTTGGCCGGTGGGCCCAACCGGAAGAGATGGTAGGCGCGGCGGTGTTCCTTGCCTCCAACGCTTCGAACTTTGTCACGGGCCAGGTGATCGTCGTCGATGGCGGCTGGACGACTCAGTGAGGTCAACCACGACGGATCTAGCGTCTGATGGACCTCACCTTCACCGAATCGGAGACGACATTCCGCGAGGATCTGTGCGCGTCCTGGCTCCGTGACGATCCCGCTGGGGATGCGTCCGTCAGCGAGTAGGACTACTTCGCATGGTGTCTTGAGTGGCAGAAGCGCCTGGTCGACGGAGGCTGCGCTCGAGTCCATTGGCCAGCCGAATACGACGGTCGCGGCGCGACAGTCACCGGCCTGGTCCTGGAGGAGCAGAGCGCGACGCTGAGTCCGACGCCACTGCTACCGGCTGTATGTGCGACCCGCGTCATCCTGCATGCGGGAGGCGAGGAACAACGTGCGCGATGGTCGCCGACGATTGCCACCGGCCAAGCGCGGGGTGCGATCGGGCTGCTCGCCGAAGGCGCGGCTGTCCTGGCGGGCGCGGCCGATGCGGACGTCGCCGTTCTGGCCGGCGAGGCCACTGGGCTTCTGGTGGAGATCGGCAACGCCAAGACCAGCTCTATTGGGACGATCGATCCACTCCGTTCATGGGCAGATCTCCGCACAGGGAGAGATGCTTCCGGGGAACGTCGCTCGCGGCCTGGACCAGGCTGCCGTCTGCGTAGCAGCGGACTGCTGGGCGTCGCGCGGCACAGCCTCGATGTCACCGTCGACTACGTCAAGCAACGCTGGCAGTTCGGTGTCCCGGTCGGGAGCTTCCAGGTAGTCGCGCACAAGTGCGCAGAGATGCTCTACCAGGTCGCGGGCCGCGGTGTACTACGCCGCGTGGGCGGCCGATGCGGACCCCGAACGCTTGAGGGAGGCTGCGGCTATCGCCAACTACGTCGCATCCAGCGGCGCCGTGGCCGTCACCGCGGCGGCGATCCAGGCGCACGGCGGCGTCGGGTTTACCTGGGAGGCGACCCTGCATTGGTGGTTCAAGCGAGCGCAGCTCGACGCGGCGTTGCTCGGAGGCTCCCGCGTTCACCAGGCGAGGGTCGGCGACCGGATCGCCGAGGCAGCAACGACGGGGATGGGGGGGCGTTAGCGCCCCTGTCAGTCGGCGCCGACCAACCGCCGTGCCAGCTTCACGTAGAGATCGGCCACTTCAGCGATCGATAGCCGGCCACCGGGCCGGTACCAGGTGAAGACGTACTCGCACATCGTCATCAGCGCCATTAGCGTGGTGTCAAGGTCACCGAAGTGAAAGACGCCTTGGTCGCGCCCTTGGACGAGGATCTCGGTCAGCAGCCGCTGGGTGGTCTCTTGGATCGCCTCGATCTCCGTGCGCCTGCTCCCCGGCAGCGCAGCGAGAAGCTGGTCGTAGCCGTACGTGACCCGTGGGTCGCGTAGCTGCATCTTGACGAACGCTCGGATGCACCGCCTGAACCGGTCCTCCACCGTGGCGCCGACTGACCGTGCCTGCAACACGTCGCCGAACAGCACGTGTCCGTCCTTGACGACGGTGAAGTACAGGTCCTTCTTCGACTTGAAGTGCCAGTACAGGGCCGGCGTCGTGATCCCCGCGCCGGTTGCAACCTGACTCATCGTCGTGCCCTCGTAGCCTCGCGCGATGAACAGGTCCATTGCGGCTGCCAGGATCCGGTCGTAGGTCGCCGCCGTGTCGGATTCATGGAGGGCTGAACGCGACGCTCTTGCGGCCATATCGGTCATCTCGGAACGAGCCGGTCGCCAGCGAGCCGGTAGCGTCAGGCGACGAGACCAAGCAGTCGGGCCCGACTCGCTGCCTCAGCCCGGTTGCGAACGTTCAGCTTCCTGTAAACGCTGCAGGTGTGCTGCTTGACGGTGTGGCGCGACAGGTGCAGGACAGATGCCGCCTCTCGGTTGCTCATGCCGTTGACGAGTTGCTGAAGGACATCGAGCTCTCGGCGCGACAATCGGCGCGACCGCGCCGGCTCGTCGGCCTTGAGGAAGACCGTCTTCCCCGTGCTGACGCGATACACCGCGCTGACGATCGCGTCACAGGACCAGTCTTTCGGAAGGAAGCCGCGGGCGCCCGCTGCAAGCGCGACGGCCCGCGAGACCCGGCCAGAGCCCGACATCAGGATCACGTTCAGATCCGGGATCTCGCGCAGCAGGGCCCGGCATACGTCAAGCCCGGACTCATCGCCGAGCAGGATGTCGATCAGCGCCACGTGCGGCGCATAGCGGCGAGCCAGGGCAACGGATTCATCGCTGCCGGCCGCGCCCAGGCATCGGGCCACCCAGGCCTGGCGGCTCAGCACGAGGCGCAGGCCAGTCCGAACCATCTCGTGGTCGTCGACCACCATGATCCGCCGGGCCGTGGGCCCTTCGGGCGGGGCGGTTAGCTGGTCGTGACCACCGGCAACGTAAGGGTGAGCTTCCACGTGTCCTCCATCGCTCTTGCTGATATTGAGCCGCCCAGCTGGTCGGCATCGAGTTCCAACAGGCGCAGCCCGAGTCCGGGATCGCGCGCAGTGCCGCGGACGCCATCGTTTTCGACAACGACGCGGAGGCAGCCCGAGTCCAGGGTCGCCTTGACCGCAATGAAGCTTGGATCGGCGTGCTTGCGGGCGTTGCGAAACCCCTCGGCGACGAAACCCGCCACGGCTGACTTCAGGTCTCCATCCAGATGCTCGACTACGCCCAGATCCATCTCGATCTCCGCGGCGTGGTCAGGCTCTCCAACGGGCTCCAGCCGAACTGGCAGGCGCCGGAGCGCCGGATCTGGCGGCTTCAGCTCATCGGTCGCCCCATCCAGCACCGCGCGTAGGTCCGCCAAGACGTAACGCACGATGTCGGCGCAGCCCCGCACGCCCGGGCCGTGGTGGTCCGCCAGCGCGTCCAGCGCCAGGGCGATGCCGGACAGATCCTGTACCGGCCCGTCGTGGATCGCTCTGATGAGGGCGAGACGCGAAGGGAAACCTGAAGGGCGACGGGACTCCCCACGGCTCGATCCCGCGCGGGCAGCCCGCCTCGGTGGCCGCTGAGCGACACGCCCGGTGACTTCCACCATCTCCTCCAACACCGACATTGACCTTCCCCTCTCTCACAAACTCAGACTCCCGCTCCTGACTTAGCGCTCAGGCAGTCCTTAATGAGCGCTCAGTCTATTCGGTGCGTTTCCACATGTCAAGCAGGATCCGGCCAGGCCAGGCGGCTCCGCCGCCATGCCAGAGCACCACGGGAACTGCTTGAGGGCGTGGCTTGGCCCGCTAATCAGCCAGGGACGAGGCGCTGATGCAGCGACGCCGCTCTCGCGAGCCGCATGTGATCACCGACGGGGCCGCTCAGCACACCGACGGGGCCGCTCAGCAGGATCTCGCGGTCGTACGCGTAGTCCATCGTGACCCGCTAGGGCGGCTCGATCGCTTGACGCTCGGTTCTAGAGCATCAGCGCTGCAAGCGACCGCAACAAGACGGACGCCATGCGTACCGAGCCCTCAGGCAATTGCACGGCCGTTGACAGTGGCTTGCGCCAGTGACCACTGCGCGTTTGCCGGTCAGATCGAAGGCTCCCAAACTGGACCCGTTCTGTCAGCCGCTCATCAGCTCAGTTCGGCTGGGATCTCGATTAGCGTTGGACGATCAGCCGCGAGCGCCCTGCGCGACGCGTCTGAGACTTCCTGGGCCTCCATCCCCTTCACGGCGTACATCCGAAGCCGCGGGCGCTGGCAAGGTAGTCGTAGGCACGGGTATCGGTTCCGATAAGAGGGATCCTGGCGCGATCCATCGAGTCTCGATCTCGCCGTAGCCGCGGTTCTGCCACACAATCACAGGGATGCCTGCTTGACCACATAACACCCGGGCGCGTGCACCCCCCGGGCGTTCAGCTCACTCGCCGGACTCGTACTTGAATGAGATCGCCAGGCGGACGCGGTAGCCGATGAGCTTTCCCTCCTGAATTGTCACGTCCTGTCGCAGCACCTCCGCTATCCGAAGGTCGCGCACGGTTTTGCCCGCGGTCTCAACGGCGTTTCGAGCGGCTGCCTCCCACGACTCTTCGCTCACGCCGATCACCTCGGTTACGCGGTAAATGCTGTCGGCCATCTGCTGATCCTCCTGTCGTTTGAGGAGTTGTGGTTCGGCTGTCGTGTTCGCTGCTCGGTCATCGCGCAGCAAGTCGTGATGCTGGTCTGGGCTGCACCGCACGGTGCGCAGACGGGAGGGGCGGCACCCGGATGGGGGATGTCGGAGGGGGTGGATCCCCTCAGCCGGGCGGGTCAGCTAAGCAGCATTGCCCTCTGATAGAGCAATTACGACTCGTCGTGCCTGTCGGACCCGGAGCCGGGGCTCGGCGGGCGCCCGCGCCACCTCCCGCGCGGACGCGTGCTCGGCGGCTCTTCATCGGTCACTGCGATGATCTACATCCGCGACAACCGCGCCGACTACGACGAGAGGGTTTCACTCAGCGCCGATCGGTGGAGCTGGCACGACCTGATCCCGTGCTTCATCGAGAGCGAGGACTAATGAGCCTGGCGCTTGCCCTCCGCGGCGTCGGCCGGCCCGCTCGCGGTGAGTGACGGGCGCTCGCACTATCGCACCCTTGTGGCTTTCATCGACGCGGTGGTCCACGCGGGGGATGTCGCGCAACGACGATTTCAACGGACCCGAGCAGGATGGTGTCGACGGCTATCAGTTGACGCACCGCGGCGACACGCGCTGAGCGACTGCGGTCACGTACCTGCAACCGGTGCTTGAGCGCTAGAACCTAACCGTCGATGCCGGCGCCCACGTCCCAGGCCTGCTCTCGACGAGTTGCGCGCGACTCAGATCGACGAGCGCGATCACCTCCTAGAGATGGACGCCGGACGTGAGGTGATCATCTGCACGGGCATTACCAGACTCGGCAGATCCTGATTCTGAGCGGGATTGCGGCCTCCGAGGGGTTGCTGCTGTCCGGCGTCGCCGGCGTACAGAGCTGCCCGTCGGGCGCGGATTGCGGGACCACCCAATCCCGTTGATCCCCTGCTCAAGCGAAGAGGAGTCGGTGCTGACGGCCGAGAACCCGGAGAACCTTGAACTACTCGAGACCGAGGGCCGCGGCCGCTTGACCTCCAACTGCGCGAGCCGGATGGGTTGTTCCGCACGCGCCCCGAAGCTCAGCGCACCGGAACGTGCAGCATGACCTCGACATCGATGGGCCGACGGCGGACTGCGCTTCAGTAGGTCCTACAAGGACATCTTCACCGATCTCGAGGCCAGCGAGGTCGTGGCGGAGTACGTACGCAGCCGGATCCGATCCAAGCAGAACGACCCGACCTGGCCGAGAAGCTCTCACGGCGCAGCTACCCGATCGCGGCGAAGCGGATGTGTGTCGACATCGGGTATTACGAGGTCTACAACCAGGACAACGTGTGCTGATCGACATCAACGAGCAGCCCATCCGGCGGATCACCGATCGCGGGATGGAGGCCTGCGAGACCGAGCACGAGTTCGACGTGATCATCCTCGCGACGGTTTCGATGCGATGACCGGAGCGCTGACCGCGATCGACATCCGCAACGGCGAAACCAGCTGTGCGAGAAGTGGGTGCCCGGCCCGCGGACCTACTTGGGTTTGATGACGTCCGGGTACCCGAGCCTGTTCATCGTCTGCGGTCCGCAGAGCCCGTCGGTGATGTCCAACATGCTGACCTCGATAGAACAGCACGTCGGCTGGATCACCGACGCGCTGACCCACCTCCGCGACCGACGACTCTCCCGCATGGAGGCGAGGGTCGAAAGCGAGGACAACTGGGTCAACACCACCAACGACCTCGCGGATCTAACGCTGATGCCGCAGGCGGCATTGTGGTACATCGGTGCCAGCATCCCCGGCAAGCGGCGGGTCTTCATGCCGTTCGTCGGTGGCGTCGGTCTGTAGGCCAGGTGTGCGACGGTGCGGCGGTAGGCAACACTACCACGGCTTCGACTTGGCCTGAGCCAGGCAACACGACCCGTGCGGTCGGGCGCCGGCCGAGACCGCCGGCGACCACTTACCCGGCGAAGGACGTGGTCGGCACGACCACCGCGCGCCCACGGATCTCGCCCGCCTCGAGGCGCGCATAGGCAGCGAGCGCGTCGTCGAGTGAGAAGGTCTCGATCTCGGGAGTGATTCGCCCGCGGGCGGCGAGGTCGAGCACCTCGACTAGTTCGGCCCGGGTGCCCCAGTAGGTGGATTGCAGGCTTGCCTCGATCGGCGTCGATCCAAACGAGAACGGGAAGGTCCCTCCCGCGATTCCGACGATTGAGATGTCTCCGAGGTGCCGTACAGATCTTGCGGCGAGAGCCATCGTCTGGTCTGAACCAACGAAATCAAGGGCCACCTCAACTCCGCGGCCCTTGGCGAAATCGCGGATCGCCGCGACGTTGTCGTCTGCGGGCGCGAGGACCATGTCGGCTCCGCCCGCCGTGGCGAGCTCGCGCGCGGATTCGCGCGGGTCGATTACCACGATACGAACGCTCGTTAGCGCGCGGAGTAGCTGGACTGCGAGGTGCCCAAGGCCGCCGGCACCGATCACCAGGGCAGTGGCGTCGGGCGTCAGCTTGTGAAGTGACCGGCGGATAGCGTGATACGGAGTCAGCGCGGCGTCCGTGAGCGGAGCTGCCTGGATTGGATCGAGGTTGTCGGGAAGGCCGACGAGAAAATCAGGCGACGGCACCAGAAGGTAGTCAGCCATGCCGCCGTCGAGGCCGAGTCCGCCGCCCCCGCCGGGAGCCGGGGCCGCCAATGGGTTCTCGCAGTAGATCTCTATTCCGTCGCGGCAGCGGGCACAGTTGCGACAGCCCCACGCCCCAGAGACAGCGACCGGCTGGCCGACCTCCCAGCCGTGGACGCCGTCGCCAAAGGCGTGAACCCACCCAGCGTTCTCGTGTCCGAGAGTGAACGGCGGCTGCCAGAGCACGGACCCTCCATCGAAGTCCCGCATGAAATGGAGATCAGAGTGGCACGCACCTGCTCCGCCCATCTGCACGAGCACCTGCCCTGGACCCGGTTCCGGGATAGGGACTTCGGTCAGGACCGGATCGGTTCGCCACTCATTCAGGCGAAATGCACGCACTCGTAGCCTCCGCGTCGACGCCTCTCTCGATCACGCGAGTGAACCGCGCCTTGACCTGGCGCCATTCCCCGATGGTCAGTAACTCACGCGTCCGGGGGTGCCTGGCGGCGGGCTTAGGCATGTCGGCGCCTACTCGGCGAGATATCCGCCATCAACCTGGTGACAACTGCCCGTGATGAAGGACGCCGCATCCGACGCGAGGAATGCAACGAGGTGGGCGACCTCCTCCGGGGTACCGAGGCGACGCAGCGCGTGTCTGTCGGCGATGGACGCCTCGGTCTCCGCATCGACGTCGGCTAGCAAAGGCGTCGCGATGAAACCCGGCGCTACGGCGTTGACGCGAACGCCGACGGAAGCATGTTCGAGCGCAGCGGTCTTGGTCAGGCCGACCACGCCATGTTTGGCTGCGACATAGGCGCTCGTGTTGGGAAAGCCGACGGATCCCAGCACTGAAGCCATATTGACGATCGACCCACCGCCGGCGTCGACCATCGCCGGGATCTGCGCTCGCATGCCGTAGAAAACTGCGTTCAGGTTGATTCCCAGCACGCCGTGCCAGTTCTCGAGCGACATCGAAGGAACAGGCGCGTCCTGGCCCGTGATGCCGGCGTTGTTGACCGCGACACGCAGTGGACCAAGCTCTCTCGCTACGCGCACTGCGTGCTCGCTGTCCGCTGGGTCAGCCCCGTCGCCAACGAACATGCGCGCGCACCCACCCGCCTCGACGATTTCATCGGCCACTCGTGACGCGGCTGTCCCGTTCAGGTCGTGAACCAATACTGCCGCACCATTCGCGGCAAGCAGCTTCGCTACGGCTGCGCCGATCCCGGAGCCGGCCCCGGTAACGATCGCCGATCGCGCCGATACGTCATACATTGCCATTGCGGCTCATACCCGTCACTAGGAGATTCCCGTGCTCTTGGGAGCTCACGGCAAACACTCTGGGAACGTTGACACGCAATCCACGCGGCGGAAGACGCTCCCCGGGAGCATGGCCTTGCTGCCGGGCGTGACGCTAGTTCCCCTCCGTGTTGGACCAGTCCAGCTATTGGGCACGCACACCCGAACGGGGGAAGTCGGGAACTGAGGCCCAGCAAAGCCACGTTGAAACCGCCCCGCCTCCCAGACGCGGGGCGATTCACAACTGGGCTGGGCGCCGACCTGGTCAATGAACGTGGCCGGCTGAGCGACTTTATGGTCATGCGGTGTCGCCCAGGCTCGGACAAATCGAGATGGACCCCGCATGGGGGCTAGGGGATCGACTGCTCAGCGAGCCGTAGCCGACGATGTCATCCCCCGACGGGGTGGGCCGCCCCGCTGAGCCCGTCCAGGACGCAAGTTCGAGTGCGATGTCCGGCCCGGCATCGGGAGAGTCGCCGAGCCTGTCCTGCCCGACAACGGCTTGAAGGCGCTCCCTCCGTGACCGATGACGCGATGTTGAGCAACGCGACTAGTCCCGCGCACGACGCGCCGCCGAGCAGCGTGATCGTCGCCGGTGCAGGCACGACACGACGCCTGCGCCTACAGCATGGCTCGCGCCATGATCGGCCTCCGCGCTCCCGCCTCGGTGGGTGTCGATCGACCGGTTCGCCGCCGCGGAGCTTGCGCATGTCCCCCGAACGGGGGTGCTACGGCTGCGCTAGGGCCGTGTGTCGGAGCGGGTGCCTCAGTGTGGGCCATTGAATATGGAGGACCACCTATGCCACTAGAACCCGTGTCTCGGGAGTTCGTTGATGCGTACCTGGCGTCAGGCGAACTGCCCGTCCAGGAATCCAGCCCAGGCATCGCGCGACTCGGCGAGATCGTGATGGCCGGTGTAAGCGGACCTGGCCCCGAGGTCGGCTCGGTCGAGAACCGCAAGATCGCCGGGCCGGCTGGCGACTTCCGGATTCGGGTTCTCAAACCCTATGGCCGGTCTGATGCGATCGTCGTCTACTTCCATGGCGGCGGTTGGGTGATCAGCGACATCGATCTGCAGTACGACAACATCGGACGCCAGCTGGCGAATCTGAGCCAGGCGACCGTTGTCTTGGTGAACTACCACAAGGCTCCTGAGCACCCTTTTCCCGCCGCGCTCAGAGACAGCTACGCAGCTTTGGAATGGGTGGCGGACCACGCCGCCGAGCTCGCACCCACGGGAGTGCCCCTCGTGGTCGCAGGCGACAGCGCGGGCGGGAACATCGCGGCCGTCATGACGCAATGGGCTCGCGACAAGCTTGGGCCCAAGATCGATCTACAGGTGTTGGTCTATCCGGTGACCGACTGCGACTTCACGAGGGCGTCCTTCCTCGCCAAGGAAAACCAGCTGCTGCTCACGAGCGATGCAATGAAATGGTTCTGGCGCCAATACCTGCCTGACGAGGCAGCACGCGAACACCCCGACGCCTCGCCGCTTCGCGCGCAAAGCCATGCGGGGCTACCTCCGGCGCTGGTCTACGTGGCTGAGTACGACCCGCTCCATGACGAGGGAGTCGCCTACGCCGAGGCGCTGGAGGCGGCCGGCGTGCGGGTCGCGCTGGAGGAGGCGACCGGTGAGATGCACACCTTCATCCAGATGGCCAACGTGCTGCCCGGATGCGATCGCGGGCTGGCGGTCGTCGCCGACTTCATCAAGCAATCCATCCGGCACGTCCCACACGAGGGCCTACACCATGCCTGACCATGACGCCGTCATCATCGGGGCCGGGTTTGCCGGCATGTACCAACTGCGCAAGCTCCGGGGGCTCGGGTTCGACGCGTGCGCGATCGAGGCGGGCGACGACGTCGGCGGCGTCTGGTACTGGAATCGCTACCCCGGGGCTCGCTGTGACATTGAGTCAATCGAGTACTCCTACTCCTTTGACGCGACGCTTCAACTGGATTGGGACTGGACCGAGCGGTATGCGGCGCAACCGGAGCTGCTCGCCTACGCGCAGAACGTCGCCGATCGTTTCGGGCTCAGGGAGCACATCACCTTCGGCACCCGCGTCTTGGCGCTTGAATGGGATGACACGGAGCGGTACTGGACCGTTCGCACCGACGATGGCGGAAGTCGCACCGCGCACCACGTGATCGCCGCCACCGGCGTGTTGTCCGTGCCTTCCAAGCCCACCTTCGACGGCATTGAGGACTTCGTCGGTGAGTTGTACTGGACTTCGAACTGGCCACACGACGGTGTAGACCTGACCGGCAAACGGGTAGCCGTGATCGGCACGGGCTCCTCGGGCTTGCAGACAATCACAGCGATCGCCCCGACCGTGGGGTCGATGACTGTGTTCCAGCGGACGCCATGCTATGCCGTTCCGGCGCACAACCGTCGGATCGAGGCCGAGTTGGAAGCAGTGCGCACTCGGTATCCCGAACTGCGCGCAGCCAGCCGGATGTCGGAGAGCGGGTTCCATTGCGAGGGGGAGGACGCGATCCTCCTCGGGATGGCCGATGAGGCCCGCGCGCAGGCACTGGACCGGCGGTGGGACTTCGGTGGGCTCTGCTTCCCCGCATTCTCGGACGTTCTGACCGACGAGAACGCCAACCATGTGGCGTCCGAATACGTCCGCCAGCGGATCAGGGACAAGGTGGTGGACCCGGCAGTCGCAGCAAAACTGCTGCCGACATTCCCCATCGCCACCAAGCGGATGTGCGTCGACACCGGCTACTACGAGGTCTACAACCAGCCGAACGTTTCGTTGGTCGACATCAAT
>Ga0306920_100002465_pt1 | contig 23424 bp, 16 predicted proteins | sample flu12Cox44000170_FD_204666 | JGI IMG/M metagenome (GOLD analysis project Ga0306920, IMG submission 204666) | Lab enrichment of tropical soil microbial communities from Luquillo Experimental Forest, Puerto Rico - flux4day.12C.oxic.44.000.170 (v2)... | ecosystem: Environmental > Terrestrial >...
GTCCCGTATCGGCCGACCGCGCTACCGGCGTTGGTCGAGGAGATTCGCGACAAAATCATGCCTTTTGCGACCGGCAACGTGCACCCGCGCTTCTTCGGATGGGTTCACGGCGCCGGCACCGTGGCGGGCATTCTCGCTGAGTTGATGGCGGCGACTATGAATTCGAACTGCGGAGGACGGGACCACGCCGCCATCTACGTCGAACGTCAGGTCATCGAATGGTGCCGGGAAATCTTCGGCTTCCCGGCAGGGGGCAGCGGAGTTTTGACTGTGGGCACATCGATGGCCGCGGTCATCGCGGTCGCGACTGCGCGTGTTAGCAGGCTGGGCGCGGCCGTTCGTGCCGATGGACACACCGGCACCGGTAGCAGGTTGGTGGGATATTCCTCCGCCGAGGGTCATGTTTCGCTCAGGAAAGCCTTCGAGCTGGTCGGCATCGGTAATGCGCAGTTGCGGGCGATACCGACCCTGCCCGACCACTCGATGTGCTTAGAACGGCTGGCAGCGGCCATTCGGGCCGACCGGGCGGCAGGCCTGGAACCTTTTCTGATCATCGGTACGGCAGGTACCGTCAACACCGGTGCCTTCGATCGACTCGACGCGATCGCCGATCTCGCGCAGCATGAATGCCTTTGGTTCCACGTGGACGGCGCTTTCGGTGCGTGGGCGAAAATCGCCGGCCATCCCTGGCAGGACCTGGTGCGCGGCATCGAACGCGCCGATTCCCTGGCATTCGACTTTCACAAGTGGATCTCGGTGCCGTATGACGCCGGCTGCGTGTTGATACGCGACGCGCACCGCCATCGGGCAGCATTCGCGGAGCGGCCGGACTACCTCGCGACCGGCGCACGCGGGCTCGCGGCGGGCGATCCGTGGCCCTGCGACTATGGGATCGATCTTTCCCGAGGCTTTCGGGCCCTGAAGGCGTGGATCACCTTGCGACACTACGGCCTCGCGCAACTCGGTCGGGTGATCGCTAAAAACTGCCGCTCCGCTGTTTATCTGGGCAAATTGGTCGAGGAGTCGGAACAGTTCGAGCTCGCGGCTCCAGTGTCACTGAACATCTGTTGCTTTTGCCTGAAAGGAGCGCGCACGATCGGATCTGATGATGCGGTGATTACCCAGCTCGCCGAGGAAATCCAGCTCTCCGGAATTGCGGCCCCGTCGACCACGCGGATCGGGGCTCGCCTCTGCGTTCGGGTCGCGATCCTCAATCATCGGACCACCGACAACGACGTCGAAATGCTGTTCAAATCGGCCTGCGAAATTTTGCGCGATCTCAACTGAGCAGGACGGTCGGTAAGCGCTCGATCTCGGACGCATGCGTGGTTAGGTTGTGGTACCGGCGCCTTCTTCAGGTTCGGTGGCAGGCGCAGCAGCGCCCGCTGATGCCGGAGCTGGTTTATGCCGGCCGAACTGGGCGGGATCGATGCCGTACTTGGCGAGAAGATCATAGAGCGTCGGCCGTGTGACGCCGAGGAGTTCGGCCGCGCGCGACAGATTTCCCTGCGCGACCGCGAGGGACTGCCTGACGGCCTGCGCCTCGGCGTGCTGCCGCGCCACGCGTAAATTAAGGTATTCGGGATCATCGCCGGGATCATCGAGCCCCAGGTCGCTGGCAGTGACGACCGCGCCCTCAGCCATGATCACTGCACCCTTGATGCGATTCTCGAGCTCGCGCACGTTGCCCGGCCAGCGGTGAGCCTGGATCGCACGGATAGCATCCGGCGCCAGTCCCCGGGTCGGCTTGCCAAGCCGCGCGGAGATCTGCTGCAGGAGGAACTGGGCGAGCAGCAGGCTGTCGCCCTGGCGGTCGCGCAGTGGTGGCACGCGGATGATGACTTCGCTGATGCGGTAGAAGAGATCGTCGCGGAAGCTGCCATTGCCGATGAGGGTATCGAGATCGCGATTCGTGGCACAGACGATGCGCAGATCGAGCGAGAGCGGCGTGCGTCCGCCGATGCGCTCCACCGTGCGCTCCTGCACCACGCGCAGCAGTTTGGCCTGCAGCGACGCGGGCATCTCCCCGATCTCATCGAGGAATACGGTGCCGCCGTCGGCGGACTCGAGTTTGCCAGCCGTGCGCCGTGCCGCCCCGGTGAATGCGCCCTTCTCGTAACCGAACAGCTCGCTCTCCAGCAACGTGTCGGGAATAGCTGCGCAGTTGATGGCGACGAATGGCTTGTGCGAGCGCCCCGAGAGACGGTGCAGGGCACGTGCCAACAGCTCCTTGCCGGTGCCGCTTTCACCCAGCAACAGCACGGTGGTATTGGTCGGCGCTACCTTCTCGACCGACCGGCAGAGACTGCGGATGGCATCGCTCACGCCGATGATGCCCTCGAGCACCATCGCGCCGGTACGCTCGCGCAGCCGCCAGTTCTCCTCTTCCAGTTCGCGAATACGCAGCGCGCGGCGCACCACGATCGAGAGCACCCCGGCATCGAGTGGCTTGTGATAGAAGTCGGCGGCGCCGAGGCCCACAGCGGCAACGGCCAGCTCACGCGCGTCGTGCTCGGTCATTGCAATGATCTTGGTGTCGGGGGAGATGTTGAGAATCTGCCGCAGGAGCTCCAGGCTCTGCGCGGCCACCGCGGGCTTATGTGCCGTTCCCAGATCGAACAGCACCACATCGGGCTCCGTGCGACGGACCGTGGCGAGGGTCTGCTCGGAGGTTTCGCACACCGTGACGTCGAGGTCGGAGAACATCTCCTCGAGCTCGCGGCGCAAGGCGCGATCGTTCTCCAGGATAAGCAGCTTGCGACGCTGCATCGCGGCAGCCATCAGCGGGCTCCCTTGCCGAACAGGACCACTTCGGCAGTCTGAATCAGAATGGCCAGATCGAACAACAGGCTGTTGTTCTTTATGTAGTAGAGGTCGTACTGCAGCTTTTCGAGCGCGTCGTTTTCGGAGGAGCCGTATGGATAACACAGTTGCGCCCAGCCGGTGATGCCGGGCTTGACGCAATGCCGCTGAACATAATAAGGAATCTTCTCCGCCAGCTGTGCGACGAACTCGGGTCGTTCGGGCCGCGGGCCAACGAAGCTCATGTGGCCGCGCAGGACATTGAACACCTGCGGCAGCTCGTCGATGCGCAGTTTGCGGATCATCGCGCCTACGCGCGTGACGCGCGGATCGGCGTGCTGTGCCCATTGCGCGCCATTCAGTTCCGCGTCCTGACGCATGCTGCGGAACTTCACCACCTTGAATACCTTGCCGCCGAGGCCGACGCGTGCCTGCCGATACAACGCCGGCGCCTGCCAGCCATCCTCGATCTTGATCGCGATGAAGGTGAGGACCATGGCCGGCAGCGCCACGACCAGTACGGCGAGACTGGCGAACAAGTCGAGCGCCCGCGAGGAGAACAGGCGCAACGGGTCGCGCTTGAAGCCCTGCCCAAAGATCATCCAGCTCGGGTTGAGCACATCGATGTGCACCCGGCCGGTCTCGCGCTCGAGGAACGTCAGCAGCTCGGTGACATCGACACCTGCCAAACGACACTCGAGCAGTTCCGGGATCGGAAACCCGCGCCGCCGATCGTCCATGGCCACCACCACCTCGGTAACAGCATGCCGCTCGCACAGCGCGCACAGGTCGCCGTCGGACTCGAGCACGCGTTCGTGCGGCACGGCGGGCGCCTCGTCCGGCGCCTGAACGAAGCCGACGAGCAGGTAGGCATGGCGATCCGCGGCCCGACGCAACCGGGCGATCGCGGCGGCCGCATAGCCCGCTCCATAAACGAGCACGCGCCGCTTGAAGAACTCGTCTTCGACGACCCGCGCAAAGACCAGACGCGAGGTCAGCACCCCACATACCGCCAGAATCACAGCGAGCGCTTCCACGCCGCGAAACAGGTGCCGGCTGGGAAAGGCATAGAACAACGCTGCAATGGCACACGACGACACGAGCAACGCCAGCAAGAGGCGCGCCAAAACGCCGCTCAGCTGCGTGCGCTGGCGCGAGTTGTAGAGGCCGAAGGCCAGCAGGCATGTCACCACGATGGCGCTGAATGCGACTCCGCGCGGCCATAGCGGACCGAATTCCTCCACCAGCGTGGGCAAGCCGCTGACACCGACCTGGAAGCGGATGCAGACCGCGGCATACACCGCGAGGAAAGACAAAAGCGCCTCGATGAGTGCGAGCACGACGAGGGATGTCGGGATGTATTGCCCGAGGATCCGGAGGCGCATGGAAAGCTGGAGTACCCCAAACATACCGAGGTGGCACGCGAAACTTTACACGATCGTGTAAAGCAAAAGTCATCTCCGCTCCGTTGGCCAGGCAGTTGCAAGTGCGCATTTGTCTTAATTCGCCGACGCTCCGGTCGCGAGGCCGAAACTGCAACCGGGCCGTAACGCCTAGTGCACGCGATCGTGCCAACGATACAGCGAAGGCAACAGGTGCCCCCTGAGTACCTGCACACAGCTCAGGTTGCGCCGCGTCTGACTCAGGTTGCTCTTGTAGTCACTGCGCTGACCTGAGCCCGCCAGGAAATCATAGCTGTTCACCTGGCGTTCAGCTGCGGCCTCCATCGAGTAGCCGAGGTGTATCAGTCCGAGGGAAAGCTTGCTGCCGAAGGAAGGATCGAATCCCATGCTGATGTTGTACTGACGCACGCCCTTGCGTAAGTCGTACAGCACTGATACCACCTGATCACCCACCCGCAGTCGGGACAAGGCAAGTTCCCCGCGGCTTGCCAGGCGGTGAGCCAGCCGGGTGTGGAACTCCAGAACCGACCCGGTGAATGCCGGTAGCCGCCAGCGCAGCTGGTGGAGTCGATTGAGGTCACTGAAGCCGCCGTCAATCTCCTCCGGTGCTAGGAGCTCGAAGCTCACCTTGCCCTGCCTCGCCAGGCGGCGGCGAAGGTTCCAGACGCTGCGGCGGGTCGACTGTCCGAGACTACGCAGATAGCCGTCGAACCCGCCGCTGAGATCGGCCTGATAGCTCACCAGCGGATCGACATCACGGACGTAGCGATGCCGGCCGAGCTCAGTGCCGGCGAACACATCGCACCACTGCCGGCTCGCGGCCGTGAACCCGATCACCCATTCGGTCCAGGTCCGCTCGCCCAGCAGTGCACGCGCACACGCGCGCCGCACCGTATCGGCCTCTGCCGTGGTCGCGACGGTGTCGAGATATTCCGAGATCAGGTACCCCGGATCACGCCAAGACACGCCGATCAGCTGTATCGAGGTCGCCGGCAGTACGCCGCTGCGCATGACTCGCCGGCGATACAACGGCGCGACCCCGACCAGATCGCCACCACGATAGAAAGCCAGGATCTCGGGCACGGCCGCGAGTGCACCCGCGAAGCAGTGCCACCACAGTGTCAACCAGTCCCACGATAGGAACAGCGTATCGGCACTCGAACGGGCGAGCAGCCTGCTCCACGCCGACTCGCTGGCGAGCCAGTCGGCAATACTCCACCTGCGTAGCGTCAGCGGGGCATCGCGCGCCGGCTGACTGAGCGCTGCATTTTCACTGCCGCCCATGACCTATCCGTTCGTGGCACCGCTAGCCCCCTGATTCTGTGGCTGGTTGTACCCCTTGGGCCTTCTATCAATGGTACGGCGACTGCGAGCTACCAGGGGAGATCGGTGCGAGCCCTGGAAACGCCTGAGTTACGGGCGCCTGCGCGCCGATCAGGGCCCAGGAGGCGGTCACGCCGATCTGATTCTCGCTATACACGCCGCTCTGTGAGGAATGCGCATACAGGAAACGCAAGGCGAGCCGCTCACCCATCTGCCAGCGCAGATCCGTCAACACGCTGACTGTCTTCGCTGACTGGCCACCGACGGTCTGGGTGCCGCCCGTTGACGAGGGGGTACCGAGCTGCTGCTGATTCTGATAGGCCACCCCGATCTCCCAGCTGAGCACCGGACTCAGCAGGCGGCTCAGCAGCGCATTGGCCAGCTTCACGTCACGGTCGTTGGCCGTGGTCAGTACGTAGCGCTCCTGGTACTTCGAGAGGCTAACGTGGAGCGAGGTGCGCGATGCCTGAAAGGCCCAACTCAACCCGAACTGGCGCTGTTTTAACACTTCGCTGGTAACGAAGCGCGTTGGAGCGATCAAAGGCACTGCCTGGTCGAAGCCCGTCCGGAAGGCGGCGGCGGGATCAGTGAACTGTTGCGATGCGCCCAAGGAAACGCGCTGGCTAGGTGTGATGAGCCTGGAAAGATCGAGACCCCAGATCGGTCCGTCGAACTCCTCCGTCTGCCGACTTTCCCGGCCGCCACCGGGGCCTTCGGCAATGGTGAGTACGTCGTAAACGCGCAGCCGCGAGTATCCCCCGGAGATGTCGAGCGCGGTGCGACCGTTGCTCAGCTTGTAGCCGGCGGATGCGCTGCCAATGGAATAATTGTTGTTGTCCGCCTGGTTCTTGAAGTCGACCTTCCCGTAATCACCCTTGAGGTAGAGGCTGGCGGTCTCGCTGAAAGCGCGGTCGATCTTCAGGTTGCCTCCATAGCGGTGGTTATCGATGTTTACGTACTGCGGCGACGACGAGCTCGTGATGAGATAGGAATAGAGTGCATCGAGCGTCACCGAGGTGCGCAGCGTCGGACGCATCGTGAAGCGCGGACCCGTGGTGATGTAGTTGACGTTCTCGAGATTATCGGGCGTCACCGGTGTATACGGATTGATCTGCAACTGGGTGTAGGTTTCCCGCGCAATCCATGTAAAGAAACCGGGTACGACCTTCAGGAACGCCGTCCCGTCGAGGTACCCGGTCGGTGAGGTCCCGTAGGCCCCCGGCAGGTACTTCAGCACCGCGAGGTTGGAAGCCAGGCGATAGTCGAGCCGCGTGCCCTCGTGCGAAGTATCGCCGCTCAGGCCCAACAGCAGCAGCGTCTGGCTCGAGCCGCTTGCCGTGCGCTGTACATTGTTGGTCCAGATCACGCCGCCGTCGGCCGCGAGATGGTTGCCAGGGTAGTTGATTGCCGACTGGGACAACAGGCTCTGACCGTTCAGCAGTGTCACCTGCGCCGCTGCGGGAACCGTCACCAGCGTGAGACACAGCGCAAGCGCCCCGCGGTATCGGGGTCGCGGCCCCCCTGGCCGCATGTTTAGCGGAGAGCCCACGGTGGCTTACTGATCGCTGCCCGCCTGCTCGCCGCGCCACTTCGCACCGGAGCCATATTCGTAGTAGTAGCCCGAATGCGAATGGCGCGTGGTCTGGTTGAGCACCAGGAAAACCGGCTTGTCCTCGGCCAGTGTTTCGAGTCCATCGAAAACCACGTGCTGCGGGGTCTGATCTGCGTGTACGACGAGGACCACCTGCCCGGCGAAGTGGGCCAGCGCCTGCGACTCAGTCGTCACGAGCAGCGGTGCCGAGTCGAACAGCACGAGCCGTGCGGGATTGTCGGTGCCGAGCCTGGACACCACCTGGTGCATCCGCGCACTCGCTACCAACTCGGTGGCGTTCGCCTCCTGCCGGCCGGCGGGCAGGAAGGAGAGTCCGGGCAGGTCAGTCGCCAGGATCACCGATTCGGCGGAGAGCGTCGGATCCTTGACGAGATCGAGCAGGCCCGGCCGGCTCTCGAGCCCGAGGATCTGCGTGAGGCGCGGGTTCACGACATCGCCGTCGACGAGCAGCACCGTGATGTCCTCTTCCAGGCGCATGCTTTGAGCGAGGTTCAGCGACATGAATGTCTTCCCCTCCCCCGGTACGGCGCTCGTGATCATGATGAGGTTGCCGCTCGCGAGCTGAGGCACGCCCCGACCAAGCGCGTTGTTGATCAACGGACGCTTGATGCGCCGGTACTGCTGGGCGATCTCATGCTCCTGGTGCACCGGAGGGAGCATACCCGCGGCGCGCAGCGCGTTCTGGTCGATGGCGAGTGCGTGGTCGGGCGTCGCGCCCTCAGCCGGCGATTCGCGCCGCCGAGCCGCGCCCGCCGCGGCTACGGTACCGTAGCCCTTGGCGTCGGAGGCAGCAGCCGGGTTGCTGGTCGGGCGCTGTCCCTGCAGCCTCTTGAGGGTGTTCTCGATGACACTCATGCGATCAGCGCGTGCAGAAAGCGCGAAGTGAAATCATCGGTGAGGAATGTCACAACCGCTACGAGCACCAGAAGCGCAGCACCGAACGAGTAGGCCCATACGGCGCGTCTCCCCGCGGCCCGGTGCCGCTCCACCCACGTCATACTTACGCTGCCGAGCACCGGCAGCTGCGTAGCCTCTGTCAACTGGCGCGGAGAGGTAAACACCGGTCGCAGCTGGTGCATAAGGTATGCGACTCCGAGGCCGGCGGCCAAGCCGGCCGCGAGCACCGCGAAAATCAGCTTCGTACGCTTGGGGAAGACCGGCTCGGGATCGACCGTGGGGGGGTCCACTACTTCAAAACGCACGACGCCCGTAGCATCCGCCTTATCGGACAGCCGCGCGCGGCTCAGACGGTCCACCAGCGCCTGGTACTGAGTATGGGTGACGGAGTAGTCGCGATTGAGGCGTTCATACTCGGCCTCCACCTGCGGCGCGGTATTAATCAGCTTGCGCAGGTCGGTGATCTTTTTTTCCTGGTCCGCAACCTGTTCCCGGTCCGCGGCAACCTCTACGTCGATCTGGCTCAGCTGCAGCTTCATGCTCTGGTAGACGGGGTTGGCGGCCATACCCGTGGCGGCAATCGCACTCGGATCGCCGCGTCGCACCGACTCCATCTCGGTCTTCTGACGCGCCTTGAGATCTTCGAGCTGGCGCCGCGCCGCGATCACGTCAGGATGCTTGTCGGTAAAGCGCAACAGCAACTCATCGAGGTGCGCCTGTGTCTCACGGATGGCGCTCGCCGTGTCGACGGGACCGCTCGTCCTGCCTGGCGCTGAACCCGCTGAACCCATCACCGGCCATTCGTCGGCAAGCTGTCGGTGGAGCTCGTCACGCTTCTGCTGGGCAATCGTGAGGGCCACACGGTCCTTGTCGAGCGCATCCGTCTCTGCATGTAGCCGCGCAAAGTAGTCGCCACCAGTCGACCCGGGTACCAGTCCGGCGTGCTCGCGCTTGAACTCTGCGAGGCGCTCTTCCGCGGCGGCGAGCTTCTTGTCGTATTCCGTGATCTGCTGTGTGAGAAATTGCTGAGCCTGCTCCGAACCCTCCTGGGACCCGCCGAGCGCGTTAGCAAGGAACAGCCGCAGGAGCTGGTCGACTACGCGGTGCGCACCTTGGATACTGCGATCGGTGTAGGTGATGGTGTAGAGATCCGCGGGCTCCCTTTTTTGCAGGGCCTCGCGATCGTTGGTCGCTTCGACCTCCAGCCTGTCGCGCAGGCGTAGAACGATGTCCGACTGTGCCTCGGGCGTTGCAGTCGCGAAGCCCGCAATCGCGAGCCGCGCCACCTTCTCCAACTGTGGACCGCCGAGCAGCGCCTGGCGCACCTCCTCGGCCTGGGACGCGATGTTCGACTCGACAGCGATTCCCTGGGTTACCTGGCTCAGCCGAGTGCGGGTGTCGACGTAGACACGCGCCTGCGCCTTGTAGGTGTCCGGAAGCGCCAGAACCACCAGCCAACCGACCAGACACACGATCCACGCCACCACCATTGCGGTACCGCGGAAGCGCCAGGCGCCGCGGATCTGCTCGAGAATGAGGTCGAGTGTGTGACGCATGGGTGTCAGAAGATCGACTGTGGCACGACCAGGACATCGCCGGGCTTGAGCAGCGCGTTCTGCTTGACATCACCGCTGTTCACGAGGTCGGCGACTTTCACGTGGATGATCGTCTCCTTGCCATTCTCTATGCGCACGATGCGCGCACGGTTGCCGGAAGCAAACTGAGTCAAACCACCCACCGCCAGGATGGCATCGAGCACCCGCATCCCCTCGCGATACGGCAGCGCCGATGGGTGCTGCACCTGACCCACCACCTTCACCAGGCTGTAGGCACTCGCCGCGGTCGTGACGATGATGTTGACTTTCGGCTCACGCACGTACTCGGACAGCACCTTCTCCATGTCGCGCGCGAGCTGCGGCGGGGTTTTGCCGACCGCGACCATGTCCTCGACGAGCGGCGTCGATATCTTGCCGTCGGGCCGCACCGGCACGGTCACCGACAGCTCGGAATTACGCCACACGAACACCTCCAACGTGTCGCCTGGGCCGATGATGTAGTTGCTGTCGGTGCCTTTGTTCTCCGCCGCGGTCGGGGTTGGGGTCGGAGCCGGCGCCGGAGTTGGGGCGGATGCGCAACTGACGATCAGAGGGCTCAACACCAACCAACCGATGATCAGCAGTTCACCCGGGCGTCCCATCGCTCTTCCTGTATCTTCCTGTATCCCCAAAAGTTAGCGTATCAGAAGCCTGCCAGCGCAGCTTGGTCAAAATCTGATGCGGTCGCAGGGTGTCCCCGTTAGCGAGCGGAAGGAGACCAGCATTCCTAGTTTGCCTCGCCAATCATGACTGTCTGTTGAACGGACCGTCTCCCGGTTACGACATAAAGCTTGGCGGTCGCCTCGGAACGGCCTAACGCATGCCATTGTGCGCAACGAACTCCTGCAGCGTACGGCGTGCGCTGTCGCAGTCGGCGTGGCAGGGTGTCCGCAGCGCGATCAACCCTGCCGGTGGTCGCCAGACCAACGCGTTTATCCCGTACCACCACTGTTGAGCGAACGGCGCCACCAGGTTGCGTCCGGCGACCTGGTAGCGCCACCAGATGAGCGAACGCGTCCCAAAGCGGTCCGTAACCTCGGCTTCACGAAAAGGACCTGCCTCGCTCCCGACCACCTGCTCGGCGCGCACCTGTAATTCCTTGCCGGTTAACGAGCTGGTCTCGCCCACGAGCTCCGCGCCCTGACGCTGGGTGCGATAGGCAACACCCAGCACCTCAACGGCATCGTCGTCGCTGCGGCCGAAAGCGCGCCGCTGCAGCTCGTCTGCCCCGTCAAACACCGGGAGCCAGCCGGAACGCACATCGAGAGGCACAGCCTGCCAGGGGGGCTGCGGATTCAGCCAAGCCGCAGGGTGTAGCAGCGGCGGCGCGGGACGCGACATGCGCACTGCCACGTTGAGCAGCGGCAGCGCGAAAACGATCGCCGCAGCGGCGGCGAAACCGCCGAGCTGCGCGCGACCGGCCGCGCCGTTCGACGGCGGCGGCGGCGCGGCCACGGGCGGCGGCGCAGGCTCGGGCCCGAGGAACGGCGCCAGCCAGAAGAATACGAACAGCGCTACCGCGAACACGCCCCAACCGAAGCCATAGTGACTGACGCGAACCAGGTAACTCTGCATGTTGGTGAGATACCCGGCTTGGATGACGGTATACACGCGCACCCAGTTGGCGAGCAGCGCCAGTCCGGCCATGAGCGCCAGTTGCCGGACGCGCACGCGCCACGCATCGCGTCGCTGCTCGCCATAAAGCGCCGCTACTGCGAGTCCCACGATCATGAAGTGAAGGCCGCTGCAACCCTCCTCGATCAGGAACGTACCGTTCGAAAGATGGATGGTATCGCCCTCGATCAGTGCTGGCGTCCCCGTCGCCGCGAGTAGGCCGCGCATCACCAGAACCGTGAGGTCCTTGAGAGGGTTTCCGTGCCACACGTTCACGGCGAAGTAGAGGTACGCGACCGGGAACAGCATCAGTGCGCCAACGGCCCAGCCGAAGGCGGCCGTCACGGCGAGCCAGAAGATGAGTGGCTGCAGCGGAACCTCGAGGCCCTCGATGCTCGCCCGGTAGGACACGAGCCAGGCAACGATGGCGAGCGCGAGCGCCACCGTGGCGAGCCGCGACGGGTGCGCCGGCGCAGCGGCCAGCTCACGCCGCGAGCGCACCACCAATGCGATGCAGACGAGGAGAATCAGCCAGCCGTGCGTGTAGGTCCTCTCCGCCGCGTTTGACCATTTCTCGTAGAGGAACAGCGTGCTCGGCCAGTAGATCACCGCTACCAGACATGCCAGTGCGGCGATCGAATACAACCGCACGTAACGGACCGCTTGCATCGGCCCTATCTTACGTGGCTGAGAATGAACGGGCGCTTTCACCACGAGCCGGCGCATGGCACGGGCGCTGCGCATCGCGCCCGCTGCGCTGTGTGGCGGCAGACTTAACCCTTCAGTTGATGGTCTTGAGAACGATGTCGGAGAGCCGGCTTTCGGCGCCGTTGGCGGCGAGGGCCATGACGGCGAAATACCAGTTGCCCGGCTCCAGACCCTCGACGACATAAGTCTGGAGGCCGACGGTGCTGATCTGCACGGTGTGGTCCAGTTGCTCGGTGCTCGCGCCGTAGTAGATTCGGTAGCCGGCCAGGTCCGTCAGCGCTGTGCCGTTGGTGTTGGTGGTCGGAGCCTCCCACGAGAGAGTCGCACTGCCCGGGCCGCCGCTCGCGGTCTGCACCGGCGTCGGCGCGGCGCCGGGCCCCGGATCGCGGCATCCGCCCAGTAGCGCGGCGACGATAATCCACGTTCCCGCCCATCCCAGTGGTCTCATGAGCACGCAAAACCCCCACCCGGTGCGATCGCGCACCAGTCCTGCGTCAGATCCGAGAAACCTGCGTTGCGGCGCAAGCAAAGCCGCGACTACAGCTATGCCAGGATCAGCAAGGCTCATGCCAGTGGCATAAGCTTTTTGATTCAATGGCTTAAGGATCCAACGCCTTCCGCGGGCGGACGCTGCGTCGCAACACGACGACGCCTTAATCTGAGGTGCAGCGGTTATTTCGCTAAGTGTTTGATCGCCTTAGAACGCGTCGCGTCGCGGCGCGGCGACGGTAACGGCGTGTGCACGGCGCAAGCGTGTCACCTTGTGACGGGACTCACAGTGTGATAAGTCTGCACGAGGCGTGGGGCGTGATGACGGCGCCTGTTTTGTGAACTGCCGCACGTGCAAGCGTCGACGGACTTTACAAAATGAGGCTTTGCAGGGCTGTGGTTATGTAAAGGACGCCCTGCAAGTGTCTGACGGTGAAGTTGTTATGTCCTGACGGCACGGGCCTTGCACCTGAAGTGTGCCGGGCCGGCCGGATGGCTAAGGATCGGTCATTGGAGGATAGCGCGATGAAAAAGCTGACCTTGATTACGATCGCAAGCCTTTGTGCCGTCGCGGTTGCCGCGTGGAGTGTGCCGGCCTCAGCTGAGATGGTCACCCAAGCTCACGACAAGAAGCCCGGGGAATTCGGCTTGGTGACTCGTGAGCACAGTACCTCGGCCACGACCACGGTCCCTGAACCGGCCACCTTGGGTCTGCTGGCCTTGGGGTTGGGCGGATTGGGCCTTGCACGTCGTCGGCGAAAAGACTGAAACCTTAAATTGAAGGCCGCTCGCGCGGCCTCGATTATCGGACGGCTCCCGCGAGGGAGCCGTTCGCGTTTATGCGCCCGGTGAAGCAGAGATCACGTCCGGCAGCGCACCGCGGAGCCTCATCGGTTGAGCCTCCGTACCGCAGAACGGGAGAGTCACTACGACGGCGAAGCCGCCGCCGGGCATGTTGTGAGCGCTGATCGCACCGCCATGCACCGCGAGGGCGCGGGCTGCGATCGCAAGCCCCAATCCCTCTCCCGCCGCGCCCTGGTGCTCACGCGCAGCGTCCACACGGTAGAAGGGCTCGAAGATCAGGCCAAGTTCCTTTTCCGACACTCCGGGACCTGAGTCATGGACGGCGATTTCGAGGGTGTCACCACTATCGCGCTGGGCCACACGACGCGCGCTCACCACCACGACCCCGCCTTCAGGACTGAAGCGCACGGCGTTGCGAATGACGTTCTCGAACGCACTGCGCAGCAGCTCGGGGTCCCCGCGCACCAGCAGTCCCTCCGGCGCCTGCACGTTGACGAGACAGCCGCGCGCGTCAGCCTCGATGGCGACATCGGAGGCGATGTTGTGCAGCAGCTCGCCGATATCGACGCTGCGCTCCTCGATGGGTGCGTCGGCGGGGCGCTCGAGACGCACCAGCTTCAGGGTGCGGGCGATGAGCTGCTCGAGGCGGTCGGCTTCGCACGCGATGCGTGCCAGATAGCGGTCGGCGCTGCTGTGCTCGCGCCGTGCAAGCGACAGGGCGAGCTGCAGCCGCGTCAGCGGTGAGCGCAGCTCGTGGGAGACGTCCCGCAACAGCTGCTGTTTCGCCTCGAGTAGTTGCCGCAGTCGCTGCGCCATGGCATCGAGGTCGGCCGCGAGCAGCCCAAGATCATCCTGCCGGCCGCGCAGCGCAGGGAGCACCCGCACGTCGAGGTCCCCGGCAGCCATTTGTCGGGTGGCAAGCCGCAGCCGATCCACCGGTGCGGCAAGGTAACGCGCGAGCAGGTAACAGACGCCTGCGCTCGCCGCGAGCGCGATTGCGAGTATCGCGAGCGGAACCCCTGGCAGCTCGAGCTCGCCGAACAGACGCGGACTGTCGCGTACCGGTCCGACGACCACGTGATAGGTGCCGCCCCCGGGTGACACCAGCACCAGCGCGCCGCCGATAGGAGCTATGGCGCCGGGAGCGGCGCCCGAGCGCGCACCGGCGCCGCTGCCGGGGTCGAGCGATGCGTTGAGCGCACGCGGCAGCGGGCGTCCGAGCACTTCGCGCCCGTCGGGGCCCACGATGAAAGTCCGGCTGAAAGGCTCTGCAGCCAGCGACTGCAGCCAGTCCTGCAGCGCCGGAGCCCCGCCGGATTCGAATGCCCGTGCAGCCTGGGCGTACAGCTGCCCACGTTGAATCCAGGGGCGGTCCGTACGGTGGGCAGTGGCATTGACGGCGACGGTGACCGTGCCCACGAGGATGAGGGCGAGCACAGCCCAGAAGGCGAGAAAGATGCGCCAGTAGAGGGAGTGCATGCTCAATCCGGGGGCACAGTGGAGAGCGCCCCGGCAGAGACGAGCGTGAGCGCGTAACCCGCACCGCGCACGCTCTGCACGTTCACCCGGTCGGTGCAGCGCGCGATCTTGCGTCGCAGATTCGAAACGTGCGTGTCGAGGCTGCGATCGGTCGGCAGGAGTCGCCGCCCGAGCGCCTGGACCATGAGCTCATCGCGCGTCACGGTGCGCGTGTCGGCTCGCACCAGCAGTTCCAGGATCCGCAGCTCCGCGGAGGTGAGCTCGAGGTCTCTCTCGCCAGCGTAAGCGCGGTGCGCGCGCAGGTCGAGACGTAACGGACCCCAGACAATCAAGCCGCCGGCAGACGCTCCTTCAGCGGGCACCCGTCGCATGACGGCACGGATGCGCGCGACGAGCTCGCGCGGACTGAACGGCTTTGCGAGGTAATCGTCGGCGCCCATCTCGAGGCCCACGACCCGGTCGACCTCTTCACCACGCGCGGTGAGCATGATGACCGGAACGCGACTCACGGCGCGAATGCGCCGCAACACTTCGAACCCCGAGAGCTGCGGCAGCATCACATCCAGAATCACGAGGTCGACCGGTGAGTGCGCAAGGTGCTCGAGCCCGGCAGGACCGGTGAGCGCAGTGCTCGTGACGAACCCCTCCGGTCCCAGGTACTCCACCAGCATCGCGCACAGCTCATGATCGTCATCGATGACGAGCAGCCTCGGCTTCGGCTCGATGGGTGTACTGCCTGGGTCCACCCTGGGGACGATACACGGATGGCGGGCGGTTCCGGACGGGAGCCGTTGAAAATAAAGATTTCTTTGCACTGCACGCGTCTTTTTTCGCCTCCGCAGGCAGACCTCGGGCGCTGGAACCCGCAGGAACTGCCCGCCCCGGTGGCGCGCGCGCACTCACGGTCGCTTGCCAGGCGTCTCGTCCAGGCCGAGTGTGCGGGTCGACTGCATACCCGCCGAACGATTTAGCGTTAATTGGTGTCGGGGAGCTCGAGGCGGCAAACGTCATGCGAGCACGGACGCAGAGCATGACCTGCCGTACGGGAGTGACTTCATGTTGGTTCTTCCGATGGTTTTGTCGCTTACCGAGCACGCGTAATTCGCGCTCCGGAAGAACTTCGTGGGCGATCGAGCCTGATGATCGCTGAGCTCGGGGTTCAGCCGGGAACGTCGCCAAATGCATACAGGCTGAAAGCCTCAGCTCGCCCGATTCGCTGACAATCGAGCTCCAAGTCAAACGCGGCCGTTGCGTCGCGTTCCGTTCAGAATCTTCCGATTGCTTTCCCTGTGTGATGTCGCGCAGAATTTCTGCACTTGGCACGGAAGCCGATACTCCCCGACGGAGGTTCATCATGCCCATCGCAAAATGGCTGTCCCGGGCGTCGATGCCCATCGGCGTGGTCGCGGGTGGATTATGCCTTGCGTTGTTTTCGGCTCCGGCCGCCGCGACGCTGCATGGTTACTGCGCTCCGGCGGCGACCGAATGCATCGATAACGGCACAAATTCTCCGACGATGATGAACCCGCCTTCGCAGTTTGGGTTCACGACGTCCCCGGGTCCCTCTACCGGTGATCTGTTCGTCGATGTGCTGGTACCGAACAACGTCATGAATCCATCGGCGCTGAGTTTCGCGCTCACCGGCACGCTGAGTGGCACGGCATCACTCTTCAACGCAACTGCATGGACCAGCGGCCAGCTCGATGCGTACTTGGGTACGCCGATTTCGGGCGCCAAGCCGGCCAATCCGATTGGAGCATTTCTGCCCGCAACGCAGGCGCTCGACCCCAGTGCCACCGGCTTTTTCGTGTACCAGGTCGATCTCGGGACTACGACTCTCCAGAGCCCCTCTAACCCCAACGTGGCGCCGCTCGAGAACATAAGCCCCGGTTTGGCGCTTGGGTCGTACATCGTCGGATTCTTGAATGAGGGCAACGCCACGGCACCGAATTTCCAGGCGACAGCAAATAGCGGCGCGATATTCGTGAACGGCAGCCCGTCGACTGTTCCTGAGCCAGCGAGCCTGTTGCTGCTCGCGGCGGGTCTCGCAGGGTTGGGGGTTTCGCGGCGTCGACGCCGCAGCTGAGTACACAGAACACGAAGACTGCAGCAGATCGGCAACGGGTTGCCCCGCGTACCCGCGGGGCAACCTCGTCGCGTTTGCGCTCGCCTCGCGCCTTACCAGCGACAGCAAGTCCCACCCCACTCGTGCCGCGGCTGTGAACACAGCCCCGGGGTCTACATTTCTTTGCATTTCTTTGCCCCGCATCAGCTACAGGCTGTGCGACCTTTCCTCGACTCCTCCTGGGGGCGGCCGGGCGGTCGGTGCTGCCTCATTTTTTTTGTGTACGCTACGCTCCGCGCGGCCGCGGCGCCGGTTAGCGTCAGGCTTGGAGCGCTGCGCACTCTCGCATGAACGACGAAAATCGCCTCGTCTCTCCGGTCATCGCTGCGCCGGAATCCGACACGCGCCCGGCGTGGCGGAGATTCGTGGGCAGGCACCGGCGGCTGCTCGCTGTGGCGGGTGTACTGCTCGGCTTCCTTCTGCTCGCCTGGCTGCTGAAACCGCATGGCACGGAGCCTGCAGGCGGAGGACGGTTCGCGGCCAGCGGACCGATGCCGGTGGTGACGGCGCACGCAACCACGGGCGATATGCCGATCACGCTCATCGGGCTAGGTACCGTGACTCCGCTCGCGACGGTGACGGTGCAGAGCCAGATCAGTGGCCAGATCATGCGCATTGCCTTCAAGGAGGGGCAGGCCGTCAAGGCGGGTGATCCGCTGATTCAGATCGACCCGCGCCCGTACCACGTGGCGCTCGAGCAGGCACAGGGCGCGCTGAAGCGCGACCAGGCGCTGCTCGCCAATGCCCGCGTCGACCTGGATCGCTATCAGACGCTCTTCGCGCAGGACTCGATCGCGGAGCAGCAGCTCGCGACGCAGAAATCGCTGGTGGCGCAGTACCAAGGGGCGGTGCTGACCGATCAGGGCCAGATCGATGCCGCGAAGCTGAATCTGACCTACGCTCACATCGTCTCGCCGATCGACGGGCGCGTGGGCCTACAGCAGATCAACGTCGGCAACTATGTCACCCCGGCCGAGCCCAACGGCCTGGTGGTCGTGACGCAGATCAAGCCGATCAGCGTGGTGTTCACGTTGCCCGAAGACGAAATTCCCCCGGTGCTGCAGCAGATGCATGGCGGCGCCACCTTGCCGGTAACCGCGTGGGATCGCAGCAATACGCGCCAGCTCGCGAGCGGCACACTGCAATCGATCGATAGTCAGATCGATACCACTACGGGAACGATCCGCCTCAAGGCGCTGTTTCCCAACGACGACGAAAGTCTGTATCCGCAGCAATTCGTGAACGTGGTGTTGCTACTCGACACGCTGCACGGCGCAACGCTCATCCCGCAGGCCGGCGTGCAGCGCGGCGCGCCTGGCGCCTATGTCTATGTCGTGAACGCGGATCAGACCGTTAGCGTGCGGAACGTGACCGTGGGTCCCGGCGATGCCAACAACGTCACGATCACCACGGGCCTCAAGCCTGGCGACATGGTGGTCGTCGACGGTGCCGACAAGCTGAAGGATGGCGCAAAGGTGCTGGTCCGTCAGGGTGGCGCGGCGCGCCCGGGCGCTGGCGCCGCAGCGGGTGCAGGCTCCGAAGCCGCCACCCCTACGGGGGCTCAGCGGGGCCAGGGTGGCCGGCGCCGCTCTCAGCCGGGCAACACCGGCGGCAGCTGACCCTCGGGGCGTCTCACCGCAGCATGCGGCGACGGCCTGGCAACGCATGAACCCTTCCCGCATTTTCATCCTCCGGCCGGTCGGCACCTCGCTTCTCATGGTGGCGATTCTGCTCGCCGGCATCGTCGCCTATCGCTTCCTGCCGCTCTCGGCGCTGCCGCAGGTCGACTACCCGACCATTCAGGTGCAGACCTTCTATCCGGGCGCGAGCCCGGAGGTGATGACCTCGGCGGTCACCGCACCGCTCGAGGTGCAGTTCGGGCAAATGCCGGGGCTCAACCAGATGTCCTCGACGAGCTCGGGCGGTGCATCGGTCATCACGCTGCAATTCAGCCTGGCCGTCAGCCTCGATGTCGCGGAGCAGGAGGTTCAGGCCGCGATCAACGCCGCCGGCAACCTCTTGCCCTCCGATCTTCCGGCGCCGCCGATCTACGCGAAGGTGAATCCGGCCGATGCGCCGGTGCTCACCCTCGGTCTTACCTCGAAGACCCTGCCCCTCACCGAGCTCGAGGATCTCGCCGACACGCGCCTCGCGCAGAAGATCTCACAGCTGCCCGGCGTTGGCCTCGTGAGCGTCAGCGGCGGCCAGCGCCCCGCGGTGCGCATCATCGCCAATGTGCGCGCGCTCGCCGCCTATGGCCTCAACATCGATGACCTGCGGACTACCATCGCGAACAACAACGTGAACGCGCCCAAGGGGACGCTCGATGGGTCGGCGCGCTCCTGGACGATCAACGCCAACGATCAGATCCAGAGTCCCAACGAATACCGCAACATCATCATCGCTTATAAGAACGGCAATCCCATCCGCCTCTCGGATGTCGCGGAGGTCACGAACGGCGCGCAGAACGTTTATCTCGCGGGGTGGGTGAACACCACTCCGGGGATCATCCTCAACATTCAGCGCCAGCCGGGCGCCAACGTGATCGAGGTGGTCGACCGCATCAAGGGCCTCCTGCCGCAGCTCTCCGCGTCGCTCCCCGCCGCGGTCGAGGTGTCGGTGCTCACCGACCGCACCAACACCATCCGTGCCTCGGTGCACGACGTTGAGTTCGAGCTCATTCTCGCCGTGATACTCGTGGTGCTGGTGATGTTCCTGTTCCTGCGCAGCGTCCCGGCGACCGTCATACCGAGCCTCTCGGTGCCGCTTTCCCTGGTCGGTACCCTCGCGGTGATGTATCTCGCCGGCTTCAGCCTCAACAACCTGTCGCTGATGGCGCTCACCATCGCCACTGGCTTCGTGGTGGACGATGCGATCGTCATGATCGAGAACATCTCGCGCTACATCGAGCAGGGCATGCCGCCGCTCGAGGCGACGCTCAAGGGCTCCGGCGAGATCGGCTTCACCATCGTGTCCCTCACGGTCTCGCTGATCGCGGTGCTCATCCCGCTGCTGTTCATGGGCGACGTGGTGGGGAGACTCTTCCATGAGTTCGCCATCACGCTCGCCGTCACCATCGTGATCTCCGCGGTCGTATCGCTGACGCTGGTCCCGATGCTGTGCGCGAAGCTCCTGCGTCACCACGACCCCGCCGAGGAGCGCGGCATCGCGCGCTGGGCGAACGAGAAGTTCCAGGCTCTCATCGACCGCTACGCGCAGGGGCTCAAATGGGTGCTCGAGCATCAGCCCCTCACGCTCGCGGTTGCCGTGGGCACGCTGCTACTTACCGTGCTGCTGTACGTGTTCGTGCCCAAGGGATTCTTCCCGGTGCAGGACACGAGTCTCATCCAGGCGATCACCGAGGCACCGCAGACGGTGTCCTATGCCGACATGGCGCGGCGTCAGGCCGACCTCGCTGCGGTGATCCTCAGGGATCAGGATGTCGTCAGCCTTTCTTCGTTCATCGGGGTCGACGGCACGAACGTCACGCTCAACAGCGGCCGCATGCTGATCAATCTCAAGCCGGTCGATCAGCGCTCCGCCTCGGCAAGCGACATCATCCGGCGGCTGCAGCGCGAAACCGCGCAGGTGAGCGGTATCTCGCTCTACATGCAGCCCGTCCAGGACCTCACGATCGACACGCAGGTGAGCCGCACGCAGTACCAGTTCGTGCTCGAAGATGCCAACCCGGATGAGTTCAACATCTGGGTGCCGCGGCTCGTCCAGCGACTGCGGCAGGTGCCGCAGATCGAGGATGTGGCGAGCGACCAGCAGAACCAGGGGCTCGCGGCCTTTATCACCATCGATCGGGATACGGCGGCCCGCTTTGGCATCACGCCCGCGACGGTCGACAACGCACTCTACGACGCCTTCGGTCAGCGCATCGTCTCGACCATCTTCACGCAGTCGAATCAGTATCGCGTGATCCTGGAGGCCGACAGCTCACTCATGGCCTCGCTCGATGCGCTCGGCACGATCTATCTGCCCTCCTCGACCGCGGTCGGCGGACAAGTGCCGCTCTCGGCGCTGGTGAACGTGTCCAAGCGCCTCGCGCCGCTGTCGATCGATCACCTCGGGCAATTCCCCGCGACAACGGTGTCCTTCAATCTCGCGCCGGGCGCGGCACTCGGCGATGCGGTGAACGCCATCCGCCAGGCGGAAACCGAGATCCACATGCCACCGAGCGTGATGACCGCGTTCCAGGGCGCCGCGCTCGCCTTCCAGGCGACCCTCGGCAACGAGGTGTTCCTCATCATCGCCGCGATCATCACCGTCTACATCGTGCTCGGGGTGCTTTACGAGAGCTTCATACACCCGGTCACGATTCTCTCGACGCTGCCATCGGCCGGGGTCGGCGCGTTACTGGCACTGCTGCTCGCACGCATGGATCTCGGGGTCATCGCCATCATCGGCATCATCCTGCTGATCGGCATCGTCAAGAAGAACGCCATCATGATGATCGACTTCGCGCTCGGCGCCGAGCGCGAGCAGGGCATGGCGCCGCGCGAGGCCATCTATCACGCCTCGCTATTGCGCTTCAGGCCGATCCTCATGACGACCATGGCGGCGCTGCTGGGCGCCCTGCCGCTCATGCTCGCGACCGGTACGGGCGCCGAGCTGCGCCGGCCCCTCGGTGTCACCATCGTCGGCGGGCTGATCCTCTCGCAGCTCCTCACGCTCTTCACGACGCCGGTGATCTACCTCTACTTCGATCGTTTCGAGCGCCGCATCGCACGGTGGGGCGCGCCGGGGCCTGAGGGGGCAGGCGCGGTGAGCCCGGCCGGCCTCCGCGGGCCGGAGGACACGCCATGAGCGTCGCCGCCGCCACGGAGCAGTGCCACCCATGATCCCGTCGGAGCCCTTCATCCGCCGCCCGGTGGCGACCACGCTTCTCAGCCTCGGCATTGCGCTCGCCGGTGCGATCGCCTACACGAAGCTGCCGGTAGCGCCACTGCCCCAGGTGGACTTTCCCACCATCTCGGTGAGCGCCTCGATGGCGGGCGCCAGCCCCAATGTCATGGCGGCGACCGTCGCGACCCCGCTCGAGCGCCATCTGGGACAGATCGCCGATGTCAGCGAGATGACCTCCTCCAGCTCGACCGGTGCCACGCGCATCACGTTGCAGTTCGGGCTCGACCGCGACATCGACGGTGCCGCGCGCGATGTCGAGGCGGCGATCAACGCCGCGCGCGCCGACCTGCCGGCCACGCTGCGCAGCAATCCGACCTATCGCAAGGTGAACCCGGCGGATGCGCCGGTCCTCATCCTGGCTCTCACCTCGCACACCTTGACGCCGGGGCAGCTCTTCGACGCGGCGTCCACGATCCTGCAGCAGAAACTCTCGCAGGTGCGGGGAGTCGGCCAGGTAAACATCGGCGGCTCATCGCTCCCCGCGGTGCGCGTGGAGATGAACCCCACGGCGCTCTTCAAGTACGGCATCGGGCTCGAGGACGTGCGCGCGGCGCTCGCCTCGGCCAATGCCAACACGCCGAAAGGCTCGATCGACATCGGCACCGAGCGCTACCAGGTCTACACCAACGACCAGGCGACCCGGGCCGAGCAGTACCGCAACCTGGTGATCGCCTACCGCAACGGCGCGCCGGTGCGGCTCTCGGACGTCGCGGAGGTGCTCGACTCCGTCGAGAACGTGCGCAACCTCGGGCTCGCCAATGGCAATCCCGCGGTGGTCGTGGTCCTCTTCAAGGCACCCGGAGCCAACATCATCGAGACGGTGGATGCTGTCAAGCAGCTGCTGCCGGCACTGCGCGCCTCACTCCCCACCGACATCGACATCAGCGTCGCGATGGACCGGACCACCACCATCCGCGCCTCGCTGCGGGCCGTCGAGACCACGCTCGTCATCGCGGTCGCGCTTGTGATCCTGGTGGTGTTCGTGTTCCTGCGCGATGCGCGCGCGACGCTCGTGCCCGCGGTGGCGGTCCCCATCTCGCTGCTCGGCACCTTCGGCGCCATGTACCTGCTCAACTACAGCCTCGACAACATCTCGCTCATGGCGCTGATCATCGCGACCGGCTTCGTGGTGGATGACGCCATCGTGGTGCTCGAGAACATCACGCGCCACGTGGAAGCCGGGATGCCGCGCTTCGCAGCTGCGATCGCAGGGTCACGCGAAGTCGGCTTCACCGTGCTGTCGATGAGCTTGTCGCTGGTCGCGGTGTTCATCCCCATCCTGCTGATGGGCGGGATCGTGGGACGGCTGTTTCGCGAGTTCTCGGTCACGCTGTCGGTGGCGGTACTGATCTCACTGCTCGTCTCACTCACCACGACCCCGATGATGTGCTCACGGCTCATCCGCCGTCGCGACCCCGAACGGGAAGGAGGGTTTTTCCACGCGAGCGAACGTGCGTTCCGGGCCGTGCTCGATACCTACGGCCGCTCGCTTCGCTGGGCGCTCGCAAACGGCGGCCTGGTGATGGGGATGCTCGCGATGACCGTGGTATTCAATGTCTACCTCTACATCGTGATCCCCAAGGGGTTCTTCCCGCAGCAGGACACCGGCCGCATCGTCGGCGGCATCCAGGCCGATCAGGCGATCTCGTTCCAGTCGATGTC
>Ga0306920_100002466_pt1 | contig 23422 bp, 14 predicted proteins | sample flu12Cox44000170_FD_204666 | JGI IMG/M metagenome (GOLD analysis project Ga0306920, IMG submission 204666) | Lab enrichment of tropical soil microbial communities from Luquillo Experimental Forest, Puerto Rico - flux4day.12C.oxic.44.000.170 (v2)... | ecosystem: Environmental > Terrestrial >...
TGCCACCGGAACCGTGCGTGGCTGAGGTGGACCGGCGGCGGGTGGAACGGGTGCTGCGGAACCTGCTCGACAACGCGGTCGAGCATGGCGAGGGGGCGGATGTGGTCGTCACCGTGGCGGCCGACCGGGACGCGGTGGCGGTCGCGGTCCGGGACCGGGGGGTCGGCTTCGGCCCCGGTGAGCAGCACCTGGTGTTCGACCGTTTCTGGCGGGCCGACCCTGCCCGGGCCCGCACCACCGGCGGCACCGGGCTCGGCCTGGCCATCGCGCTCGAGGACACCCGGCTGCACCGGGGCTGGCTGCAAGCGTGGGGAGAGCGCGGGAAGGGATCGGTGTTCCGGCTGACCCTGCCCCGGCGGCTTGGTGAGGAGCTGGCCGGGTCGCCGCTGCCGCTCGGGCCGGACGAGGCGGATGAGGCTGCCGGGGTACTGGCCCGGCCTGCTGACGGGACCGCCGGCCCGGCGGGGAACGGGATGCTGCCGCCGCTGGGCAACGGGCTGCTGCAGCCGGCCGGCGATGGTGCCAGCGGGGGCGATGGCCCCGGCCCGGCTGATATGGCCGGTCACGCAGGGGTCACCAGCGGCGCCGGGACGACCGGCGGTGCCGAGGTGGGCGGCCACCGTGAGGTGGCCAGCCCGGCCAGTCGCGGTGCGCCGGGGCCAGCGGGGGAGCGGTGACCGGGCGGGGGCCGCGTACCACCTGGGCCGGGTGCCGTGCGCGGCTGCCGGTGGTCGCCGGGGTGGTGCTGGCCGGGCTGCTGGCCACCGGCTGCGCGACCATCCCCGACTCGGGCCCGGTCCTGTCGACCCCCACCCCCGCGCCGCCGGGAGGTGGTGTCACCTCGGCCGGGCTGGTCGTCGAGGGCCCGGAGCGGGGCTGGACGCCGGTCCAGGTGGTCAGCGGCTTCCTCCAGGCCAGCGCCAGTTTCGCGCACAACCACGCGGTCGCCCGCGAGTACCTCACCGCCGCTGCCAGCAAGCTGTGGCAGCCCGGTACCCAGGTGACGATCCTGGCCCAGAGCCCCGCGGTGCAGCGCCAGATCGGGCAGCTGCGCGGGCAGACCGGTCACACGAACGTGATCGTGAGCTGGCAGAAGATCGCCACCCTGGAGGGCAGCGGGCAGTACATCCCGGTCGGTGGCGGTGCGGCCGAACAGCAGGTGTTCGGCCTGGAATCGGTCAATGGGCAGTGGCGCATCGACAGCCTGCCCACCGCGGGCGGGCAGAAGGTGTCCACCGAGCTGCTGCTACCGAGCGTGCTGTTCCACCTGGTGTACGCGCCGCGGGACCTGTACTTCTACGCCCAGCCGGGCCAGTTGCTGGTGCCGGACCCGGTGTTCGTCCCCATCGAGTCCACCGACGTGGTCAGCTACGTGCTGAACGGGCTGAAACAGGACCCCAACGGCTGGCTGGAGAACGCCGCATTCACCGCTTTCCCGCCCGGTGCGAGGCTCCGGAAAGTGCAGGTCCTGCCCGGCGTGCCGGGCGGTAAGACGGCCATCGTGGACATCGGGCTGCCGGCCAGCACCCCCCGCACCGCGGTGCGGGCCATAGTGGCGCAGATCGTGTTGACCCTGACCAGCTCCTCCTACAGCCCGCCGCTGCTGCAGGCAGTCAAGGTCAAGGTGAACGGCCGCCTGTGGACGCCCGTCCCGGGAGACGCGGTTCAGGGCCCGACCGACTTCGCGCGGTATGTGCCGCGTGTGCCCAGAAACGCCAACCTGTACTACCTGAGCGGTGCCGGCGCCGTCCGCATGTTCGGCCGGCTGGCGCACAGCATCCCGGTGCCGGGTGAGGCTGGGACCGGCCGGATCCCGCTGACTCAGGTCGCGGTGTCGCCGGACGGGCGCTACCTGGCCGGCGCGGCCGGCCCGGCGGACGCGGTATACACCGGCAGCCTTGCGGCAGCAGCCAAGGCCCATGCCAGTGAGGAGACAGGCAATCTGCACCTTCGGCTCACCGGGACCGGCTTCACCGGCCTGTCCTGGGACAGCTCGGACAGCCTGTGGGTGGCCGGCCGGGTCCACCGCTCACCCGGGGTGTGGGTGATCCCGGCCGGGGGCGCTCCAGTCCGGGTGACCCTGCCGCCCGGCCTCGGCCCGGTGACCGGGCTCAAGGTGGCCCCGGACGGGGTGCGGATCGCACTGGTCGCTGGCCAGGGCCCGAACGCGCGGGTCGTGCTGGGCGCCATCGAGCGCGCCGGCACCACCGTGACCGTCCCGCAGGTCGTGCCGCTGGCGCCGGGCCTGACCGAGCCGTCCGCCCTCACCTGGTACGACGAGGACCACCTGCTGGCGATCACTCAGCAGGGCACGGCCAGCCAGCTCTGGGAGGTGCCGGTCAACGGGGACGCACCGGTCAGCAAGAACTCGCTGCCCGGCATGGTTACCATCGCGGCGGCGGGCGCCCAGAATCCGCTCTACCTGGGCATGTCGGCCCGGCGGCTGGAGAACTCGGTCGGGCTGGGTGAGCCGTGGCGGGATATTGCGGCCGGCTGGGACGCCACCTATCCCGGCTGATCAGCTGCGGCGCCGTCCCGCTGATCCGCTGCTACCGCCCTCATTCCCCGGCTGATCAGCCGCACCGGCGACCGCGACGGATTACCTGCCTCCGCCCTCCTGACATCCGGCCCGGGTCAGGCTACTTTCGGAGAATGGCACCCGCCCGGGTCCGTGGTTGCGCCAGAGACGGCGGCCCGCTGCCCGCGGACCGCCGCACCTGGCAAGCCGATGCCAGCCGCAGGCGAAACGGCCCACGTAAGGCGACTTCTTGTCGACCGATCACGGTGCGGCTTAGAGGTAAGTCCTGCCCCCCCGGTGGATCCGATGTCCGCTGGGTAGGGAGAAGGGCAGTAGTGGCCAGCAGTTGCCGCGAGCCCCTCAGCAGGCGGATGTGGGGTCGAAGACCAGGTCGGCCGGGTGGGTGCCGCAATGTGGAACTGGCCGAAAGGGGGGTTCCCGCGTGGACGTCATCTTCAAGGGCCGGCGTACCGATGTCCAGGATCGTTTCCGCAGGCACGCCTCAGCCAAGCTGGGCAGGATCGAGAAGCTGGACCGCAGGGCGATCAGGGTCGATGTAGAAGTCACCGCCGAGCGCAATCCGCGCCAGTCCGACCGGCGGGAGCGGGTCGAGCTGACGATCCAGTCGCGTGGGCCGGTCATCCGGGCCGAGGCGGCGGCCGACGACAGGTATGCGGCGTTCGATCGCGCGCTGGCCAAGCTCGAGGCGAGGTTGCGGCGGCTGGGGGACCGCCGCAAGGACCGGCAGGCTGCCACCGCGGCCGAGCGTGCCACCGGGCCGCTGCCGGTGGTGGCGGACGGTGCTCCCGGCCAGGCTGGGGCGCCGGATGGGATGCTGGTGCCGCCCGCCGCCCCGCAGCCGAGACGGGGCCGCCGCTCGTTCCCGGGTTTCGATGCGTTCGGCCGCCGGGAGCGGAACGGCCGCGCCCGCAAGCCGGCGCAGCCGGGCCCGGACACCGAGGCCGAGGCTGACCCGGAGCCGCCCATCCCCATCCAGATGGAAGGCGATGGGCCGCTGGTGGTGCGGGAGAAGTTCCACACAGCCAAGCCGATGAGCATCGACCAGGCCCTGCTGGAGATGGAGCTGGTCGGGCACGATTTTTACCTGTTCCGGGATGACGCCTGCGGCCATCCGAGCGTCGTCTACCGCCGTCACGGCTACCACTACGGGCTGATCCGGCTGGTCGAGCAGCAGCCTGCCGCCCGCCAGCCCGGCCAGAGCGCCTGACCCGGGGCGGCAGCGGCAGAGTTTGCATGGCGTGCCCGCGTCGGCCAGAGTTTGATCCAGGGCCGTGGGGGCCGGCGCCGCACGCAGCGTGGCCACGCATCGGTCAGGGGAGGCACGACATGAGTGGAGATTCCGGGGCCAGCGGGGAGGCAGATGATGCCCGCCCGGTCCCCGATCCCATCCGCGTGCTGATTGTCGACGATCACGCGCTGTTCCGGCGCGGCCTGGAGATGGTGCTGGCCGAGGAGAGCGACATCGAACTGGTCGGTGAGGCCAGCGACGGTGCGGAGGCGGTAGACAAGGCCGGCGAGGCGCTCCCCGATGTCGTGCTGATGGACATCCGGATGCCCCGGAGCAGCGGCATCGAGGCCTGCCGGGCAATGAAGGAGGTAGCCCCCAGCGCCAAGATCGTCATGCTGACGATCAGCGACGAGGAGGAGGACCTCTTCGAGGCGATCCGCGCCGGGGCCAGCGGCTACCTGCTCAAGGACATCCCCTACGACGAGGTCGCCGATGTGGTCCGGGCCGTGCACGGCGGGCAGTCCCTGATCAACCCGTCGATGGCGGCCAAGCTGCTGACCGAGTTCGCGGCGCTGGCCAAACGGGACGGCGAGGAGCGCACGCAGCAGGTGCCCGCACCCCGGCTCACCGACCGGGAGATGGAGGTGCTCCGGCTGATGGCCCGGGGCATGAACAACCGTGACATCGCCAAGGAACTGTTCATCTCCGAGAACACGGTCAAGAACCACGTCCGCAACATCCTGGAGAAGCTGCAGATCCACTCGCGGATGGAGGCCGTCATGATCGCCGTGCGGGAGAAGCTGATCGAGTTCGGCTGAGGCGCCGGGCTTCCCGGAGGGCTGCTCAGGAGAGTTCGGCGCGGAGCCGTTGCGCATAGTGGGGTGGGTCGGCCCGCTCCACGGCGATGGCGGAGCAGCCCACCCACTCGGCCGCCTCGCGCAGCGCCCGGGCCATCGGCCGGACGGCGGCCGCCGAGGCCAGCGACAGCTGGCGGGCGACCAGCGTCTGGCCCTGCCGTACCGGGTCCACCCGGCCGGCCAGGCGGCCGCCAGCCAGCAGCGGCATGGCGTAATACCCGTGCACCCGCTTGGGCCTGGGCAGGTACGCCTCCAGCGAGTGCTCGAAGCCAAACATCCGCCGGGTACGCCTGCGGTCCCAGATCAGCGAGTCGAACGGCGACAGCAGCGTGATCCGGTGCCGCCCGGTGCCGCCACCCGCCAGGACTCCCGGATCCGCCCAGCCCGGCAGCGCGCTTTTCCCGGCCACGCCAGCCACCGTGACCGGGGTCAGGCCAGCCGCCTGTGCCGCCTCGGTCACCAGGTCGGCGTGCCGGGCCCCGGGGGCGGCCAGTTCCCGCAGCCGGTGATAGTCGATCAGATCGGCCCGGGTCACCACGCCGAGGGCGCGGGTGGCGGTCGCGGCCAGATGGGCCAGGCACTCCTCATCGCCGGGCTCCTGGCTGAGCAGGGCAGCGGGCAGGACCCGGTGCGGCAGGTCATACACCCGCCGCCAGCCCTCCCGGCGGACACAGATCACATCCCCGGTGTCGAGCAGCCACTCGACCGCGATCTTGGTATCCGACCAGTCCCACCAGGGGCCGCCGTTCTTGGCGCCGCCGAGCTGGCTGGCCGTGAGCGGGCCTTCGGCGCGCAGCCGGGCCAGCACCTCGGCGCAGGTCTGCGCGTGGCTCTGGTGCCAGCGCTTGCCGCGGGCGCGCAGTCCCCGGCGGCGGAACGCGTAGTACGGCCATTCCTCGATCGGCAGCACGCAGGCCGCGTGCGACCAGTACTCGAACGCGGCCGGATGGTGCGGGTGCCAGTAGGCCCGCTCGACCCGGTCCCGGCCCACCGGGCCGAGCCGGGCATAGGCGACCAGCTCGTGCGACCGGGCCAGCACGCTGATCGTGTCGAGCTGGACCGCGCCGAGCCGGCGCAGCATGGCCGGTACACCGCCGCGGCGGGCGCCGGTGCCGACGAAGCCTTGCGCGCGCAGGGTGATGAGCCGCACCTCGTCGGCCGACAGCGTCAGCTGTGCTGCCGGTGCGAGCGAGGTGGCCACAATTACGGCAGCTTAACCATGGCCGGTGACATTTCCCGTGCGTGCTGCGGCCCGGGCGGCCGGTCGGTACCTGTCCTCGAACCGGTCAGTACCAGTCATCGAAGATGTGTGTGCCGAGCGCGAGCAGCCCGCCGATGACCACCATCGCCCCGCCGGCCCAGAACAGCCACCAGGTGGGGCCCAGCACCAGGCCCAGGCCGCCGGCCAGGAAACCCGCCATGATGATAGAGACCGCGACCCAGGACACCGTCCTGCCGTGGAACGACTCGGGCGCGGTGTAGCTGGCCGGGACCGGCTGGGCGAGTGCAGCCTCCTGGCCGATGCCGGCCAGCTGGCCCGCACCTGGCTGGTCAGCCATGCATGCTGCTCCTCTCTGGTGGGCGGCCGGTGCCGCCGTGACCATCTCATTGTGGCGAGGGCCGGCGGGGAACCCAAACCGGCCCCCGGTTAAGCGTGTCCGCCCGGCCCGGCCCGCCGTTCCGGGCCTCGGCTGGCCGCGGGCTCGATTTCGGGCCTGCCTCGCCTACGATGGCGGTGAAGGGTTTACGCCTGCACGCCGTCAGCGGTACCGCCGGCCGACGGCCGTGATCTGGTTACCACCACTGATCCGCAAGGAGCGCACGAGAAGTGCCCGCTTTCATCGACAAGGCCCTGCGCATGGGTGAGGGCAGAATCTTGCGCCAGCTGGCGCGGATCGCCGACCAGGTCAACTCGATCGAGGACGAGTTCCACCAGCTGAGCGACGCTGACCTGCGGGCCATGACCAGCGAGTTCCGGCAGCGCCTGGCCGATGGCGAATCGCTGGACGACCTGCTGCCCGAGGCGTTCGCGACGATCCGTGAGGCAGCCCGGCGGACGCTCGGCCAGCGCCCGTTCGACGTGCAGATCATGGGCGGCGCCGCCATGCACCTGGGCAACATCGCCGAGATGAAGACCGGCGAGGGCAAGACGCTGGCCGCGGTGCTGCCGTCCTATCTCAACGCGCTGGCCGGCGAGGGCGTGCATGTCGTCACCGTCAACGATTACCTGGCCAAGCGTGACTCGGAGTGGATGGGCCGGATCCATCACTTTCTGGGCCTGCAGGTCGGGGTCATCCTTGCCCAGATGACCCCGGAAGAGCGGCGCAAGCAGTACGCCGCGGACATCACCTACGGCACCAACAACGAGTTCGGCTTCGACTACCTGCGCGACAACATGGCCTGGGCGCTGGACGAGTGCGTCCAGCGCGGGCACGCCTACGCGATCGTGGACGAAGTCGACTCGATCCTGATCGACGAGGCGCGCACGCCGCTGATCATCAGTGGCCCGGCCGAGCAGAGCGCCCGCTGGTACTCCGAGTTCGCCAAGATCGCGCCGCGGCTCCGGCCGTCGGTGGAGGAGGACGACGGCGGCGACTACGAGGTCGATGAGAAGAAGCGGACGGTCGGTGTTCTCGAGCCCGGGGTGGAGAAGGTCGAGGACTGGCTGGGCATCGAAAACCTCTACGACCCGGTCAACACACCACTGGTGAGCTTCCTCAACAACGCCATCAAGGCCAAGGAACTGTACAAGCGGGACAAGGACTATGTCGTGATGAACGGCGAGGTCCTGATCGTGGACGAGTTCACCGGCCGGATGCTGCACGGCCGCCGCTACAACGAGGGCATGCACCAGGCGATCGAGGCCAAAGAGGGTGTCTCGATCCAGAACGAGAACCAGACCCTGGCGACCATCACGCTGCAGAACTACTTCCGTCTCTACCGCAAGCTGGCCGGGATGACCGGTACCGCCATGACCGAGGCGAACGAGTTCCAGCAGATCTACAAACTCGGGGTGGTGCCGATCCCCACCAACATGCCGATGATCCGGGACGACCAGGCGGACGTGGTGTACCAGACCGCTGCGGCCAAGTTCGAGGCCTGCGTGGCTGACATCCTCGAGCGGCATGAGGCGGGCCAGCCGGTGCTGGTCGGCACGACCAGCGTGGAGAAGTCGGAGATTCTGTCCCGCATGCTCAAGCGCAGCGGTGTCCCGCACGAGGTGCTGAACGCGTAGTACCACGAGCGCGAGGCCATCATCGTTGCCCAGGCCGGGCGCAAAGGTGCGGTCACCGTGGCCACCAACATGGCGGGCCGGGGCACCGACATCATGCTGGGCGGCAATCCGGAGTTCATCGCCGACACCGAACTGCACGAAGACGGCCTGTCCCCGGTGGAGAGCCCGCAGAAGTACGAGGCAGCCTGGCCGGCTGCGGTCGAGAAGGCCCGCAAGGCGGTGGCCGCCGAGCACGAGGAGGTTGTCGCCGCCGGCGGGCTGTACGTGCTGGGCACCGAGCGGCATGAGTCCCGTCGCATCGACAACCAGTTGCGCGGCCGCTCCGGGCGGCAGGGCGACCCGGGTGAGTCACGCTTCTACCTGTCACTCGAAGATGACCTGATGCGGATGTTCAACGCCGACAAGGTCGCCCACTTCATGGAGTGGCTGAAGACACCGCCGGAGGTGCCGATCGAGTCCAAGGCGGTCACCAGGTCCATCCGGTCCGCCCAGACTCAGGTCGAGCAGCAGAACTTCGAGATCCGCAAGGACGTGCTGAAGTACGACGACGTGCTGAACCGGCAGCGCCAGGTCATCTATGGCGAGCGCCGGACCGTGCTGGAGGGTGCTGACCTGCACGAGCAGGTCAGGCAGATGATCGACGAGGTGATCGAGGCCTACGTGGCCGGGGCAACCGGCGACGGTTTCCCCGAGGAATGGGATCTTGACCAGCTATGGCGGGCCTTCCGTGAGCTGTACCGCCCGTCCATTACCGTCCCCGACCTGATCGAGGAGGCGGGGGGCGAGCGGGCGGGGCTGTCCGCCGACTTCATCACCGAGACCATGCAGGCCGACGCGCAGGGCGCCTACCAGCACCGGGAAGACGAGCTTGGGCCCGAGGTCACGCGGGAATTCGAGCGCCGGGTGGTGCTCTCGGTGCTGGACCACAAGTGGCGTGAGCACCTGTACGAGATGGACTACCTGCGGGAGGGAATCGGCCTGCGGGCGATGGCGCAGCGCGATCCGCTGGTCGAGTACCAGCGGGAGGGCTTCGACATGTTCGCCTCCATGATGGAGGGGATCAAGGAGGAGTCGGTCGGCAACCTGTTCAACCTCCAGATCGAGGTGCGCGAGAACCCGATCGTGGAGGAAGACGGCCAGCCCGCCGCGCCCGAGCTCGGCCCGGCCGCCCCCGGCGGTGCCGTCAGTGGTGCTGCCGGGCCCGGAGCCGCGCCGGAGCGGGCAGCCGTGGGCGATGCTGCCGCTGCTGGTGTGGTCGCGGACGGCGCGGTGACCGGGCAGAACGGCGGTGCCCGGCGCGGGGCACGGGCCAGGCGCCGGGGCGGCCAGCCAGGCCGCGATGGCCAGCCGGGCAGGGGCGGCCAGCCGGGCCGGAACGGTCAGCCCGGCCCGGGCAGTCAGCCGGCCGCTGGCGCCCCCTCGCTGAACACTCCTGGGCTGGCCCGGCCGCAGCAGCCCAGCCGGCTCTCCTACAGCGCGCCCTCGGTGGATGGGGGGGCCCAGGTCCAGCGCCACACCGAATCCGCGCGGGACGGCGAGTTCGGGAAGGTCGGGCGCAACGCCCCCTGCCCATGCGGGTCGGGCAAGAAATACAAGCTGTGCCACGGCGATCCGCGTAACCGCCCGGTGGGCTGACCAGCCGGTCACTCGCTGCGGGGCCCGGTCCGGCCGTCACCGCCCGGCGGCCTGAGCCGGCGGCGGTCGCGGCCGGTCAGGCCGCCTCCACGGTGGTGCACAGCCAGCGTCCATCCGGGTTGCCCCGTTCCAGCCGGAGGGCGAGTGCGTGCACCCGTGGCCCAAAATCCACCACCACCGTCATCTCCATGGCGTCGGTGGCCGGCCGGAAGGTCACCACGCGCCGGATCCGGGGCCGCTGCCCGGCCGCGAGCCGCGGGCCGAGCTGCTGGATGCGGCTGCGCGCCCGCTCGGTGGTCCACGGCACCAGCTGGCTGGCCGGCCGCACGCCAGCCAGCGCCTCCGCCAGCACCTGGGCGAAATAGCCCGGCCACGCCGGTGCGGCCGCCGGAACTGGCCGCACCCCGGCGGCGCCGCCAGGGTGCGGCGGGGCAGCCGCCGCGGTGGTGCGGCCAGCCAGCGCGGCCTGTTCCCCCGGGACGGCGGAACCGGGCGGACCAGCGGGCGCCGGTGGCGAGGATGCCACCCGCTCGCTGTCATACGGCGGGGCGGAATCCGGTATGCGGCACAGCCGCACGGCTGCCGGGTCGGGCAGCGGGCCAGGGTCGCCAGCCGGGCGCGGGCGCGGCCTGCGCGGCCGGCCCGGGCCCGGCGGCCGGGACGGCCGATCGGGTGGTAATACGGGCATCGCACCTCCGGGATCGGGCAGCGGGCGGCCGCCAGACCGGCCAGGCAACCACTACCGCCGCCTGCCGCAGTTGTAGCCCGGGCCAGTGACATTTCCCGGGCCCTTCCCGGCCAGCCACGGGGAATGCGGTACCCCGGTGACGGGTTAGTGATGAGGCCGGGTGAAGCAGCCCGGAGAGTCGTCATCTGGAGAGTTGCCGTGCCGCTGCCCCCGCTGGTTGCCCCGGCCGAAGACCTCACCATTGCCGAGGTCAAGCGCTATTCCCGGCACCTGATCATCCCCGAGGTTGGCAAGACCGGACAGCGGCGGCTGAAGAACGCCCGCGTGCTGTGCGTCGGCGCAGGCGGTCTCGGCTCACCGGCGCTGCTGTACCTGGCCGCCGCCGGGGTGGGCACCCTCGGCATCATCGACTTCGATGTGGTGGACGAGTCGAACCTGCAGCGGCAGATCATCCACGGCCAGTCCGACCTCGGGCGGCCCAAGGCCATATCGGCGATGGAGAGCATCCGTGAGGTCAACCCGCTCGTCAGCGTGATCCTGCATGAGGAGCGGCTCGACTCTGACAACGCCATGCGGATTTTCGAGCCTTATGACCTGATCGTCGACGGCACCGACAACTTCGCCACCCGCTACCTGGTCAACGACGCATGTGTGCTGCTCGGCAAGCCCTACGTGTGGGGATCTATCTACCGGTTCGACGGCCAGGCCAGCGTCTTCTGGGCCGAGCACGGGCCGTGCTACCGGTGCCTGTACCCCGAGCCGCCGCCGCCGGGCATGGTGCCGTCCTGCGCCGAAGGCGGGGTGCTCGGCGTACTCTGCGGCGCCATCGGGTCGATCCAGGTCACTGAGGCCATCAAGGTCATCACCGGTATCGGTGAGCCGCTGACCGGCCGGCTGATGATTTACGACGCGCTCGAGATGAGCTACCGGACGGTCCGGGTCAGGAAGGACCCCGAGTGCCCGGTGTGCGGTAAGAACCCGTCGATCACCGAACTGATCGACTACGAGGAGTTCTGCGGCACAGTCTCCGAGGACGCGCAGAAGGCGGCGGCCGGATCGACGATCAGCGCTACTGAGCTCAAGGAGATGCTGGACCGCGAGGACAACATCTTCCTGGTGGACGTGCGGGAGCCGAACGAGTACGAGATCGTCTCCATCCCCGGCGCGGTGCTCATCCCCAAGGGCGAGTTCCTGTCCGGTGCAGCCCTGGAGCACCTTCCCCAGCACAAGCGGATCGTGCTGCACTGCAAGACCGGCGTGCGCAGCGCCGAGTGCCTGGCCGTGGTCAAGGACGCCGGTTTCGCCGACGCGGTCCACCTCGGTGGCGGGGTAGTCGCCTGGGTCAGCCAGGTCGATCCGTCGCTACCCAGCTACTGACCATCCCGGCCCGCCCGGCCGGGCCAGTGTGGGCAGCGGACCGCGGCGGCACGGGGGAGGCCGTAACATGCCGGTGTGGCAGTGCGGCCGGAGCCCCCGGATGGCGGCGGTCCGGGGCCGGGCGCGAAGGACATGGCGCCACCCGGGCCGCTACCTGGTCTGCCACAGCAGTTGCGCCCACTGCCCCGCAACGCCCCGGCGGCCTGGCCCGAAGCACTGCCCGGCCTGCCGGTCGACCAGCCGGCACCCGGCCTCGCGGGGGGGCCCGCCATCACCGCGCGGATAGATGCCCGGCGACGTCGGCGTGGCCTGTTTTTCCTGCTGCTGGCGCTGGCGCTGGCCGGGCTGGCCGCCGCCCTGGCCGGGCTGGTGGTGCAGATCCTGCCGCGCACCTTCAGCGCGGCGCAGAAGCAGCAGATCATGGCCTGGGAGATGGGCAAGCGCTGGCGGCAATGGCCAGCCAGCGAGATCTTCCCGCCCGCCATCCACTACCGGATACCGGCGCTGGCGCTGAGCGGGCCGCGCGGGCTCACGCTGGCCGCGCGCCGGGCGGGCATCGCCAGCCAGGCTTCGTGCCCGGCCGCCACCGACCCGGCGGCGGCACAGGTGCTGCTCAGCCATGGCTGCAGCGCAGTGCTGCGGGCCACCTATACCGACGCGACGCAGAGCCTGGCGGTAACGGTCGGAGTCGCCGTGCTGCCCAGCCCGGCCGCCGCCCGCGCCGCTCAGCGGGATCTGCCCAGCATTAACGGGATCCGCCTGACCCCCGGCCTGCGGGCGGTGCCGTTCCCGGACACGCTGGTGGCCAGGTTCGGCGACCGGCAGCGCCAGCTGGCCTGGGACCGGGCCGCCGGGCCCTACCTGGTGCTCGCCACGGTCGGCTACGCCGACGGCCGCCGCCGGGTCAACGAAAGCTCCAACCGGTACGCGACCGCGGAGATGGTCGGCCTGGAGAACGGCATCGGCGGCTGGGTGGCTGGGCATCTGGGCGTTGCCCCGCCGCCGCCACGGTGCCCAGGCGGCCCGGCATGCTGACGGCACGTGGGAGCGCCGTCAGGTGGGCCGCCGCGGTGGCCGCCTGCGCCGTGGCCATCGTGCCCGCGCTCGCGGGCACGCCCGCGGGCGCGGACGTCGTGCGGGACCAGGAGCTGTGGGTGCTGAACATGGTGCACGCCCCGCAGGCCTGGAACGTGACCCGCGGCCAGGGCGTGACCGTCGCGGTCATCGACAGCGGGGTCTCCCCGTCGGTGTCCGACCTGGCCGGCTCGGTTATCAGCGGCCCGGATCTGTCCGGGGTCCGCACGCGGATGGGCAACACCGCATGGGGCGTGCACGGCACCTGGATGGCCTCGCTGATCGCCGGGCACGGGCACGCGGGCGGGTCCAGCGGGATCATCGGGGTGGCCCCGGCCGCGAAGGTGCTGTCCATCCGGGTCGTCACCGACCGCGGGGACCCGCATTTCCGCGCGTACCGGCACGAGTCGAACGCCGAGGTCCAGCGGGCGCTGGCGACGGCCATCACCGATGCCACTACCCGCGGTGCCCAGGTCATCAGCATGTCCCTTGGCTACGGCGCGGCCAGCCGGCAGGTCCGGCTGGCCCTGCAGAACGCCCTTGATCACGGGGTGATCGTGGTCGCCTCGTCCGGCAACTCCGGAGCCAGCCTGGCCGCCCGGCGGGACGGCCAGGCCCCGTACTATTTCCCGGCCGACTACCCGGGTGTGCTCGGGGTGGGAGCGGTTGGCCCGGACGGGCGGGCGGCCAGCTTCTCCAGCGACAACCTTTCCGTGGAGGTCGCCGCACCGGGGGTCAGGGTGCCCGCCCAGGGCCGGGACGGGCAGTACTGGCTGGTCAGCGGCACCAGCCCGGCCTGCGCGATCGTTTCGGGGATAGCCGCGCTGGTCCGGGCCCGCTACCCGCACCTGCCGGTAGCGCTGGCCGACCAGGCGATCACCGGCACCGCCCAGCACGCGCCCCCCGGCGGATACGACGACCGGGTTGGCTTCGGGACCGTGGACGCTGCCGCCGCACTGGCCACCGCGGGCCGGCTGAGCCGCGACAGCGCGGTCAGCCACGGTGTGCGGCTGACCGCCCACTTCGGCGGCGGGCCGGCCGCGGTGCCGCCGGTGCCGGTGCCGGTGCGCGGCAAGACCGCGCTGGCCGTCTATGCCCTGCTGGCGCTGTGCTGCCTGGCGGTTGCCGGGTTCGCGGCCGCCGGGCTCCGCCGGACCCGCCGGTCCCGGGGGACCCGGGGGATCGCCAGGGGAAGCCGCGGGACCGCGGGTTCCCGGCCACTGCCGGGCGCATGACCGGCTCTCCCCGCGAACCCTTCAGCGGCTTCGCCGAGCAGGTACTGGACGTGGTCGATGCCATCCCGCCGGGACGGGTGATGTCGTACGGGGACATCGCCGAATACCTGGGCCAGGGTGGGCCCCGCCAGGTCGGCCGCGTGCTGGCGGTCTTGGGCGGCGGCGTCGCGTGGTGGCGGGTCATCCACGCCGACGGCTCGCTGCTGGCCGGTCACGAGCCGGCGGCCCTGGCCAGGTACCGGCAGGAGGGAACCCCGCTGCGTGAGGTGGCCGGCCGTTTCCGCGTCGACATGCGCCGGGCCCGCTGGGCTGGCTCGCCCGCTGACCTCCGGCCCGGCCGCGGCTTATGCTGCAGGTTGCGGCTCGGGCTGGTGGAAGCAGCAAGTGCCGGTGGAGCCGTGCGGCATGCTCTTGATGCCCGCGTCCGGATCGGTGCTGCCCCGTACGATCGCCCCGCCGTAGCCTGGCGTGCCCAGGAAGGCACCCCACCACAGCACCCACGGCTCCGGCCCGGGGGCCGCCGGGAACGGCTCGGCCATGGGGTGGACGCGGCGCTGCAGCACGTATGGGCCATCCATGGCCGCGGCCAGCCGGTCCCGCCATTCAGCTGGGCCGGTGAGCCAGCCCTGGATCACCCCGGCACCGGAGTGCAGCGCAGTCGGCTTGAGTACCAGGTGCTGGCGCTCGGCCCGGGCATAATCGGCCATATCCGCCTCACTGCCGCCTTCGACCGTGACCGGCCCGGGCCGCACCATCCGGGTCCACGGCAGGATCCGGTCCAGCCGGGCCAGTTCGGCGGGGGTGAACAGATGCCGGTGGGCCTCATCCGACAGCAGGGCGAGAGCGCCCTTGCTGCCGTAGACCTCGGCATCCATCGGTGCGAACAGTTTCACCTCGCCCCGCCCGGCGGCGCGCAGCAGCGGGCCGGCCAGTTCGCCTGCCTCCGGCCGGAGCAGGTCCTTGATCAGGAAGACCCGGTAGACCACATCCACCGGGCGGCCACCGAGCCAGGCCCGCCCGCCGCGGTAGCTGAGCTCCCCCACCTGGCAGGCCACCGCGGTCAGCCCGTACCGGGCTAGCTGCGCGGCACCCGCCCGCAGTTGGCTGTGCAGGATGCCGAACGAGTCCGGCCAGTCGGCCACCGCGATGAGCGGCTGCTCGCCGTCCCCGATGCCGCATTCGGCCCGCAACGTGGCGGCCAGCACCTCCATGGTGTCGGTGTAGCTGAGCCCGTGCGCCGCGACGAACTCGGCGACCGTGGGCTCGGTCAGGAAGGCGCGGTTGAGCAGGGCGTTGTCGAGGCCACCGAGGGCACTGCCCAGGTTGAGCTCCATCACCCGGAAGGCCGTGGTGTCCCGGAACAGATCGGCCCGGCCCAGCCGGGTCGGCGGCCGGCCACCCGCCAGCTCGACGGCTGTCAGCTGCAGGCCGGTCATCCCGACCGCCCGGGCGAAAGCGGTGACATCCCCGCCGAACAGTCGGCCGGGCAGGCAGGCCAGCATGGCGTGCAGGGCCAGCAGGTCGCCGCGCAGTTCCGCGAACTCGGCGTGCGCCAGAAAGACCGGCCTGGTCAGGCAGCTGCCGTCATAACTGCTGGCGGCCAGGTCGACCTGCTCGCGGGCCACATCGATGAGCCGGTTGTGCGGCACCCCGCGAGCGGCGACCTCAGCCAGGTAACGGCTGGTGAGCGACGCGGAGGCGGCCACGCCTCATGGTAACGGCGCAGCCGGTGCCCGGCCGCGGCCGCGGCCCTGACGACGTTCGCTGGGGCCGGGGCGCAGCCGCCGGGCCGGCCGGCGGCGGCCAGCATGGCGCCGCGCTCCGCGCCGGCCGGGGGTAGCCGACCAGGAACCAGCGTCAACTCATGGGCGTGGATCGGCGCGGAGTGTCGTGGCCGCGTGCTACAGGTAGAGGCGATCCGCGCATACGCCGCTGGGACCGCCCCAGACGGACCATTCTGTGCGGTACGGAGATGGACCGGCAGTCACCCGCGTACCGGCTGGTCCGCTCGCCTGGGCGAGCGGGCCAGCCGGTCATCCTCGATGCCGCGCAGCGGGCCGTGGTCGAGCACGCCGGGGGCCCGCTGCTGGTGCTGGCCGGGCCAGGCACCGGCAAGACCGCCACCATTGTGGAGGCGGTGGCCGACCGCATCAGCAACCGCGGGATCGACCCCGAACGGGTGCTCGTGCTCACCTTCAGCCGCAAGGCGGCCGAGGAGCTGCGGGAGCGGATCACCGCCCGGCTGCGCCGAACTACGCGCGAACCGCTGGCGCTGACCTTCCACAGCTACGCCTACAGCCTGCTGTGCCGGGAGTACCTGCTGGCCGGGGATGAACCGCCGACCCTGCTGTCCGGGCCCGAGCAGCTGCTGGAGGTCCGGCGCATGCTGCGGGGCGAGGCGGCCGACGGTGGGCTGCGGTGGCCGGAGCGGCTGCGGCCCGCGCTGGCGACCCGCGGATTCGCGGCCGAACTGCGGGACTTCCTGCTGCGGGCGGCCGAGCGCGGGCTGGACGGCCCCGGACTGGCCCAGCTCGGCCGGCAGCGCGGACGCGACGACTGGGAGGCCGCGGGCGGGTTCCTCAGCCGCTATGAGGCGCGGTTCGACCTCGCGCCAGTGCCCGCGTACGACTATGCGGAGATCATCCGGATCGCCGCCTCGCTGCTGGCCCGGGGTGCGGTCAGGGACCGCGAGCGGAAGGCCTACGACGTGGTGCTGGTGGATGAATACCAGGACACCGACCCCGCCCAGGAAGCACTGCTGCACGCACTGGCCGGCGACGGCCGGGAACTGATCGCGGTCGGCGACCCGGACCAGTCGATCTATGCCTTCCGCGGGGCCGATGTGCACGGCATCACCCGCTTCCCTCGGCTGTTCCGCAGCCCGGACGGCCAGCCGGCCAGGGTCGTCTCGCTGCGGGCCTGCCGCCGCAGCGGCCCGGTGCTGCTGGCCGCGTCCCGGCGGGTCGCCCGCCGGCTGCCGGCCGGCCCAGGCGGCCACCGTGAGCTGGCCCCATCCCCGTCCGTCCCCCCGGGCACGGTGCGGGTGATCACCGCCACCAGCGCCAGCCAGGAGGCGGCGGTGGTCGCGGATGTGCTGCGCCGCGCCCACCTGCAGGACGGGGTGCCCTGGTCGGAGATGGCGGTACTGGTCCGGTCGGTTACCCACCAGGTCCCGCTGCTGCGCCGGGCGCTGATGGCGGCCGCGGTGCCGACGGTCGTGGCCGGTGACGAGCTGCCCTTGACCGCCGAGCCGGGGACACAGCCACTGCTGCTGCTGCTGCGCTGCGCACTGCGCCCGGAGACCCTGGACGAGGACGCAGCGGCACAGCTGCTCACTGGCCCGCTTGGCGGAACCGATGCACTAGGCCTGCGCAGGCTGCGCCGGGCGCTGCGGCTGTCCGCACAGGCCGCCGGGGTGGAGTCGGCCGTGGAGCCACTGGCTGCGGCCCTGGGTGACCCGCGCGAACTCGTGCTGGCCGATGGCCCGGCGGCGGACGCGGCGCAGCGGGTGGCCGCCCTGCTGGCCCTGGCCCGCGATACGGCTGCGGACGGTACCGCCCACGACACGCTGTGGGCGGTGTGGCAGGAGTCGGGCCTGGCCGGGGCCTGGCAGACGGTCAGTGCCGGTGGTGGTGCCCGCGGCGCCGCCGCCGACCGGGACCTGGACGCGGTGGTGGCGCTGTTCGAGGCGGCCGAGCGGTTCACCGCCCGGCTCCCGCCCGGTTCGCCGGGGCTGTTCCTGGACAGCCTGTCCGGCCAGGAGATTCCGGGCGACACGCTGGCCCAGCGCTCGCCGCCGGGGGAGGCCGTCCGCCTGCTGACCGCGCACCGCGCCAAAGGCCTGGAGTGGGACGTGGTGGTGGTGGCCGGTGTCCAGGAAGGCATCTGGCCCGACCTGCGGCTGCGGTCATCGCTGCTGGGCATGGACGAGCTGGTCGACCTCGCGGACGGGGTGGCCAGCCCGTCCGGGACCGACGCGACGGCCGCCGCGCTCGCTTCCAAGCTGCTGGCCGAGGAACGGCGGCTGTTCTATGTCGCGGTGACCAGGGCCCGCCGGACTCTGGTGGTGACGGCCGCCGGCGGCGACGACAGTGAGGAGCGCCCCTCACGTTTCCTGGCCGAGCTGGCCGGCGACGAGATCACCGCAGAGCACGTGTCCGGCTCAGCCCTGCGCTGGCTGTCGCTGCCGGCACTTACCGCGGATCTGCGGCGGGCCGCCGCCGACGTCCGGTGCCCGCCCGCGATGCGCCAGGCCGCCGCTGCTCAGCTGGCCCGGCTGGCACAGGCCGGGGTCCGCGGCGCCGACCCCCGCCAGTGGTATCAGCTCACCGAACTGTCCGGGGCCGGCCCGCTGGCCGGCCTGGACCCGGCTGCGCCCGGTGGCGGTGAGCTGATCAGGGTCTCACCCTCACAGGTGGAAACCTTCACCCGGTGCGGCCTGCGCTGGCTGCTGGAAGTCGCCGCCGGGGCCGGATCGGCGGACGTGGTGCGCCACTTCGGCATCGTCATCCATGCGGCGGCGGTGCTGGCCGCCGAAGGCGCGACCGAGACCACGATCAGCGAGCGGATCGACGAGGTCTGGCACCACCTGGATTTCGGCAGCGCCTGGTACAGCGAGAAACAGCGGGAACAGGCCCGCCAGATGGTGGCCAAGTTCCTCGCCTGGCACCGGGAGAACCCGCGGGAGCTGGTGGCCTTCGAGGAACGGGTGCGGGCCCAGGTGGGCGCGGTGGAGATCACTGGCCGGGTGGACCGGCTGGAGCGTGACGGCGATGGCCGGGCGGTCGTGGTCGACCTGAAGACAAGCTCCAGCCCGGTGCCGGCCGCGGACCTGGACCGCAATCCGCAGCTTGGCGTGTACCAGCTGGCGGTGCTGCTGGGCGCCTTCGAGCGGCACGGCCTGACCGAGCCGGGCGGTGCCGAGCTCATCCAGGTTGGCAAGGCAAGCCTGACCACGCAGGTCCGGGTGCAGCCGCAGCGCTCCCTGCTGGACGACCCCGATCCCGGCTGGGCGCAGGACCTGGTCGAGACGGTCGCGGCCGGCATGGCCGGGCCGCTGTTCCAGGCCAGGGTGAACCCCGGCTGCCGGCACTGCCCGGTCGCCGCCTGCTGCCCCGCGCATCCCACGGGTGAGCAGGTGACGACGTGACCGGGCCGCCCGGGTACAGCCCGGCGCAGCTGGCGCGGCTGCTCGGCCTGCCCGCGCCGACCAGCGAGCAGGTGGCGGTCATCGCCGCGCCCCTGCAGCCCGTCGGGGTGATCGCCGGGGCCGGGTCGGGCAAGAGCGAGACCATGGCGGCCCGGCTGGTCTGGCTGGTCGCCAACGACCTGGTCGCGCCCCACCAGGTGCTCGGGCTCACCTTCACCCGCAAGGCCGCGGCCGAACTGGGGCAGCGGGTGCGGGCCCGGCTGGCCGGCCTGCGGCGGGCTGGCCTGCTGCCGGGCCCTGATGGGCTGGCCGCCGGCCCGCTGGCAGCCGCTGGCGGCGGTGCGGATACCGATGAGCTGCTGGACGGTGAGCCGGTCGTCTCCACCTACCACGCCTACGCGGCCCGGCTGGTCGCCGACCACGCGCTGCGCGAGGCGATGGAACCGTCGCTGCGGCTGATTACCCCGGCCGTGTGCTGGCAGATCGCGGCGCGGGTGGTGGCCGGCTATGGCGGCCCGATGGACGCGGTGGACCGGACCCCGCAATGGGTGACCGCCGCGGTGCTGGACCTGGCCGCCGAACTCGCCGACCACCTGCGCACGCCGGCCGAAGTGGAGCAGGCCGGCCGGTGGCTGGATGCCGCCACCCTGGCGCTGCCCGGCCAGCCACCAGCACCGGTCAGGAAGATCCGGCAGTGCCAGCGCGTCCGGGAGCAGTTGCTCCCGATGGTGGCCGCCTACACCCAGGCGAAGGCGGCCCGGGAAGTGATGGACTATGGCGACCAGGTCGCGCTGGCCGCCCGGATCGCTGCCGCCCACCCAGAGGTGGGCGCCATCGAACGGGCCCGCTACCAGGTGGTGCTGCTGGACGAGTACCAGGACACCAGCCATGCCCAGCTGGTCCTGCTGCGGGCGCTGTTCGCCGGCGGGCATCCAGTCACTGCGGTCGGCGATCCCTGCCAGTCGATCTACGGCTGGCGCGGTGCCAGCGCCGGTAACCTGCTGCGGTTCGCCGAGGACTTCCCGGTGACCCGGCCGGGCGGCAACGGCGGCCGGCCGCGGCCGGCCCCGGTCAGGGTGCTGTCGACCAGCTTCCGCAACACCGAGAACGTGCTGGACGCGGCCGGCGCCCTGCAGTCCGGGCTGCGGGCGGAGGCGCCGCTGGTGCCGCGGCTGGTACCGGCCCCGGCGGGGGCTGGGCGTGGCAGGGTGGCCTGCGCCCTGCTGGAGACCGCCGCGGACGAAGCCGGATGGGTGGCGGCCCAGGTTGGTGACCTGCTGGCGCTACCGCCCGGGCTGGCGCCGGACGGGCAGCCCTGGCCGGAGCCGGGCCGGGCCGGGATCCGGCCGTCCGACATCGCGGTGCTGTGCCGGAAGCGGTCGCAGTTCCCGTTGCTGCGGGCCGCGATCGAAGCCCGCGGGATCCCGGTGGAGGTGGTCGGCCTGGGCGGCCTGCTGACCGTTCCCGAGGTAGCGGACGTGGTCGCCACCCTGCGGGTCCTGCACGACCCGGCTGGGTCGGCGGCGCTGGCCAGGCTGCTGGCCGGGCCGCGCTGGCGGATCGGGCCGCGCGACCTGGTCGCTCTTGGGAGGCGGGCCCGGGAGCTGGCCCGCGACCACCGCGGGGGGGATAGCGGCGGCCCGGCACCGGCCACCGCTGGGCAGGAACCGGGCCAGGCGGGGGAGCCTGGCCAGCCGCTGGGCAGCGTTCAGCGGGAGGATCCGCTGGCGCTGGCGGTTACCGACCTGACCGCCGAGCAGGGCAGCCTGGTGGAGGCGCTGGACGATCTTGGCCCGGCGGCCCGGTACTCGGCTGCGGGGCATGCCCGGTTCGCCGCGCTGGCGGCCGAACTGCGCATGCTGCGCACGCACACCAGCCGGCCGCTGCCCGACCTGGTTGGCGAGGTGGAGCGGGTGCTCGGGCTGGACGTGGAAGTGGCCGCCCAGCCGTGGCGGGACCCGGCCGTCGCCCGGGCTGACCTGGACGCCTTCGCCGACGCGGCGGCAGCCTTCGCCGACGATGAGGAGGAGCCCACGCTCGCCGCCTTCCTGGCGTATCTGACCGCGGCCGAGGCCGAGGAGTACGGGCTGGAAGCCGGCCGGCCGAGCGGGACCGACGCGGTCACCCTGACCACCGTGCACGCGGCCAAGGGGCTGCAGTGGCCCGCGGTGGTGGTGCCCGGCCTGGCGGGCGGGGCGAAGGCTCGGGTGTTCCCCGCCCGCCCGCTGGCCAGCACCCGGTGGACCGAGAACCCCCGGCTGCTCCCGTTTGGCCTGCGTGGCGATGCTGGTGACCTGCCGGCGCTGGCCGATCTGTCGGCACCTTCGCTGGCCGCGTTCACCGAGGCGTGCATAGCCCGGGAACTGGCCGAAGAACGGCGGCTGGCCTACGTGGCAGTGACCCGCGCCGGGTACTGGGTCGCCTGCAGCGGTTACTGGTGGGGGGACGGGGTCTCCCCGCTGGGGCCGTCGGTGTTCCTGCACGAGGTGCGGGCGGCGTGCCAGGCCGGCGCTGGTGTGGTCGCCCGGTGGGTGCCGCCCCCCGGGGACGACGCCACCAACCCGATACTGGCCAATCCGGTTTCGCTGCCCTGGCCGCCGCCGCTGGCCGGCCCGCGGCACGCCGCGGTGGCCGACGCGGCGGCCCTGGTGGAGGCGGCCCGCGCCCTGCTGACGGGGGCGCCGGGGCCGGCTCGCGCGCCCCGGGTGGACGGCGTGCCCACGCCCGGCACCGGGGCAGCCGCCGGGCCAGAGCCCAGCATGGCGGCGGACGGCGGCGGGCTGACCGGCGGGGACCAGCTGGTGACGGCGGGCTGGGCCGGTGACACCGATCTCCTGCTGGCCGAGAGGGAGGAGCGGCGGGCTGACCTGTCGGCCGTCACCCTGCCGGGCCGGCTCACCGTCTCGTCGCTGGTTACCATGGCCGCGGATCCGGCTGAGCTGGCCCGCGAGATCCGGCGGCCGATGCCACGGCCGCCGGCGCCGCAGGCCCGGCGCGGCAGTGCTTTCCACCGCTGGCTGGAGGAGCGGTTCGGTCAGCAGCGGCTGCTCGACCCGGCCGACCTGCTTGGTGCGGCGGACGAGCTGGCCGGCGACGGCGACGCCAGCGACCTCGCGTCGCTGCGCGAGCACTTCGAGGCGGGTGCGTGGGGCAGCCGCTGGCCCCTCGAGGTGGAGGTGCCGTTCGAGATGCTGATCGCTGGGCGGTCGGTCCGCGGCCGGATCGACGCGGTCTTCGCCGACGCCGCAGATGGCCGCTATGACCTGGTCGACTGGAAGACCGGGCCGCCGCCCGAGGCCGCCCATGACCGCCGCGCCGCCGCCGTCCAGCTCGCCGCCTACCGGCTGGCCTGGGCGGGGCTCGCCGGAGTGCCGGTGGGCCAGGTGCGGGCGGCGTTCTACTACGTCCGGCACGACCTCACCCTGCGGCCGGGGGACCTGCTGGACGAGGCGGGGCTGACGGCGCTCATCGAGGGCATCCCGCTCCGCGGCTGAATCGCAGACGCTGGCATGCCAGCGGACAGGCGCCTGGCGGGGTGCTCACTCCGGTGCCCGTTGCCCGGTGGCCGTCAGATCGGGCGCTGAGCGTGTACCGTCTTGTTTCCGTCAGGCCATGTGTGTTGACGATCGAAGGAGTCCCGCCGTGTCCGATCGTGTGCCGGCACCGGCACCGCCTCCCGCTTCCCCGGGCCGTGAGCCGCAGCTCGCCTACTCGGACCTCCAGCCGGAGATGCTGGACGAGGGCGGCCGACGCCAGAAGGCGGCGAAGATCGTGGCGGTGCTGAAGCATTTCCTGGGGCGGGTGGATCTCAGCGGTCTGGTAACAGCAGACATTGGCTGCTCGACGGGCTTCATCGCAGATACCCTGTGCCAGGCAGGGGCTGCCGTCACCGGGTACGACATCGATGAGCCGGGCCTCGGGCGGGCTCGCGCCCGGTTCGGGCAATCACTGAAGTTTGTCAACGCGCCCGGGGATGCCCTGCCCGTACCAGATGCCTCGATCGACCTTGTGGTGTTCAACCACATCTACGAGCACGTCATCGACGCTGACGCGGTGATGACGGAGATCCGCCGCGTGCTCAGCCCCGATGGCGTCGTTTACCTGGGCCTCGGCAACAAGCACGGCGTGGTCGAACCGCACTACAAGCTGCCCTTCCTGTCCTGGCTGCCGAAATCCGCGGCGGACAGGTACGTCCGTGCGGCCAAGCGCGGAGACCGCTACTACGAGACGTTCCGCACGCGGTCCGATCTGCTGAAGATGTGCGCCGGCCTGAACGTCTGGGACTACACGTACACCGTGCTGACCCAGTCGCGAGACTTCCAGGCGGACGATATGGTGCCCGCCAAACTGGCCAACGCGCCGCTCGGCGTCTGGAAGACGTTCGCCCCTATCCTGCCGACATTCA
>Ga0306920_100002467_pt1 | contig 23420 bp, 20 predicted proteins | sample flu12Cox44000170_FD_204666 | JGI IMG/M metagenome (GOLD analysis project Ga0306920, IMG submission 204666) | Lab enrichment of tropical soil microbial communities from Luquillo Experimental Forest, Puerto Rico - flux4day.12C.oxic.44.000.170 (v2)... | ecosystem: Environmental > Terrestrial >...
TGGGCGTCAAGTACGCGATGGACTTCAACGGGATGTATGGCGGCCAGCCGCGGTTGCCGCTGTTGCCGCTGACGGCCGACAAGAAAGCGGAAGTTGAGCAGTTGCTGGCGAGAATCCGGAACTAGCGTTTCGTTGCTTGGAGCGAGGCTCAGATCCACTGCAGATCCTTCGAGTCGGACGCGCGCCGTTCGGCGCGTCCTCGCCCAGGATGACAAGGAGAAGGCGATTTCGGCACCTTCGGCGGCGCTCGGGCAGGCTTTGAAGTCGTGCGTTGACGCCAAGACCTCCACAAAAACCGAAGATCATTGAATCCTCTTATCCCGGCAGCATTTTGCTGAGTAGTTGAATAGCGCATCAGCTATAGTGGCAATAATGCCCTCACTCGCACTCTCCGAACTGATTGGGGCTCCGGTCTACGATCCGTCCGGCACTTCGCCGGTGGGCAAGGTCCGTGAAGTCGCGCTCGTCCCGCAGGAGGACCCCAACCGCATTGCAGGGTTCGTAGTGAAGACCAAGCAGGGCGAGCGTCTGCTGACCATGAAGTCCGTCAGCAACGTGAACGGCGGGGTTCGGGCCGACAGTATAGCGGCGGATTGGACCCCCTACGCCAGCGGTGAAGGCATGTTGCTGCTCGAGCGTGACCTGCTCGACCAGCAGATCATCGACGTCCACGGTCGCAAGGTCGTGCGTGTAAACGACGTCGATATCCACGAGGAAATCGCCGACCACCACATCACGCTCAAGCTCAGCGCAGTCGACGTCGGCGCGCGCGGTGCGATTCGGCGTTTGCTGAAAGGTGTTGTACCATCTTCGGCCCTGCGCTCGATGATGGACAGAATTCCGCCGCGGATGATTCCGTGGGAGTTTGTCGACCTCATCGAGACCGACCCGGCCCGCCGCGTCAAACTGAAGATTGCGCTCGATCGCCTGTCGACGCTACATCCTGCCGACATCGCCGACATCGTTGAAGAACTCGCGCCTGCCGAGCGCGAAGCTGTGTTCCAGACACTTGACGAAGAAGTCGCCGCGCAGACCCTGGAGGAGATGGACCCCAAGCTGCAAGTCTCCATCCTCAGCTCGCTCGATTCGGACCGCGCCGCCGACATTGTCGAGGAGATGGACCCCGACGCCGCAGCAGATGTATTGGGCGACATGCCGCCGGACGCGACCCAAGAAATCCTGACCGAGATGGAACCGGAGGAACGCGCCGAAGTCGCCGAGTTGATGACCTTCGAAGAGGACACCGCGGCCGGCCGTATGACCACCGAGTACATGGCCTTGAGGTCAAGCGCGAAGGTGTCCGATGCGATCGATATGTTGCGAAACTTCGAAGGCGGTCTGGAGAGCGTAAGTACGATCTACATTATCGGTGGAGGCGAGAAACTGCTCGGTCAGGTGCCGCTGGCTAAAATCGTGCTGGCGACGCCTGAGACTCCGTTGATGTTGCTCAGCTCACGCCACATGCCAACCATCCACCCCGGCGCTGACGAGAAGAAAGTTGCCGAGCTCTTTGACAAGTACAACCTGCTGACGCTTCCTGTCATCGATGACGAAGGTGTCCTGACCGGCGTCATCACCGCCGATGATGTGATCAACATGCTGCGCGCCAAGCTGTAGCTTTTCTTTCGCTAGCTGAAAAGACCCAAGAGTTTGGAACAATTCACAACCTGCGGTTATCCTGATAAGGACTCGCCAACTCACCTCTAACCCCGGTGTCATGTCTGGATCTCGGCGTCTGAAAATCTGGAGGATGCGTCTGCTGATGCTGATGGCCGTGATCGGCCCTGGCTTCATCACGGCGAACGTCGACAATGACGCCGGCGGAATCTACACCTATTCCGCCGCCGGTGCGCAGTTCGGGTACACGCTGCTGTGGGTGATGATCCCCATGACGATCGCGCTGGTCGTCGTGCAGGAAATGTCGGCGCGCATGGGCGCCGTCACCGGCAAGGGCCTGAGCGATCTTATCCGCGAAGAGTATGGTCTCCGGATCACGTTCTTCATGATGATTGGCCTGATGATCACCAACTTCGGCAACATTGTTGCCGAGTTTGCCGGGATCGCCAGCAGCCTTGGGTTGTTTCACATTTCCCGCTACATCAGCGTGCCCGTGGCCGCCGTGCTGGTTTGGTTCTTGGTGGTTAAGGGGAGCTACAAGAGCGTGGAGAAGATCTTCCTGGCCGCTTCTTGCTTCTACTTTGCATACATCATCGCGGGAGTGTTGGCCGGTCCAAGTTGGAAAGAGGCTTTTATTGCAACCTTCAAGCCACCAGTGCGCGCGGCGTTCCACGATTCTGCGTATCTCTATATGGTCATTGGCGTCATCGGAACGACGATTGCCCCGTGGATGCAGTTCTACCTGCAGTCATCGATCGTAGAGAAGGGAATTACAGCACGTGAATATCGCGCTTCGCGATGGGACGTAATTCTTGGATGCTTCTTCACCGACATCGTTGCCTGGTTCATCGTGGTGGCTTGTGCCGCCACGCTTTACGCGCACGGTGTTCGCCAGATTCGCGATGCCGCCGACGCAGCCCAAGCGCTGCGGCCCCTGTCTAATGAATTTGCTTACATCCTGTTTGCAGCCGGATTGTTCAACGCTTCTATTTTCGCAGCGTCAATCCTGCCGATTTCGACGGCTTATACGGTTTGTGAAGGCCTTGGATTCGAATCGGGTGTAGATCATAAGTTCAGCGACGCCAAAGTCTTCTATTGGCTCTATACGCTGCTGCTGATTGTCGGGGCAGCTGTGATTCTGATGCCTAATATCCCGCTAGTGAAAATCAGCATTCTCTCGCAGGTTGTGAACGGCATCGTCCTCCCGTTTGTGTTGATCTTCATGCTCCTTCTCGTGAACAAGAGCGAGCTGATGGGCAAATATGTCAACGGAACCTGGTTCAACGTCATAGCTTGGGCAACGACGATTATCATGATCGGCCTGACGATCGCCTGGTTCGTGAGCGGTGGTGGAACTTAGACCAACTCGCCGGCTGCCAGCTTCTGCACCAGCTCCTTGTCGGCATCCAAGAAATCAAGTGAGGGCAGTTCACTCCGCCTGACCCAGCGCACATCGCGGAAGATACGATTCTGCAACTCCTTGTCGTAGTGCTCGACGAGATAGAAGTGCAGGTTGACCGAGTTGCCATTCTGGTAGGTATGCAGCACCTGCGTGATCTCGCGACCGATTTGCGCGACAATGCCCAGCTCCTCGTGAAGCTCGCGGTGAAGTGCTTGTGCAGGCGTTTCGCCTGTCTCAATCTTGCCGCCGGGAAACTCCCATTTAAGGGCGAGTGCCTGGTGCTCGGTCCGCTGGCAGCACAGAATTTCGTCGCCACGCAGGATAAGCGCGGCTGCAACTTGCTTGCTCAATTCAGATTCCTCATTAGAAACGCAGCTGCTTGATGCGAGGCTATCACAGTCACTTTTCCAGGTAATGCCCAACCAGGCGCGCGCAGTGCTCAATGAGGCGACGGTCGTCGGCGGTGAAGGCGGAGGGCGAATGGCTGTCAATATCGAGCTCGCCCACCGCGACACCTTTCACGAAGACGGGCGCTACAATCTCGGACTTGGTTTCGAGGGAGCACGCCAGGTAGCGGGGATCGGCACTGACGTCATCGACCACGATCGTTTGTCCGGCGGTTACGGCGGCGCCGCAGATTCCCTGGTTCAAGGGAATGTGTTTGTGCGGCGTCTCAGCACCTACATAAGGGCCTAACACCAGCATTGGATATTTGTCGGCGTTTTGAGGATCGAGCATATAGAAGCCGACCCAGTTGTAGTACGGCACTGCTTCTCCCAACCGCTCGACGATCGCGGTCATCAGTTGCTCCGCGCTGACGGCCTGGCTTGCGAGGCGGCTGAGCTCTGTTGTGAGGGTGTCGTAGGTTGCTGTCTCAATGTGCATAGTTTGCTCACTTCGTATCTGTCGGATGCCCATCGGCTGAGGAAATTGACCAGGATGTAAAGCCCACGCGATGGCGTTCAGTCCGCCGATCAAGCTACTGGCGGGGGTGTTGAGTAGCTCATCGCTGATACAAAACACCTGCTTGTTTTCGACGGCGGGAATTTTCTGCCAATCGCGTTGGCTAACGATCTTCTCCAGCGGAACGCGATCGCCCGCTCCGCACCATGCAGCGAGCAGGACGTCCGGTTTCGTTTCGGCTATCGACTCGGCGGTAACCGTCGCACCGGGCTCGCTGACGAACTCGCCTCCGGCGGCCGCGATCAACTCAGCGACCCAGGGTTGCGAGGCGATAATCGGCTTCCCCCACTCCTCGCAAAAGACCGTGGGTTTCTTGCCGTCGCGGGGGCAGCGAGTGCGAACATCGTCGATAGCTCGGCGCATATCTCGAACCACGGCCTCGCCGTCGTCCGGCACTCCCATAACTCCGGCGATGACGTCGATATCAGCAAAGACATCTGACAGCGTCCGAGGCGCAAGTCCCAGGAAGCGAATTCCTGCTTTTAGAATCTCGCCGACTGCCTCAAGCTGATAAGGCACGCTGGCGATGACGAGGTTAGGTTGGGCTGCCCGTATTTGAGCGGCTTGCGAGCTCCATGAGTCGGCAACGATCTGACGCGTTCCGTCAGCAGCTTCAGGGCACACGTCTGCGCAGTACTTCGTGCACGCGACAACCCGATCCAGCAGGCCAAGGTCGCGCATGGTCAGTGTCGCGCTGGGCTGCAAACAAACTACCCGTTGTGGGGTGTACGGCGTCACAGCGAATAGTTCCGATTATACGGAGCACTGAGAAATGCTTTACCCTCTAAGGCAGGAATGTATTCACCCCAACTTCTCGATCACTTTGAGCATCCTCGCAATGTCGGCGAGATTGTCGACGCAGATGCGCGGGTGAGGCTGGAAAATCCAGCGTGCGGCGATATCCTGGAGTTATTTGCAAACTTTGAGAATGGTTGTATTCGCGAAATCCGATTTCGCGCGAAAGGCTGCGTGCCTGCTATCGCGTGCGGATCAATGATCACTGAGCTTGTGGCTGGCCGGACATGGATCGAAGCAAAGGCGATTTCGAGAAGCACAGTCGAGCGCGAGATCGGCGGAGTTCCCGAGGCATCAGGTCACGCCGTTCAATTGGCCTGCGACGCTCTACGCGCACTTCTGGGGAAGACGAGGCTCAATGATTAGTCGGCGGCAGTTACTGGTTGCTCTGGCCCTGGTGCCCATAAGTGTCGTCGCGGTTTCGGGTCGATATAAGTGCATCGCTATTACCAATCTTCCGAAGCTTCCGGTTACCCGTGCGAGTGGCCGTGTTTCCTCCGGCAATTTACTGCGGGTGGTGCAGTTGGCAGGTGTTGCCGACACGTGGAAGCCGACTAGACGCGAGATCGGCTCGGTCCAGGCCGGCACGATGGTAGAAGTTCTGGAAGATTGGATTGTGGTTGAAGCACCTGACATTGTATGGGTATCAAGACCGATTGAGGAGATGAAACTGCGCGAAGGCGACACGATCCGGCGTTATGCCCGGCGAGGCGAAGGTTGGGCCGACCTCTGGGCCAACGGCTGCTGGTACAAACAAGCCAATGCCGACTTCATGGTTGAGCCCGATGGTGCGGGTTGCGGGGGCGATCGTTACTCAGCCAAGGTAACAGAGATGGGAAGCCAGATGTGGTGGTTTCACATCGAACTCCCCCATGGAAAAACAGGTTGGACCCTAAGCCAATGTCTTGATTTGTCGGCAGGGGGATAACTCAAGCGAGTGTCAGAAGACTTCGCCTCGAAGCCTACACCACTTCCAGCTCTTCTTCCAGCAACTGCTTATGATACAGCTCGGTGTAATAGCCGTTGCGCTCGATCAGCTCGTCATGCGTTCCATATTCAACGATTTCGCCGTCATGCAGCACGGCGATACGATCGGCGTTCCGAACAGTCGATACGCGGTGCGAGATGAATATGGTCGTCCTGCCTCGCATAATCTCGCGCAGGTAGTTGAGGATGCGGTCTTCCGTCTGCGTGTCGACGCTGGAGAGAGCGTCGTCTAGGATCAGAATCCGCGGATTGCGGATCAAGGCACGAGCGATTGCGGTTCGCTGCTTCTGGCCTCCCGACAACGTGAGACCCCGTTCGCCGACCACCGTGTTGTAGCCTTCGGGAAAGCTCTCGATATCGCTGGCGATGCTGGCAGCCTCTGCAACGCGGCGCACATCACCATCGCTAGCATTTTCCGCGCCGAAGGCAATGTTCTCGCGGATGGCGTCGCTGAACAGAAAAGTCTCCTGCGGTACGAATCCGAGGTTCTTTCGAAGAACTTGCAGCGGAAACTCGCGTATGGAACGCCCATCGATCAGCACTGAGCCGGGCGCAGCGTCGTAGATCCGAGGAACAAGCGAAACCAGCGTCGATTTCCCTGATCCTGTCGGTCCCACGATGGCCAGGCTGGTCCCGGCCGGAACGCGAAGGTTCACGTTCTTGAGGACGACCGTGCCACGATGAGCTCCGTCGTCGCTCTGGGTTTCGAATGTCTCGCCGTAGTCAAAGCTCAGGTTGCGGAACTCGATTTCTCCTCGCAGTGTGGTCGGCGCTCCCGTCGTAGGCACATCGGCATCGGTGACCTCCGGTCTTTCTTCCAGAATGTTCTCAATGCGTCGCAGCGACGCCGTGCCACGCTGAAAGATATTGATTACCCAACCCAGGGCGATGATCGGCCATGTGAGCTGCACCATATTGGTATTGAAAGCCGCGAAGTCGCCGACATTGATGCGATGCTGAATGACCTCGCGCCCGCCGACAAAGAGCACAATTACAATGGCCACCCCCAGCAAAGTCTCAAGTGTAGGCCACAACATGCCCATTAGCCGCACCAGCTTCAGGCTTCGGCCGATATACTCCTCATTGGCGCGCTCGAATAATTCGATCTCGGCTTCTTCCTGCACGTAGGCACGAATCAAGCGAGCACCGGAGAAATTCTCCTGTGCGCGGGCCGAAATCTCGGAAAACATCGCCTGAATTCGTTCGAATCGCTCGTGAATCTGGCGCCCGAAATACTGCACGACAATGCTGAAGATCGGGAGTGGGAGGAAGGCGAACAGCGTCAGCTCGGGGCTAATACTGAGCATGAATACCAGTGAAACTGCGGTAAAAACGATGGTATTCGCGGTGTACATAATGCCAGGACCGACCAGCATTCGCACCGCATTAAGGTCGTTCGTCATCCGCGCCATGATGTCCCCGGTGCGCGTCCGCTGGTAGTAGCTGTACGATAGCTGCTCCAGGTGAGCGAACAGATCGTTGCGAAGGTCGAACTCGATTTCGCGCGAGACCCCAATCAGAATCCAGCGCGTCAGGTATTGAAAAACGGCTTTGGCCGCCGCTATCGCCAGCAAGTAGAGCGAGTACTTAAGAAGAGTTTGTCTGGTGACGTGCGTGTTCAGATCGCGCACCGCGTCCCGAATCACCATGGGAAACAGGATCCAAACTGTGTTGTTGCACAGTACGCAAAGCGCGCCGATATAGAACGTCGTGCGGTACTTGCGGAGATACGGAGCCAGCGGGCGTAGATTCCTAAACATGTCTAGCAGACTGCAAGAACAGGATCGGATGGCCGAAGCTGTTTAGATGACTGTACGGAAAAAGCGATTCGAGACGGCAGTGCTATGTCGGCACCCGCAGCAGCATGTAGCCGCCGGCGAGCGCGAAGATGAAGTCAGGCGCCCACGCGGCCAGCAGGGCCGGCAGCTGGTTTGCGTTGCCCATCGCCTCGAAAATGCCGGCTGTCACCCAATATACAATTGCAATACCGAGCGCAGTAGCAACGCCCGCCAACGCGCCCCCGCGACGTCCCCTCGCAGCAAAGGGAATCGCCAGCACCGCCATCACGAGCGTAATCAGCGGGAACGCAATCTTCTTCTGCAGTTGTACCTTCAGTCGGATCGTGTCAAAGCCGCTTTGCTGCAAATCCTGGATGTAATTGCGCAGCTCCTGGTAATCCATCTCCGACGACAGCCGGACTTCTTTCTTAAAATAGCTGGGATCCTCGCCCAGTTCGTTGAACGTCGCCACGTCGAAGGTGCGGTATTCCTGGATGGAAGCGCCCTTCAGTGTCCGCACCCAGCCATTTTCAAATACCCACTTCTTGATCCGCGGCTCCCAATGTGCACCGTCGGCATGAATACGCCTGGTCAATTGAAACGTCGTAGGGTCGAACTCGAACACCGAGATTCCGCCGAAGCGGTTGGTGTCCGGGTCAAACGCCTGGTAGTAGTAAATCTGATTGCTCTCACCGAAGATCCATTTCCGTTCGGCCTGCAAATAAGTCTGTGGCGGTTTGCCTTTGATCTCGTTGCGCAGAATCTCTTGCCGTTGATTGGTGTGCGGGATGTAGAGCTGGTCGAAAATAAACAGGCCACCGGCAAACAGCCCTGCCAGCACAAGGACCGGCAAGGTCGCGCGATAGATGCTGATTCCCGTTGCCTTCATCGCGGTCAATTCGCTGGACTTTTCCATTAGCCCAAACGTAATCAGCACGGCCAGCAACACCGACATCGGCGCCATCAGGTAGATCAGCGAGGGACTCAGGTTTAGCAAGTACTCGGCGAGCACAATAAATGACACTTTGTTGCGCACGATGTCCGTGAGCAATTCGAAGAACGTAAACACCAGCGCGAGGATCAGGAAGGTCGCCAAAATCATCACCAGATACAACGCGAAATCCCGCAGAATCATGTCATCAAGGATCAGCGGAAACTTCGCACCGTAACGTCGCTTGGGTCCACGCGCACCGCGACGCAGCTGGCGGTTATCGCGTGCGCCCAGCAGGCGGACACTGACCTCGCCTAGCATTCCCCGCGCCGCCGTGCTGGCCCGGTTGAGGATGCTTAGGTCGAGCGGCATGCGATCCACACGCCAGAGCAGCACCAGTCCGCAGAGGAAGAAAAAGATGTTTCCTCCCCAGACTCCAAGCCACGGGGACAGCTTTCCCTGGCGAGCCAGCGACACTCCCACCAGCGAGAAGAAGTAATACACAAACACAAGCGCAATCGTCAGGACAAACCCCGCACTTCGCCCACCCTTGCGCGCAGACAGGCCGAGCGGAATTCCAACCAATGCCAGCACAAGGCACGCGGCCGGAAGGGCAAATCGGCGATGAAACTCGATCTCGTAGTAACGGGCTTTCAGGTAATCATACGAAGAGGAAGCTGGATCGATATTGACAAGCTCCGCACCGGCGGCCCGCTCACGTTTCGCATTTATCAGCAGACTATGCAGGCTGAGCTCGGCCACCGGAAGCAAATCCCGCGGTCCGCGGTCGCTCGCTGATGGCAGCTCGATCGGAATATCCGTGCTCTCAAAGGTTGTGATCGAATACTGGTCTTTGGCCTTTGGAATCAACTCCTGCTGTGTTCCGTCTTCGAGATGGAAGCGCACCTTTTCCGTCGACTCGCTCAGCAGCGCGCCCCGCTCGGCTAGCGTAATTTTTGGCGACGCCGGGTCGGTGATGTCAGCCAGGAAAATTCCGCGCCACAGCGATTGCCCTTTGCCCGGAACGGCGTCCTGCACATACAGGACCTTGTTCTTGAATTCCTCATAGAAGACACGAGGCTGGACCTCAAACGATGCCTGCGAACTCTTCAGCCGGTCCTGTAGGCCGCCCAGCGCGGCCGCCGCTTTCGGCGCAATGTAGATGCTGTTCAGCATCGCCAGAAGCCACGCGGCGATGGCAAAAATCGAGACCACGCGGACGAACATTCCCGCACCCATCCCGCTGGCGCGGATGGCTGTGACCTCGCTGTCGGCGGCCAGCCGGCTTAAGCCGATCAGGATGCCCACGAGAGCACCCATCGGCAGGGTAATCATGAACGTCGTGGGCAGCGTATAGAGGAAGATTTCGCCCACACTGGGAAGCGGCGCGCTATTGCGGACCACCAGCTCGAGCAGCCGGCCGAGGTCACGCATGAAGATGACGAAAGTGAACAGCATTACGCCCAGCAGGGCGTGCGAGCTCACTTCTTTCAGAATATAACGGGTGAGAATGCGCACGAATATGTAGTGTAACGGAAGAACGGTTATTGTGTACGTGAGACGAAGTCGCGTAAATCACTGATTGCGTTGGCCCCTTTGCGTGTAGGTACACGGTCGATGTTCTCGAAATGGCACCTGTGCGAAAGTCGGCTCGAATTGTGGTTCCAAATTTGCCGTTTTCGCTGTTACACTTGTTCCGCAAAACTAATCGTCATCGATGAGCAATAACGGCTCTATTATCCGCCTGGTGCTGCTCTGGCACATGCACCAGCCCTTCTACAAAGACATGGTGACCGGCGAGTATCGCCTTCCCTGGGTGCGCCTGCACGCCCTCAAGGACTACTACGGCATGGTGAAACTGACGGAAGAATTTCCCGGGGTCCGCCAGAACCTCAATCTGGTCCCTTCGTTGATCGCCCAGATCCAGGACTACGTTTCCGGCCAGGCCCACGACCCGTTTCTCGACTTGGTCTCGAAACCGGCCAATGACCTAACCGCGGCAGAGCGTCGCTTCGCGCTGCAGTACCTCTTTCAGGCCAATCCGGTAAACATGATTGGCCGCTGTCCTCGCTATCGCGAATTGTGGGAGCGCTATCGCGCCACGGCCGACCGTCCCGAAGGGCCGGAATCATACTTTGTCACACGCGATTACGGCGACTTGCAGGTGCTATCCCAGCTTGCATGGTTTGACGAGTACTTTCTGTCCGATCCCGATGTCGCGTCGCTCATCCAGAAGGGTGAAGACTTCAGTCGCGACGATCAACTCGCCGTACTGGCCAAGGAGAAAGAGATTCTGGCGAAGGTCGTGCCGACCTATGCGGAAGCGGCTTCGCGCGGATCGATCGAACTCTCGACAACGCCCTACTACCACCCAATTTTGCCGCTGATCTGTGATACCAATGTGGGTGGCGAATCGACGCCTGGTCTGGCGTTACCCACTCGTCGTTTCCGCCGTCCTGACGACGCCGCCCACCAGATTGGGCGCGCCATCGAGCTGCACCAGAAGACGTTTGGAGCCCGCCCCGCAGGTCTTTGGCCCTCGGAAGGAAGCGTATCAGAAGAGGTGCTCACCCTCGCGCACAAGCAGGGAATCCAATGGATGGCCACCGACGAAGGCGTCTTGGGCCGAAGCATCGGTTACGCATTCACTCGCGATGCTCGTGGCCGCTTACACGGAGACAGTGCCGAGCAGCTCTACAACATTCACCGCTACGAAAAAGGTGACACCCGGATGCACGTGCTGTTCCGCGATCACACCCTGTCTGATCTCGTCGGTTTTGTGTATTCCGGCATGCCTGCGCACGATGCCGCCAACCATTTGCTCCAAACCATTCGTGAGTCCGCGCGGCCGGTGCTGGACCGAGGCAAAGACACCGTTATCTCGGTGATTCTCGATGGGGAGAATGCCTGGGAATACTACCCGCAATCTGGACGTGAGTTTTTGCGCCGCTTCTACCATGGTCTCGAGCGCGATCCGATGATCGAGTCCGTCACCGTGAGCGAGGGGATCGCGCGTCACAAAAACTTTGGCACGCTGACGCGTCTGGTTCCCGGTTCGTGGATCGACGCGAACTTCAATGTATGGATTGGCGCGCCCGAAGACAATAAGGCCTGGGACCTGCTTTCTGAGGCGCGCGAGTACTATGATGGCAACGCCGACCGCGTTTCGGAAACGCAACGCAAGCTGGCGTGGGAAGAGCTGCTCATCGCCGAAGGCAGCGACTGGAACTGGTGGTACGGCCCTGAGCACCATTCCGCCAACGATCGTGACTTCGATGAGCTGTATCGCCGGCATCTTTCCAACGTATATACGGCACTCGAAGGAGTGCCTCCTGAAGAGTTGACCGTCCCCATCGCCAGCGGATTCGTGCGTCCCAGCTACCATCCACAAACCGCCTATGTGCGCGCGAGAGTTGACGGTCTGGTGAGTGGCTACTTCGAATGGATGGGCGCTGCCAGCTACACCTCAGACCAACGCACGAGCGCGATGCACGGCAAGCAATTTCTGCTCGACTCTGTTTATGCCGGACTTGACGCCGACTCCCTGTCCGGCCGCCTCGACTTTTACGCGGGCCTGCCGCAGGAGCCTTACCAGATTGTCGTAAACATCGAGGTAAGCCGCGATGCCAAGGACCGCAGTGCGCCTGTCGACTCATATCGTCTGGTCGTCGACGCGCAAGGCCACAACCTACTGCGTTGGGTCCTAAGCAACGGCAGCGAGCGCAACATTCTTGCCAGCTATCCCGGTAACAATGGAAACGCTGGTAGGGTGGGGGTTGAAGTCGCGATCGCCGAAATCTTTGAGATGCGTCTGCCCTTTCCCATCATTGGCGCGCAGTCAGGCAGTCGTATTCGGCTGCGGTTTACCCTTTGGCGCGATCAGTTGCCGGCAGATTCTCTACCCGTCGAAGGCTGGATCGATTTGTACGCGCTAGCCGAATCTGAAATCGCCGACACCATCTACACCGATACGCCGCAGTAACCGCTCGCACAAGAAGATCTATCTAGCCGTAGAACGCGTTTGGTTTGGCCAATAGATCGGCCAATTCCTAATCTCGGCGATGTGCTCCAGATCAGGGTTCGGATTGATGCAGAATGGATATTTCGCGATCTCCAACATCGCCTGATCGTGAGTGGAATTTCCGAAGATAACGTCAATCGGCCGGCCAATCCCCTCGCGAATCGCCGTAACCTTCAGCTCATCTGTAGGCACGCGCACCAGACGATCCGTAGCGATCCCATTGCGAGCGTGAACGCATGTCGCCAGCACTCGCGCGCGAGGAATGCCAAAGCGTGAAGCGCCTGCCTCCACGATCCAGTCGTTCGTCGAGGACACTGCCCAGATCTCGCAGCCACCATCTGCAAGTCTGTGCGTGAGCTGCTGCATTTCAGGAAAGATACGCGAACGTACGACCTCCTCGAAGAACTTTTCACCCGCCGCATAGAGCTGGTCGACAGCTACGCCGCTGTTCATCGTGACCATCTCGCCGCACATCGGTTCCTCACCAAGTTCGCCGAGTTCGTACAGCCGGTACCGCTCACGCATTGCCTCCGCGACTTCAGAGCCCACGATCCCTTGCTCAATTTCCCAGTAGAAGAAGTCGCGTCCGGCATCTCCGCTCCACAGCGTCCCGTCACAATCAAAAACAGCAAGTTTTGGACGCAGCGCCAGCACCGACTCGACAAACTTTGAGGCCGAGTCTTGCGTACCGAATGAGATCAAAACGCTGTCTCCGCGGGCATGGTCTCGAAGCGTAACAGTCGTTGGTAGTCTTCTGGTGTGTCGATATTAGCAGCGACACGTTCATCGTTGACGGGAACGTAGAGGACATGCGGCTTATGAGCGTGCTCGATGTCACGGGCGTTCGCCGCAGCAGGCGCGCGCAAAAATTGTTCCATCATCTCGCGGCCTACAAGAATAGGGTGTCCATGGACCGTCGACCCGCCGCGCGAAATCTCCGGCACCACCGCCCAGACTTCGGGATCCGAATTCAGAAAGATTGACCGAAGAACAGACACCGTACCTGGCAGTACCGGCGGCCGATCGACCGGAGCCAGAAACGCAGCATCGCGCCCGCGATTCAACACCTCACGCAGCCCAACCTGAATCGAGCTGAACTGTCCACGCTCCGGCTTTGGATTGGTCACCAGAAACGCTCCGTGCGCGTCCGTCACGGATTCCACAGTCGAGGTGTTTTCGCCCGCGACCACGAGCACCAGGTCCGCAACTTGTTGCAGCAGGTCGATCATGGCGCCGAGGAAGGTATTTGCGGCCGGGGCGCCTTCGGCAACCGGAGGCCACGGCAACAGTGCCTTGTCGCGGCCCATTCGAGTCGAATAGCCAGCAGCCAGAATAACGCCGCAAATGCTTGCAGCCTGCGCCATAGCTCGAAGATACCAAAGGGAACTACTGCATGCCAGTCGTCGAAAGTTACCGCCGAATCGCGGCGAAAGATGTTCTTACGTATCCTCTGCGGCTTCTTCCACCACATCTTGCGCCGCTTCAAATGAGGAACTTCGCGCCGCATAATCGTAAGCCTTGCTGGGGACATTAGGAAGCGCATGCCGTCTCACTGCGATCATCTCAGCAACGATAGACACGGCGATCTCTTCCGGTGTCACAGCGCCAATCTCCAAACCAACCGGAGCATGAATCCCAGAAAACTTCTCGGCCGGGATTCCCTCGCTTTCGAGTTCCCTGTAAATAGAAATTGTCTTCCGCCGCGAGCCGATCATGCCCAGGTATCGCGCATTGGCATTGATCGCCCAACGCAGCACCCGCATATCATCGCGATGTCCCCGGGTAACAATCACAATATAAGCCGACTCCGGCACATTCAGCCGCGTCGCCACCTCATCGAACTCAGCGACCACAACGTCGCGCGCATCGGGGAACCGCTCTCGATTGGCATAACTTTCGCGGTCGTCGACGACGATCACCTCGAAACCGGCGACCTTCGCCACCTTGTACAGGTTGTAGGCAACATGCCCCGCGCCAAAGATGTAGAGAAGAGCAGCAGGCAGCACGGGCTCGATGAAAATCTCCAGTGTTCCGCCGCAAACCAGGCCGGTATCGTACTTGGGATTGTTGTTGAGGTTAAACGTGAGCGAGCGTGGCTTCTCGTCCCCCATCACTTCGCGCGCCGCCTGCCAGACCTCGGCCTCCACGCAACCGCCGCCTACCGTTCCCGCAATCGATCCGTCATCCCGCACCAGCATTTTGGCGGTTTGAAACGACGGGATCGACCCGCGCACCGTGGTAATCGTAGCCACAGCTCCGCGGCGTCCCTGACGGCGAAGTTCGACAATTTCTTCGTAGATGTCCATTAATGCGCTTCCGCAATTATTCGGGGTGCTGACGGCAAAGTCAAAGTCGAACGCCGTCCTTGCGAAGTTGCCTGTCTGGAAAGTAGATTCAGGAGTCGTTCCTTTCGATTCGTAGCCTTTATATTGAGGAGCAGCCATGAAAGCCGTCCGCATTCACGAATTCGGTGGACCCGAAGTCCTCAGCTACGAAGATGCTCCCGATCCCGAATTGCGCAAAGACCACGTTCTCATTCGGGTTCGCGCCTGCGCGCTGAACCATCTTGATCTCTGGGTTCGCAAAGGGCTTCCGGGCGTCAAGCTCCCGCACATCCTCGGAAGCGACATCGCAGGCGAAGTCGCCGAGTGCGGCGAGTACATCACTGACTTGAAGCCGGGAACGCGCGTTCTGCTTTCCCCGATGCTGTCCTGCGGGCATTGTGAACTGTGCCTGAGTGGACGGCAGAACTTTTGTCCCCAGTTTGCGGTGCTGGGCAACAACGCCGAAGGCGGGAACTGCGAGCTTATCGCCGTTCCGCGCAGCAGCGTGATTCCCCTTCCCGACGCCATGAGCTTTGTCGACGCCGCCTCCGTCCCGCTGGTCTTTCTTACGGCCTGGCATATGCTGGTCGGTAACGCAAAGCTGCGAGCGGGGCAAACCGTGCTGGTGATGGGCGCGGGCTCTGGCGTCGGCTCAGCCGCCATCCAGATCTGCAAGATGCTGGGAGCGCAGGTCATCACCACGGCAGGTGACGACCGCAAGCTGGCTAAAGCGCGCGAACTTGGCGCAGATTACACCATCGATCACTACAAGCAGAAGATCTCCGACGAAGTGAAGCACATCACCCATCGCCGCGGGGTCGACATCGTTTTCGAGCACGTCGGCACTGCAACGTGGGCAGAATGCATCAAGTCTCTGAAGTATGGCGGAACCTTGGTGACCTGCGGCGCCACCACCGGGTCTGACGCCGCTCTCGACTTGCGCGTGCTCTTTGCACGGCAGCTGTCATTTCACGGATCGTACATGGGGGGAAGGGGAGAGCTCGACGAAGTCCTCAAGCACGTCTTCGACAGCAAACTCAAGCCGATCGTTGACAAGACGTTTCCGCTCAGCGAGACCCGCGCTGCCCATGAGTATCTCGCGGGCCGAGAGCAGTTCGGCAAGGTCGTCGTGACACCATAGCTGACCTGGATATAAATGAAGCAACTGCCAAACAACCTCAAGATCCGTCCTGCCACAATGGACGACTTGCCTTTGCTCCGGCAATTAATCGCTGACTCCGTGTGGACCCTGCAAGCACACGACTACCCGGAGGCAGTTCGCGAAGCCGCTACCCGTCTGGTCTACGGTGTTGATACCCAGCTCGTTCGCGACGGCACATACTTCGCTGTCGAGGCGGGGAGCGAAGTTGTCGCCTGTGGTGGCTGGAGCCGTCGTAAAACGCTCTTCGGTGGTGATCAGCACGCGCCCACCCGCGAGCCCGAGCTACTGAATTCCGCAACCGACGCTGCCAAGATTCGCGCCTTCTTTGTGCGCCCGGGTTGGGAACGCCGCGGCATCGGCAGCGCACTCATCCGGGCCTGCGAGCAGGCGGCCATCGCGGAAGGTTTCCGCCAGTTGGAGATGGGATCTACGTTGACTGGGGTGGCTCTGTATTCCGCACATGGCTACCATGAAGTTGAGCGAATCGAGGTTCCGCTGGAAGACAACTTGACGATGACGGTTGTCCGCATGGCGAAGACAGTCGGAGGGCGGCAATGAATGGCACGGCGGTTGATTGCCTCAATCCGCGACTGCCAGCGATGCATCCAACGTACTAGGTATAATGGCAACGATGAATTCCGCTACTCCAATTCCTAAGTTTGAAAACCCCGAGACGGGCGCAGAGCGCGCCCAGAATTTGGCTGGCCTCGTTGAAGATCGGTCGATGTTGCTGCGAGCGACCTTTGGCGAGCAGCAGCATGAAGGCGTCATCCTCGCTTCGCTCGACAATGTCGTGAATTGGGTGCGCAAGAACTCCATTTGGCCAATGACCTTCGGCCTCGCCTGCTGCGCCATCGAAATGATGTCGATGGGCGCGTCGCGTTTCGACATTGCCCGCTTTGGCGCCGAAGTGTTTCGTCCTTCGCCCCGCCAGTCTGACCTCATGATCATCGCGGGCCGCGTCTCGCAGAAGATGGCTCCTGTCATCCGCGAACTTTACCAGCAGATGCCTGAACCCAAGTGGGTCATATCGATGGGTGCCTGCGCAACCTCGGGCGGTGTGTTCAACAACTACGCGCTCGTGCAGGGCGTGAATCAGTGGATCCCAGTCGATGTTTACGTTCCCGGATGCCCGCCCCGTCCTGAGCAGCTTATTTACGCCATCATGCTGCTCCAGGAGAAGATCAAGAACGACAGGGGTTCGTTCAAGCGCGCTCTTAATCTTGGCTAGATTTATAGGTTCTTTGGCAGGCGTCCGCTGCGGCGGACGCCTTTTGCTGCCTTCTTGTGACGAGCGGCTGAATCCGGTGCACAAACCGGCCATCCAATCCTCTGATTTGCAATCGGCACGGGAAAACAGATATCTGAGACAGGATCCCAATGAAAATCGGAATCACCTGTTATCCCACTTATGGCGGTAGCGGAATCGTAGCAACAGAGCTCGGCCTCGAGCTGGCTCACCGCGGTCACGAAGTGCATTTCATCTCGTATTCACAGCCCATTCGCCTCACCGAACCGTCGCCCAACATCCACTACCACGAAGTGGAAGTCTCTCGGTATCCGCTGTTCGAGTATCCGCCGTATGATCTCGCACTCGCGACGCGGATGGCCGAAGTGGCCGAGATCTACGACCTCAACTTGCTGCATGTTCACTACGCAATCCCGCACTCCGTGAGCGCGATGTTGGCTCGCCAGATGCTTGCCTGCGATCACAACCGCGAGCGCCGCAAGCTGCCGTACGTCACCACGCTACATGGAACCGACATCACCCTCGTCGGCGCCGATCCGTCGTATCTGCCGATCACCCGCTTCTCCATCGACCAGAGCGACGGCGTCACATCCATTTCTCAGTACCTGGCGAAGCGGACTGTGGAAGTCTTCGAGGTTGCCACACCGATCAAGGTGATCCCCAACTTCGTGAACTGCGACATGTATCACCGCACGCCGGAGATCATGCAGCATCGGTCCGAGTACGCTAAGCCCGAGGAGCGGCTGCTCGTTCACCTATCGAACTTTCGCCCGGTAAAGCGCATTCCTGACGTGATTGAGATCTTCGACCGCATCCAGAAGAAGGTTCCGGCGCGGCTTATCATGATCGGCGACGGCCCCGAACGCTCACGGGCGGAATGGCTGGCTTTGGAGAAGGGAATCCACAACCAGATCGACTTCCTCGGCAAGCAGGACCGCATCTACGAGAAGCTTCCCCTCGCCGACATGATGCTCATGCCAAGTCAGCTCGAATCGTTCGGGCTCGCAGCTCTGGAAGCGATGGCGTGTCAGGTGATTCCGATTGCCACTAATGCCGGCGGAGTTCCCGAAGTGATTCAGAGCGGCAAAACGGGTTTTCTTGCCGACGTCGGTGACGTAGATTCGATGGCGAAATTCGCAATCGATTTGTTTGCCGATCAGGAAAAATTAGAAGACATGGGAGTCTCCGCGCGCGCCAGCGCGCAATCACATTTTTGCGCCACCAAGATCATTCCCATGTACGAGAACTATTACCTCGAAGTACTTGATCGCGCTTCGTAGAGGGCACCAGCCACCGACCCGCCCATCTCTTCGGCGAGCAGCACGGGAAGCATCAGCCTCACCAGCGTTCCATGTCCCGGCTGGCTTTCGATCGTGATATCAGCGGCGTCGCCGTAAACCACCTGCAACCGCTCCGCTACGTTGACCATGCCGATCCCGGTGCCCGATGAGCTGCTAGTTCCGGTAACCGGCATGCCGACACCGTCGTCCTCGACCTCGATGATGATGCGGTTATCGGCAATGCGGCTGCGAATGTAAATGGTTCCACCTTCGAGCTTGTCGGCGAGTCCATGCTTGATGGCATTTTCGACCACCGGTTGCAGGATCATGCTCGGCACCAGATGCTCAAGTGAGGCCGGCTCCAGTTCCTTGACCACTTTGAGCTTCTCCCTGCCGAAGCGCATAACTTCGATATCGAGATAGTCGTCGAGGAATTCAACTTCCTCTCGTAGCGGTACGAACGAATCACCCTTGCGCAGCAGACGTCGCAGAATGTTGCTGAGTCTCACGATCATGTGCCGCGCCGAATCAGGATCACGGCGCACCAGCGACGACACGGAGTTCAGCGTGTTGAACAGGAAGTGCGGATTGATCTGGCTCTGCAGCGCCGCCATGCGCGCCTGCAGCAGCAGCCGCTCCTGCTGCTCAAGCTTCATCTCGATGCGCACATTGTTGAATACTTTGAGTGCGATGGCGACAGCCATGACGGTGCTGGCGTAGATTGCTAGTTCAACCCACCCATTGTCGCTATCGAGCGCAAAAATGCGTCGTGGAAATGCGCGGTGCAGTTGGACGCGCACGAACTGCAACGCAACAATCAGCAGAAAGAAAGAAGTCTGCCAATCGATGAACGATTTGCGGATGCTGCGGCGGATCCAGTGGTAGATGTTCAGATCGAAAAGCGGCGAGAAAGACCAGATGGCTTCGCGCTCGGACGAAACATGACGCAGCACACCTGCAAGAAACCCGGCCAAAATATTCATGGGGAGTGCCAGCCACTCGCCCTGCAATATCGCCGGCAGCGAGACGAGAATGCCGCCCAGGGTGCCTGCCATTCGCCCGGCGATGACGCCCATCAGGATGGCGCCTTCGAAAGAGATGTCGGCGGCGTAGAAGTTACGCACGAACTGCCGAACGACGACACCCAGTGCGATCGGCGTCCCCATGATGAGGACAACCTCAATCTTCTCGCCCAGTGTGCGCTCTTCACGGAAGAGCAGCACGCGGAAACGGCGTGCACGCACCAGCACGCTGCTGATCGCCGCAGCCACGCCGAGGCGGATCAAAACGGTGACGAGAATGAGACGGTTGTCCAACGTATTCCTGCCCAGCCCGATCATCTACCCCAGAGGCACTAAGACACAGAGAAAATCAAATATGGATGTCGCGGCGTCTCTGTGTCTCTGGGGTAAATGTTCACAGCCTTTATCCTATCGTGCTGGCAGCCTCGTGAATCGCATGTTCCGCGCGGGTGGAATCCGGCGCGCCACCCTGTGCCATGTCGCGATTGCCTCCGCCGCGCGTGCCCAATTTCTCGAGAGTCTCTTTCATCAACGCGCCCATGTCATTTGGCAGGCCGGCGCTCTGCGCAAAGACCAGAGAGGGCTGCGCGCCGCCACAAGCCAACAATGCTACAGCCTTATCGAGGCGTACAATCTTCTGCGCCAGCAACTTGATGAAGGCGAGATCGCGATCGGCGAAGTACTCGACGACGAGTTTCTGGCCGCCGCCACTCGGGCGCTCGTTCGCACTGCCCAAGACATTCTCTGCTTGCAGCTCAGCTACCTCTTCCAGCAACCGTTGCCGGGCCTTTTGTCCCGCCTTGATTTCGTCGATGGATTTGCGCGCCTGTTGCGGCACCTCCCACAAATGTGCCGAATAAACTGAAGCCGTCTCGGTTAAGGTCAAAAAATCTTTTCGGGCGGCTGCCACAGCACGCAGCCCGCACACGAACTCCACGCGTACTCCCTGTTTCACCTTCTCTGTTTTGCGCAGCAGGATCGCGCCGATCTGACCTGTGCTGTTCACGTGCGTTCCGCCGCAGGCGTTCAGGTCAAAGTCGCGAATGTCGATGAGGCGTAGCTTTTCGCGAACCGCCAGAGGAATCTTGCGCACTCCCATCATGCGCGCTTCGGCGGGCGTGGCGTAGCGAATTTCGACTGGACGATCTTCGGTGACCGCGTCGTTGGCGAGACGCTCGGCGGTTTCCAATTGCTGCGCACTGACTTTGTCGGTCGCCAGATCGATGGAGCAGTAGTCCTCGCCCATGTGGAACGATACAGTCGCGAAGTTGAACAGCCGCTCGAACGCCGCCGACAGCACGTGCTGGCCCGAGTGCTGCTGCATGTGGTCGCGGCGGCGGTCGGCATTGATCTCGCCGTGAATCGGTACGCCCGGCCGCAGCCAACCTGGAGGACACTCGATCACATGCAGGATGTCACCCGTTTGCTCCTGCTCCTGGACGTCGATGACCCGCACGCGGGCACCGTTGGCAATGGCATACATCAGTCCGGTGTCAAAGTTCTGGCCGCCGCTGGTGGGATAGAAGGCTGATCGATCCAGCGACACGAGTGCCTGCTCGCCGTGGTCTTCGACGCTGGTCACGGTGGCGTCGAACTCCAGAAGTGACGGATTGTCGTAGTACAAGCGATCCATTGCGATCAAAGTCCTTGACCTTAGTCTAATCGCTCGCAAATTGCGAAATAGCCTACACGTCGGGTGCCCTCCCCTCGACGCAAAATACCTAGAATCAATAAGTTAGCTAGTTCGTCCTGCAAGCTCTTGATAACAAGCGGAGTTATAAAGGAAGTCGTCAACAGTAAGGACTTAGCGGCGCGCGTTGGGACCAGGAAATACGCTGCGCGGCAGGAAGGGTGGCGAGAGCGGCGGCTGCTTTGGTGTCTGCATGCGGTCTCGTTTGACGGGAGACAAAAATCTCCTCGTCCTTGTGAGGATCATAGTAAGAAGGACAAGCAAAGGACGCAGGTCACAAGGTGACGTGATAAGCCCGGCCTGAGGTTGAACGACCCGACGGGGTAGTGCAAACCAAACCCCACTCAACCAAAGGAAGGTTGAGAGGGGCTCCTGCTGGATGAGGGCGCAAGGCCCAGAATTCGAGCCAACCTCGCGAGAACAAGCGGAGAAGGCGGGGCACTCTGCCTCTTGTTTTGAACCTCTGTCTCAACCTTCGCGTAAATAAGTTGTGTATGCGGGCCGCAACGATTCAGGTGGTGACGAGCGTAACGGTGTGGGTCTGTGCACTTACGTTCCAGGCTGTCGCGCAATCCGATGCTCAATCGCCCGAGATCACGTTCCGCACCTCCTCAAATCTGGTCCTGGTCGATGTGGTTGCCCTGAACTCCAAGAACGAACTCGCCGACGCGATGACTTTCAGTTGTTGGACAACGGGGGCCCGGTTGCGATCAAGACATTTGACAACCCGACTGGAACCCGGCCGCTGGCGCTCTGGTTCGTCGTGCAGTGCAATATGGCGGGGTGGGAGTCGCGGGGCTCGGGCTTGTTTCGAGGACAGATCCATCGCTTCGAACCAATTCTCAAGACCCGGAACTCAAGAGACAGCGTGGCTGTGGCGCACTGGTGTGACAACGGCGACTCGCGGCTCGATTTGCTGCCAACGAGTAACGCCGAGGAGGCGACCGCGACCCTTGAGCGAGTGCTCACCCCAGTGCTCAGCGATAACCTGCAAGACAGGGCCGGAGAGCTGGCTCTCGAGCAGACTCTTCAACTCATCATCGATGAGACGCGCTCGTTGTCGCCGGAACCGGTGCCAGTATTGATCTTTCTGTACGGGGACTATAGCGGGATGCCCAAGGCGGAAGCCGACCACATCGTTGACGAGCTGTTGGCGACGGCGGTCATAGCATATGGCCTAAAGGACAGCCGCTCTCCGGGAATATGGTTGATTGGCGAACAGGCAGAAGTTGCGCACTACGTTGCTCGCGAGACCGGGGGAGTGTACTTGAAGCTTGCTCGGGGAAACTACGCCACGGGCTTGACGCAGATTCTTCGGCAGCTCGACTCCCGCTACGAGTTAGGCTTTCAACCGGAAGCCCTAGATGGCAAGCGTCACAAGTTAACCGTAAAGCTGACGGATGCGGCAAAGAAGGAGCACACGGGGGTGCGCTTGCGATACCGGCTTGCGTATGTGCCGACGCAGCGGTGAGCCTTCCTCATTCTCACCCTTTCGCCAATGGAAGGCGCCCTGCCACCCCACGAAGCGCGAATGCGGCGCTCCGTGGGGGCCCCGGAAATGGGGCGCTCACCAGTTGAGTCACACCTCACTTCAACCTGGCACCTGTGCTATGCACCACCACCCACTTGCCTGCGCGGTTCTCGAGGAGATCCACCCAAACAAACTCACCGCTGGTATCTTTTCCGTCCCGAGTCCTCTTTTCCTTGACACTGGCGGAGGCCACGGCAACATTGCCGTACACCTGCACGTCTATAGGTCCATTTTCAAACCACTCGAGTTTGTCATGGAAGGATTTGAAATCGGTTAGAAGGGTCTCTTTAGTAATAACCTTGCCGGAGGATCCGACGGTTGCGAAATCGTCGGCGTAGATCTGATTGAGCTTGTCGACATCGCCGGCTATCATTGCATCCCCCATCTCCTGTTCGAGCTGCTTGATCGTGTCGACAGCACTGGTATCTGTCGCCTGCCCTCGCGATTGAATAAGCGCCAGTGCGGTAATCAACACAATCACGATGCTTGTCGTGCGCCGCATGTTGGACCGTCCTCCATTCAAGAAATGTGCTCGGATTACCGAGACTTTCTGGGGACAGTATTCAATGGAGGAAGAGCGCTGTCCATGACCTCCGAGGTCATGCAGAAAAGCGGTTGTTGCGGAGCGGTCTGTTAACGCTATTTAGAAAAGTGTGTGATCCAATGTC
>Ga0306920_100002468_pt1 | contig 23400 bp, 23 predicted proteins | sample flu12Cox44000170_FD_204666 | JGI IMG/M metagenome (GOLD analysis project Ga0306920, IMG submission 204666) | Lab enrichment of tropical soil microbial communities from Luquillo Experimental Forest, Puerto Rico - flux4day.12C.oxic.44.000.170 (v2)... | ecosystem: Environmental > Terrestrial >...
AAGGAAACTCTCGACGAAATGCATGCGCATCAAATGTGGGACAGCGTCAACATCATGGCGTTGGCCGCGGCCAGCGCGAGTCTCGACGATCCCGATCAAGTCCCAAACGGTCAGCGTTTGATTAGTCAGGCGAAAGGATTCACGATTGGCGAGCTCGATAAGCTGGGCTATAAGACAATTCCCTCGCAGGCGAACTTCATTATGTTCGACTGCAAACGCCCCGTCGTCCCGCTCATTCAGGCGTTGAAGCAACACAACGTCCAGGTCGGCCGCTTATTCCCAGCGCTTCCAAACTACATGCGCCTGACGATTGGAAAGAAATCCGAAATGGAATCCTTTCTGGGTGCGTTCAAGGAAGTGATGGCGTAACGCAGCGGTAAAGTTGTAGCGGCGCTTGTGCCAAGCGCCGACGAAAAACAGCCGAGTGTCTCTACAAGATCAGCGTCTTAGCCGAACAAGCCGTGCAACCACAGATAAAGGGCGCCGGCGAAGATGCTGGCGCCGACCACGATCAGCATCACTTTCTTGCGCCTGAGTTTCGGCGGCTCACTGACGGAGACTGTAATGTTTGGCGGGAACACGGCCTCCAGCGCTTCGTGATACAAGTGTCGATCGTCCACCGACATTTCGCCGGCATGATTGAACTCCGAGCCGTTCATGATGATCTTCGCGTTCAGTTTTGCCGCCAGTCGCGCCCCGGAATGAAGCTCGGGTTTCTCGGCCATCGCGCGGTCATATGCAGCCCTGACCTTGATGGGCATGTCATCAGTACTGGCGTACTCGCGGCCGTTGAACTCGATCATGGTTTGGACCTCGCGCTCCCTAAAAGACGGAATCAATGGCCGAATCCCGCATTTTACACAACTATTTTTCCTGAAATTCCAGCGCCCCGTCTTTCGCGTCCACGCGGACGGTTTGGCCTTCGCGGACTTTGCCTTCGAGGATGTCGATCGAGAGTGGGTCGAGAATTTCTTGTTGAATGGTGCGTCGCAGCGGGCGGGCGCCATAAACTGGATCGTACCCTTCGCGCGCGAGCAGTTCCTTTGCGGAAGCGGAGAGCTTGAGCGTGATCTTTTGTTGCTCGAGACGTTTCGACAAGCGCTTGAGTTGAATTTCGACGATCTTCTTCAAATCATCTTCGGTCAGCCGGTCGAAAATGATGATCTCATCAACCCGGTTGAGAAACTCGGGGCGAAAATGAGCGCGCAACGCGTCTGTGACCAGTCGGCCCCGCGCTTCACGCGATTCTTCCTCGGTGATGTACTGTGAACCGATGTTTGAAGTCATGATCACGACCGTGTTTTTGAAATCGACTGTTCTCCCCTGCCCGTCCGTGATCCGGCCGTCATCGAGCACTTGCAGCAGCACGTTGAACACGTCCGGGTGCGCTTTTTCGATTTCATCGAAGAGCACCACCGAGTACGGCCTGCGCCGAACGGCTTCGGAAAGCTGGCCGCCTTCTTCGTAGCCGACGTACCCCGGCGGCGCACCGATCAATCGCGCGACTGTGTGTTTCTCCATGTATTCGCTCATGTCGATGCGGATCATGGCGTTCTCGTCGTCGAACAAAAATTCGGCGAGCGCTCGTGCCAATTCCGTTTTTCCGACGCCGGTTGGCCCGAGAAAAATGAATGAGCCCAGAGGACGGTTTGGGTCCTGCAGGCCTGCGCGCGCGCGGCGCACCGCGTTGGCGACGGCTTTAATCGCCTCGTTCTGTCCAACCACGCGCAGGTGCAAATGCTGCTCCAATTTCACCAGCTTTTCCCGCTCGCCCTCCTGCAATCGCGAGACGGGAATGTGCGTCCAGCTGGAAACAACTTCGGCGATGTCTTCCTCAGTTACTTCTTCGCGGAGCAGAGACTTTTTGCTTTTGGCACTCTTTGCTGTGGCGTCGGCCAATTTCTTTTCGAGATCGGGAATTCTTCCGTACTGAATCTCGCTCGCCCTGGCCAGTTCACCACGCCGCTGCGCGCGTTCAAGCTCCGTGCGAAGTCGATCAAGCTCCTCCTTCCATTTTCGCTGCTCTTCAAGAACGGCTTTTTCCTTCTGCCATTCGGCCTTGAGCGCACCCGATTTTTCCTTCAGCTCTGCCAATTCTCTTTCAAGCTTCTTCAAGCGTTCCCTGCTTGCCGGATCTTTCTCTTTCTTGAGCGCCTGCCGTTCCATTTCATGCTGCATGATCTCGCGCTCTATTACATCGATCTCCGTCGGCATCGAATCGAGCTCGATCTTCAAACGCGACGCCGCTTCATCGACCAGATCGATTGCCTTATCCGGCAAAAATCTGTCACTGATGTAGCGATGTGACAGGATCGCCGCTGCAACGAGCGCGCCGTCGGTAATCCGTACACCGTGGTGCACCTCGTAGCGTTCCTTTAATCCGCGCAGAATTGCGATGGTGTCTTCCACGGTCGGTTCGTTCACCAGCACCGGCTGGAAGCGCCGCTCCAGCGCAGCGTCTTTCTCGATATACTTTCGGTATTCATCGATCGTAGTTGCGCCGACTGTGCGCAACTCGCCGCGCGCCAGCATCGGCTTAAGCATGTTCGACGCATCGACAGAACCTTCTGCTGCGCCTGCGCCGACGATGGTGTGCAGCTCATCGATGAACAGGATGATCTGTCCCTGCGCATCGGTCACTTCTTTCAAGAACGCTTTGAGTCGGTCTTCAAATTCGCCGCGGAACTTCGCGCCGGCGACCATCGCGCCAATGTCCATGGCGATGATTCGCTTTTGTTTCAACGAATCCGGGACGTCACCGCTTATGATTCGCCGCGCCAGGCCTTCCACGATCGCTGTTTTACCGACACCGGGATCGCCGATGAGCACCGGATTGTTCTTCGTCCGGCGTGACAACACCTGCATGATTCGCCGGATTTCGTTGTCGCGTCCGATCACCGGATCGATCTTGCCGCGTCGCGCCAACTCGGTGAGGTCGCGGCCATATTTCTCCAGTGCCTGATACTTGCCTTCGGGATTCTGATCGGTCACGCGTTGGGAGCCGCGCACCTGCAGAAGCCCTTGCATAAGCTTGTCGCGCGTGACGCCGAGATCCTTCAATAATTTTGCCGCAGGCACGTTCGCTGCGGCCAATGCCAGCAAGTAATGCTCGGCGCTGGTGAATTCATCCTTCAGCTTCGACATCTCCTTCTCCGCGTTGTCGAGCACACCGCGGAGCTCGTTCGACAGCCGCAGGTCGGCAGCAGCACCGTGGACTTTCGGACGACGCTCCAGCTCTGAGCGCAGTTGTTCATGCAGCTGATCCACATTGGCTCCGAGCTTCTCAAGGAGTGGCCGCGTTATGCCTTCGCCCTGGTCCAGAAGCACGGAAAGAAAATGCTCGTTTGTAATCTCCGGATGATTGGCTTGCGAAGCCAGATCTTGCGCGCTTTGGAGCGCCTCCTGCATCTTCTGCGTGTATTTGTCGATCCGCATGCTTCAAGATAGTAAACGCACGCAGCACAAGCAATTGACCAATCACTAATCCGCGGCCAGGCGTTTGACACAAACGCCTCTACACGGATGAGTGTTTACGATGAGCACAGAGGTAAAATTGGGCACTCGGCACGCATTGCGCGTTCTGCGCACGGGTCCGTTCCGCCGCTACATCGTTGGAAGCGCGATCTCCGATACCGGCACGTGGATGCAAGTAATGGCACAAGCGTGGGTTATGACCACGCTCACGACTTCCGCACTCATGCTTGGCTTAGTAAACCTTTGCTCCGGTTTGCCGATGCTGGCATTGACGATGGTGGGAGGATCGGCCGCTGATCGGTTCGATAAGCGAAAGATTTTGCTGATCACCCAATATCTTCAGATTGGGATCGCCGTTTCACTTGGGCTGTTGATCTGGAGCAGAAACATCGCGATCTGGCAGGTTTTCATTTTCGCGTCGATCCAAGGTCTTTCAAATTCGTTCGAAATGCCAACCCTCAACGCCTTCGTGCCGGAACTGGTGAAACGCGACGAAATTCAAAGCGCGATCTCGATTGATCGAACGGTTTTTCACGGTTCGCGGATGATGGGGTTTTCTCTTTCCGGCATCTTGATTAGTGCGTTGGGGATGGCTTCTGCATTTTTCGCCAACGCTGTTTCGTTTGTGGCATTCATCATCGCGTTGTCCACTATTCCGCCGCGTGCGCGCGGAACAGCTGAGGAGGAAGAAAAACGCGCCAGCGGAATTAAAGACGGATTTCGTTATGTCGCGAAAGACAAGCCGAGCCTGGCGATGATCGGGCTCATCGCTGCCACGACCGTTCTCATCTTCCCAATCATCACCGTGATGATGCCGCTCTACGGAAAACTCGTGCTTCATCTTGCCGCCGATCGCGTGGGATTTCTGATGGGCGCATCCGCGGTGGGCTCGGTCATCGGCGCGATCTTTCTGATCAGCATTCCACGCGACAGACGCGTGCCGTTCATGATGGTGAACGTCGGCATTGTTGCGTGTGCGATTTTCACCTTGTCACGCGCGCCAGGTTTTTATCTGGCAACAGTCGTGCTCATCTTCAACTCACTCGGTTTGGCGATGAACTTCGGTTTGGCGAACACGATCGTGCAGGAACGCGCGCCCGATTATTTGCGCGGGCGCGTTTCGGCCGTGTTCATGTTGAGTTTTGTCGGGCTGATGCCGGTGGCGGGCCTGGGAATTACCAGCGTTTCGGACCTTATTGGAATGCGCACCGCTCTGGCGATCGCTGCCGTGTGCTACGCCGCGATTGCGCTGGTCGTGCTCGCCCGAGTGCGTCGCCAATGCTCCGAACCGGGAGTGTGCGAAGTGAAAAGCGACAAGGCTCCGGCGCCACCGGTCGCTGTGACTGTCTAGCGTGATCGCGTTTTCCACCTCCTGGAACTCCGGACGCCATACCGCCGGAGACGCGATGCTGGGCGAAATCAAAAGCTCACTGGGATTTGATTTGATCGAGCTAGGCCACGGCATTCGGCTGTCGTTGATGCCTGGAATACAACAAATGTTTGATGCAGGACAAGTTCGCTTCAGCAGCTTGCATAATTTCTGCCCATTGCCCGTGGAAGTGATGGTGGCTTCGCCGGACTGCTACCAATTTTCCGCCGTTTCATACGAGGAGCGTGAACGTGCCGTGAAGCAGACGATTCAAACAATTGATTTCGCCGCACGATTAGACGCGCCGTTTGTCGTGCTGCATTTGGGGCAAGTGAATATGGCGCCCGTCACCGATCACTTGATCAATCTGGCGACAAACGGGGCATACCTGTCGCGCAAATATGTGAGATTGAAGGTAGGGGCAGTGCAAAAACGGGAAAGAATCGCGCCAGCTTATTTGCAACGCGTGAAAGATTGCCTGCGCCGTATCATCGAACATGCCGCTTCGAAAAAGGTCCGGCTCGCTTTGGAAAGCCGATGTGGTTACGAAGAAATTCCGACCGAGCGCGAGTTGCTTGCGCTGCTGGACGAACTTAATTCGCCGCAGCTTGGTTACTGGCACGATTTCGGTCACTCACAAATCAAAGAGAACCTGGGGTTCATTGATCACGCCGAATGGCTGCGTTCGATCGGACCGCGCGCGTTTGGCTGCCACGTGCAGGACTGCATTTGGCCTGCGAAAGATCACGAAACGCCGTTTACCGGCGATGTGAATTTTGAGAAACTTATTCCGCTCCTCCCCACAAACTGCTTATTTGTCTGGGAGATGAGTCCGAACAAACCGGCCGATGCGATTCGCCGTTCTGTCGAAATTTGGAAGGAACGCTTTGGCGAATGAAAAAAATCCTGGTCACACTTTTCCAGCTTAGCGTCACGATTGGGGTGCTTTACTGGGTCTACCATGATCCCAACAGACGCGCGCAAATGGCTGAGGCGATCCGCCACGCCGACTATCGCTGGGTTGGGATAGGCATCCTGGCATATGCGCTGGTGGAAATCGCTGCTGCCTTTCGGTGGAACGTTTTACTGAAGGTCCAAAAAATTTACCTCACTCTGCCACGCCTCACAGGCTTGTTTTTTATTGGGATGTTTTACAACCAGTTTCTCCCCGGCGGCACCGGCGGGGACATCATAAAAAGCTATTACCTGCTGAAGGAAACCCCTGATAAGAAGGCGGGCGCACTGCTTGCTGTGGTCTTCGACCGCTTCATCGGCCTGGTGGCATTGGTGGCCATTACTGCGACGCTGATCGGTTTGCGTTATGACTTCCTTTCGCAGAAGCCCGAGACGCGAAATTTGCTTTGGCTCTTGCTATTCCTTCTTAGCGTGTCGGTTGCCTTTTTACTTGCCACTTTCGTCATCACTGGATTCAAACTGGTGCATTCGTTACCCGCGCGGTTCCCGGGCCGCGACAGATTAATCGAGATCTCGGCGGCGTATCATCTCTATGCGCATCATTGGCGGGCGACACTGGTGGCGTTTGGCGCATCGCTGATTGCACATCTTGCCACGTTCGCGACTTTTCTGTGCGCGGCGTACGCGTTGGGCGCGCCCGTGCCCCTGGTGAATTTCTTTGCGGTAATGCCGGTCGAACGCACAATCTCGGCATTACCGATCAGTTTCGCGGGAATTGGTCTTCGCGAAAAAGTTTTGCAGATCATGCTGAACGGCCTCTGCGGCGTGCCGGAAGCAAAAGCCATTCTGATCGGCTCGCTGAGTTTTCTGATCATTCTCTTTTGCTGTCTTCCAGGCGCGGTGGTTTATCTGTTTTACCGCCCGAGTGGCGCAGTGGCGCGCGTGGGATTGCGCGAGATGGAAGAGGAAGTGGTTACTCTTGAACATGAAATCGGCGAAGCGGAATAAAATGTGGGAGGGACCTTAGTGTCCCGATTGGTGTGGTAACAAAAACATCGCGCCGCAAAGGCCACTCCCACATTTTGAAGCGGCCGTTCGTTGCCGCCACATTCGCCATGACCGCGGACGGCAAAGTGACTACAAAAAGGTTCGGGCCGGTTGATTTCACTTCACGTGAAGACAAGCTGCATTTGTTTCGCCAGCGCGCTCTGGCCGATGCGGTTTTGATTGGGCATACCAGTTTGAAACGCGACAACGTCCGGCTTGGTATTCCGGAGGATCTCCGGCAAGCCAGAATCAAGCGAAAACAAGCCGCTGCGCCATTGCGCGTAATTGTCTCAAACAAAGGCAAGATCGACAGCCGATTGAAAATTTTCCAATCCACGATTTCGCCGATCCTCATTTTTTCGACGACGCGAATGCCAAAGAAAACTCAAGCCGCGCTGAAACACAAAGCCACTCTGCATCTCACTAAATCCGGCGAGATCAATCTTGGTGCCATGCTAGGAACTTTGCGCAGCAAATACAAGGTGCGAAAACTTGCGTGCGAAGGCGGGCCGACGCTTTTTCGCGCGCTATTAGAACGTGACTTAATCGATCAACTCAATCTCACGATTGCTCCGTACCTGTTCGGCGGAGGTAAGGCCCCTACGCTGACAGGCTTGAGCAAGGAATTTCTTCCCGCCAGCATGCATTGCTCGTTGATTGACATGCGCACGGTCGGCGACGAGTGCTTTCTCACCTATCGAATCAAGCACCAGCGGCGGAGGAAGAATTAGGCGATTCTTCCCTCGGCTGATTCGGGTTGACTTACCAAGATCTACCAACCACGATGCCGCCGAACCGAGATAAGGAGAAACAAATGAAAAACTACATTCGGCTAATCGCGCTGGCTCTATGCTTCGGCACGTTTGTGCTGCTGGCACCGGCATCATCCGCTCAAAATAAAGGTGCGAAGCTTCAAGCGATATCGCAACAACTTAATCTGACGCCTCAACAGAAAGCCAAAGTTCTGCCCATTCTCGCCGACGAAGCGCCAAAGGTGGAAGCCGTTAAGAACAACAGTTCGCTTTCGGGCATGCAAAAAATGCAACAGCTCAGAGCTATTCATCAACAGACCGATCCTCAGATGAAGGCGATCCTTTCACCGGCCCAATACCAAAAGCTACAGACGATTCGTCAACAGGCGGTTCGTGAGGCCATGCAGAAACGACGCGGCGGGTGATTGATTAGTTGCGCACTGCGCTCGCAAAACGCTCGAGATATATCCACTGCAGATCTTCGGTACTCAGTTTCTGCGGGCCAAGATCGAACTCTGCCTTTTCGATCGTCCCACTAAAGTACTTCGGCAGGAGTTTGGCGTATCCAAGTTTTGGGACGACTGGGAGATCGTTGTCGGTGCCAATGTCCATGCCGGCGTAACCAGTAAATCGTAGCGGCACGGTATGCTCGAGTTTGCCTTCAGCTTCCTGTTTGCCGTTGATGAAGAGCCGGCTTGTGCCGCTGGTAGCGAACTCGCCGGGCTTATCGGCGGCGAACTCATAGCGGACGTTGACTTTGCCCTTGGGCAGCTGATCACGCGACGTGATGGTGTCGAGTTTCAAACCCAGAAAGCCTTATCCGGATATTTGTCCGCAACATCGTCAGCCTGCGAGAAATCTTCGTCGAGATTATACAACTCGCACTTGTCGTTGTTCGGGTTCCATTTGTCTGGTGCAAACCGCGCTAGCGTTGGAGGATCAAGTTTCCATGGAATACGGTCCGGTCGCCAGCATGCAATCCAGCCATCTTTGTACATGGCGCGATTTCCCAGAATCTCGAAATATTGTGCGTGAACTTACCGCGCTGTTTTGGGCCGAGGCCGAGAAATACCAGGTGACGCCGCTGTTTGGCGAGATTGCATTTTTGTGGGGCTTTCCCAAATACTCGACCGACCGGACGAAATTCACCTATTACAGCGGAACGGAAAACATCTCGTACGGCATGATTCCCCCAATCTACAATCGTTCGTATAGCATCAGTGCAGATTTGTATAATCCAGGCCGATCAGGCCTTGCGGTGCGTCCTGGAATAGCTGGCGTCATTGTCGCAGAAGGCAGTTTCCTTGGCGGTTTCTCCCTTTACGTCGAAGGCGGCCGGCTAAAGCACACCTACAGTGTTGTCTATGACGCGATGGGGCTTTGGCATCATCGAATGTGGAAAGAAAACTCACGCCATGCATCGGCATCTGTGCGACGCCGTTGACTTCCTTTGGTTGCGGCAGGCCGGCAGCTTGCAGGATCGTTGGAGCGATGTCTGTGCAGTGAGTGAATTGGCTGCGCAACCGCCTTTGTCCTTGATGCGTCCTGGCCAGCTAATGACCATTGGGTCACGGATGCCGCCGCGAGGCCACCTGCTTTCCCCATTTAAACGGCGTGTTCCCGGCCCACGCCCACGCTGCCGCGTAGTGCGGATCCATGTCAGGGCCGCCCCATTTTTCGAGGCCACCGTAAGCTTTAATTGCTTTTAATTGCTGCTCAGTCGTGAGCGGGATGCCGTTCAAAGTTATGATTTCGTTGAACGTTCCGTTCTCCTTCCATGCTCGCGCCGTTGTCGCCGAAGATGTAAATGACGGGCGTATTTTCGCGGAGGCCCATTTGTTCAATCGCTTGCAAGACCCGCCCGACAGCGTGGTCGGTGTTCTCCTGGTAACCGGCATAGACTTCCATCTGACGCGCATACAGTTTCTTTTCTGCCGGCGGCACCCTGTCCCACGGGGGGAACGCCGGATCTCGAGGTGTCAGTTTGGCGTTGGCCGGAATGACGCCAAGCTGCCTCTGTCGTGCGAATGTCTCCTCGCGCAACTTGTCCCAACCTTGATCGAATTTGCCCTTGTATCGGTCGCTCCATTCCTTCGGCACCTGGTGCGGTGCGTGGGTTGCCCCAGTTGAGAAGTAGAGAAAGAAAGGTTTGTCCGGCGCCTGCGCTTTCTGATCACGAATCCAGCTAATCGACTGTTCGGCCATCGCGTCATTCAAATAAAAGTTCTTCTCCTTCGGCACGCCGATGATCGTGTTATTCTCGACGAGGACCGGATCGAACTGACTGGTTTCACCCCCGAGAAATCCCCAGAAATAATCAAAGCCCAACGCGTTCGGCCAGCGATCGAAAGGGCCCGCCGGTCCCTGCTGTGCGTCGGGTGTGAGATGCCACTTGCCGATCGCAGCAGTGTTGTAGCCGTTGGCCTGAAGAATCTGCGCGATTGAAGCAGCGCTCGTTGGCCAGTTCGTGCTGTAGCCTGGCCAACCACCGGTCAATTCGGAGATCGAACCGAATCCTACAGCGTGATGGTTCCGCCCCGAAAGCAAAGCCGCGCGCGTGGGAGAACAGAGCGCGGTCACGTGAAATCGGTTGTAACGAAGTCCCTCCGCCGCGAGCTTGTCTAACGTCGGCGTAGCAACGGGCCCGCCGAACGTGGACGGATTACCGAATCCTGCATCGTCAATAAGAACGAGAAGAACGTTCGGCGCATCCGGCGGAGCTTTCACTGGGTGCGTAAAGCCTGATTGGGATCCTTCCAGCGTACGTCTCGCAATGCCTTCGAACGGCTGGGCCGGACGAGGTAGCACTGTTCTATCCCACTCCGCGTTCGCAGCGAGACACCCGGATATCTGCGTTGCGACGGCAAGTGCAGTCACGGTTAAGCATAACATTGGCTTGGGCATAGCACCTTTGGTCACGCTCTCTATCCCCGGGCCACAAGATTGGTCAAGAAAGGAATACCTCCTTTCGTATTAACTGGCCCTACCATTTCTTGCCGAGGAGGGCGACTAACGACCAACAATTGATATCTTCGAGCGATTGGCGAGATCGATAATGGCATTGCGCTTCAGTAGCAAAGTTTTCCGGGCTTCAATAGCGATGACCCGCAATTTCGCTTCGGCAGCGATGCGAATTGTCTCTACACCAATCACAGGGACGTCGAAACGCATGTCCTGACTTGGCTTGGCAACCTTGACCATGACTGCGCCCTCGCGCGCAAGTCCGCCGCCGCGTTTGACGGCATCGTTTGTTCCTTCGAAAGCTTCGACTGCGAGAATAGTCCCATTTTTCACAACGACCGTCTGCCCGACATCGAGTCGCGCAATTTCCTTGGCGATTTTCCAGCCAAGATCGACATCTCCTTCTTCCTGGCGGGATAACTTCGCTCCTGCAATCAAGCCTGAGGGCGCGAGCGAATCCTCGAGAAATGTCGTCGCTGGCAAAAGTTCGACGTCGATTTTTGCGAGTTCATCCGCGATGGCCTCGAAGATGGACTCCGCGTTGCGTTGTTTCACTTTTCCCAGCAAAAGCAACGCCTTCAAATCCGGCCGGAGATCAAAGAGATTTTTCGGCGCGATTTGTCCGGCCATGATCGCGTGACGCACTTTTTGCTCACGAAAAAATTTCAGGAGCCGGTTGAGTTGTCCGACGCGCATCCACTCGATCACATCCACATGTTGCTCCAGCACAGGATCGGTCTCGCCTGTGAACGCCGCGGCGACGATTTTCTTAACCCCAGCCTCTCGTGCTGAATCAGCAAGCAGTCGCGGGTACACGCCGTTGCCAGCGATGATTCCGAAAGCGTGTAACGGTGCTTGTGCCAAGCACCGAATTTGAAATAAACAGGCACTCGACACAAGCGCCGCTACAATTGCTAGCCGTGATGGCGGCGGCGTTTGACGTGCAATTGAGCAAGAGCTTTCTGCAGCGATGCTTGAATGGCGGCCACCTGTTCAGGCGTTTGATCTTCCTTCATGGCCGCCTTGGCGCGCTCGACTGCTGCCTCGGCCGCAGCAATGTCGATCTTCTCGGATTCGAGTGCCATGTCGGTCAAGACCGACACTGCGTCCGTTTTAATCTCGACGAAACCTTCACCTATCGCCATGGATCTTTCGCGCCCGTCCTTTAAAACACGTAGCTCGCCCGGTACCAAGGTGGTTAACAGCGGGACGTGTTTGGGGTAAACTCCGAGCTCCCCCTCCGAGCCGGGAAGAGTAACCATGTCCACGTCTTCGGAATAAATTTTTTCCTCAGGTGTAACAATCTCAAGTCGGAGCGTCGCCATGACTAACTCTCTTTAATCATCTCGATTCCGCCCTTCATGTAGAAATTCTGTTCAGGGACATCGTCATGTTTGCCGTCAAGAATTTCTTTGAAACCGCGGACCGTTTCCGCAACGGGCACATACTGGCCCTTATAACCCGTGAAAACTTCTGCGACGTGAAACGGCTGGCTGAGAAACCGCTGAATTTTCCGCGCACGATTAACAGTCAGCTTGTCCTCTGGGCTTAATTCATCCATCCCAAGAATAGCGATGATATCCTGAAGATCTTTGTATCGTTGCAATACTCGCTGCACGTTTCGAGCGACGTTGTAATGCTCTTCGCCCACAATCTCCGGCGCCAGCGCTTTCGATGTTGATGCGAGCGGGTCGACCGCCGGATAAATTCCGAGCTCGGCGATGGCACGCTCAAGCACGATGGTCGAATCCAGGTGCGCGAACGTGTTTGCCGGCGCGGGATCGGTAAGATCGTCCGCCGGAACATAGACTGCTTGGAACGAAGTGATCGATCCCTTGTTTGTCGATGTAATTCGCTCCTGTAGATCGCCCATCTCGGCAGCAAGGGTCGGCTGATAGCCCACCGCACTGGGTGTTCGGCCCAACAACGCCGACACTTCCGAACCCGCTTGCGAGAACCGAAAGATGTTGTCGATAAAAAGCAGCACGTCCTGATTGCGCTCATCGCGAAAATATTCGGTCATGGCGAGAGCGGAAAGCGCGACGCGCAGACGCGCGCCCGGCGGCTCGTTCATCTGGCCGAAGACCATTCCGACTTTTGATTTCGACAAATCTTTTTGGTCGATAACGCCCGCCTCGCTCATTTCCTTGTACAGGTCGTTGCCTTCCCGACTCCGTTCGCCGACTCCGGCAAATATGGAAACGCCGCCGTGTTTCATGGCGATATTGTTGATTAACTCCTGAATAACAACAGTCTTGCCGACGCCAGCGCCGCCGAACGCGCCGACTTTTCCACCTTTTGTAAATGGGCAAACAAGGTCAATGACCTTGATTCCCGTTTCCAAGATTTTCGCGCTTGTGTCCTGCTCGGTCAGCGTCGGCGCTTGGCGATGAATCGGATAGCGCTTTTCAAAGTTCACAGGGCCGCGACCATCAATCGTATCGCCGGTCACATTGAACAGTCGGCCAAGAACGCCGTCGCCTACTGGCACAGTGATGGGACTGCCGGTATCGACCACTTCCATGCCGCGTTTTAAACCGTCGGTTGAAGACATGGCAACTGAGCGCACCCAATTTTCACCGAGATGCTGTTGTACTTCGAGAGTCAGCTTCGTTGGGTTACCATTGACTTCGTATTCAATTTCGAGCGCGTTGTAGATTTTCGGCATTGTGTTTTCGTCCGAAAATTCGACGTCCACAACGGGACCAATTACCTGAACAATATTTCCTTTATTCATAAATTGTGATTAACCACTCAGCGCCATCTGCGCGGTGGCGATCTCGAGTAACTCCGTGGTAATACCTGCCTGACGCATCTTGTTGTACTCCAGTGTCAGGTCCTTGATAAATTGCTCAGCATTATCGGTTGCATTTTTCATCGCCACCATGCGGGCACTGTGCTCCGAGGCGCGGGCATCCAGGATCATCTGGAAAACTTGAAACTGAATGTAGTAAGGCAACACGACACCGAGCAACTCTTCGGCTTTCGGCTCGAAAACATAACCGAGCATCGGATCGAGATCTTGCGTCGCCTCCTCGGTACTTGCGCCTTTCGGCAGATCAAAGCTGCTGATCGGCAGCAGGGTCTGTACGACCGCACGCTGGCTTATCGTGTTGATGAAATGTGTGAAGAGCACGGAAACTTTGTCCGCCTCGCGTCTAAGGAATTTTTCCAGGCAAAATTTTGAGAGGGGTTTGCTTTCGACAAAGCTGGGGGAATCCTTAAGCTCGAAATCCGCCAGCAGTTCCCGTTTCGTCCGTCCAATAAATTGGCGCGCCTTCTTTCCGCTCACCACGAAGACGGTTTTGGTTTGGTCAAAATTTGCGGCCTCGCGAAACAAATTCGTGTTTAGGGCGCCGCAGAGGCCCTTATCGGTGCTAATGATCAGGATCAGTTCCTTTTTTACGGCCCGGATCTCCAAAAGTGGATGCAATTGGGGATTTGTCCGTTTTTGGAGCGAAACGAGCACCTTGTTCATCAATCCAGCGTAGGGGCGCCCCGCAAGTGCATGCTGCTGCGCCTTACGCATCTTGGAAGCGGCCACCATCTGCATCGCTTTCGTGATCTGGGCGGTGCTGCGGATGGATTTGATCCGGCGCCGTATGTCCCGCGTGTTCGCCATTACAAATTACCTGTTACAAGTTTGCAAATCCGCCACGACCTCATTGCCAGGTCATTTTGAATTCGTCCAAAGCCGCTTTCACTTGGGGTTCAATGTCCTTATCAAGCTCCTTCTTCTCGCGAATCGATCGAAGCAATGGCTCCTTCCGCGTTTGCAACCAATCTTGAAGCTTCAGTTGATACTCCTTGACCCGATCGACAGGAACGGCGTCAAGGTATCCGTTTTGCATTGCCCACATTACGGCGACCTGTTGTTCAACTGGAATGGGGTTGTACTGTTTTTGTTTAAAAAGCTCGACAATACGTTGACCGCGATCGAGTCGCGCTCTCGTGGCTGTATCGAGGTCCGAACCAAATTGCGCAAACGCAGCGAGTTCGCGAAACTGCGCAAGATCGAGCTTCACTTTGCCCGCGACCTGCTTGATCGCCTTGATCTGGGCCGCTGATCCAACGCGGCTAACCGAAAGTCCCACCGAGATCGCGGGCCGCACACCTTGATAAAACAAGTCGGTTTCCAGATAAATCTGACCGTCGGTGATTGAGATGACATTCGTCGGGATGTAAGCGGACACGTCCCCTGCTTGAGTCTCGATGATTGGCAGGGCGGTCAATGAGCCCCCGCCGAATTCGTCGCTCATGCGAGCCGCGCGTTCGAGCAATCGCGAGTGCAGATAAAAAACATCACCCGGATACGCTTCGCGTCCTGAAGGCCGCTTCAACACCAGCGACACCTGGCGATAAGCGACCGCGTGCTTTGACAAATCGTCATAAATGATCAGCGCATCCATGCCGTTATCCATGAACCACTCGCCCATCGCGGCGCCGGCAAAGGGTACGAGATACTGGTTGGTTGCAGTGTCGGATGCTGGCGCGGAGATGATTGTCGTGTAAGGCATCGCGCCCTCTTTCTCGAGAGTATTCAGCACTCGCGCCACGTTGGAATTCTTTTGGCCAATCGCGACGTAAATGCAGTAAAGCGGCCGATAATTTTTGTCGCCGGCATCTGCAGCCGCCTTGTTTAACCGCGCCTGACTAATGATGCTGTCGATAGCAATCGTCGTTTTACCCGTCGCACGATCGCCGATGATCAGCTCACGCTGACCGCGTCCGATTGGAATCATTGCGTCGATGGGCATGATTCCTGTTTGAACCGGCTGATTCACACTGCGCCGCTTAATCACGCCTGGTGCGATTTTCTCCAGTGGATAAAACGTTTCGGATTTGATCGGTCCCTTGCCATCAAGTGGCTGGCCGAGTGTGTTTACCACGCGACCCAAAAGCGCCTTGCCTACGGGAACTGAAAGCAGGCGGCTAGTTGTTTTAGCTTCGTCGCCTTCTTCAATGAGCGTGTTATCGCCTAACAAAATCGCGCCGACTTCAGTCTCCTCGAGATTAAGTGCGAGGCCGTACACGCCGTTAGGAAATTCGATCATCTCGTTGAGCATCACGTCGCTCAGACCCTCGATCCGCGCGACGCCGTCGCCGGTTTCGCGCACAACGCCCACGTTGCTTTTCGTCGTCGATGTTTTCAGCCCTTCAATTCTCGTTTCGATCTCTTCCAATATGCTGCTCATGATTTTTTACTTGTTTAGAGTTGTTGCTGGAGGCGTTCAAGCCGACCGCGCACAGTTCCGTCCCAGACATCGCTCCCCACACGGATGCGCATTCCGCCAAGAAGCTGAGGGTTAACGACAAACTCGGCTGCCAGGTCGTTGCCGTATTTCTTTTTTAGATTGGCGACAAGTTCCGAACGAATTGCGGAGTCCACTTCGCTTGCTGTCTCAATTCTGGCACTGCGCTTTTCCAATTCGAGTCGAAGCAATCGTCTGTAGTTTTTTAGAAGCTCGATGTAATCACGCGGCTTTCTCCTTATGATTGAATCGACCAACGACGCGATTTTTTGCCGATCAAGCTGACCGTCAGTGAAACTTGCTCGAAGCATTTCACGCGAAAGCTGGCGAATTTCCTTGTTGATCTTCATCAGGTCAGTTGACGCGCTGCTTCTTGCTGGAGGCGCTGTTGATCTTCCGGAGTTAACACCTTTCCAGCGACTTTTGCGGTGGTATCGACGACCAGGCGTCCAAGCTCACGCTTTAGAGATTCCATCGTGCGCTCGTGTTCAATCGCACTGGCCTCACGCGCTTTTGCTATGATCTGCTCCGCCGCCGCGATCGCCTCCTGCTGCTTCCGCTCAGACAAATGCGCAGCGCTCTCGCGCGCTTCGTCGATCATCCTCTGCCCGTCCGCGTTGGCCTTTGCCAGAATTTCCTGATAACGCTTCTCTGCTTCGGCAAGTTCTTTCTTGATTTTCTCAGCGTTAAGCTGGCCCTCTTCGATTTTCCGTCGACGCTCTTCCAGAACTGCAAGGATTGGTTTGTAAGCGAAGCGCTGCAGCAGAAACGCGACGATGCAGAAACTGATAACCTGCGATAAGAAAAGTTTCCAATTCCAGCCGAACGTGTCGGCTGTTTCCCGCAAGATATCACTGACACCTCCGCTGGTGGCGACAATCATCACATTCATAGTTTAGATCCTGTACGCAAAAACCGTTCGCCTTCCCGGGTTTTACTTAGTGAACAAGATATAGCGCGTAAAACACGATGGCCTCGGTCAACGCGATGGCGAGAATGCCATGCACAAGCACTTGGGTGAACGCGCCAGGATTGCGCCCGACCGCGCTGGTCATTCCCAAGCCAGTCAAGCCGATTCCGATTCCGACGCCCATCGCGGCAAGCCCGACGTGAATGCTTCCGCCCAGTTCTGCTAGTATTGGTAGTATCATATTTTTTCTTGGTTGGTTTTGGGATCTCGTCATGAGATCGCCGAAAATCAGTGTGCGTGTTCCGGTCCCTCCTGGTGTTCCGCGATTAACATCGTGAAAACCGCGGTTAAAAGCATGAAGACAAGCGCCTGCACGAATCCGACAAGCACCTCCAGGAAATAAAACGGAATCGGCAGAATCGGTGACAGCCACGGGATCATCGTGGACATCGCCTCAAGAATGCTTTCGCCGGCATAAATATTTCCGAACAATCGAAAACTGAGCGCGATCGGTCGAAATAGAATCGAGATCACTTCGAGCCAGCCAACAGCGAAAAAGATGACGACCATCAGGATCTTAATGAGACCGGTCGTCTCCCCTTTTGGGCCAAACAATTCTTTCAAGAATCCTCCGACGCCGTTCGCCTGAATCGCCCAGATAAACCACATCACGAAGAAAACTGCGGACATTGCAGTCGTCATATTCAGGTCCGCGTTGCCTCCGCGTAGAAGGGGGCGATCGACGACGAAATTTCCGGACGGACCATAGTGACCCCACCCGACCGTGCCGATTCCCGGAATTAGCCCAAACCAATTCACGATAAGGATGAAAATGAAAATCGTTGCGTAGAACCAAAAGCCTTTCCGCACCAGGTCGCGGCCGATAATGTTTTCCAAGAAGGTGTAGAGACCCTCGACCATCCACTCCCAAAAATTCTGTCGGCGACCTGGAATTGGTTTGGGGTTGCGCATCGCCGTTTGCGCGAGAATGATGATACCAGCAGCCACAATCCAAGTCACCAGCATCGAGTTTGTGATCCCGAAGCCGCCGCCGAAATGAATAAGCATCTGCGGTCTTAACGAGACGCCCTCGTGCTCAGTCGTGCCCACTTCCGCTCCAAAGGTCGACGTGGCAAGCATCGCGCTGGAGGCCAACGCGAGGACCGATATTAGTAAACGATTGCGCATTCTTGTAAGCTACAGCTGTTAGTCGGCATCGGTGACACCGGCCTGCCGGAGGTCATCCGCCTTCATTCCACACCTCCCAAACTACGGCGAAAAAGCTGCCCCGGCTACAACTTGAACGCGCATACCAAAGCGCGTTTTGCCCGGATGACAAACAAAATTCTCGGAACCGCGGAGCTTATTTAGCCGGCAGTTCCTCAGCGAATTGCGGCGCGATCTGGACGACTGGCTTCGATTTCACCGGCTCGGCGGCGCCGTTCATTACGATCGCTTCTTCGTAGAACGACTCCAACTGATCGATTTGGGCGTCCTGTTCGAATCGTTCCACCACGGTAGAGTGAGCATCTTCTCCCATTCGCTTTAGAAGAGCAGGTGAGCTTGTGATTAGCTGCATCGCATCGGCTAATCCCACATGATCCTCCTCCGCCACCAGAAACCCGGTACGCCCGTGGTCAACCGCTTCCGGAATTCCGCCATGACGGGTGGCGACTACTGGCAACCCAGTTGCCATCGCTTCCAAAACCGAGTTCGGCACACCTTCCTGGTCCTGATTTGGAGATATTTCGCTGGGATGCAAAAACAGGTGCGAACTGGCGTAAAGGTCGACCAGCCTCGGTTGCGGGAGAAACCCAACGAAATGCACGTCTCTGAGAATGCCCAGCCCACCGGCGAGCATTTCTAATTCCGGTTGCAATGGTCCTTTACCAGCGATGAAAAATTCCGCGCCGGGATTATCTTTCTTAAAAATCGCAAAAGCGCGCAAGCTCGTCGCAACGCCTTTCTTCGGAATCAACCGGCATGCCTGCACCACTTTCCATTTGCCGTCTCGCGGCGGTTGTCTATCGACCAATGGAAATTCATTTAGCGGGATGCCTGTGCGATTGATACGCAGCTTTTCCGGCGGGCAGCCCAACTGGATCAGTCGGTCAGCCAGCGACTGAGACCGCGCAAAAACGAGCGGGACCGCATTAAAAAGACGGCGCAATTTTCCCGGATAATCTTTGATCTCCAGTTTATGCGCGACGTCGGCCCCATGGAAAGATACCACGCACGGTTTATCCCACTGCTCGATGAAAGGAAGCAAGTGCACCCCCGTATGGCCAAAATAAATGTGCATGAGATCGGCGCCATGCCGCTCCAACAATGAGTCAAGGGTCTGATACTCGCCCCGATAGACGATGGGGGGGCGTCGTTCCACGAATTTCAGCCAGCCGTGCACCAGAAGATTGGTGCGTCGCTTTGGAATGACTTCAATATCATCAAACGGAAACCGCTTGGCGTTCTGAACTTCCTTAGTGACCACGAAGGTATGAACACCGCGCAGCGCTTTTAGCTGCCGGTAAATATGCAACATCTCCAGCTTCAGAAAGCTGGAGCAATAGCTAGCCACAACCCGCCTGCCCATAAAACAGCGGCCAGTCTCGCTAGAGATTCCGGACTTGTCCACTTTTTATTGGACAGGAGATGTCCTAGTCGCGCGTCAGATTTTGCCTGACAATGTTTCCTTTAACACATCTATTCCCTCCCCCTTTGCGGCTGAGATCGGAACGATGCTGATCTTGGGAAATTTCTGCCGCAGCGCATCGAGATTCTCCTTTGCATTTACTAAATCCATTTTGTTCGCGGCGACTAGCCACAGGCGGCCCGAGAGCATCGGATCATACAGCTCAATTTCTCGCCGTAGATTCTGCAAATCTTCTATGGGATTGCGTCCTTCGCTTCCGGCAATGTCGATCACAAATATTAAAACCCCGCAGCGCGTGATATGGCGCAAAAATTCGTGGCCCAAACCAAGCCCTCGATGCGCTCCTTCGATCAAGCCGGGAATATCCGCAATGGTGGCACGCCGGTAACCTGGAAATTCAATCACGCCGACAATCGGATGCAGCGTCGTGAACGGATATGCCGCAACCTTCGGCCGGGCAGCGGAAATTTTGCGCAACAGCGTCGATTTGCCTGCATTCGGATAACCCACCAGTCCTGCGTTGGCGATCGTTCGCAGTTCGAGCAGGAAATATCCTTCCTCGCCTTCTTCCCCCTCCGTGTATTGCCACGGCGCGCGATTGCGTGAACTCTTGAAGTGCACGTTGCCCTTCCCCCCTGCTCCACCCCGACAAAGCACAAATTCCTGTCCATCGCGGACGAGATCGAGGATTGGAATTGGCAATTGCTCTGAATTGGACGTTGAACGTTGGGCGTTGGGCGTTGGGCGTTTGTCTGCGTCTGTCTGCCACACAATCGTCCCTACCGGCACCTTCACAATTTTGTCTGCACCCGCGCGTCCCGTCATTTTTTTCCCCTTCCCGTGCCCACCGCTTTTTGCTTTGACGATCGGCTCGTAGAAAAGATTGGCAAGATTATCAACGTGCTGATCGGCCCGCAGGATAACGTCGCCGCCGCGTCCGCCATCGCCACCATCCGGCCCGCCTTTCGGCACAAATTTTTCCCGCCGAAAACTGACGCACCCGCGTCCGCCCTTTCCGGCTTGCGCAAAAATTTTTATGCGATCAACGAACATGCCTTCTCCGCGTTACAGGTTAAACGTTGAATCGTTGAAGCGGTATGGCACGCAATCCGAAGACGCTTCAACGCGTTAACGTTTCAACGTCTCGTACAGCTTCCTTGTTTTCTCCGCAATTGCAGCCCAACCAAAGTTCTCTTCCACCCGTTTGCGGCCGGCTTTGCCAAATCGTTCGCCCAGTTGCCGATCTTTCATCAATTGATTGATGCGCGCCGCAAGGTCTCGCGCGAACTTTTCGGGGTTTGTTGGTTCGAATGGGCTTTCATTCATTTGCTCGAGCGGAACGAGAAAACCATTTTCACCATCAACAACCACCTCTTTAATTCCGCCGACGGCGCTGGCTACAACAGCAGTTTCGCAAGCCATCGCTTCAAGATTGATGATGCCAAATGGTTCGTAGATGGACGGGCAAACGAACACCCCCGCGTGCGAGTAAAGCTCGCAGGCGGTCGTTTGGTCTACCATTTTATCAAGCCAGATGATTCCGCGGCGCTGGGCTTTTGCACGCTCCACCGCGGCTTCCATTTCCTCCGCCATGCCTGGTGTGTCTGGCGCGGCGGCACAGAGTACGATCTGAAAACCGGGATCCATGAATTGGATCGCGCGTACGAGATGTTGGAATCCCTTTTGGCGGGTGATCCGCCCTACAAAAAGCAAGTACGGCGTATTCGGATCAATGCCGTAACGCTTGAGCGCGGCCGTTGAATCCACTTTCCGGTATTGGTCCAGATCGATCCCATTGTGAATCACATGCACCCGCTTCGAATCGACATCGAACAGACGCTCGATGTCGCGCTTGGTTTCGCTGGAAACAGCGATGATTGCATCCGCCATTTCCAATGCGGTTTTCTCAATCCAAACCGAAAAGTCATAGCCGCCAGCGAGCTGTTCACGTTTCCACGGCCGAAGCGGCTCGAGCGAATGAACTGTAACGACAAGCGGGACACCGTAATTCTTTTTCGCCAGAATCCCGCCAAAATGAGTGTACCACGTGTGACAATGCACCAGGTCGGCATCGATGTTGGTGGTGTTGAAATCGATGCATCGCCGCACCGCGCCGAAAGCTGAGCGCAGTGGTTTTGGGCAGGTAAAATTGCTCGTGTCGAGTTCGAAGCCAATGGCCTTGAGATTACCTTGTTCGAACCGCTGATCGCCAAAGCAGCGCACTTCCACCGGCATCGTCTTTGCCAGCTCGCGTGAGAGATAACCCACGTGCACACCCGCACCGCCATAGATGTGCGGCGGATATTCGTTGGTGAGGAAAAGGACCTTCAAACGCGTTTTAGGTCGTTGTACCGGCGCTTGTGTCAAGCGCCGACTCGGTAAAATAGGCGTTTGACACAAACGCCTCCACACCTACTTCGCGCGCACCAGCAGCACTGGCACATCGACCGCGTGACGAACTTTGTCTGCGGTCGCGCCGTAAAGAATGTCGCTGATGAAACGATGCCCGTGGGTCGTCATGGCAATTAGGTCAACATTTCTTTCGCGAGCGAGCTTAATGATTTCATCGGACGGTTCGCCGAGCGCCAAAACAGCATCGCAGGTGAAGCCTTCTTTCGTGAGCTCACGGGTCCGCGTTTCTAAATACGCGCGGTCGTCTTTCATCTCCTGGCTTTCGGCGAGCTTGAGTTGTTGGAAATTCCGGGCCACCCAGCCATCGGCCACGTGAACCAGAAGCAACCTCGCGCTGGTCATACGCGCGAGAGGTTTGATGTGCGTCAGGATGGTCTCATCCGCGGCACTGTTCTCGAGCGGAATCAGAATGTGCTTATACATTTTAATGCGTCAGAACCGAAACGTGGAAGAAATCGTAGAGCGATTTGAACGTGGCTTCGGGGAGGAAAATGTCCCAAAGCAGTTTCACATTGAGCAAAATAATAATCCCGGCTGTCGTCCAGCCGAGAATTTTCAGCCAAAGCCGGTTAGCAAACTCACCCATTTTCGCGTGTTCGGCGGTAAATCGCACCAACGGCCACACTGCAAAGCCGAGCTGCATGCTTAGGGCGACCTGACTCGCCACGAGCAGGTCCGTAGTTTTGCTTTCACCAAAAATGCTGATCACAACCACGGCCGGAATAATAGCGATGAGTCGTGTAATCAGCCGACGCAGCCAGGGTTTGAGGCGGAGATTAAGAAAACCCTCCATCACGATTTGGCCGGCCAGCGTGCCGGTAAGGGTCGAGTTTTGCCCGGACGCAAGGAGTGCAATTGCAAAAAGCATGCTCGCCGCTCCCACGCCAAGCAGCGGGCTGAGCAACCTGTAGGCATCTTGAATTTGGGCGACGTCCCGATGGCCAGACAAATGAAAAACCGCTGCTGAAAGAATCAGAATCGCTGCGTTGATGAACAAAGCGAACATAAGCGCAAACGTTGAATCGATCGTGGCAAACTTGATCGCCTGATGCCGGCCCGTCGAGGTCTGATCAAATTTTCGCGTCTGCACGATTGACGAGTGCAGGTAAAGATTGTGCGGCATTACAGTGGCACCGAGGATGCCGATGCTGACGTAGAGCATTGCCTGGTTCGTAACGATATGCGGGCCCGGCACGAACCCCGACAAAATGCCAGCTATACTTGGCTTCGAGAAAATGAGTTCGGCTGCAAAACAGCTACCGATAATGGCAATGAGCGTAATGACGACTGCCTCGATATAGCGAAAGCCTTTTGTTTGCAGATATAGCACGAGCATCACGTCCGACGCCGTGATGATGCAACCCCACACCAACGGAATTCCAAACAACAATTGCAATCCGATTGCCGAACCCACGACCTCAGCCAGATCGCACGCTGCAATGGCCAGTTCGCACAAGATCCAGAGAAACCAAACGACCGGCGCCGAGTAATGATCGCGGCACGCTTGCGAGAGGTCACGTCCTGTGGCGACACCCAGTTTGATACATAAATGCTGCAGCAGAATCGCCATGAAGTTCGAGACCATGATCACCGCCAGCAGCGAATAGCCGAACTGGGCGCCACCAGCCAAATCCGTCGCCCAGTTTCCAGGGTCTATG
>Ga0306920_100002469_pt1 | contig 23399 bp, 13 predicted proteins | sample flu12Cox44000170_FD_204666 | JGI IMG/M metagenome (GOLD analysis project Ga0306920, IMG submission 204666) | Lab enrichment of tropical soil microbial communities from Luquillo Experimental Forest, Puerto Rico - flux4day.12C.oxic.44.000.170 (v2)... | ecosystem: Environmental > Terrestrial >...
AGTCGGGAACGACATCGCCACCACCGTAGCCAAGGTCCAGTACAGCGCCTTGCCCGGCAGGACAAACCAGCCACACAACAGGAGAAGGAAAAACGCAAATTCCGTGAGGCTTCGGCGGAGATTATCGACAATCTTCCACCGAGAAACCATATTCAAGGAATTGCGCACCATTTCGCCGCGGTGGTTCGGGACCCGCGGCAGCAGCCACCGGATGATTTGCCAATCGCCACGCACCCAACGGTGCTTTCTGCGGCTGTAAGCACTGACATGCGAAGGATAGTCATCGATCACTTCGATATCTGACAACAGACCCGCCCGGGCGTAACCGCCCTCCAACAAATCGTGACTGAGAACCGCGTTGCAGGGGAACCGCAGGTCGAGAACGGTTTGAAACGCTTCTACTTCGTAGATTCCTTTTCCGGTGAAAATCCCTTCGCCAAAAAGGTCCTGGTATACGTCGGAAATCGCTCGTGTGTAGATATCGAGACCCGCGTCGCCCGAAAAAAGTCCGGCCAACCGCGAACGGTTTTTCGACTTCACGCTGATGCCGACGCGCGGCTGCAAAATGGCGTAACCCTCCACGACCATGTTGCTTTCCGGATCAATGACAGCGCGGTTGAGCGGGTGGGCCAAAGCACCCACCATTTTACGTGCGGAATCTCTCGGCAGTTGGGTGTCCTGGTCCAGGGTGATCACGTAACGAATGTTCTTGAGAAGCGACAACTCGCCCCTCTTGATCGGAAAATTATCGCTCTTGCCCAGGAGGAAATTGTTCAGGTCGAGAAGCTTTCCGCGCTTCCGCTCCCAGCCCATCCATACGCCTTCAAAGTCGTTGTAGCAGCGGTGCCTGTGGAACAGGTAGAAACGCCCTTCGCCGTCGGCACGGTATTTGTTATTCAATTCGTCGATCAGTTCGGAACAAAGGTCCGCCAGCGCATCCTTCTCGTCAAACTGCTGCATAGAATCCGGAGGATCCGTGAGGAGCGCAAAATGAAGATGGGGATCACGATTTGCGAGATAGCGAATTTCAAGGTCTCTTACGGCGTGCTTCAGCTGCTCCTCGCCTCCCAGGAGCATAGGAATCACAACCAGGGTTGTGTTTTCGCTTGGAATTCCTTCCGAAAAGTCCATCTTCGACAGTTTGCGCGGGGGGACCAACATGGTGGTGATCAGATTGAGTGTCGAAATGGCACAATCTATGGCCGGCAAGAAGAATAGCGCTATTTCATACCAGCGAAGGGCCCTGACACCCGGGATCGCCGCAAACAGAAGTACCACTGCGAGCGTTAGCAAGGCCATGCCTGTGAAATAGTAGGTACTCGGCCAACGCAGGATGGCTTCTTTTACTTTTTCCGCGATTGGCGCTTGGTAACCAATCGCACGTTTGAAGGTAAACCGGCCTTCGGCGAGAAGGTAAAAGCCCACGTGCGAGGTTCGCTGAGCGGCCCGCTCGTTGCCGGCACCTTGCGGAATGCTAGCCATCTCCACCGCGGCGCGGGCAATTTCCTCTTCGGTTTTCTCGGAACGAGCCGCCAATTCGGCCACTGCACTACGGTAGGCGTGGCGACTCTCGGGATCCATACGCCGATAGGCATCCACCGGATCAGCGCACAAAATTTTCTCGGTGGCGCTAACCTGTTCAAAAATGTGTTCCCAATCGAGCTCGACGATTTGTTGCAGGGATGAAATCAGCGTGGCGACTCTCGTTTCATTGGCGTCGCCGCTCATCGAATAGGGCGCGGTTGCGGCTGCTGCGAGATCCTCAAGCAGGGCCAACTCCATAAGTGGTTTGAGACTCCACAACTCGGTCGTCTGAAACGGTGAAAATTCTTGTGCTCGCTGTAAAAAGGCCACTAGCGCGTCCTGCGAAACGCTGCAGCTGATCCTTCTGACGAAGGTCGCCCCCACGGCGTAGGCTCGCGGTACCGAGCCCTCCTTATCATCCTTAACTTGCAACAGTTTCTCGGCAATGGGGAGACTCTCACGGGCTTCGCGGAGAGCCGCTTGGATCAAGGGAACCTTTTCGGAAAACAAACGACCGCCATTCGGCCGCTCGCGCAATGCCGCGCAGACCTCACGAATGGATTGATCGGTGCGCTCCCATTTGGTTCTCAGAATCGAATCGTCTTCCTCTCTGGCATCCAGCTTACGCTGGCTCGCTACGCGCTTGGCGATCTCGAACAGTTGGTCGTTCTCCAGGTTCGCCAGTGGCAGTTTCTTTGAGGGTTCTTCCGCCTTCGTGGAGAGTTCGAAGCACTCGACGATTTGCACCTCGAGCTTCGCGGCGGCCGGGGCGGTAGCTAATCCGGTTAATTCTCCTGCGTATTGATTGGGGGTAGCCATAACTTTCTTCCTCGACGTCTTTATCTGTAATTCGCTGCCTGCAGTTCGAACATTTCTGCGTAGCGACCGGCGTTTTTGAGCAACTCAGAATGGGAACCCTGTTCGGCAATTTTTCCGCCCTCTAGCACCAGAATGCGGTCTGCCATTCGAACCGTGGAAAACCGGTGGGAAATCAGGAGCGACATTTTGTTCGCGGTAAGTTCAGCGAAACGCTGAAAGACTTCGTGTTCGGAACGCGCATCGAGCGCAGCTGTGGGTTCGTCGAGAATCAGAACCTGGGCGTCTCGCAAGTAAGCGCGCCCCAATGCGATTTTTTGCCATTGACCGCCGGAGAGCTCCAAACCGCCTTCGAATCGGCAGCCCAACACCTGGTCGTAGCGATTCGGCAGATTATGAATGACCTCGTCCGCCAAGCTCTTGAGAGCAGCCGCACGAATGCGGAAGGGATTGTTCAATTCCTCGATGCGGCCGATGGCGATGTTTTCCGCGGCAGTCATGTCGTAGCGCATGAAGTCCTGGAAAATCACGCCGACTTCCTTCCAGAGATCTTCAATGTCGAATTCACGGATATCCAGGCCGTCCAGCAAGATCTGCCCGGAACTAACGTCGTATAACCTCGTCAGTAGTTTGACGATCGTGGTTTTTCCCTGGCCGTTTTCTCCGACCAGAGCAATTCGCTCACGAGGCCCGAGGCGAAAATTGATATGCTTCAGGACCGGTTTCGGATTGCCTGGGTAGTAGAACGAAACGTCTCTGAATTCGAATCCTTGCGCGATGGGTCTTGGCGCTGGCAGTGCCTTCGGCTTGGAAACGATCTTGGGCCGCACAGAGAAAAATTCGAGCAGATCGTTGAGAAACAACGCCTGATCGGCGATGCCTGAAAACGTAGTGAAAATCGCCTGAATATTTGTGCTGGCTCCCGCAATGGCCCCGGCCAGGAACGTTAAGGTTCCGAGACTCACCACGCCGATAACCGTCTCATAGATGACGTAGGCGTACGTGCCGTAGTAACCCAATGTGCCCAGCAAAGTCAGCAGCGCACCCACGACTAGTTTTCGTTTCGCCAAGCCGACGGTCTGGCGATGAAGTTCATTCGAAAGGCTGGTATAACGATTCACCAGGTAGGGAGCCAATCCAAACAGCTTCAACTCTTTCGCGCTTTCCTTGCTCCCGCCTAAAACGCGCAAGTACTCCATGACGCGGCGCGAAGTCGTCTGGTTGAAATTCAACGAATAGCCGAGGAAAGCGAAATGCGTCTCACCCAGAAACGCCGGGACGACGCAAACGATCAGCGCGAGCAGAACCCAAGGGGAAAAGAAGAAGATGCTCGCCGCGAGGCTGGCCGTCATGATGACTTCCTGGACCAGTCGTCCGCTGGACTGAATCATCGCGACCCGGTCGGTGCCCTGCACCCGGGCACGGTCCAACTTCTCGTAGAACGCATAGTCCTCGTACGAGGCCAGATCCAGGCGAGACGCGTGTTCCATGATTTGCGTGCTGATGTAACGCGTGTACTTGTCAGCCAAAACGTTGTCGCAAAAATCCACGAGGCGCGCCAGGATCGTTGCCAAACACGCCAACGCGAATTGCAAGCCTACGAACCACCAAAAGGATGCGGGAAGTGGCTGATGGCGGGAGGTCAGATTGTAAATCGAATCGATAATGAACCGGGTCACCGCCAACATGGCCACCGGAAGCAGCGCGGCGACAACCCGGAAAGCGAGGTTCCAGGTGACCACGTGAGGCGCGGATTTCCACACCATCCGGAAAAGAGGTGGAATGTTTCGTAAGGCCCGAAGGCGGTCGCTCCACCGCGAAGGCGGCGAGGCATTCAGGGAAGTTGCACGTTCCGGAGTGCTTCCGTTTACACCCGCACTCGACTGCGGCGTTGACATAGTTCCTGCTGGGCTCCTCACTCAGGCTCAAGGGACCGCATCAATTGGAATCAGTGTTCGGCAGGCAAGAAACATTGGGACAAGTTACAAGTACGCGTACGCGAGACGCCCGCCGCTCGGACGATCCCCCCTGGAAATCAACATGCAACACTATGGCACGTGAACTTCCAATTGAAAATCCGCTTAACCCCTTATAACCGAACATTTTAACCGAACAGGGTACTGGAAGGTTACGGTAAATCTGATCTTTAGAGGAAAGTTCTACCAGATGTTTGATTTTCATGGTAGCACTCGCGCCAAGGAACTTGAAAGGTCGTGAGCGCTGCGAGCGAAGTACTGGTATTCAGGTAGGTGTTGCCGTCACCGCGTCGAGAAGCGGAAGACCGTGACGGAATGAAATTTCTCGCCGGGTTTGAGCTCCGTGGTCGGAAACTTCGGATGGTTCGGAGAGTCCGGGAAATGTTGCGTCTCGAGGCAGAGCGCAGCGTTGCGCGGATAAGCGATGCCTTGCTTACCTTTGATCGAGCCGTCGAGGAAATTGCTGGTATAGAACTGCACTCCCGGTTCGGTCGTCAAGACTTCCAGCATGCGTCCCGACGCCGGGTCGTAGACTTCGGCGGTCTTCGTTAGCGCTTTCCCGCCGCCATCGATCACGAAATTGTGATCATAACCGTGGCCCAAATGGATCTGTTCATCGTCCGCGTTGATGCGCTCTCCGACAGCGTGCGGCTTCAGGAAGTCAAATGGCGTGCCAGTCACCGGTTGCAACTCGCCCGTAGGAATTAGGGTCGAATCCACCGGCGTGAAACGCGAGGCGTGAAGTTGGAGCTGCTCTTGAAGAATCGTGGCGTCGCCTTGCCCTGACAAATTAAAGTAGGAATGATTCGTGAGGTTCAGCACAGTGTCCTTGTCGGTAGTCGCTTCGTACTCGATTTTCAGCTCGTTATTCTTGACGGTATAACGAACCGAGACCGACAAATTTCCGGGGTAGCCCTCCTCGCCGTCCTTACTCAGATACGTGAGTTCCACACCGTCAGGGATTGTCTTGCCCGTCCACATGCGATTGTGAAACCCGGAGGGTCCACCGTGGAGCGAATTGTTGCCATTATTCTTTGCGAGCGTATATTCCTTGCCATCGAGCGTGAACCGCGCGTTCGCAATGCGGTTGGCGTAGCGCCCGACGATGGGCCCGAAAAATGCCGCGCCCTTCGAATTGCTGTTGTCGTAGTATCCGGAAACCGTGTCGAAGCCAAGCACGATGTCCGCAACCTTCCCATTGCGATCGGGCACTTTTATCGAGAGCACTTCTCCGCCGTAGGTGGCAACTTGCACTTCCAAGTTTTCGTCTTTTAGGGTGTAGATGTCGACCGCCGCTCCGTTTGGCAACGTTCCGCCACTGGTCTTCGTAACCTGGGTTTTTGCGACCGTGTTACTCGCAACACCCAGGGCCAGAATTACACCGGCAATCAGCTTAGGCATCGGCTTCATGAGGTCCTCTCGGCGGAGATTCTACAGAAAACCCCGCAGCATGTAATCTCGAAGTTGAGAACGCGGCCGCCATTTACAGAAAACACGATGCCAGTTCCCTCCCAGATTCATCCGCCCGGTTCCCTATTGGCATCATTTCCATCGTCCAGATGCTGCGGGACGCGGGTACCGGGAAGCGCGATAATCTCCTTGAGGTCCCCTGCTTGCGGTGCGCGGGAGCACTCGCCGCGCGTTTCGTCGCTCGGCACCCAAACTACTCGGGTTGTCGAGCGGGTAGTGCATTCTTACGAAAACTATAGTACAAAATCGATTTTTCGTAAAGGTTGCGGCGGACGTGGCGGTTCCGGCGGGCTACGGGCCTCCGTAAGGAAGGCCTATTTCGCTTCCGCGGTTTTCAACCTCGGCCGGATCTTATCGGCGGGTACAATCCCCTGCCCTTCGAGAACGCTATAGGATGTGTCAACCGCCAGGTCTTTGATGGTTTCGACTTGGCCGGAAGGCCAGCGAATTTCCAACCTGTCAATCTTCATGGCCTTACCCAAACCAAAATGCGCGCGCAAATCGTTTTGAGAAAGATAACTTGCGCCGCTATGAATTTCATCGCTTTGGGTCATCCCCCCGGCGACCAATTTCAGTCTGGCACCAATTGCCAGACGGTTGCTCTTTGTACCGGCCAATTCGAAGTTGACCCAATGATTCTCGGCAATGCCGTGATTCCGCAAAATCATCGGAGCGCCGTCGAGGTTATTGATGACCACGTCGATCTGTCCATCGTTAAACAGGTCACCGACGGCCACACCACGAGATGCCTGAGGGTCGGAAAGAGCAGGGCCGGCTTCTGAACTCGCGTCACAAAAAGTGCCGTCCCCCTGGTTCATAAGAAGCATTTTGGGCTCGCGGTAACGGGCGCCGGAAGGTAACTGGTCGACCTGCGGATAGACGTGGCCGGCCACGGCGAACAAATCAAGCCAACCGTCGTTGGCAAAATCGACGAACGCGGTCCCCCATTTTACGTAAGGGAGAGACGGAACGGCCACGCCAGATTTGTAAGAGACATCGGTAAAGTTCCAATCGCCGTCATTTCGAAACAGAACCGCGTATTCATCGGAGAAATTCGTGATAAAGAGAGACGGCAGACCGGTGTGATTGTAGTCGCCAATGGCGACGCCCATCGATGCCTGCTCCGAACCATCTTCATCGACCGCAGTTCCGGATTCGAGACCAATCTCTGAGAATTTCCCATTGCCGAGATTCTTATAGAGGTATTTCGGCGTTGAGTCGTTGGTGACGTAGGCGTCAATTCGGCCCACATTATTGAAATCGGACCATATAACCTGCATGCCGTAGTACCCGTTCGGATCATCGACACCGGCCTGTTTTGAAACGTCGCTGAATGTTCCGTCCTTATTGTTGTGAAACAGGGAATCGCCCGCGCCCTTTAAGCCGCGCGGCCCGCACTGCACCTCGATGCCCCGGTACTTGCAGTTTGGCGCTTTGCCGAAGGCCGGTAGGTCGTTCAAGCGGAAATCCACATAGTTGACGACCATCAGATCGAGAAAGCCGTCGTTATCGTAGTCGCCAAATGCCGCACCGGCAGACCAGCGCCCATCCGCGACGCCCGCTTTCTTGCTGACGTCAGTAAAGCTTCCGTCACCATTGTTGTGGTAGAGAACATTTCCGCCAAGGCAGGTGACGTACAGGTCCGGCCAGCCGTCGTTGTCGTAATCGCCTACCGCTCCGCCCATGGCGAAACAAGGCGTTGCTACACCGGCTTTGTCTGTTACATCCGTGAAAGTTCCATCGTGATTATTGCGATACAGGGCGCCGCGGCTTTTTTCTCCCTTCAGCACTCCCTCGACGCTTGGCGCGTTGGTGAAATAAATGTCCAACCAGCCGTCGCGGTCATAGTCAAACAGGATCACCCCGCCACTCATGGACTCGACAATGTATTTCTTCGTCGGGTCTGAACTATGCTTGAAGGTGATTCCCGATTTCCTGGTGATGTCTTCCAATTGGGGAATCTGTCGTCCGGTGCAAAGGGTAGCCTTCGCCCCCGGTCGGGGGGGTGCCGGCGCATTGTGTCCTTCCTGACCAAATGCCAGATGGATTCCGCACAACACCAGTGCAGTCGCGTGGAAGATTCGAACGATTCCAGATTTTCTCAAAGGTCCGTCCTTAAGATGTGCTCATGGAAATATGTGCTGGAGTCTGTTTGGAGATTCGCCGCTGGCTCTTCCTCGATTCTGGCGGTTGATCTTTTCGTAGAAGTCGAATTCGCGGTCCGCGTCAGCAGTTCGGCGATCCTTGCGGCAAGCGGCTTGTAGTTGGCAGTGCAGGCAGTGCACATAGTCGGGCCGAGGGCTCAAACGCGCGGCGCTCTCCAGGTGGGGGGTGGTGTTCTCCACCTCCCCATTGTCCAACAATATTTTCCCATACTCGTATTGGGCATTGGCGTGTTCGGGTTGCGCCGCGACCCCTTCCTCGCACAGCGTTCCGGCTTCCGCTGGACCCGACTGTTGAAGATAGACGAGTCCCCGAGGGAATTGTGTAGCAGCGTCGCCGCGCGCGAGCGCCAACTTGGTTTGAGACTGCCAGCGCATACTCGCCTGCCCCGCAAGGTAGCAAGCTTTCCGGTAAATAGCGTCTTCTTCGAGCACCGGACGGCGTGCGCATTCTCTCGCCAGGCCATCTCAAAATCCGTGTCAAGTGAAAAATATCGTTATTCTTATTGGTTTTTTTGGCTGTTGGTCAACTGGCGGGAACTCGGCAGCCTCCAATTTGCCACAGAAAACCGTTATTCTTTTGTTTTGAATGAGATAGTCTGAAAGGAGTAGTGGGCTTCCCGGTAGCGGCATGAAACCGCAAAGGCCTCCGATTGAGACACAATCTCGCTGCGATTCCGGGGATCCCTAGCGCTTTCGTTATCACGATGCAATATTATTCATGGCGTGCTGGAGGAAGGCATTACTCAACATCATGTTTTTGTGGCTCCGGACACCTCTCGGTCTGCCACAACAACCGACCTCGCGAAGGTTAGGGCAAATGGCTAGCGCAAAATCGACTGAAATCAAAAAATCCCGCAGCACCGTCACGCTCAAGGCCGTCGCTCAACACCTCGGCCTGACGCCCGGAACGGTCTCCGCCGTTCTAAACAATTCGCCCGCGGCTCGATCGATTCCAGAACATACGCGCAAGAGAATCCGCGCTGCTGCCCTCGAATTGAATTACCGCCCGAATTTTCTGGCGCGATCTCTTCGCGTGCAACGTACTTTTTCCATCGGAGTCATTGCTGAGGAAATCGGCGACGCCTATGGTGGTATGGTGGTTAACGGAATCGAGGCGTACCTTAGCGAACAGCAATATTTTTTCTTTACCGTAGCTCACCGGCACGACGCAAAGCTGCTCGAAACATATTCGGAAATGCTCCTCGCGCGCGGCATCGAGGGGCTCATCACGATTGATACTTCGATCGAAGCGCCCCCTCTCCTTCCCACTGTAGCGGTTGCCGGCCACCAGAAGGTCGAAAACGTGACGAACATCGTGCTCGATCATCGGCATGCCGCGCAATTGGCTCTACGTCACCTCAAAGAACTCGGACATACCCGCGTCGCTTTCCTCAAGGGGCAGGAAAAGAGCTCGGACTCAGCATCGCGTTGGGCCGGCATCGAGCAGGTCGCTCGCGAGATGGGCATCCCGATCGATCCCGAACTTGTCCTGCAGTTGGAGGGAATGGATTCCACGCCAGAAGTTGGTTATCCGTATGGAAAAGCCCTGCTCGCGAGAAACGTACCGTTTACCGCACTTTTTGCTTACAACGACATTTCCGCCGTCGGTGCTATGCGCGCGTTTCAGGAAGTCGGGTTGCGCATTCCGCAAGATATTTCCGTGATGGGTTTTGACGATATTTCACTCGCGTCGTTTTCGATCCCTACACTCACCACAGTCCGCCAGCCTCTTCTGAAGATGGGAAAGATCGCTGCGCGGACCGTCATCGACCGTATTGAAGAACGCGCGACCTTCGTACCCGAAATTGCAGTAGAACCGGAGTTGGTAATTCGCAACTCCACCGGTGCTCCTCGCGCAATTTGACCTACCCCGCCTACTCTTGCCGTTTACCGCTCGGCACATATCCATCGATCGGTGAATCCCTCGACGAGTGTGCTCGATGGAGGCCGTTTCACCTCGACCCAATTCGGTTTGGTGTATCCTCCGAAGCCCAGCAGCATGAGCGGACCGTGTGACGACAGGAAGCCGTTGTTATCGTAATCGCCGACAGCGACACCCATACCATAAACCACTACCGATGGCACGCCGAAGTCCCAGCCGCCAGCCCTTTGCTGTTACAATTGCATTACAGCATTATCTCTGGTTCGCTTACGCATGGGGAAAGACAATCGGATCCCATGAACCTTCGCTTTTATCGGTTCGTTGACCGCTTCTTCGGTCCGCCCATCTGCGCGGTCTTGTCGCTGATCCATCGCGTTACGCGCCGAGCCGAACCGCGGACGCCTCCACGGAGGATTCTGGTCATCCTTCTTTCCGAGATGGGAGCGTTAGTCCTCGCTTCTCCAATGTTCGCGGCGCTCAAGAAATGCTACCCGGACGCATCGATCCACTTGTTGCTCTTTGCGCGCAACCGAGAGGGCGTCGAGCTACTCGATGTAGTTCCCGCCGAAAACGTAATCGCGCTCGACGATCGCTCATTTTCTAGCTTCGCTCTCAGCGCTCTTCGCGTCGTGCGCGCCCTGCGCTCTTTGCGCGCGGATGTCGTCATCGACTGTGAGCTTTTCGCTCGCGCCAGCGCCATCTTCTCTTTCCTCTCCGGTGCGCCGCTTCGCGTCGGATTTCATCGCTACCATCAGGAAGGTCTTTACCGCGGCTCCTTTTGGACTCGACCGGTGCTTTACAATCCCTATCGGCACATGTCCCAACAGTTCCTGACCCTTGCCGCAGCCATCGAATCTACCTCGGTGCCGAGCGGGAAACTGGTGCCCGCGCTAACCATCGAGCGGGCCCTGATTCACGGCGTGGGCGACGTCGAAATCCATGGCCGGATTGCCAAGCTTCACGCCGATTTTCCGGTCCTCAAGAATCGATCTCTGGTGCTCGTCTACGCGAGCGGCGGTATCTTGCCCATCCGCGCTTGGCCACTCGATCACTACAAGGAAGTCTGCGCCAGCCTTTTAGCCGATGGCCACGCAATAGCGCTTATCGGGCTCCCACAGGACGCTCCCGTCGGGGAATCTATCGTCGCTCACTGTCAATCTCCGTACTGCGTAAATCTATGCGGATATACCGACTCGATGCGGCATGTCGTCGCTCTCTTTCACCGAGCCGCGCTGCTCATAACCAATGACGGCGCACCAGGACAGTTCGCGGCCATTACCTCGCTTCCTACCATTATCCTGTTTGGACCCGAAACCCCGGCTCTCTACCAACCGCTCGCTCCCAATATCCATTCGCTTTACCGCTCGCTGCCCTGCTCTCCTTGCCTCACCGCCTATAATCATCGCAATTCTCCTTGCGATGGAGACAATCAGTGCCTGAAGCAGATCAGCCCCGAACAGGTCTTACAGTTGGCTCGCGAGTTGCTTCCTGCATCGGTTCAGGTGGCCGCCGCTGGCGATTCACCCTAGTCTCGGGCGCTCAAAATCCAATCCGTGGATGATTCCAGGTGTGTTGTATGATGGATTGAATTCATTTCTTTTCGCTTTTGGGAGATTTCGAAATCGCCACCGGGCGCGTCATCGCTACCTCATCCTCGAGCGATCAATACACTGCCCGGAGTCGTTCTCTCCTGCAGTTGTGGCATGTCTTTTGTCTTTTCCTCGCCGTCGCCACTTACTTTTATGCGCTTGGAAGCCTGCACATTCCCAAAAACGGGGATGAATACGTTTATGCGCATATCACGCGTTTGACGGCCGATAGCGGTCATCTGCTCCCCCTGGTCTCCCAGCAGATTGATATGCGCAACACCAAACCGCCCCTGCTTTTCTGGCAGGGGATCGCGTCTACCGACTGGGCCAAGAATTGGAGCCTGTTCCGCCTTCGCTATCCGAGCGTTCTCTATACATTGCTCACCGCGCTAATGGCTTTTCTTCTTGCCCGCAAGATGTCCGGTAACGCAGAGACCGCTGTACTTGCCAGCTTGATCTATCTATCGTTTTTTAACACCTACCGCTACGGCCGCCCGTTTCTGACCGAAGCGCCTATGACGTTCTGGACCTTTCTGCCCATCTTTGTATTCCTTTTCTGGCAACCCGCCGCGTTGCAGTCGAATATCGTCGTTCCCGGATTGATGGGCGTAATCCTCGGTGTTGCGCTGCTCTACAAGTCTTTCACTCTCGTGTTACCGGTGGTTCTGGCTTTCTCTTGGTGGTACCTCGATTATCGCGGCTATCGGGTTACTCCATTTCTAAGGCGGGATGTTCCGAAGATCGCGATCACTGCCATTATCTCCCTTGCTTTTTTTTGCATGTGGTTCATTGCCGACCCCAACCCGGGAGAAGTGTTCCGGGAATTTGTGCTCAAGGAAAATGCGGGCAAGTTCGATCTCGGTGCGTCGAGCTATCTCCGTCACCTATTCTTCGGAGCGTCCAGTATTGAGGGCCTGTTCCTCGGTTTTTTCGTCAATGCTGGCCTGCTGATATTTCCGGTAATCGCGCTCTTTTGGCGCAGCTTCAAGCGGCGTCGCTGCTTGAACGCGGATGAAAAACTCCTTTGGATCTGGGCGGCCTCGCTCTTTCTGGTTTTCAGCCTGCCCAGCATGCGTTCGAACCGCTATCTTCTCCCAGCCATGCCTGCGATTGCCGTCTTATGCGCGGTGAATTGGGACCGCATCGGCCGGAAGGCCTTTGTCGCATCGTTGATCGCCGCCGCCGCTGCTCTTGCCGGTTTGGCGTACCTTTGCGTACGGCTGCAATTCAACGTTGGGGGCGCTCACCTCTTCCCAACCCGGTACTGGGTGCTTCTCGGGTTCACGCTTGCGGTCATTGCTGCCGCGCTGGTTTTTCCCGACTTTACTCGACTAGCCGTTCCGGGTGTAGCTCTGCTGGTCTGTCTCTGTCTTGCTTCCGCGCTTCGTCCGCTCGACGGCTCTCTGGGCCATTTCAGTCCAGCCACGCAGCAGTATGCTGTCGGCAAGCAGGTCTGGGTGCCCTGCAATTTTCGAGCGGTCGACGAAGGCTATCGTTTCCTCCTGCCCGGCGCGGACGTTCACGGCTATCGCGACGACCATGCCGTCACCCTCGATTCGCTCGATAGCCGCTACGCGATGTTTGCGATTCGTCAGCCCTTGTCCGCCGTGGCGCCTGGCGGTCTCCATGTGGTCGGTCAACGCCTGGAACTTCGCAGCCGCCATACCAACCGCGAACTCCTCGACATGCTGCGCGGCAACGTCTTCAACCAACTCTTCCTTCGCGAAATGCTCATCGAAGTTCCCGGGGCGCAACCCGTTCCTAACCCAGATGACAGCGGTTGCCGCTAGGCGGATCCTCGGTTAGAGCCGCTGCCGGCGGCCTTGTCTCCAAATTTCTCTGGGCGGACATTTCCTGGGTACTTCCTCCCAGGAGGCGGAATCCGTGGCGATTTTAGTCGCTGGACGCTCCAGTAGTCGCTGCGCTGTTTTTGGTTCTTTCGCTCCCAGGGGTCCTCGCGGCACAACAACCGAGTTCGGATTTCGAGTCTGTCGCGCAATGCGTTCTGGGTCGCAGCTTTTTTGGATTCAGGAAGATTCGAGGAGGCTTTGAAGGGACTCCCAAAGGCGGCGCAAATCCGTCCGGCTAGCCCGGAAGTGCATTGCAATCTCGCCACAGTCTATGGCAAACGCAATCGCCCCGGGGATGCGCAGCGGGAACGCCAGCGATTCGCTGAACTCCACGCGGAGATGGAAAAGCAACAAGGCAGTCCGGCGCAGCCCGCCGCGGAACTCTCACCAGATCCCCCTCCTCCTCATCATCTTCTCCGCCGCACCCGTACCGTGAATTCTCCGCCGGCCCACTTTCTCAGGCGCGGGCTTGGCGTTCGCTATTCGGTTTCGATCCGCTCAAGGCAAAGAACAATATGTACAGATAGCAGATCACCGGCAAAAAGAAGGCGTGATGGATCCCGATTTTATCGGCGATCCAGCCTTGCGCTACCGGAATAATCGCGCCACCCACAATCGCCATGATCAGGATTCCCGACCCGTCACCCGTCAGGGGTCCCAGTTCCGCGACACCCAGCGTGAAGATGCTCGGGAACATGATCGAATTGAAGAAGCCCACCAGGATGATGCTCCACATGGCCAGATGCCCGCTGGATAACATCGAAATGGCAACAAGAGCGGCGGCACAAATCGCGCAAATGCCAAGCAAAGTTCCTGTCTTTACCTTTTGCAGCAGGCCGGATCCGATAAAGCGCCCAACCATCGCGCCGCCCCAGTAAAACGCCACAAAACTTGCCGCTACTTTCTCCGTCAGTCCGCCAATTTCGGGTTGGCTGAAATAGTTGACTAGAAAGCTGCCGATCGATACCTCCGCGCCGACATACACAAAAATCGCGATGGCCCCAAACACCAGGTTCGCATGTTTCCAGATCGAATCGTCAATCCTTTCGCCGGCCTTATGCTGCGCATGCTCGATCTTGGGCAACTTGAAACTTCCAATAGCAATGGCGAGTAGCACCAGAGCAATTCCCAATCCTACATACGGTGTCTTGACGGTGGCAGCTTCGTGCAACCGGTAGGCCTGCAAAGCATCCGGAGTCAGAGCGCGTATTTCTTGAATCGTTTTTGGCGCCGCGCTCAGAATCAACAGCCCGCCGAAGAAGGGTGCCAGGAACGTACCGAGTGAATTGAACGCTTGAGTAAGATTCAAGCGGCTCGAAGCGGTTTCGGGCTTCCCCAGCACGGTTACGTAAGGATTGGCGGCAACCTGCAGGCAGGTGATCCCCGCCGCCAGAACGATTAACGCTCCGAGGAACAATGGAAAGGACGGCACGCTGGCCGCTGGCACAAAAAGGAAGGCTCCCGCTCCCATGATGAGCAAACCTGCCACCATCGAACGCTGATATCCCATCCCGTCAATGACCTTGGCCGACGGTATCGAGAAGATGAAATATGCCCCGAAAAACGCGAACTGAATGAGCATCACCTGGGCATAGCTGAGATCAAAAATCGATTTCAGGTGCGGCACGAGAATATCGTTCAGACAGGTAAGAAAGCCCCACATGAAAAACAGCGTGGTTACAACGGCGAGGGCTCCACCGTAACCTCTGGTCGGCTGAACTGCAGCTGATTCGACCGTCTGACTCGATGCGCTTACGTTCACCATGTCTCCGCATCCTTTTCTCCGCAGACTTGCGCGGACTTCCCATTGTCACGATACTGCCACAGCTTTTCCTGTAAACTCAAAATTTCTCGCCGCCTCGTTCTCTCGGGGAAAGATGGTATAACCAATGCCGAATCGATATTCTGCTCAAGATCGAGAGAAATCGCGATGAATCTTTGCGTACGCCTCGCTTTTCTTGCCGCGCTTCTGTTCCTATGCGCTCCTGCCATTCTTCGCGCACAACAATTTGCTGGCACGGCCATCTGGTTTGAGCCTGATGTTCCCTCCGCCGATTCGTCTGCTCCGTCTGCTGCTCAGCTCGCTGGGTTCTTTCCCGGCGCCCATATCGCCTCGACTGACCAACTCGCCGCGCAGTTGTCCGATGCGCAAACGCGTTTGCTGATTCTTCCCTTCGGCTCGGCCGTCCCGGAATCCGCCTGGTCCGCGATTTCCGACTTCCTGCGTCGCGGTGGCAACCTTCTTGTTCTTGGCGGCCGCCCCTTCACTCGCGCTGCCTATCACGACGCTTCTGGATGGCGCCTGCGTGACTACAGCACGCGCTTTTCGCGCCCCATGCTCATCGATCAATATCAATCGACTCCGGGCTCCGCCGGTGCCACGTTTACCCCCAATCCCGACATCCCTATCGACCTTCCTCCCTTCTCCTGGCAGCAAGCCTTCAGCCCCATCCTTCGTCTTAGCACCAGCGATCTCTACAATCGCGGCGGTTCCGCCGGTTCGCTCGACGTCCATCTCGATGCGCTGGTTTGGGGTGTGAACGAGGGCCGCCGGATGTCCGCGCCCCTTCTCCAGATCGATCACTTCTCTTCGGGCTTCGACGGTGGCCGCTGGATTTTTCTTTCCGCCGAACTACCAGCCGACTTCTATTCCTCTCCCGTTACCGCAAAGCTCCTTGGCGCCCTCGCCGCCCAGGCGCTCCAGGGCGCGCTGCAATTCTCGGTTCGCCCCACGCTTCCTCTTTATCTTCCCGGGGAACCCATCGAACTCGAAACCCTGCTCCACTCCGCCACAAAACCCACCGCTCCGGTCACTGTCCAGATCGCTTCCTATCCCGAAAGAAAGCCTGCGCAGAGACCCGCCCTCAGCGTAACCCTGCCAACCTCCGCCACGACGCTTCTTCCCGCCCCAGCCGAAAAAGGCCTGCACCTCATCGAGGCGCGCCTGCTCCAAGGTTCGACGGTCCGCGCTGTCTATCATTCCGCCTTCTGGATTCGCGATGAAGCTTATTTTCACTCCGGCCCCAAACTCGGAGTGAACGCCGACTACTTTACGCTTGAGGGCAGGCCCCTGGCAGTCGTCGGCACGACCTACATGTCCAGCGAAGTGCAGCGCCTGTACTTCGATCATCCCAACGTGTACGTCTGGAATTCCGATCTTGCCCTGATCCATTCCTCCGGCTTAAACATGCTGCGCACCGGCTGGTGGACCGGCTGGGACAAACTCTGCGACGAAACCGGCCGCCCCTACGAACGCACGCTTCGCACCCTCGAAGCCTACCTCATGACCGCTCGCAAATACGGTCTGCCCGTGCAATTCAATTTCTTTGCCTTCCTTCCTGAAGTTCTCGGCGGTGTGAATCCGTATCTCGATCGAGAGGCCGTGCGCAAGCAGCAGACGCTCGTCAGTATCGTTGCCGCGCGCTTTCGCGACGTGCCCTTTCTGGCCTGGGATCTCATCAACGAGCCGAGTTTTTCCAGATATCTCTGGCGCATGCGCCCCAACGGCGATCCCGTCGAACGGGCTGCCTGGAACGCATGGCTAACGCAAAAATATCCGGACCGAGCCGCCCTTGCTGCCGCGTGGAACGTGTCGCCTGATTCGGTTTCCGGAGAGATTTCGCTTCCCTCCGAGCAGGAATTCGATTCTCGTGCCGTTTATGTCGGCATCAATTCGCTGCGCATCTACGATTACGTCATTTTCGCGCAGGAAAAATTTGCCGATTGGGTCCGCGGCATGCGCGAGGCGATTCGCGCCGCTGGTTCGAACGCGCCGATCACCGTCGGGCAGGACGAGGGCGGTTTCCTTGACCGTCTTAATCCTTCGTTCTTCGCGCCCTATGTCGACTTCACTACCAATCATTCGTGGTGGCAGAACGACTATCTGCTCTGGGATTCTCTCGTCGCCAAGCAACCCCGCAAGGCCATGCTGATCCAGGAGACTGGCTTGCAGCGCGAACTCACTCCCGATGAGATCGCTCGCCGTACTCCCGAACAGGAAGCTGCGCTCTTCGAACGTAAATTCGCTCTATCGTTCGTGTATGGCTCGGGTGCTATCGAATGGCTTTGGAACTCCAACTCTTACATGACCGAAAGCAACGAAACACCCATCGGGGCGCTCCACGCCGACGGCACCGAGAAGCCCGAAGCAACCGTGTTGCGCGACATGGCCAAGTTCGCGGCCGCCGCTTCGCCTTATTTGCAAAACCCCAAGCCGCCCTCCATTGCCATCATTACCTCGCAAGCCGCGCAATATTCCGTTCCCGGCCAGTTTGAGATTGCCGCGCAGCAAAACGCCGTCCGCGCTCTGGCCTACGGTTTACATGAGCCGTGCTACATCCTCGCCGAGAACCAGATCGACCATCTCAGCTCACCTAAACTCGTGATCCTTCCTTCCCCCCAAGCCCTCCGTGAATCCACCTGGCAAGCCCTGCTCACCTACGTGCGCAACGGCGGCAATCTCCTCGTCACCGGCCCGGTCTCCCGCGACGAACACTGGCACCTGGTCGACCGCTACACCCCGCTCGGCCTCAAAGCCAGTACGGAACCGCTAACCTTTCACTCCGCTTCGAGCACCATTACCGTCGGCTCATCGCCTAGCATGCCGCCGGATTTCCTGAACTTCGGCCAAGCACAGCAGCAGCTTTTGGAATTTCTGGCCTTCGAAGATGGCTCCACCGTGAAGAACCTGTCTCTCGGCCAGGGGCAGCTCTACTGGGCGGCGTATCCTATCGAACTTTCTGACAATTCGTCTGCGGTCGCCTTCCTGTATCGTCAACTCGTCCAACGTGCCGATCCCAAACCGATTCCGGAATCCGAATTGATTTCCGGCGATGGTGTTTTGGTCTACCCGATCGAGTTGCAGGACGCGGTTTTATATATCTTTGAGTCCGAGTCCGATCAAGATACGGATTTCGCCGTTCGTGATGCCGTCACCGGCGCGGAATTAAAAATCCGTCTGCCCTCGCAACGTGCCGCCCTCGCCCTCCTCGACAAACACACCAAACAACTCGTCGCCAAGTACGGTCTACCCTGAGCGCCTGGTGCGAATGACCCGGACCTGAACAACGGCGACAATCTTTCGCTGACCGCTGTGGTTTCCCGCCGCTCGCTTATATAACGCTCGGGCCACGGCCCACATCGATGTGAATGGAGGTGTTTCATGTCTCGCTCCCCGGGTATCCAGAAACCCGGCCTCTTGGCGCGTATTGTGTATTTCTTTGCGAAACGTGCGCTAGGACGGATCCCGGCCGGCATGCGCATTCGGGCCTTCGACCCCACGTATCTCCGCATCGCGACTCGAATGGATATTTACTCGGCAGGGCGAGGTACGGTGTCGATGCATTTGAAAGAACTGGCGCAGCTCAAGGTGGCTGTAATGGTGGGCTGCCCCTTTTGAATCGACATTCACTCTGCCGTGGGCAGAAAAGAAGCAATCACCGAGCAGCAGCTATCCGACCTTGGTGAATTTGAAGCCAGCCCGCATTTTGATGAACAAGAGAAAACCGTTCTGCGACTGGCCACCGCTCTGACCCGTGTGCCCACCCATGTCTCCGACGAACTCTACGCTGCCTTGCGCCAATATTTCTCCGAGCGCCAGCTGGTGGAACTCACTGCGGTGATCACCTGGGAAAATGCCCGGGCCCGATTCAACCGCACCTACGCGATTGCCGCGGAAGGCTTTTCCAAGGGAAAGTTCTGCCCATTGCCGGAAGCACCGACCCCAATTTCCTCTTCTATTGCGCATTAACAGAATTAAAGGCGATCTTCCGCGCCTCGCCCTTATAATCCACGGACCCGTTGGTTCGGGATGGGAGGCCGAGCATGCCGCTAATCGCGCCTGCAGCCGAGTGGGATTCACTGTCCAGAAAAATGGCCGCAGAGGTCCCGGAAGCATTTGCTTCCGAAGGGCGTGTGCTGAATCTGTTCGAGGGCGAGTGGAAAAATGTCGGTTTTGAGCGCCATTACACCTCCGCCATCGACGGCCGCAGCCTCGGCCGCATTCCGATGCTCGACCTGGACTCGGCCCTCGCCGCCGGGAAGTTCGCCAAGTCCGAAGCGCGGTCGTGGGCCGCCGTTGATCTCGACGAGCGCCGCCGGCGCGTGTCGGCGTGCCTCGCCGGATTGAAGCAACGCCGCGAATTGATCGCTCTTCTCCTGATGTGGGAAATCGGGAAGCCCCACGCGCAAGCACTTACCGACATCGATCGCTGCATTTCCGGAGTGGAGTGGTACGTCCAGAACATCGAATCGATGCTGGCGGGGCGTTCTCCCCTGGGGCTCATCTCCAACATCGCCTCCTGGAATTATCCACTGTCGGTGTTGATGCACTCGGTCCTCGTCCAGGTGCTTGCGGGCAATGCGACCATCTCCAAAACCCCCAGCGATGGAGGCCTCTACTCGCTCACCGTGGCTCACGCGCTCGCTCGCCGCGCCGGGCTGCCAGTTTCCCTGGTCAGTGGTTCCGGCGGCCAACTCAGTGATGCGCTGGTCCGGAACGAGCATGTCGACGCACTCGCTTTCGTGGGCGGCAAGACGAACGGTGGCGTCATTGCCTCCACGCTCTACGACGAGAAGAAGCGTTACATGTTCGAGATGGAGGGTGTGAATACCTATGGTGTCTGGCAATTTTCCAATTGGCCGATTCTTTCGGAGCAGCTCCGCAAAGGCTTCGACTACGGCAAGCAGCGTTGCACTGCCTACGTTCGATTCATCGTGCAGCGCGAACTGTTTCCCCCATTTCTCGAAATGTATCTTCCGGTATTGCGGTCACTGCGATTCGGAAACCCGATGCTTGTCGAGTCTCCCGGCGACGAACTCCCCAAACTCGATTTTGGACCGCTGATTAACAGCAAAAAGGTCGAAGAACTTCGCGTCATGTATACCGAAGCGCTAGCCAAAGGCGCTATCAGCCTCTTTGAAGGGTCTGTCTCGCCCAGCAGCGTCTTTCCCCGGCAAGACATTTCGGCATATATCGGGCCGGCCGCCTTACTAAATATCCCGCGAAACTGTCGCCTGTATCACTCCGAACCCTTTGGCCCGCTGGACTCCATTCTGGTCGTCGACCATCTCGAAGAACTCATCTCCGAGATGAATGTGTCCAATGGTGCTTTGGTTTCTTCTATCGCCTGCGATGATGCCAGGATTGCCCGTCGAGTCGCTTCCGAGCTTCGCGCCTTTAAAGTCGGTGTCAATTCCGTACGCTCCCGTGGCGATCGCGAGGAAGTCTTCGGGGGGATTGGTCAATCGTGGAAAGGCTGTTTTGTCGGCGGCCGCTATCTGGTTCTGGCGGTCACCTCGGGAACGCCCGGTGAAAAACTGTACGGAAATTTTCCAGACTACACGCAACTCCCCGAAGAAGTCTCGCCTAAGAGCGTCGCCGTAGAAGGATAACCCGACGCCTCAAACGTGCTTTCGCCGTGCGCTATGCCCTCGCATACGATGACCACAGTTGGCCGGATCACGCCATCCGGGCAACTGTTTGAGTTTACCTCAAGCGGATAGATGAAGCGGAAAGGAGTGCTGGCGAAGCCTTGCGGCTAGACGCACACCTTACCGCGCGGAATTAATTTCCCACTTCCGCCTTACGCGTGTGACGCCACGGGCTGCTTCTTTTCCGATACCTGGGCCATGCCCGCTTCGAGTACGTCCATGGCCTCGTCGAACTGCTCGTCGGTAACTACGAGTGGCACCAGGATGCGCATTACATTCCCGAGTGTGCCCGCAGTGATGGTAATGAGTCCGTGTTCGTACGCGTAGTGTGCCAACTCTTTCGTCTCGGTCCCCGCGGGTTCGCGTGTCGCCCGGTCCTTCACAAGTTCAAAGGCGCACATTCCGCCGAGCGCCCGGACGTCCCCGATGATGCTCCATTTCTGCTTCCAGCCGTGCACCCGCTGTTCGAATCTCCGGCCGAGGGCCGTCGACCTTTCCAGCAAACCTTCTTTTTCAATCGTTTCAATCGCAGCCAGGCCCGCCACGCAAGCAGCCGGATTGCCGGCAAACGTACTGCCGAGCCCACCCGGGTGAGCCGCATCCATGATTTCCGCGCGTCCGGTGACGGCACCGATCGGCAGCCCGCCCCCCAACGACTTCGCCGTCGTAATCAAATCCGGTTCGACTCCGAAATGCTCCATCGCAAACATTTTCCCGGTACGTCCAATACCGCTCTGCACTTCGTCGGCGATGAGCACGATTCCGTGTTTGTCGCAGATCTCGCGCAGCACACTGAAGAACTCCTTTGGCGGCACGACGAATCCACCTTCACCAAGCACTGGCTCTGCGATGATGGCCGCCACGGACTCTGCGCCCACCACTCTCCGGAAGGTGTCCTCCAGATGTTTGGCGCAAAATACCTCGCACGAAGGATACGTTTTGCTGTATGAGCAGCGATAGCAGTACGCGTACGGAATTCGGTAGACTTCCGGGGCGAACGGTGCAAATCCCGCTTTGTAGGGCATGATTTTGCTGGTCAACGTCATCGTTAATAGCGTCCGCCCGTGAAACGCGTCTTCAAAACAGATCACCGCCTGCCGCTTCGTGTGCGCTCGCGCGATCTTGATTGCGTTTTCTACCGCTTCTGCGCCCGAGTTAATGAACATCGTCTTCTTCGGCCCGCGGATCGGCGCGAGCGCGTTTAACTTCTCCGCCAGGGCGATGTACGACTCGTATGGGGTCACGCCAAAACAAAGATGCAGGAACTTGTCGAGCTGTTCCCGCAAGGCCTTTTCCACTCGGGGAGGACGATGCCCGGCATTCAGGCAACCGATGCCGCCCGCAAAGTCCAGGTAGCGGTTCCCGTCTACGTCCTCTATCCACGCACCCTCGGACTTTGCCGCAAAAATCGGCGTCACAAGCTGCGGTCCGCGCGGAATCGCCGCTTCACGCCGCGCCAGCAGTGCCTTCGACTTCGGTCCGGGTATTTCGGTGTTAATCCGTATCGTCTTCATGGCATTCCCCTTCGAAAATTCTCTTCGCCTCAGTACCACCCGATAGGCGCTTCATCCAAATTGACAAAAACCTGTTTCGTCTCCAGGTATTCCTCCATGCCCCAGGGCCCAAGCTCCCGTCCGAAGCCGGATTGTTTATATCCACCCCAGGGCGCTTCCACGTACGTGGGCTGCATATGATTGACCCAGACAATGCCCGCACGCATCGACTTCACGACGCGAAACGCCTTGTAAATATCGCGCGTCCACACCGCGCCGGCCAGTCCGTACGGTGTGTCATTGGCGATTCGAATGGCTTCGCCTTCGCCATCGAACGGAATCACCGATGCCACCGGCCCAAAGATCTCCTCGCGCGCGATTCGCGCGGCATTATCGACATCGTAGAAAATCGTCGGTTCGACATAGTAGCCCTTGTCGAACGCCTTTGGCCGTCCACCGCCGATCGCGGTTTTCGCTTCCTTTTTCCCGAGCGTGAGGTAGGAACTGACACGCTCGTATTGTTCCTTACTGACCAAGGGCCCCATCTTGGTGTCGCGTTCGAGCGGAGAGCCCAGCTTGATACGCTTGGCTTTCTCCGCCATGGCTTCCACGAATTTGGAATAAATCTTCTTCTCGACTAAGATGCGGCTTCCCGCCGAACACACTTCGCCCTGGTTGATGAAGACGCCGAACAACGCGCCATCGACGGCTGCTTCCCAGTCTGCATCTGCGAAAAAAACGTTGGGCGACTTGCCCCCCAGCTCCAATGTCACGCGCTTCAGAGTATCCGCCGCGCTCTTTACGATGATCTTTCCGACCGCTGCGCTCCCGGTGAACGCGATCTTGTCGACATCCGGATGCGCTACCAGTGCCGCGCCGGTGACTTCGCCAATGCCATTAATAATATTGACCACTCCGGGGGGCAGTCCTAGCTCCTCAAGCCAATTCGCCAAGACCATAGCCGTCAGGGGCGTTTGCTCTGCCGGTTTCAAGACGCAGCAGCAGCCCGCCGCCAGCGCAGGACCCAACTTCCATGCCGCCATCAAGAGCGGATAATTCCACGGGATGATCTGTCCCGCCACGCCCACGGCTTCGCGCATCGTGAAACTCAGAGCGTTGGCAGGCACGGGATTCACGCTTCCAGTCACCTTGTTCGCCAATCCTCCGTAATACTCAAAACAGGTTGCGACGTCGGCGATATCA
>Ga0306920_100002470_pt1 | contig 23392 bp, 25 predicted proteins | sample flu12Cox44000170_FD_204666 | JGI IMG/M metagenome (GOLD analysis project Ga0306920, IMG submission 204666) | Lab enrichment of tropical soil microbial communities from Luquillo Experimental Forest, Puerto Rico - flux4day.12C.oxic.44.000.170 (v2)... | ecosystem: Environmental > Terrestrial >...
CTGACATCGTCACCCAAGCTCTTGAGCGCGGTTTGCTATGCCAACCACACTCAGGACGACCTGCCGCGCAAAACCCTCTAGCCGAGTTGCTGCGGCGCACGCAGCCATGGGCCGGTTGACACGCCCAATGCCAAGGCGTAGACGGCAGCTTCCAATTACTTGCCGTTACTTGCGGACGCTCAACTTTCCAGATCAAGGAACGCGTCCCTGACGGAAACGATGGTCTCTCTGACCAGATAATCAGCACCTCTCCGAAGAGCGTTCTCCCTTCGCAGAACGCAACACCCCCTGAGGCGTGTGGGTCTTTCTCAGACAGGAGAAGTCCATATGCTCAACACAAGCCAGCGTGGAAAGTCACTCGGCGGCCATGCTATTCGCGGTGTATTCCTGAGTCTGAACCTCATGATGTCTGCCGCTGCCGTGGCAAGTAGCATCACGGTACCGGTTCCGCCGCCTAACGGTTCGGACGACACCGCCAAGATTCAGGCTGCACTCAATTTATGTGTGGTACACGGTCCCGGCTGCACGGTTCAGTTACAAGCTGGGAAATACCTCACCAGTCAGCTCGTCGCCTACAACTTCCGAGGAACTTTCAAAGGCATGGGCCAGGACAAGACAACGATCCAAGCCCTCCCTGATCTGCCCGTGACGCTGCCTGATGTATTTTTCAATGGCGAGTGCGCGCCTAACACTACCGACTGCCTATGGCCGGACCTGATAATTTTCGTGGACGGTGACATCAAAGTTTCGGACTTCACTGTTCACGTGTCGTCTGTTCCCGCTACACAGCTCTGGTTTTTTCACGGCATGCCAGCCACGGTCCTCAACGACGGCATCCGTTTCATGGGCAAGAACCCGACGAACGCCGTCGTGCGGCGGGTCTCATTCGAGGGGACGCCCGATCAGAGTGCTACCAGTTGCCCCAATTTCAACTTCTGCAACGCGGTTATATACGCAGGTGAATTTCCCAGAAGCCATACTCCGTTTGACTACTATTTCCTGAGTGGCACCTTCTCCGTATCAAACAGCCATTTTAAGAATGTCTCGCTCGGTACGGTGGCCGATGCGTTTCTGCAGAACTGTAAAGTCGTCATCGGAGGCTCACCCTTCAAGGGCAACGTGTATGAAAACGTCGATATGGCCGGGCCATTCCTGACCACAGCCGACAACTCGATCGAAGAGATCTCATACAACACAGCAAATGCAAATGGGAACTTTGCGGCGCCCGTCACGATTGTTCCTCACATTGCGTTTGTTGCGACGAAACCCTCAATCTATTTGATACATGACAATGTGTTGACGACGGCGGGGCTGAATGCCGACGGTATCCTTATCGTGGACAGCCCGTCGAGTACGACGGTAAATGCCTTCATCCACGACAATGCCATTGAAATGCAGCAGGGCGTGGGCTTCGACGCTATCGGGGCGTATTTCACGGCGGGCACATTAGTGGCCAACAATAAGATTGCCGGCTCGGCTGCGGATGCGATCGGTATCTGGGGCGGCACCGATGCCGCCGTCTTGGTAAACGATGTCACAAGCTTTACTCCCAATCCCGCTTCGGGCCTCGCACAGATAGTGCTGGATGGCGAACTGCTGGGCCTACCTAACACTAGTAACAGCGTAGTTGTTTGCAAGACCCTGGCTGATACAGTGTTAAACTTGGGCGTGGACAATACACTGGTTCGCTGTCAGTCGGTGGCGGCGGCGACCCCCAGCCTTGCTATCGACAGGATGCCTACGCCCGAGCAGAAACGGCATCGCACGATGCCCGGTCCCAGCATCAGGTAGAGAGCGATAGCTCCACGTGCAGTCGCAAAAGCGCGGCCTTTGGAGCGGCGCTTTTGTTGGATGCGTCGGTTGGTCCGCCTTTTCAGCGCCTTAACGGCTGCTGTTAGGCAAGCCGGCAGCGCGCTTCGGGCTCTGTGACTCGTTGAGCGCCGCACTTGCACGTGATCTGTACCAGGAAGTAGCCGAGTGCGTCGTTCAGTTTCTTGAGGTGCGGCAACACCCCACGCCGGCGAATCCTCGGCCCGCACCTGGGTGCACGTCCATCCAGTTTTTAGTCACGGGCGACACTGTATACGACTCAGGTCTATAATCAGTCCACGGCCTGCACAGCAGGATGCATCGAATATGACTTAGCGTGCCGCGGCTCAAGGAACACGCATTCCGTTCGTCGTGTCCACATGTCCCAGATGCGGCGATGAACGGGCTCAGTGGTATTCGGACCGGGCGCTATTTAAGCTGCTCCGGCGCGGCCACCCTATCGAGGGGTACTGCGTGATCTGCCAAGACTATTGGCAACTCAACAGCCACGAACGCAGTGATCTAGCGTCGAAGCTCTCAAGCTAATCGCATATGGCACGTGTGGTGAAGCAGCGTTGCCCGCCGATGAGGCGGCGTTCTGTGTTTGCTTGACCGTATAGCGAGCTGTGTTGACCGTATAAACGGGCTGTGTGGAAGATGGAACGCGCCGCCCGACGCGCGGCACAAAAAACAACCGCTCAGGGAAGGACGTGATGGGCCGAGCGTTCGCTTCCGTCGCGACATGTCCGACTTGTGGGGAGCGCTGATGAAACGCCATGAATGTATCTGCCATGAGCAGGAGATCGCCATGGTGGTGGTCGAGGCGGACTGGACTCCCGACCGTATACGGCGCGCCGAGGAAGAAATCGCATTCGTTTGTCCCGTCCACGGGCGTAGAGCACAGGGCAGGCCGCGGACTCGGTGGACGAGAAACGCAGGCGGGTGGCGCAGGCCCTGACTGGTGGGTCAGGTCAGTGAGTGGTCAGGAGTGGGCGCTCAGGAGATACGCGCAGAGTGCGACTATCCCGATCAGCGTCAGAAGACCGATTGCGTTGGTCCGACGCTTCATTTGCGCGTCTGTGGCCGGTGTAACCCAGGACCGCGGCAACTCAGAGTGCACGCCACGGGTCAGTGTGGACGCACTTCTCAGGCACGCCACGATCAGGGTGCAGAAACACGCCCAGAAAAGGAAGGCTCCGATGTTCATGTCGTCATCCTCAGTACAGGTGCGGCCAAAGCATCGAAGCTGCGGCTATCCCCACAGCTATCCACACGTACATTGCAAAAAGGTACGCGATCACCGGGCCAAGTACAGCGCCGATCAGAAACATGGCACCGCCGTCGAACAGGAGCCAAGCAACGATGCACGCCACGAAGACTGCAACAGCAGTCAGCATGCGCAGTGCTGTGTAGTAATCCTGCCAGCGCGGGAAGATCAGTGGCCGCGTGCTTGGAGTGTTCATACACGCCCATCCTGCGCGACCCACGCCGTCACTGCCACTGCCCGGTGACATAACCACATGGCTGTCACACCGAATGAGACTCACGACCGGCTACGCTGCACAGTTTGCGCGTGGGCGTGGTTCGTCTGCGTCCAGGCAATCAGTGCGGTGGTGGCGGTAGTCGGAGCATTTCTGCTCATCCCGCCTTGCTTATTGGAAGCCTGGGAGCCGTGCTCGTCGCGGTTTGACCCGACGCGCACGATCAGCCGCTGGGGTCGTAGCCGTGGCTCAATCTGCTGTTCCACAACCCGGAAGATGGCGTGAGCGGTGCGGAGGCGTTGGTCTGGCAGGGAGGCGCCCGCGTGCCTTACATGCCGGGAGCCAATCCCGCCCGGCGTGCCTACTGCTGGAGCGCGCTGCGCAACAGCGCCAACAACCTGAAATACGTCTTTGCCTGGAGCCGTGGGCCGTTCGTTCGGCGCACTGTCAGCATTTTCGGTTTCTCGCACACCTTCAAGGCCGGATGGCAGTTGGAGAACGGGGTGCGCGTGCCCGTGCTCTCATGAGAACCGCCGCCATGCGTCAGGCCACCCCCATAACCTCGGAATTTGCCGGCGATTCGCCGCGATCGTTGGGCGATCTTACTCACCCCACCTCCACCCAAACGGGTGAGGTAACGCGGCTTCCGGCAGCGCTACGCGCCCGCCAGAGGCCCTTTCGGAACAACCGGCTGCGTTGAGTTAACCATGGCTGCACCAATCGGAAATCGGAACGCCTCGCAAGCAGGTGTAGTCAAGCAGGGCGCCGAGATTAGCGCGGATCTTTCGGCACCTCTGGGCCTCCGCCTCGCAACTGCCACGAGAGCGCCGCCTGCCGATGGGGCAGCGTTTTCGTGTGCTTACGTCGCCGTTCAGGTAAAGGTCAGCGTTTGCCCGCCTACGGTTATCTGAACCGAGCTCAGTGCAATGTTCCCTGAGGCATCCACTGTATAGGTGATTGTCTCGGATTCCTGATTTCCATTCAGCATGCCGCTCGCATATACGTTCAGGAGTACCGTCGACGCGTCGTTCTCCGTGACCGCATAGGTCTCAGTTAGCGATCCTATAGAAGCGTTGGTCGTAGCGTCGTAGTAAGTCCCAGAACCAATCGGCCCGGAGTCCCCAACAGTCAGCGTAGTTGGGTAAGGCGTGGTGCTGTTAAAAACGAAGTACCACGAGGTTCCGTTCGATGATCCTGAAAGACCGATCGGACTGTATGGGCTCTCCAGATAGTAAGCAGTGCTGGCCTCAGTCGCGAGGGTCGCGCCATTCTGGAGGATCGTGATAGACAGGGCACTGCTGTAAGCCGTCTGTCCATTGAACATTACGGTGCCGCTGTTAGGCGTCTGGCTGAAAATGAGGGTATAGGTACTGCCGTTGTACGTCGCCGTGAGCGTCGTCGACTGGATGGTATACGGCTCCGCAGGCGCCTTGGCGGACTGAAGATGTTGCACGGGAGGAGGCGGACTGGATGAGCCTCCGCCGCCGCAGCCAACCAGTGCGAGCAGCAGCGATGTAGCAGCGATTACTAGGGGTTTCATGAAAGTCCTCCTTGGACGATCCGCCACGAGGTGGCTTATCAAACACTTGGCGCACCTGAAGGACTGTGACGGCAGTACTAAGTTGGACCGTAAGGCGCCGCTTTAAGGGCAGGCGGCCGCTCGTTTGTGACGCGGTTCGCGCTGCCGATGGGGCGGCGTTTTCGTTTGTCATACGCGGCGTCAGTCTCGGCCGATAGACAGCGCGCCTTGTTCCGGCGTAGCGTTCGCGGCGTTTCCTGGATTGTTGGCTGTCGCGGTGCGTGAGCCGTTCCGCTCCGCGCGCTGGGGCCGGCGGTCTCAGGCCGGCCCTTTCTTCGTTTCAATGCCGCTCGCGCTTCCCCGGCTTTATCAGGTTGTCAATCTGTCGGCCGTGTTTCTCAATCATGGCGTGTAGCTCATCGTATCGGCCGCGCTGGAGCAGATAGGCCTGGACCTTCAGGATGGCGCGGGCGCCCATGTAGAAGGAATTCCACGCGAGCGCCAGATCGCGAGCATCGAACTCTGCTTCTCTCGCCATGAGCTCTTTGTACATCTTCCACAGCTGCCGCAGCGAAGGGGTGGTGGCCAGCTTGTTGTCTCCCCTCTGGACCAGACCTCGAGCCCCGCAGCTGAGATTAGCCAGGCGGTCGCGACAGTACTACGGTGGACCAACCCGTGATGGCGCCGTCTTCCTCCCCGGGGCGGCGCCATCGTTTTCGTTTCCGCTCCCGCTCCCCTGCCGATGGGGGAGACGCTTCCCGTGCGGTATAGTGGTTCAGAGCTTGGCTTAGCTCAACAAGACGGGTGACCGCGTGCCCTACGGCACTACCTGGCTGGCCCTAATCGTGGTCGTTTGCTTTGTGGTCGCCCTTGTCCTGAACCAGGGGCTCCCATCGCTTCGCCCAAGCAGACGGTCGGTACAGAAACGGCCGAACAAAAGGCAACTGCTAGCGGTGTTCGCGGTCATCGGGGCGCTTTTGTGTTTCCTTGTGCTGGCCGGGGAACTCGGTCCGCTGTGGCCCCGGGTAGTCGCCTTTAGCGCCATCGTGGTGACAAGCGTGCTGGCCTTTGGCCTCGACAACTCGCACCAGCGCACGCAACTGAGCGGTGTTCTGCCGCGCCTCGTGCTGGCGTTGCTCGTGTCGTCGTGTGTCTTTGCGGCTCTGCTCTATTTCTATCCCAGCCGGTACCTGTTTCGCGGCGTCGGGGCGCTCACGGTCGTTCTGGCGGTGTTCGCGGTGCTCATTGCGCGCCTGGTGTTCGCGCGCCTGGGGCGCCGAAAGCCATAAAGTCACATGCAACACCGCCGCCTGCCGATGGGGCGGCGGTTTCGTCATTTCGCTCGCGTTGGAATAGAATCTGTGTGCATGCGCGCCATTGGCCTCTCGGATGTGGTAGTGCGAACGCTCGATGTCCTCGCTGCCCTCGCCGTGCTGGGACTGGACATACATAGACACTACTCAGAAGCTCCCTCCCGAGGGGTCAGGAGCCAAGACACACACCAAGAACACACCAACCACCGTTACTCACCCATCACCTTGGGGTTCATTTCGATTCATGCAGAGGAACCGTGGGTTCCTCTAACACTCCTCCCATGTCCCCTAACAGATTGCCGACTTGCCATTGACAATCAACGACATGGGCATGTCTGGGGGTGGCAACGTGTCAGCCGCGTGTGCCAGTCCTCCGAGCACACTTCTTCTTGTTCAGCGCATCCCATATCGCACGCCCGTTGGGCAGGCCTCTCGCCTTCGGGAGCCAGTGCTGCGCTCGGTCGTAATAGCTGGTGTACGCCGCCCTGTGCTCTGGAGTCTGATTCCCGCTTGCGATGTCTGGCGCGTTCTCCACTTCCCACGGCGGTGTGGAGACCGTGAGCCCACCCCGCTTCAGCGCCGCTCCATCGGGCGGACTCGCACAATCAATTCCCTGAGGGAGCCAAGGATTTCGTTGCATGCGCGAGTCTCCTCAGTGATGTGTCTGGGGCAGTCATTGCCTTCACCGAGCTGCTCACCGAGGAAGGCCGCGAGCGTCTCGAGCTGCGCAATTGAGATGTCGAGCATTTCCCGTGTTGTGGGCAGCATCTTGACTTCCCGGTCTGCGAGCACGTTCCGTCAAAAGTGGTAGTCGCCGCCCACACTCAGGGTATTGATCGCGGATATGCCAACGGTCTGGGAAGTGGCACCGGAATCCAGGTGCCCGTAGTGCTCGAAATCGAGCTTCAGGCTCCACTGGTTCGTCAATGCGTATTCGACACCAACGCGCTCATGCAGAACCGATTGCATCAGTGAGTGCTCCGACGCTTCTCCGGCAGGGAGGCTCGTTGAGCCGCTGAGAATCGCCTCCGATCGCGTGTAGACGCGTGCCACACCCACGCCGACGCTCAGATCGAAGCGGTCCGAGAGCGGCAGATGTCCGATCAGATCCAGTTTCAGGTCATCGGCCTTGAGCCGATTCTCGATCGAGTCCGGGCCGACGCTGTCGATGACGCTGAACTGCCCTAGCACGCCACCCCCCGCCTCGACTGCGAGATACTTGTTGAAGCGATAGCCGACGTTCAGCTGCCAGGCGACGCCGCCCTTGCGCCGCTCGACGTACGGATCGCTGAGCGTATTGGGGTAGACGGTACTTGCAGAGTTGAGGGATGCGCTCGATCCACCCAGTGATCCGCCGACGTACGCGCCCGTGGGCTCGGACACTGGACCAGCCGCGTATGCACTCTCAGCTCCGAGAACGAACACCGCGATGACGATGGGATCAGTGAATCGCATGCTGCACCCTTCACGAACCGCCGAATGGCACGGCGCTGTTCGGAGAGGGCAGTCTACGCAGCCACTCTTTGGACTCTCTTAGGGACTCCTTGGGTCATCACTGGCTCGAGTTGCAAAAGAACCTCAGGCCGCGAGCGGAATACGGATCTCGAAGCGGCAGCCGCGGCCGCCCGGTCCTTGCCTGAGAAGCACTCGGCCTCCGTGTAGTTCGGTGACACGCCGGACAATGGCCAAACCCAGCCCACTGCCATCCTGCGTGGCCCCAAGGCGCTCGAAACGTCGAAACGCCCGCTCCTGCAGGTCAGGCGGGATTCCAGGTCCATCGTCGGCAACGGTGATGATCACCTCACGATCGGCGATGTTGGCTGTGATCGATACATGACTACCGGGTGGGGTGTGCTTGAGCGCGTTGTCGACGAGGCAATCCAAGGCCGTACGTAGGTCGTTGGAGTTACAACGCAGGAGGAGCGGTCCCTGTACGTTGCTACTGAGCTCATGACCCGTTGCCTTCGCGGTGGCGCAGCGTATCGTGACGACGTCGCCGATCAGGTCTGCGATGTCGGTCGGAATCTTGTCCTTCGCGGTTTTCGTCGCATCGAGCCGCGCTAACAGCAGCAGGCGCTGCAGGACGTTAGCCGCCCGGGCGATTCCTTCATCGAGGGCCCTGACGGCAGTGAGCCGCGCCGCGGGCTCGGACTCATGAGCGACCACGTGTGCCTGAGCACTTAGAACAGCGAGCGGCGTTCTGAGCTCGTGCGCCGCGTCTGCGAAGAACTCGCGCTCCGCCTCGAGCATGCGCTGGATTCTAGCGAACGTGCCATTCAACGCGCTGACCAGAGGCTCGAGCTCCAGATAGCTGCGCTTTGGAACGCACGGGCTCAAATCGGACTCCGAACGTCCCTCGACGGTCGCGGCGAGTTCCCGAAGGGGGCGCAGCCCATAACGCATGGCAACCCAGACGACGACCGCCAGACATAGTGCCAGAATGAAGTACGGATAGAGGAATTTGCGCATCGCTGCGTGGGCGACCTTAGCTCTGTAAGGGCTGGACTCGCCCACAACGGCGACGATCCTGCGGTCCTGACTCGCCTGCGCGGCGACGATCCAACCCGAGCGTTCGACGCTTCGTCCTAAGGGCAGTTCGCCGGGACCGAGATCGCCGGGGGAGTGCAGATCCGGCGAGCGGGCGATGAGCGTCCCGTCGACACTCCACACCTGATAGGTGATGTCCGAGAGGTCCATGGGCTGGATGGACTTTCGCTGCTGGAAGTTACGGAGAGTCTCCCCGAGCGCCACGCCTACATTGGCATCGGGGGCGAGGCTGGTGATGTTGGCCAGAGACTGCGCGAGAAATGCGAGGTCGCGATCGATCTGCTCGCGTGCAACTCTGCGACTGTCTGCGAGTGCTAGCGCTCCGAATGCGACCCAAACCAGCGTCACGACCGCGAGCTCGACCGCGTACAGTCGCCAGAAAATCGATGACGGGCGCCAGATCTTCACACGTCCGCCATTCGGAATCCAATCCCTCGCACGGTGAGGATCCGTTGGCCGCCGATCTTCTTCCGCAGTCCGTGGACCTGATAGTCGAGCGCGGTGTTGGAGCCATCCGCGGTCGCGCCCCAGATCAGCGCGATCAGCGTCTCCCGCGGAATCACGCGACCGCTGTGACGCGCCAGCTCGACCAGCAGCTTGAATTCTGTCGGTGTGAGCGGCACCGGCTCTCCACTGAGCGACACGGAGTGCCGCGTCAGATCGATGGACAGCTCTCCAAAAACCCACTGATCGGTAGCAAAGCCGGCCGAGCGGCGTAACACTGCATGAATGCGCGCCACCAGCTCAGGAACGGCGACGGGCTTCGTCACGTAGTCATCGGCGCCACTATTCAGCGCCTGAACACAGTCTTCGAGACTGTCGCGGGCCGTCACCACGATCACCGGCACAGCCCTCTCCTGGCCTCGGACGAACTGCAGGAGCGTGAGTCCCTCGCCATCAGGAAGACCGAGATCCAGAATGATGAGGCTCGGCGCGGCTCCCTCCATGAAGGCGCGAGCCTCTTTCAGTCGCCTCACCCAGACGGACTCGAAGCCGTTCAGCTCGAACGCCCGGTTCAGGGCGGCGCCCAACTGCAGATCATCTTCGACGAGCATCACACGCATGGGTCAGCGGTTTGATGGGGCGGTGTGCGATGGGTTGCCGAGTCCGGCCGTCCGGCCACTCTCCCCTGCGGGTGAGACAGTTTACGGAGCGCGTCTTTGCATTTCCTTTGTGTCACGTCGCGGCACCGGCGTTCCCCGCGCGGCTCGGTGTGTCACGGCTCTGGAGAGGTCGGTGACAACCATACGAGGCGCGTGCGCGTCCCGGCAAACGCGGCCGCTCTACAGATTACTTCACACGGACGCAGTGCGGGACAGAAACGAGCTCCGCGAACGTGACTAATCCTGCCCCCGCTCGTCCGGCGGTGAAATAGGGGGCTACGCCGTGAGCTGCTCCATTACCTATGAGGCGATCAACGCCAGTCGACCGAAGTCCGAAATTTCTCGGGCAACATGAGCCTGCAGATGACGAGCGCAAACACTGCGGGCTCCGGCTACACCGCACCGGCCTACGCTCAACAGCAGCACCCGGCAGCGTCCGTTCCCGAAGCCGATGCATTTGGCGCTGTTCGTTATCGGGCTCGCGGCCCTGCGGCTGCGCCGGGCTTACCGAGGGACGATCGCTTCCGGATAGCGCAGAGGCTGCGTCATTTCACGACAGCGCCGGCTTCGGGCGGCTTTTGTCAATCTCTTCGCAAGTGAAGTGGATTGTATGCTGAGAGCCCCGCTCGGGCAGGCACCCGAGGCCGATCATGCCCTCCCCCTTGAGCCGCAAAATGTCCTGGCGTACGAACAATTGCTCTCCGTGGCCGGTCTGTACGAAGGTCCCGTTCGTGCTCTGGTCGATCAATACGAGGTTGGTACGACCGATCACGATGCGGGCGTGCAGGCGCGAGCTAAAGTGACCCTTAACCACGACGTCATTCTCGTCGGCACGGCCAATGGTGATGCTGGAGGGGTGCTCGTCCACCACCAGCTCTCGATCATCGAACCGCAGCCGCAAACGCACGCCGCGCGCTGAGTCCGAATAGCCCACCATCACGGGAACCATGGTGGTTCCTGCATCCGTGCCGAGGGAGCCATCCAGATCGTCGGCCACCGGACGGCCCGTCAGCGTCCTCGCTCCACTAGACATAATTCAGCCTCCCTGTTTGGGGGTCACATTTTCCCCAGCCAGAACCGTTTGACAACGCTGCCTAATCGAGATGTGAGCCAGTTCTCAGAGCCGAACCGGGACGCCACGCCAGAGCAACGGCATGGGCACGCCCTCCTGGCCGCGCAGACGCCAGCGTCGCGAGGATGTTCGCAGCGCAGCACGGGAGTACACAGGATCTCCACAGGTAATGCGTTGTCCGCCAGACCGAAGTGGCGTATTCAGACCCGTCCGCTTAACGTGCCGGGGGAGTGCGCAAATGCTGGTTCTGACACGGCGTCCGGGAGAGTCAGTGAAGATCGGCAATGACATCACCGTCACTGTGCTCGCCATAAGAGGTAATCAACTGCGCCTCGGCTTCACAGCACCTCAAAGTATAGCCGTGCATCGCGAAGAGGTTTATCAGCGCATACAGGCCGAAAAGATAACAAACATTTCGCAAGCGAGAAGCGTCTTCAGTCGCGTCAAACTCTCGCCACAAACGAGGAGGGAATTGTCGAAGTGGTAGGGTGCGCCGAGCACGAGAACGCCGCCCGAAGGTGGCGCCGTTGAGATTGCTTCCTTGTCGGGTGCGACCCTGACGGTCTTGGACGCGCAGCTGAACTCAGGGTCGTTGCCGATCCGGCTATCCATGGCACTATCATCCTTCACTGTGTCGAATCTCGCTCGATCAGCCGCTATGGGTAGACGTGATTGCGAACGGAGCCCTTAGTGCGCGGGGCAGGGTCCCATGACAGGATCGACCTCAGTCGTGAGAGAGGGGAAGGGTTTCAGACGCTGGTTAGATTCTCCTGGCAAGATCACACTGAAGTCGCCCGTGCCAAATTGACGTGTGGGCACTCCGTCGATGCACAAGGGCTGCCACGCACCGCCGCCCGCTGCGATCTCCCGGATGTGTTCGCTTGCCAACAAGAGTTCCTTGCCAGTGATGGGTCGCTGCGAGTGTGCTTCATAGGCGACGCTACCCGGCGGTGCATACTTCACCACAGCTGCCAAAGACACAGCCAACTCCCCAATATCCGATCCAGGCGCGGCTGCCAAGGTGCCTTCCCGGTTGAGCAGATCACCCGTAAACATGCGATGGTGATCGGGATCCACCAGCGAGACAGACTCAGGTGTGTGACCGGGGGTGGCAAGGACGGTGATGCGCCGACCCCCTAAGTCCAAGACGTCCCCGGAATTTAACCAGCGACTCACACGAAACTCGTGCTTCGTCGGCAGCAAATACTGTTCCGGCGACTCCTTCAGCGTTCCATCGATGACCTGGCGGCGTAGGGCTGGTGTCGAGACCAACGCGACACGGGGAAACTCCTGGACCCGGCCGACATGATCAAAATGCAGATGTGAAGGTAAGACAAGGACAGGAACATGCGTCAACCGGTCGACTACAGGCCGGATACTGTGCACACCAGGGCCGGTGTCGAACAGTAGTGCTGAGCGCGTACCGATAAGAAGATAGCTTACGTTCTTCAACCAATACTTGGGCTCCGATATAGCGTACGTCGATTCATCAAGCTGAATGACGTGAAACCAGTCGCTCGGGGCGGATTCAGGCCCAGCACTGGAGTTGCCTGCACCGGTGCTTGTGCTCGACGCGATAAACGCGAGCAGACAAAGCAGCGTCCCGGGAATACACGTACTGCACCTCATGGCAGGTTCCAATCAGACTTGCCTGCGACCCAATCCTCACGCTTTTCGCCCGGACATTGAGCAGCTCCGTTTCTAACTCGCTGCGAGTAAGAGTCGGACCTCGATCGACGCTCGCCTCGCCTCAACCTCCGTGTGGGTTCGGAGATCTGTCTCGCCCGCACTCAGAAACCGCCCCAGGGAGCCGGCCTGATAATAGCCCGAGACCCGAGATATACCCACTTCGAGGGAGACAGCCGCTGCAACGCGGCCACTTCAGCGACCTAGTTCCCGCAGTTTGCTTCGGACCCCGGGCTCACCTCGCCCGAACGGGTGGGCCACCCTCGCCCACGCGCGCGGCTCGCTCAACAGGCGAGGCGTGTTCGGCGGGCGCGCGCCGGGCTCATGCCTTGGCTATACTCTCCATGCTTCGTTGGGAGGAACAGTTCGAGGGGAGACCCATGTTTCCACACCAACTCAAATCCCTTGCCCTCGTCGGCTTCGTTTCAGTTTCGGGAACGATACTCGCCGAGCCCGCACTGGCGCAGCAGTCACGTTCCGACTCCTCGCAGCTCGAGGAGGTCATCGTCACTGCGCAAAAGCGTGAATCCACCGTCCAGACGACGCCGATCAGCCTCACGGCCGTCTCCGGAAAGGACATTCAGGACCGTGGCCTCACTGAGTTGAGCGACCTTGTGCTGTCGGTCCCGGGCGTGTCGATGCGGACGAGTGGACCTGGTATGGGCGAATTTGAGATGCGCGGAATCGCCTCGACCGGGGGCAACTCACCCACAGTCGGGTTCTACTACGACGAGACGCCGTTGACAGCACCCGCCGCGAGCAACGAAGGCAAGATCGTCATTTCCCCGGCGCTCTACGATCTTAACCGCGTCGAGGTGTTGCGTGGGCCGCAGGGTACCTTGTACGGGTCAGGTTCCATGGGTGGGACCATCAAGGTGGTACCCAATCCACCCAATCCAGATGCCTTTGATGCATCCGCCCAGGTGACCCTGGCCGACACCAACTCGGGGGGTTTCGATCACGCCGAAAATGCGATGGTCAATCTTCCCTTCGGCTCGGGGCTAGGGGCGGTGCGCCTTGTCGGCTCCTATTCGCAGGACGCCGGCTGGATCGATCGGATCGTGACCGTACCGGGAACGTTCCCGACGCCGACCTCGCCGTGCGCCGCTGCGCCCACTTTTACCGGTTGCGTCCGTGGCAACGTCCTGGCAGCTCCCGTGGCGACCGACTACCACGATGTCAATAATGTCGGGCGGGTTACAGCGCGCGTCAGCGCCCTCATCAAGCCCATCGAGGGGTTCAGCATCACGCCGTCCTTCTTCTACCAGAAGATGACGTCGGGCGGCTTGCCGTACATCGACAGCGACCCCGGAACCAACGCGCATTACCAACCCTTCGACATCCGGGAAAACTACTCCGACCAGTTCACACTCGGCGCCCTGAACCTCACGTATCAGACAAGATCCTTCGAGATCACCTCGGTCACTTCCTACTGGGATCGGAGTGAACCGCTGATACAGGACACCACCGAATCATGGACCACGGGGCTGGGGCTGCACCCCGAGGCCATCGGCGCGGCCTATGCGCTCGAGTACAACCCCTCGCACCAGCTCACCGAGGAGCTGCGTTTAGCTTCGGTGGGTGACTCGAATCTCAAATGGCTGGTCGGGTATTTCTACAGCGACTTCCACTCGGCGTGGAATATCGTCTTCCCGGCGACCAATGCGGCACCCATCTTCGGTTCGAACAATCTCTTCAGCTATTTCAGCCCGATGCCGATCTTCCAGCAATCGGTGTTCGGTGAGGCCACTTACAACATCACTCAAGCCCTGGCGATTACCGCCGGGCTGCGTCGCTACCACTATGACGCGCCAGTCAGCCTCAGTCAGTATGGTGCGCTCACCGCCACGGTCATGACCCAGACAACGGAAACGGACAAGGGGGTCCTGCCGAAGTTCTCAATCTCCTACGACTTCAACAAGGACCTCATGGTCTATGCGACCGCGGCCAAGGGCTTTCGCCCTGGCGGCGGCACCGGTCCCGTGCCGACCTCGGGACCCCTCTCGTGCGAAGCCCAGCTGATGCAGGAGTATGGCACCAGCGAATTCGTTCCGGGACCGACCTCCTTCCAGTCGGACAGCGTGTGGACGTACGAGCTCGGTGAGAAGTTCCGGACCGACGACCGTCGAGTGACCGTCAACGCCTCCGCTTACTACACCAAGTGGTCGAGCGTGCAGCAGGTAAACGCGCTTTCTTCCTGCGGCTACGTCTACACGGCCAACGTGGGCGACGCAGAGGTCAAAGGCGGCGAGCTCGAGATCGATGCGATCGTCGTACCCGATCTCGTGCTGTCGCTCAACGGCTCTTATGCGGACGCGGCGCTGGTGAGCTCGTCTCTCATTGGCGGCGGCTTCACTCCCGGCACGCCCATTCAGGACGTGCCGCGCTGGACCTCGTACGCCTCGCTCGCCTATCGCCACAGCCTGAGCGATGCACTGACCCTCACGGCGCGTGTCGACAACACCTATGTGGGGAGCCGCACTGACGTGACTTTCTCCACCAACACGCTCCCCTCATACGATCTTACCAATCTCCGGGCGGGCTTCGAGGGCAACAGATGGTCGGCGGTGCTGTTCGTGAACAACGTTGCCGACAAGCGGGCGCTGCTCAACAACATCACCCAGGATGCCATCAACCTTCCGACTTTCAACCGGGTGGCCGTGAGCCAGCCGCGCACGATAGGAATCGACTTGTATTACCGATTCGGGCGCTGACGGACGGGCAGCGGCACGTTGCACAGGTCGATGTGCCCGGGATTGAGCTTGAACCAGGCCTCGCGCCGATTGCGGCGTTGGTCGAGGACTGCGCGGAAGGTTGCGCTGTCGGTGCGGAGCACCTCGAGCGGGGTGCGTTCGGCCTCCGGCAGGTCTCCCGCGATGCGCGCCGAGAGGATCGGAACCGGCGCTTCCGAGGGCACATAGAACCCCATCTCGCCGCTGCCGCGTGGCAGGCTGGAGAGAAACTCCATGCCCTTCAAGACTCGCCCCACTAATGAGACATTGCGGTCGAGTTGCCGCGGAGCGTGGCCGATGACCGCGTACATCTCGGTCCCATCGCTCTCGGGGGGATCGTCCCGGCCGACGCCAACCATGCCGTAGCAGTGCGCCAGCCAGACCGTGTGCGTGCTCCGGTCACGTGCGGCCGGAAAGCCGTCGAGAAATCCCACTTCCGCTGCATACACATCGCGATCCGGCAAGGGCTCGAAACGTGCATTGGCGCTCGGCTCTGCCGTGAACTCCACCGACTGCCGCACACCCGGCGGAACCGGGCGGTGATGCTCAGGATCGTTCCATTGAACGACGTAATTGTCCTGCACCCGAACGATGGCGAGTCCATCGAAATAATGCGCCCGCGCGAGTACTTTGATATTCGCGACATGCTGGGGCGCAACGCGGCGCGCGAGCTCGATGACGACTCGTCCGGGAGGCAGCTCCAGGTACAGCAGGTCATCAGGATCGGGCGTGCGCCAGTCCTGTGCCGGGGAATCGGACAAGAGCTCCGCTACGGTCACGGGTTTTGCTGCGATGTTGGTACCGGCATGCAGGGCGAGAGCGACCAGGAGTCCAGCGCCGGCCGCCGCTCTCGTCCTGGCATCACCTACGGTCATTTCGTTGCTCCATGCCCCGCGGCACTCTCGGGCTCGGCTGCGGCTTTCTCCACCCCCTGCAGCAGCCGGTCGAGCGCCGCGCGGTCGAGATACCGCCCCGCCAGCACGACTGCGCGGATCCGGCGCGTATTGGCGATGTCATCGAGCGGATTGGCATCGAGCAGCACGAGGTCGGCGAGTTTGCCCCGCTCCACCGTTCCGAGGTCGGCAAGGCGGTCCATGAATTCGGCCGGATTGCGCGTCGCCGTCTGTAACGCTTGCATCGGTGTCAATCCCGCACGAACGAACAAGGCCAACTCATCGTGAAGGCTGAAGCCCGGGAAGACATGCACGCCTGCAGCCGTATCTGTGCCGGCCATGAAGGGCACGCCGGCACGGAACATGGCGAGGGTCATGTCGAGCTCCATCTGGACGAACTTCTGGCGCACCGGCAACGGATCGGTATCCATGTCCTGCAGGATCGCGCGTACGAACATCGGCCAGGTGCGATCCTTCCACGCCGCCGGCGCATATTTCGTCAATGGGTCATGGCTCAAGTCGATATCGTCGACGAGCCATTGGCCGCGTTCCCATACCAGCGTGGGCACTTGCCACGTCCGATTCCTGGCCATGAGCGCGATCAACGCCTTCGCACGGGTGGGATCGTAGGTACTGACGTTCCGCCCCACGCTCTTCGGTCCCTTGATGAGCTGCTCCTCGATCGCGGAACACCCTTCGAAGATGCCGGTGAAGTGCTCGATGCTCTTCTGGCCGGCATTGGAGGCTTCGGAGGCACGAATCGCATCCGGCACATGGCCGACGAAGGTCAACCCCAATTTCTTCGCCTCGTCGGCCGCCGCGAAGTATCCGTCGCGCGGAATCAGCGACTGGATCTTGATGAAATCGACGCCCCGCGCCTTGAGATCGTCGACTACCCGGCGGCCGTCCGCGGCGTTCGCGACCGGCGCCGAGCTCGGAAAGCGCGGCGTAGGCCCATCGAGCATGGGACCTGCGATGAACATGCGGGGGCCGAGAAGGCGCCCAGCGGCGATTTGGGCGCGCCATTCCTTGAGCACGTCGAGCTCACCGCCCATATCGCGCACCCCCGTGACGCCGTTCGCGACGAACAACGGCAGCACGACTCTCTCGTCTCGCGGCAGCCAGTCGCCGAACACGGTGTGAACGTGCATGTCCCAGAGACCGGGAATCAGATACCTGCCACGGCCATTCACGATGACAGCGTGCACCGGTGCGTGGACCTCGCCGCTCTTGCCGAGTTCGGCGATGCGTTGGTCCTTGACGATGACCGACATGTCCGCCTGGGGTGGCGCCCCCGTTGCATCGATCACGGTGACATGACTGATCACCAGGGCGGCCGGCGACGCGCTCTCATTTGCGTGGGCTGCCGCGGCGACGAGCGCCAGACATAGCCCCATGAATGTTCTCATGTCATGCTCCGTCAGATCACAATTCGATTGCGGCCGGCTTCTTCAACACCCGGGTCAGCACGGCCAGATAGACGATACCCGCGGCAATCCACACGGCCCCCATGACTTTGGCAGCGCTATCCATCTCGTACAGCACGTAACCAATGACGGCAAAACCTACGAGCGGCGACACCAGGTGCCGAAACCAGGCGCGGCTTCCGCCGCGGATCACGAAGTGGTTGATCACCGCCACGTGCAGCAGCAGAAATCCGCTGAGCGCTCCGAAGTTGACGATGCGGGTCAGGTCCTCGAGACGTGTTGCAAAGAGGACGCCAACCAGCACGGAGATGCCGGCCACGACCAGCGTGCTCACGTAGGGTGTCCGATAGCGTGGATGAACCCGGGCGAGAGCCGCCGGCAGCTTGCCGTCGCGCGCCATGGCGTAGAGGATGCGCGACACCGCCGCCTGCGCCGCCAGCGCATTGGCGACGCCGGATGCGAGAATGTTCGCGCCGATCGTGAGCAGCCGCAGTTGCGGCCCGCCTGCGCGTCCGGCGATCTCGTAGAACGCCGTCTCCGGTGAGGAGAATCGCATCCCCCGCGCGAGGTCTGCGGCGATCCACGTCTGCAGGATAAAGAGCAGGCCGACCACGAGAAGCGATGCCATAGTTGCGCGGGCCACGGACCCCCGGCCCCCGACACTCTCCTCGGCAAGCGTCGAGATTCCATCGAAGCCGAGAAACGACAGCACTGCGATCGATGTCGCACCGGCGACCGTCGCCAACGAGAATACCGCGGGGTCGTAGACCGGACTCAGCGTCAATGAGCCAGCCCCCTGCCCCCGATAAAGGGCGAGCAGCCCTGCTACGACGAAGAGCGTCAGAGTCGCGATCTGCAATCCGAGCATGTAGAAATTGACGCGCGCGGTGAGATGGATCCCCACGAGATTCACCGCCGCGTTGAACCCCACGAACGCGACCAGCCACACCACATCCGGTACGGCCGGGAAGAGCGGCCGCAGGGCCACACTACTGAAGATATACAGGAGCGCGGGCACCAGGATGTAATCGAGCAGGATCAGCCACCCGGCGAGGAACCCCGCTGCTTCGCGAAGGCCGCGCCCGACGTAAGAATATACGGAGCCCGCCACGGGGAAAGCTCGGGACATGGACGCATAGCTCATGGCCGTGAAGAACATGCCGACCATGCCCACGAGATAGGTGAGCGGCACCATGCCTTTCGCGTCCTTGAAGACGAAGCCGAACACACCGAACGGGGAGATCGGCACCATGAACACCATGCCGTAAACCACGAGGTCCCGCACGGTGAGTGCGCGGCGGAGCTCTTGCCGGTAGCCGAGATTCTCGAGGCTCGTCACGTGCTGTACACGATCATCGGCTTCCTACAGTGCGCATCCGGCCGGGCCGACGGCGCGCCCGCTCGAGTGCGCGTCGTTCCCCCGACCCAGCTGGTCTCAATAGGCCACAATCCACATGCCGCGGTGGCTCGTGATCGATCTCAAACTGACCTGAGCCCCGATTTTGATAGTAATTTATAACTGGAATCAACCGATCGATCCCGCCAACCCGCTCGCAGCTGCTGCTATTGTGATCCCTCGTCAAGAGTGGTTGCTGGCGAACGAAAGAATGAGGAGTCCGGTCCCCATGCGCAACACGTTGTTGAAGATCGCAGCAGCCTTGCCACTGTCGACTGCACTCACCGTGGCGAGCGCCGGACCGGAGTCCTTGCACGCACCTGATCTGATCCTGGCGCATGGCACGATCCTGACCGTCGATCCTCACGACTCAGTCGGCCAGGCGATCGCGATCCGCGACGGGAAGGTTCTCAAAGTCGGTACCGACCCGGCCATTCTGGCATTGGCGGGACCGCATACACGCCTCATTGATCTGCATGGGCAAACCGCTACGCCCGGATTGATCGACACTCACGCGCACGTCGCAGAAGGAGGGCTCGGCGAAGTCACGGCCATTCAGCTCGGCGATGCAACCAGTGTTGCCGAGATCGTTCAGCGAGTGCGCGCAAAGGCCGCACCGGTCAAGCAGGGTGAATGGATCCGCGGAGAGGGCTGGGACGAAGGCAAGCTCCTCGAGCACCGTTATGTGCTGGCCGCCGATCTCGATGCTGCTGCGCCTGACAATCCCGTGTGGTTGGAGAACGCGACGGGACACTATGGTGTCGCTAACAGCTATGCGCTACGACTCGGGAAGGTGACCGCCGCCACTCCGGATCCTCCTGCCGGGACGATCGATCGTGACCGCGCGGGAGCACCCACGGGGGTGTTGAAGGAGGGCGCCGAGGCTCTCATCACGGCATTGATTCCGCCGCCGTCCATGGATGAGCGACGGCAAGGCCTTCTGAAACTGCTCGAGACACTGCACGGCGAAGGTATGACCGCCATTAAGGACCCGGACGACACGCAGGAAGACTGGAATGCGTACAAGGCGCTCCTGGACGCTGGGCAACTGACCGAGCACGTGTGCGTGCTCTGGCACGCGGGTGCGACGGTGGAGTCCGCACGGATGGTCATCAAGACGATTCAAGCACAGCCTCGGCCGCCCCAATCGCTCGGTGATGGACGTTTGCTTTCCTGCGGCGCCAAGATCTATATGGACGGTAGTGGCGCCGCACGCACCGCCTGGGTCTATCAGGAGTGGCGCAAGAATAGGACCGAGGTCGAGCGAGGCAACTACGGCTACCCGGCCGAAGACCCGATGGTCTATCGGCAAATGGTTCGTCTGCTGCACGAGGCGGGCATCCACGTCGGCACACACGCGATCGGTGATCGGGCGATCGACTGGGTCGTCGATACCTACGCCGAGATATTGCGCGACAAGCCTACCCCGGGTCTACGACACTCGATCATACATGGCAACTTGCCGACCGCTCACGCCATCGATGTCATGGCGGCGCTGCAAAAGCAGTACGACGCCGGTTATCCAGAGATGCAGCCCACGTTTATCTGGTGGATCGGAGACAACTACGCTGCAAATTTGGACTCCGATCGCGCTCAGCGTCTCGAGCCGCTAAAGAGCCTGTCGGATCGTGGGGTTCAATGGACCGGAGGTTCTGACTACCCCGTCACACCGATTGCAGCGCGCTACGGTATCTGGGCAGCGCTGCAGCGCGAGACGCTGAAGGCCAATTATGGATTGCATCCCTTCGGTATCGCCGAGGACATCGATATCCGTGCCGCGCTGCGCGCCTACACGTCCGAGGCTGCCCGACAACTGTTCCTGGAGAACCGCATCGGGTCACTCGAGGCGGGCAAGGAAGCAGACATCGCGGTCTGGGACCGCAATATGTACTTGGTACCTGCCTCTCAGCTGAAGGACATCAAGTGTGAGATGACGTTGTTTCACGGCGAAGTGGTCTACGAGCGATCTTAAGGGCGGTTGGTTTCCAACAGGCCGTTGTGAAGTGGCAGGAATCGGTTGGCTGAACAACTGGACGGACGCGGTAGATGGCGGGAATCCCGTGACGATCACTTTCCCGTCGCCTAAGACGATCGATCTGCTGAATGACAGCGGTAGCCGGCTAGTGCTTGGGGATGCGGTCGGGTACGGAAACTTGGCCGCATCCCCAGGTTTCAGTAAGAAGGGCTGTCGCGCTACACTTTGTCAGCGGTCTGACGGCCGGTCGGTTCCGCACGGCGAGTCGGGTGGGGCGAGAATAAGCAACGAATAAGGGGAGCACGCGATGAACAACCTCGAAACGAATATCGGTGCGGTTCTTCACCGCCAGTGGTGGCTCTTGCTGCTACGAGGCATCGTCGCCATAGCCTTTGGGGTTCTGACCTTCATGAGGCCGGGAATCACACTCCAGGCGTTGGTGTGGCTATTCGGTATTTACGTTTTCATAGACGGCCTCCTGGGTGCGTGGCTGGCCATTCAGGGGCGCAAGGAAATAGAAGACTGGTGGGTGTTCCTGCTGTGGGGTCTGGCAGGAATCGTTATAGGCGTCTTGGCCTTCGCTAAACCCGGGCTCACGGCTCTCGCCCTTCTGTTCTACATCGCGCTCTGGGCAATCGCCACGGGCGTTCTCGAGATCGTCGCTGCGGTGCGCTTGCGCAAAGTGATCAGCGGCGAGTGGTGGCTCATCCTCGCGGGCCTCTTGTCGGTGTTATTTGGCGTTTGGCTCATCGCGCAACCGGACAGGGGTGCGCTCGCGGTTCTCTATGCGATCGGCGTTTACGCCGTGGTGTTCGGTGCGCTGCTCGTCCTCCTGGCGTTCAAGGTGCGGAGCTTCGTCAGTCGGGTTACGAGCGGCTAGCGCCCGCACACCGCGGCCAGGGCATCACTTTGTCGGCGAGCTTGGGGGGTGCGGTCGTGTGAATTGGTCGCCGGCCGCATCCCGCCACGGAGCACTCAAACGACAACGCGGCCCCATAGGCACGCGGCGCTCATTGACCGGGCCGACCCCGTGTCGGATTGTCGCGTGGTGAGCGTGGTGCAGCCTCCTGTTGCTCCGCCGCGATTCCCCTCGCTACGAGATATCGTTCCTGTACGGCGATCGGCCAATGCACATCACAAGGAACACAATACCCCTCGATCGGGTCACCGGTTTCCAGTAACTGAGCCAGCGCGCCGCGCGTATCTCCACCTTGCAGCCGCGCACTTCCGCACTTCGGGCACTTCGAGAAGAAAGACATGGATTCACTCATTGGAGCGAGCCCTCCATGCCTCTGACGCGAGCGAGAGCCATGCATCGACTCTCCACACCGGCGGGGCGCGGAGTGTAGCGCTACACTGAGCGACGCGAACGATCGATGTCGCTGCAGCCGCTCGGACGGGGTCGCGCCCAAAGCAGGCAAGCTTCGCAGCTGTCACATTGGCCGAGCCCATCGTGTTTCAGAGCAAAGCATCGCGCTGTTGGAAAGCGAGAATCAAGATCCGCCAGCTGCTTCGCCCCGTCGCCGTCTCTTGGATGTCGACTCCGCAAATGATGGAAGCTTGCGAACAGCTTCGAACAGCGTCGCGTCCGGCAAGTGCGCATATGCCCGGCGTGCCATCCGCAAGTCCGCATGACCAAGCAATTCCTGAATGGCATCGGATGCGACCGTTCATTGAGCAGTAAGCTACCGTACGTTCTGCGCAGGTCGTGAAATACTGCGGGTGGCTCGACTTCCGCGGCCTCGTACCCTGCTCTCATTTGCCGGCTCACGTTCATGCGGTTGACGTACCCGAAGACCGGCGCCTCTTTCTGATTATCCTTCACGAGCGCCGCAAAGAATTTTGACCTTTCACTGTTCAATGGAACGGTTTTTGGCTTTCCGGATTTGCGGTTGCGGACGCGCACGAAATCTGGCCGCACATCGCCAGCCTGCAGCGCCTCGAGCTCACCGAGCCTGAGAGCGGTGTAAAAGGCCCCTGCGCCATCGCGTGCAAGGGTCCCTCCAGCTTGCTGAGGAGCCTTCTGCACTCATCGGCAGTCGCCGTGAACTACCGCCTCTGACTGCTCGCGGCGGGATCACCCGCTGTCGGCCAATTCCTACGACCACTCGTTACGGCCGCCGACGCGAGTACTACGGGTCTAACTCCTACAATGCGGCGGCTGCGCCAGGGGAGTCAGGGACGATGGCTGACGAGTTTGAGTCTCTAGCCGACCGAGCGGAGTATTATCGTCGGATAGCCGCAGTCATTCGGTCGCGGGCCTCCTCGACGCAATCTGCAGAGACTCGCGCCGACCTGGACACGCTAGCTTCCGACTACGAATTCTCGCCGAGTACGCGGAGCGTTGCAGGCGACCCACCAAGCCTGATGGGACTTCCGGCGCAAATGACCCATCGCGTGATGCGGACGGAGTGAGCATGGCTAGATACCGCAAGAAGC
>Ga0306920_100002471_pt1 | contig 23379 bp, 13 predicted proteins | sample flu12Cox44000170_FD_204666 | JGI IMG/M metagenome (GOLD analysis project Ga0306920, IMG submission 204666) | Lab enrichment of tropical soil microbial communities from Luquillo Experimental Forest, Puerto Rico - flux4day.12C.oxic.44.000.170 (v2)... | ecosystem: Environmental > Terrestrial >...
GCATGGCCTCGCCCCTCGAGCGCAAGCTGAAGGACAGCATGCGCTTCCGTCGGCGTCAGCGCACTGTCTCCGGAATCGGCATGATCGGCCTCGGCGCCTACCTGGCCCTCGCCGACTCGAAGTAACCAGAGTTCCTTGTCGGAATAGTGCAGGTCTTTCTTCCGGTTCTGTTGCGTTTTCTTCGTGGCGCCGCAGGGAGCCTCCAAAGCGGAAATCATCGCTCGCAATGCATCGCCGACTGCTAGGCGTTATGACAGTGCGAGCGGAACTCCTGTATTCTGGTTCGCTATGGCAAAACGACCGAGACCGATGGTATTGACCGTGCTCGATGGATGGGGCTACCGCGCGGAGACGGAGGGAAACGCGATTGCGCTGGCGCGGAAACCAACCTACGACGAACTGCTCCGCAAGTTTCCGAACACGCTCATCCAAACCTCCGGGCCGTTTGTGGGCTTGCCCGAAGGGCAGATGGGTAACAGCGAAGTGGGGCACATGAACATGGGCGCGGGACGCATCGTGCACATGGACATCACGCGGATTGATCTGATGATCGCCAACAAGCAATTCGAGCTCGTGCCGCTGTTCCGGCAGGCGATGGAGCGCGGGCGGCAGCGGCAACTACATTTCCTGGGGTTGCTGAGCGACGGCGGCGTGCATTCGCACATCCATCATTTATTCGCGCTGCTGGAAATGGCCAAGCAGCAAAAAGTGCAGAGCGTTTTTGTGCATTGCTTCATGGATGGGCGTGACACGCCGCCCAATAGCGGCCGCGATTATGTGCGGCAATTGCAGCAAAAGATGCGCGAGTTGGGTGTTGGCGAGATCGCGACGCTCGTGGGTCGCTACTACGCGATGGACCGCGACAACCGTTGGGAGCGTGTGGAAATGGCTTATCGCGCGCTGGTGCATGGTGAAGCGGAGACGAAAACCGGCGATCCGGTGGCGGCCCTCGAGCGGAGCTACGAACAGGGCGTGACCGACGAGTTTGTAAAGCCGATTGTCCTGACCAAGGGGGACGGCGTGGCGGCGGCTCCCGTCGGGCTCGTGCACAGTGACGACGCGGTGATTTTCTACAATTTCCGCGCCGACCGCGCCCGGCAGATGACTCGCGCACTGGCAGAGCCGGGATTTGATAAGTTTGTCGACCAACGGCGGCCGCAAAACCTTTTCTACGTGGTTATGACGCAGTATGAAAAAACGTGGCCGTGGCTCAAGTACGTGCTGGCCCCGGAGAAGCTCGAGCATATCCTGGCGCAGGTATTTGCGGAGTTGCAGTACAAGAATTTGCGCACGGCGGAAACGGAAAAGTACGCGCACGTGACGTATTTTTTCAATGGTGGCGTGGAAAAGCCCTTTGGCGGAGAAGAGCGGATCCTCGTGCCGTCGCCGAAAGTGGCGACGTATGATTTGAAGCCGGAGATGTCTGCGGCGGGGATTACCGAAGCGGTAGTGAAAGCCATCGAGAAGTGCGAGTTTGACGCCATCATTATGAATTACGCGAATGCGGACATGGTGGGGCATTCGGGAAGGTTGGAAGCAGCCATCAAAGCGGTCGAAGCGGTAGACACGGGATTGGCGCGGGTGTATCAGGCGCTGAAGCCGCGCGGCGGCGCGTGGATGATTACCGCGGACCACGGGAACGCCGAGACCATGATCGATCCGGCGACCGGCGGGCCCCACACCTATCACACCACCAACCCGGTGCCATTTATTTTGGTGTGTGAGGACGACAAGGTGAAATTGCAGCCGGGTGGGTCGTTGCGGGATATCGCTCCGACCATCCTCGGCGTGTTGGGTCAGCCGCGGCCGGCGGACATGACCGGCGCGGATTTGCGGATTGTTTCCTAACCTTCCATGAAGCGCACAAAGCCTTCGGAAACGAAGCTGGTCATTTGCGTGTGGCACACGTTTACGGAGTGGCGACCGAAGTCGCTCGTGGCGGAAGCCATTCGAAAGCGCTGGCCGGAGATGCGCGTAGCGCATCTGCCGGATTACGACAAACTGCCGCAGGAATTGCCGGACACCGATATTTTCGTGGGCTACTCGCTGCGCGCGAAGCAATTGAAAGACGCAAAGAAGCTGAAGTGGCTGCATTCGACCGCCGCCGGAGTGGCGCAACTCATGTATCCCGAACTGCGCGATTCGGGGATCATGGTGACCAACCCGAGCGGGGTATTTTCCGTGCCGATGGCGGAACACATCGTGGGGCTGCTGCTGGCCTTGGCGCGAAATTTCCCTGACTCGGTGCGACAACAGGACAGGGCGGTCTGGTCACAACAGGAATTGTGGGACAAGCCGCAGCATCTGGCCGAGGTGAATGGGCAAGTGCTGCTGATTGTGGGCTACGGCTCCATCGGGCGCGAGCTGGCAAAACGCGCGAGGGCCTTTGAAATGCGAGTATGGGGAGTGACGCGTTCCGGCGGAGGGGACGGCAACTACGTCGAGAGGATTCTTTCGGCTGGCCAATTGCCTGAAGCGCTGCCGGAAGCGGATTACGTGGTGGTTGCCGCGCCGGAAACGGCGGAAACGAAAAATCTGATCGGAGCGAAGGAGATCGCGAAGATGAAGCGCGGGGCGCGGCTGATCAATGTCTCGCGCGGTTCGCTCGTGGATGAAAAGCAGCTTGTCTGCGCGCTAGAAAACGGAACACTGGCTGGGGCGGCCATCGACGTGGCGGAGACCGAGCCCCTGCCGGCAGACAGCCCTTTGTGGAAGGCGCCGAATCTTTTTATTACCCCGCACACCAGCGCGCTAAGCGACCGGCTGTGGCAGCGGCAGACGGCGCTGCTGGTCGAATTGCTCGAGAGATGGTTCGACGGAAGGGAAATGTTCAACCGCGTGGATTTGGCGCGGGGATACTGAGCGAAAATGCCGAATTCGAGAACGAAACTCACCGGGAAGGATGGGAGTTTCGAATTTCTTCTTTCGAATTCCGTGTTTTGCAAACCTCAGTCGCCGGCGCCGGGTTTGCTGGCCTGGTAGCCTTCCCGAGCGTAAACCTGATACTTCTGCTTCTTGTTTTTCTGGTCGAGGATGGTCAGCGGGCCGCCGTCGGGAGCGACCAGCTCCACTTTTACTTTGTGGAATTTTCCATCCTTGCCACCGCCCGAAGGCGTGAAGGAAAGACTGTACTGGTGTCTTAGAAATGCTGCTACGCTGCGAAAGATGTCAGGTATTTCTCCATCGAATTGCGGGAACCAAGCAAATCCCCCAGTTTCCTGGGCAAAGGTTCGAAGCTGGTTCTCCGCTTGCAGATAGTCCATGTGCGGGCTCATGGAGCCCCTGCTTTCGAGAAAATTGGTCCAGGTTTTTCCCAAGCCTACACAAAAGATGGGGACATCACTTCCGCGGAGTGCCTTCATGGTTTGATCGAGAGTGTGCTTGGAGAAGGTGTCCACGCCGCTCGCGAGCAACAGGATGGATTTCTTCCCTTTGACGTCTTTGAGCCGCTCGGTGGTTTCAATCAGCGCATCAAAGACATTGGATTCGCTGAAGCCCGGGAAATAGAGGTGGTAAATGGCGTTGCGGACTTCGTCCTTGTCCTGCGTAAAGTCCACCTCGATGCGTGTTTTCATATCAAAGGTCTCGAGAGCAACCCAGTCTCTTTGTTGCAGGTTCGGGAACAAGGCGTCGGCCCAGTATTTGGCGTATGCGGCGAACCAGCCGTAAGCATTTCCGCTAAACTGCATGAGCACGACCATGGTGATGGGCGCGTCGGTGGGCGCAAAATTGGTAATGGCCTGCGGCACGCCCTCATCAAGAACACGGAAGTTTTCTTTTTTGAGGTTGGGAATGAGGTCCCCGTGCTGTGTGGCGGCCACCACGTCGAGAGTCACGACAGGGACGTCCACGCTGATGCTGACATCGGACTGCGGCGGCTGCTGGCTGGGAGCAGGAGTTTGGGGCGGGGTTGGTTTTTGTTGTTGCTGAGACGGAGGCTGGCCACCCTGCGGGCCGGTCGGCGCCTGAGCCATGGCCGGCTGCCCTCTAAGAGCCACGAGCAGAAAGGCCGCCAAAGCCGGGAACAAAAGTACGGTGATTCGTCTCATCTTTCCTTACCTCGTTGGCGGTAGCCCGCCAAGATTTTTTGTTTTCTCGAACCCGCAGCTCCGAACCGCGGGTTGAGCTTAGGTCATGCTACGGCAATGAGCGGGCCGGGTCCGTGTACCCGCATGTTAGTATGAAGCACGTTGGACGTAAAACGTTAGCTGGAAGGTTTCAGCGGCAGGTAGGCCATTTTGTAGAGGAGGGTGGATTGGTGAACGGGAATCGTTTGGTGGGATCTATCACGGGCCTGGCGGCCTTCCTGTTGGCGTCGAGTCTTCCGGCCACTACACGGGGAATCCCGCAGTCGGCGCCCTTGAGCACATCGATGGTCGCCGACGCTTCGGGAATTCGCAGGGAAGCCCTCACGTGGCTCGAGGATTTGATCAAGATCAATACGTCCAACCCGCCGGGAAATGAGCAGCTCGCCGCGATGTATGTAGCCGGAGTGCTGCAGAAGGAAGGGATCAAGCCGGAAATCCTAGATTTGGGGCCGGGAAGAAGCGCGGTGGTGGCCCGTCTGCGCAGTTCGGTGGTGCCCGACCCGTCCAAAGCGCTTTTGCTGGTGGCACACCTGGATACCGTGCCGGTCGAGAAGTCGCGGTGGACGATTAATCCGTTCGGCGCGGTGATCAAGGACGGCTATCTGTACGGCCGCGGAGCGATCGACGACAAAGGCATGCTGGCCGCGAATTTGGCGGTCTTTGTCGGCTTGAAGCGGGCCAGCGCGCACATTAACCGCGACGTGATCTTTCTCGCGACCGCCGATGAAGAAGGAGGCGGCGACGCGAGTATCCGAATGCTCATCGCCAAGTATTGGGACAAGTTTGCCGCGGGCTTTGCGATCAACGAGGGCGGCAACGTTTTCATGAAAAACGGCAAAGTGCAGTACATCGGTGTGCAAGCGAGCGAGAAGGTAGCGGTGAATATCTCGGTCATAGCGCGCGGCACTTCAGGCCACGCTTCGCAACCGACAAAAGACAATGCCGTGGTTCATTTGGCGGCCGCCATCGCGAAGATTGGAGGCTATTCCGCGCCGGTGCACTTCACCGCGATTGTGCGTCGATACTTCGAGGGAATTGTGCCGCTAGAAGACGACGAAATCGCAAAGTGGATCCGCTCGATGGATACACCGGACCGCGGCGAGCACGCGCAGCGGGTGGTGTCCGATGCGAGCCCGCTGTGGAATGCGATGATGCGGGACACCATCGCGCCCACGGTGCTCTCCGCGGGGGTGGCCAACAACGTAATTCCCGCGGAGGCCCGTGCGAATCTGAACGTACGCCTTCTGCCCGGGGATTCCATCAACGCGGTGCTGAATGAATTGAACAAGCTGGTAAATGACCCGGCGGTGAGGCTCGAAGTGCAGCCGAACGCGGGACTGGCCGCGCCTCCGTCCTCCCTGGAGTCGGATTTTTACAACGTGATTTGCCAGGTGGCTTCGCGGGAATTTGGGGGCGCCCCGGCGCTGCCCTTCCAGTCGACGTGGTTAACGGATTCTGCGCAGTTGCGGCTGCACAATGTCCAGGCTTACGGGCTGGTGCCGTTTCCCCTGGCCGATGAAGACCTGAAGCGCATGCATGGTGATGATGAGCGAATTCCGTTGGCGGCTTTTGACAAAGGAGTGGACGTACTGACCAAAATTGTGACGGAGTTTGCGGTTACGCGTTACTGAAGACAAGAGCCGCTCGGAACCATCCAAAAAGAAAACCGGCTGTGACCGGCTTCCGTTGAATAATGAAAACCGGAAGTTCAGTGTGCGTCCGCGAAGAAATCTATGAATTTTCGCCACTCCAAAATTGTGTGCACCATCGGGCCGGCCAGCTGTTCGCCGCGGATGATTGACCGGCTGTTCGCGGCAGGGATGGACGTGGCCAGGCTGAATTTCTCGCACGGCACACATGCCGAGCACGCCCAGCACTTCGCGTTGATTCGCGCAGCCTCCGGCGAGCACGAAAAGCCGATTGCGATTCTGGCCGACCTTCAGGGACCGAAAATCCGCACCGGGGCGCTGGCAGGCGGCGGGCCAGTGATGCTGCGGGCTGGGCAGCCGTTCACCATTACTACCGCCAAGGTTCTGGGTGATGCGACACGCGTCAGCACGACGTTTGCCGCCCTGCCACGGGAAGTTCATTCGGGCGACCGTATTCTGCTTTCCGACGGCCTCATCGAGCTGCGCGTCGAGCAGGTGCGCGACCGGCAAGTCATCTGCGCCATCGTGAACGGCGGCGCACTCGGCCAGTACAAAGGCATCAACCTCCCGGGATTGAAGCTGCGCGTTCCGGCGCTGACGCCGAAAGACCGCGCGGATCTCGGGTTTGCGCTCAAACACGGGGCGAATTACATCGCGGTGAGCTTTGTGCGGCGGCCGGAGGACGTGCTGCTGGCGAAGCAATTGGTCCGCCGCGCAGGAAAAGATACGCCGGTGATCGCCAAGCTGGAAAAGCCGCAGGCCATCGAAAACCTGGACGCCATCCTGCTCGCCGCCGATGCGGTGATGGTGGCCCGCGGCGACCTTGGCGTGGAAATGAGTCCGGAGCGCGTACCAGTGGTGCAGAAAACGATCATTTCGAGGGCCAGGGAGCTCCGTCGGCCGGTGATTACCGCAACGCAAATGCTCGAATCTATGACCGAAAATCCCCGGCCCACGCGCGCGGAAGCTTCCGACGTGGCCAATGCGATTTTCGACGGATCGGATGCGGTGATGCTTTCCGCGGAGACGGCCACAGGAAAATACCCGATCGAGGCCGTGAGCATGATGGCGCGCATCATCGAAGAGGCGGAAGGAAGCATCCGGGAATTTCCGCGGCCCGCGCAGCAGGAGCAGTTGAAAGTGCCCGGGACCATCGCCGAGCTGGTGTGCCACGCTTCGCGGGAATTGCACATGAAGCTCATCGCGGTGTTCACGCACAGCGGGTTCACCGCGCGACTGATCTCGCGTTATCGCCCCCTGGTACCCATTGTCGCCTTCTCGCCTGAACAGGAAACCCGGCGGCGGCTGGGCCTCGTCTGGGGCGTGTATCCAAGAAACATTCAGGATTTGCGCAACATCGACGGACTGGCGGCGGTTGCCGAGAAGCGGTTGCTCGAGGAGCGCTTGGTGCGCACAGGCGACGTCATTGCCATCGTGGCCGGAACGCCGATGGGAATCCGCGGCACAACGAACTTCATGAAGTTTCACGTCATCGGCGGGGAAGCGTGAAGCAAGCTGCCCGCAGCAAAGCTCCAGCCCTCCTAATTCACCCAATTGTCGGGGCGCGAGGGCGGGTCTTTGCGGTGCTTGCCCATGTAGACTTCGAAGCGCCGACGATTGCGGCGGTTTTGCCAATCGGCAACGCTGTTGCGCAAGTTGTAAAGGAAAGACCCGCGCCGCAAATAAATGTAACCCACCACCAGCCCGCCTAAATGACACAGATGGCTGACGTTGTCGGCGCCCAACCCAAATGTTCCGAGGAAGGTAAGAATGGTCATGAGGATGACGATGGTGCGCATGCTCATGGCCACGGGAAAGGGGAAGAGATAAACGCGCCGATCCGGAAAGAGAATGGCGCAGGCGATAAGAATTCCAAATATGGCACCGGAGGCGCCGATGGTAGGAATATAGGCACCGTCAGGGATCCCGTTACCGAGGGCCGCGGGAGCCATTTTTACAATCACGTTGATGAGCCCCGCCCCGACGCCGGTTAGAAAGTAATAACGCAGAAAGCGGCCTTTTCCCCACACGACCTCGAGTTCCCGGCCAAACATCCAAAGCGTGAACATGTTCATCAGGATGTGCCAGATGCTGTTGACATCGTGGAGAAACAAGTACGTGAAAGGCTGCCAGACGCGAAGCAAGGGAATGACGCCTGCCGGGACAAGGCCAAACCACCTCACCAGCTCCGCATAGGCGGACGACCCGGAGAAGTGGAAGACCAGGACTTCGCCGATATAAACGGCAAAGTTGGCAATCAGAAGAAACTTGATGGCCGGCGTGACGTAGAAGTCGAAGCTGACCCGATAGCTCTTGATACCCGACCGAGAGTACATAGACGAAGTTTACGGCGCGGCGGGCGTTCCGTCAAAGAGCTCAGCGCGGTTGAAAAGTCGAATCCACGAAAGTCAAACAGTTCGGATTGTTCTGCCCGCGCCGGTACAGCGTGTTTTCGCTAAAGGGGCTCTGAGCTCTCGAGACTTTTGGACCGTCGAACGTCTCTCAATCAAGCTTCTTCCTGGCAAAGTAAAAAAGCGACCCGGCAAGAACCAAAAACATGATCAAGCCGAAGAGGTTGCTGGTGGCCAGCGGGCCAAGAATTTTCGGGCCGAAGGCAAACAGGTCCGCCCGCCATGGCAGCCTAAGCGTTGCGGTAAGCCAATGGGGAACACTGCTCGAGATTTCCGGATCCTGCAGCAAATTGATGACGATGCCCAGCAAGCCAAACACGCCTCCCGCGGCGATCAATCCGCTTGAATAAAGCGCTCCCGGGCTGGCCTCGCTCTCTTCCTTTTTTTTCGTGGTCGCCTCGACCAGCACGCGGACGAGTCCTCCCGCGAACATGGTCGCGGTGGTCCCCAGGGAGAGGTAGGCACCCACGGCAAAAGCGAGCGATCGTATCCCGAGAATCTCCACCGCGACCACTAGCGCTACGCCCATCAAGACCAGCCGCCAGGGCAACCGCTGGCTGAGGATGCCGTTAATGACCGTAGCCATCAGCCGTGCCTGGGGAGCGGGCGCTTTATCGCTGCCGATTCCCTGGGCCCACTGGAGTTCAATCCGCTTGGAATCCGGATCGTAGAGATACTCGCCATCGGGAATTTGGCTGGAACCAAGCGCATTGACGAGCACATAGTTCCTTCCCAAATGTTCGAAAGTTGCTCTTTCTACTTTCACGCCGGCCGGCAAGGCTTCGAGATTGACGGGAATTTCGGTCGGAATGTATCTTTCGAGCCCCTTATTCATCAGGCCCAGGGTGATGCCGATGGCAAAGGTGGAAACCGTCACGCCCACCAGCAGGCCCCACTGCTGCCGAACGGGGGTGGCACCCACAAGATAGCCGGTTTTCAAATCCTGCGAGGTCGCGCCCGCAATCGCTGCGGCAATGCAAACCGATCCGCCGATGGTCAGCGCGAGCACCCCATAGCTCGGAGCGGTCCAGCCGGCAAGCAGAAAAATCGCGCACGTGGCCATGAGCGTGCCGATGCTCATGCCGCTCACCGGATTGGAAGAATTGCCCAGTAAGCCGCTGATACGCGATGCCACAGTGACAAAGAGGAATCCAAAAACCACCACGAGAATGGCCGCGAGCAAATTCTGGTACCAGGTAGTGTGGGCATCTTTCACGGGAGCAATCGTCAACAGCGCGAGCATCAGGAGGATGATCACGGCGGAGCCGGCAAAGACCCAGCTCATAGGCATGTCGCGCTCAATGCGGCTGGCGGTATTCGCACCGAGGTTCCCTTCTTCTGCGCGAACGTCCTTGAGGCCGGCCCGCAAGGCGGAAATGATGGTGGGCATGGTTCGAATCAAGGTAATCAGTCCGGCGGCGGCCACCGCCCCCGCGGCCATCGGGCGGATGTACTGGCGCCACATGTCGTCAGGCGTCATCAGCGGAATGGGAATTGTGGAAGGATAGATAGGCGTGTTTCCCGCGAGCTGACCGAAGAACTGAATAGCCGGCATCACCAGCAACCAGGAGATCACGCCGCCCGCAAAAAGAATTCCCGCCACTTTAGGGCCGATGATGTAGCCCACTCCCAGGTATTCCGCCGTAATCGTGGCGCGGAAAGAAGCTCCCGGGAACCAGCGGGGGCGCACTTCCGGCTGGCCGGTCCACGCCTGCACCGTGTTCATCAGGAAGGTGTACACGCCGCCGAGACCAAGTCCCCAAAACACGCGTCCGGCAAACGAGCCTCCGCGCTCCCCAGCCACCAGAACGTCGGCGCAAGCCGTGCCCTCGGGAAAGGTCAGGTTGCCGTGCTCTTTGACAATCAGCTGGCGCCGCAGCGGAATCATGAACAAGACCCCGAGCCAGCCACCCAGCAACGCCAGCGGGAAAATGCGCCAGAAGGTAAATTCCGAGCCGAAGCCCAAAAAAATCAGCGCCGGCAGCGTGAACATAACGCCCGCGGCAAGCGATTCTCCCGCGGAACCGGTGGTCTGCACGATGTTGTTTTCGAGGATGGTCGAGCGGCCGAACGCGCGCAGGATGCTGATCGAGAGCACCGCGATGGGAATGGAAGCAGAAACTGTGAGCCCAGCGCGCAGGCCGACATACACGCTAACCGCTCCAAACAGCAAGCCAAACAGCGCACCAAGGATCAGCGCGCGGACGCTGAATTCCATCGGGCTTTGTTCCGCCGAGATGTAGGTGCGGAATTCTCCAGGCGGCGCAGTGGAACTCCAGGCTCCCTCGCGAACTGCCGTTTGTTCGCCCACCGCATCCTCCCTTTCCTCCCGCTCTCCGAGCGGGCACGACCTAATCTTTTTCTCCCCGTGGAGGAATCTTGTCGACCTAGAAAGGCTGGCTCTTCCGTCTGTTCCCGCGCCGAGCGGAATTGATCCCGACCTGGTCGGCCGGCCCGGCAGCTATCATCCGATACCTTCCAAATTGGCTGCAACCGTGTCCGGGATTATGCCGCAGCCTGACCACAGAGCAAAGAGGTAATCGGTCAAGTCCGCGTTGCTCTATTCGTAACCCTCCGGGCTATTGACTATCTGTGCTAGTGCGCTGTATCGTGCGTTCGCGGTCGGTAGCACAGGCCATGGGACGGGACCCTTCCACATCGCGGCTGGCGGAGCATGACTCTGCCTGGCCGGTGCCAACCTGTACCTTTCTGCGTAAATGGTCCCCCTCGATCCCTGGCCATTCCTAACTGCGGAGGGTTCATCATGTCCGCGACCCGTGTTTCCTTGCTGGTGATCGTCGTTTTGGGGGTAGCCGCCCTTCGGTTTTGCGCTCCGGTTGGCGCGGGCGACGAATGGCTACCCCTTACGCCGGAAGAATTGAAGATGACCAGTGAACCGAAAGCGCCCGGCGCGCCGGCGGTCATCCTCTATCGGCAAGTTGACCGGGACGACAGCGATCCCGAAAGGCCGCACGAGTACAACTATGTGCGGACAAAGATACTCACCGAGGAAGGAAGAAAATACGCAGACGTCGAGATTCCTGTCCTAAAGCAGCAATGGGACATTCACAACATCAATGCTCGGACCATCCGGCCTGACGGCTCCATCGTCAATTTTGACGGCAAAGTTTATGAAAAAGAGATCGTCAAAGCCCGCGGCGTAAAATACCTGGCGAAGACCTTCACCCTCTCGGACGTGCAACCCGGCAGCATCATCGAATGCCACTACATGATTGATTTCGCGGAAGGCTACGTGTTCGATTCCCATTGGGTGTTGAGCGATGATCTCTTTACCAAAAGCGCTAAATTTACGCTGAAACCCTACAGTCAATGGGCTTTGCAATGGAGCTGGCCGAACGGTCTTCCGGAGAGCGCCAAGCCCCCGGTGAACGAGCACTCTTCGATTCACATGGAAGCTCAGGACATTCCCGCATTCCTGGTGGAAGACGACATGCCACCGGTAGGGGCGATGAAGTTTATTGTAAATTTCGTTTACAGCTCAGACGGATTTGAAAAAGAGGCTGACAAGTTTTGGAAGAAGCAAGGAAAAAGGATGGACGAAGCCGCGGAGGGCTTCGTCAACAAACGCAAGGTCATGGAACAGGCCGTCGGGCAGGTCGTCTCAGCAGGCGATTCGCCGGATGCGAAACTGCAGAAGATTTACGCGAAGACGCAGAGCATCCGAAATACGAGCTATGACCTGGAAAAGAGCGAGCAGGAGCAGAAGCGCGCAAAAGAAAAGGAAATTAATAACGTAGAAGATGTCTGGAAGCGCGGCTACGGCGACGGATACCAAATTACTTGGCTTTTCCTTGGTCTTGCGCGCGCCGCAGGGTTCGATGCTTCCCCGGTGAGAATCGCCACGCGGGATGACCATTTTTTCAAAAGCAGCGTTATGAATGCCAGGGACCTCAATACCAACGTCGTCTTAGTTAAGGTCAATGGTAAGGACATGTATTTCGATCCTGGTTCCGCTTTTACCCCGTACGGGCTCCTGCCCTGGCCGGAGACGGGGACGGCAGGATTAAAGCTGGATAAGGACGGGGGTACTTGGGTGACCACGCCGATTCCGGACAGTTCCGCGTCGCAGGTCATTCGCAAGGCAGATTTGAGCCTGACTTCCGAAGGTTCGCTTGAAGGTAAGCTCACCGTTACGTTTACGGGGCTCGAAGCCCTCTGGAGAAGAGTGGAAGAGCGAAACGAGGACGAAGCCCACCGAAGGAAGGTCCTCGAAGATTATGTGAAGGAAATCGTGCCAGTCGGAATCGACGTTGAGCTGACCAACAAGCCGGACTGGACCAGTTCGGCGGCCACACTCGTTGCGGAGTATTCCCTAAAAGTTGCGGGCTGGGTTTCGGGAGCGGGGAAGCGAGCGCTGCTGCCTGTGGGCGTGTTCAGCGCGCCAGAAAAACATATGTACGAGCATGCCACACGAGTGCACCCCCTCTACTTTCGTTACACGTACGAGAAATCCGACGATGTCCGCATCGCACTGCCCCTAGGCTGGCAGGTCAGCAGTTTGCCTCAGCCCGCCACCAACGATGCGAAGGTGCTCGTCTATTCTATGAAAGCCGACAACGACAAAGGCACGCTTCATTTGGAACGCCATCTCAAGTGCAGTCTTACGATACTGGAGCCAAAGTATTACAACTCATTGCGAAACTTCTATCAGTCGGTGAGGAGCGCAGATGATCAACAAATTGTCCTACAGCCGCTCGGCGTTTCTGCCGGAAATCCATCACCTCGGCTTTAGTCCGATTTTAGCGGCCCTGATCGCTTTATTCGTGGGCTTAACGCCATCGGCGCGAGCCGGCGACGCACCACCGTGGATGCATGCACTGGTGAACGTACCCCTTCCCGAACATGACGAAAAAACTGACGCCGTTCTATTGCTTGCCGAAGATACCTTCACGGTTCAAGGAAACGGAAAGATGAAGCGCATCGAGCGGCGCGTTTATAAGATCCTCCGCCCCGATGGACGCAGGTATGGAACAGTTCGTGCCGATTTCGATTCCGAGACCAAAATCAATTTCATTCACGGGTGGTGTATTCCCGCTCAGGGAAAAGATTATGAGGTGAAGGACAAGGAAGCCATCGAAACCGCCTTGTTCGGCGTGCAAGACGGCGAGCTAATGAGCGACCTAAAGAGCAAGGTACTCACCATTCCCGCTTCCGAGCCTGGAAACATCGTCGGTTACGAAATCGAACAGGAAGTTCATCCCTATGTGATTCAGGATATTTGGAGCTTTCAACACGAAGAGGTTCCGGCCCGCGAGGCGCATTACACCCTGCAACTTCCGGCGGGCTGGGAATACAAAGCCGTCTGGGTGAATCATCCCGAGACAGCACCTTCCACGGCCTCCGGGCAATGGCAATGGGTGGTAAAGGATGTCAAGGCCATCAAGCCGGAAAGCGCCATGCCGCCCCGGGAAGGGGTTGCTGCGCAAATGATCGTGTCCTTGATTCCCCCGGGAGGCGCCGGGAACAAGGGTTTTGAAAGTTGGGCCGACATGGGCCGCTGGCAGTCTGGTTTGATCCAGGGCCGGCGTAGTGCCTCGCCAGAAATCAAACAAAGAGTGGCGGACCTGACCAAGGGGGACGGGACTCCCTTGGCCAAAATGCGTTCTCTCGCGCGATCGGTGCAAAGAGATGTGCGCTATGTGGCCATACAACTGGGAATCGGCGGCTGGCAGCCCCACCCGGCGGCCGATGTGTTCACGCATAAGTACGGCGACTGCAAGGACAAGGCCACTCTGTTGAGTGCAATGCTTCAGGAGATTGGCGTTGAGTCGTTTTACGTCTCCATCAACACCACGCGAAATGCGGTGACGCCGGAGACTCCGGCAGTGCGATGGTTCAATCATGTGATTCTGGCCGTGCGGCTCCCGGAAAGCGTGAAAGACCCTTCCCTCCGGGCCGTGCTTGATCGTCCGAAGCTCGGCAGACTCCTGTTTTTCGACCCCACCGATGAATGGACGCCGTTTGGCTCTCTACGCGGAGAACTGCAGGCAAATTACGGTTTGCTGGTGACAGCAGACGGGGGCGAGCTTGTAAAGCTGCCCCAGTTACCAGCCGAACTGAATGGCGTGGTGAGAACGGCGAAGCTCACGCTCACTGCGTCCGGGACTTTAAGCGGTGACTTCGTGGAGCAGCGCAATGGTGACTACGGGACAGAACAGCGCGCTTCTCTGAAATCCGTCTCGAAGGATGCCGACCGGATTAAATTTCTGGAAAGCCTGATTTCTCATTCGCTCCCGACTTTTCAAATCACCAAGGCGAGTCTGGTCAACCTCAACCAGACCGACCAGCCGTTCAGCTACCAATATTCTCTCGTTGCCGAGAATTACGCGAAAACGGCTGGCAACTTATTGCTGATCCGGCCCCGCGTCGTGGGCGTCAACTCTAGCGACTTGCTGGAGACAAAAGAGCCACGAAAATATCCGGTTGAATTCGATGGTCCTTGGAAGAATTCAGACACCATAGAGATTGCTCTTCCTGCGGGCTACGAAGTCGACGATCTGCCGCCGCCGGTGAATGCCGACTACAGCTTTGCCAGCTATCACAGCAAAACGGAAGCCAGCGGCAACACCTTGAAATATACGCGGACCTTTGAAGTGAAAGAGCTAACCGTGCCGGTCAGCAAAGCTGAAGATTTGAAAAAACTCTATCGCGTCATTGCCAGCGATGAACGAAACACCGCGGTGCTGAAGCCCGCCGCGCACTGATTGTTCCTGTCAAGCTAGTGACGGTGGCTTGCCCCATAGAGTCTTGACAGACCAAATGGCGTCAGCTCGACCAATCAAGAACGCCACGAAGCAAAGTATAAACACGGAATGACTCAGGCTTGCGCCAAAGTATTGCCAAAAGGGTGCACCCGCGCCGGGATAGTCGGAAGAAAAAAGCAGCGTGAGCATAAAGACCAGCCCGCCGACGCTCGCGGCCCGCACCAGAATTCCGAAAATCAGCGCGATGCCAATCGCCAGCTCTCCGTACGCCACCAGGAAGGCGATCGGTGTGGCGTGCCCGAGCACGAACCCGCGAAGCACCGGCGCCATGAACGGGTAAGCTCCGCCCTCGAGAAACCGGTTGATCCAATACTGGAAGCCGCCGTGAAGCGTGAATTGCGTGCCGAAAACTTTGTATTCGCCGAAGATGAGGAATAGCGCGCCAACACCTAGGCGAAGAATCGCCAGCGCGCGGGAATTCAACTCGGTCGAGGACCGCAGCTCCCCCATGCATTCTGCTCCTGCACTGAGCGGACCGGCATCTTACCCGAGTCTCGAAAGATGATCGCGCACTCGGTCACTCAGGATTTTCCCGTCAACCGTTTTGCCTTGCAGCGCGGATTTTGCGGCTTTTACGACCGCGCCCATCTGCTTCATGGAGTTCGCGCTGGTTTCAGCAATGGCTTTGCTAATGGCGGCGTCCATTTCGGCCTCGGTCGCGCCTGCTGGCAGATACGATGCGATGATGCCGAGCTCTTTCGTTTCTTTGGCGGCGAGTTCTGGGCGGTTGCCCTTGGTGAACTGCTCGATGGATTCCCTGCGCTGTTTGATGAGCGTTTGCAGTATCTGAATCGTTTCGGATTCATCGAGCGTTTTTATCTTTTCCACTTCCTTCAGCTTGATGGCCGATTTGATCCCGCGCAGGACGCTCAGACGCAGCTCATCTTTGGCGCGCATGGCCTCGACCAAGTCGCTCTGAATTCTCTCCGCAAGGTTCATCGCCTGCTCCTTAGCCCACTTCAATATAACAGAGACCCAAGACCTAGCAGAGATGCAAAGGGTATTTAGCCGGACGTTGTACCGAATTGACAGAGCCGAACTGACTCGCTACTTTGGACTTCTTATAGTGCGTGGCAATTTCATCTCCGTTTCTCGAGCGGATACGGGCACGACGCTGCGGCACTGAAGGGGCGGAATGAAAGTCATCGTTGCGGACAAGATCAGCGAGTTAGGCGTGAAACTGTTGCAGGGGCAGGACGGCTGGAACACCGTTCTGACCACAAAAGAGACGCTCGAAGCGGAGATCGCCGATGCCGATGCCCTGATCGTGCGCAGTGCGACGAAAGTCACCGAGGATTTGCTCGCCAAAGCTCCTAAGCTGAGGGCCGTGGGCCGCGCTGGCGTCGGGGTGGACAATATTGATTTGGAAGCAGCCACGAGGCGCGGCGTGCTGGTGATGAGCACGCCCGGAGGAAGCTCCGTGAGCGTGGCTGAGCATACCTTGGCATTGCTTTTGTCGCTTGCGCGGCAGGTGCCGCGGCTAGACCGGGCTATCCATGAGGGACGCTGGGAAAAATCCTCCGCGGCGGGAACCGAGGTGCGCGGGAAAACCCTCGGCTTAGTCGGTCTTGGAAGAATCGGCAGCGAAGTGGCAGTCCGCGCGCAGGCGTTTGATATGCGTGTGCTGGCCTACGACCCATTCATCAGCGAAGCGGCGGCGCACGAAATGGCGGTCGAACTCGTGCCGCTCGACCAACTGCTGGCGGAGAGCGATTTTGTTTCTTTGCACACGGCGCTCGGTCCGGCGACCCGTAATCTCATCAGCGCGGCAAATATCCAAAAAATGAAAAAAGGTGCGCGCATCATCAATACCGCGCGCGGCGAATTGGTGGATGAATCCGCGCTGGCGGAAGCGTTGAAAGGCGGCAAGCTTGCGGGCGCGGCGTTGGACGTGTTTTCGGAGGAACCGCCGAAAAACTCTCCGTTGGTCGGGTTGCCGAACGTGATTGCCACGCCGCACGTGGCGGGTTCAACCGTGGAAGCGCAGGAGGAAGTCGGCACGCAAGTGGCGGTCGAGATCAAGGATTATCTTGCGGAAGGAATTATCCGCAATGCCGTGAATCTTCCGGCGCTGTCGGCTGATCAATATCGTCGCGCGCGGCCGTACCTCGAGTTGGCGGAGCGGCTCGGGTCGCTGGTTTCACAAGCAGCGCCGGCACGCCCCGCCCGAATTCGCATTCGTTACGCAGGCGAGGTGGCGGAAGCAGGAACGCACTTGCTTCGCAGCGCGGTGCTCTCAGGCGTGCTAAACGCGGTTTTGGACGAAAAGGTCAATTTGGTCAACGCGCCGGCCGTGGCCGCGGCGCGCGGCCAAAGCGTTGAGGAAGAAACACGAAGGCGCGAGCGCGGCTTCCCGAATACGCTGGAAGTCTGTGTGCTGCCGGAAAAAGCCGGCTCGGCTTGCGGCTTTACTGCGGAAGGTACGGTTTTGCATGACGGGTCACCGCGCTTGCTGGCGCTTGAGGGCATTCCACTCGAGGCTCATCTTGAAGGTACCATTCTTTATTTGCGGAACCGCGACGAGCCCGGGGTCATCGGCCAAGTTGGAACCACGCTCGGAAAGCTGGGCGTGAACATCGCCACGTTTGCCCTCGGAAGAAAGGCCGTTCGTGGTGCCGAGGCTGCGGCGCTGGTGCGCCTGGACGGCACGGTTTCCGTCGCGATCCTGGAGCCCATTCGAGCGATTCCCGCGGTCACCGAAGCCAAGTTGCTGCATCTTGGCTAGCTCTAGAACTAGTACTCTTGAATCGCGCCTCCCGACACGCGTGAGGCCAATCCAATCGATTTTGATAAAGAATTTAGAAGAACTCTGCTTGACAGAAATCTCACACTGTCCTAAAAGCTATCGCCATATCAGTGGTCTCGAAGTAGCGGAGGAAGGTTGCCCGAAGTCCTTCGAAGCATAGCCTGAAGTCGTGGCCGGCAATTTGCCGGGAAGGCCGTGCATTTTCAAAGTGACCTCCGCATGCTGTGGTTCCATTCACAATTACGGTGCGCGAAGGAGTCGACAATGAAGAAGTCATTACCTCTTTGTCTCGGCACAGTCCTGTTTGTGCTGCTTTGCGCTTCAGCAGTGTGGGGCCAAACGGGTACATCGGGCATTAACGGGACGGTTACCGATCCGCAGGGAAAACCGATCCCGGGCGCCACGGTGACGCTCACCAACGTGGCCACGAATGCCACGCGCACCATGAAATCGACGGACGCGGGAACGTACGTGTTTGACCTGATCTCGCCGGGCGACTACAAAATGGAAGTGGAAGCCAAGGGCTTCAAGAAGGCCGTGGTCGACAATGTAGTGGCGCTGATTGGAAAAGAAACAGAGACTGATGTGCGAATGGAGATTGGAGAGGTGGCCCAGATAGTAGAGGTGAGGATGTCCGGCGAGGCTGCGGTCATCAACACGCAGGATGCTTCGCTAGGCAGCGTTTTCGAAACGACGCAGATTTCTCAGCTTCCGTTAGAGGCCCGCAATTTGGTGGATCTGCTCAGCCTTCAGCCGGGTTCGACGCGCGAGGGCTACGTGACGGGGGCGCGAGCCGACCAGTCCAACGTCACTCTGGACGGCGTGGATATCAACAACGCGCAAAGCGGAAATGCCGAGATACCGCGAAGCACCAACAATCTGGTGATCGGCCAACTCGACACCGACCGAGGCAACATCACCACTGGGCCGGTCCTGCGTCTGAATACCGAAGCCATCGAGGAGTTCCGCGTCACTACCGCAAATGGAAACGCGAATGAGGGCCGGTCCTCCGGGGCTCAGCTCAACTTCGCTACGAAGTCGGGCTCCAACAACTGGCACGGGGCAGCCTTTGAATTTTACCGAGGGACTCCTTTCGAAGCCAACGACTGGTTCAGCAATGCCGCCGGAGTACCGCGCACGCCATTGGTGCGAAATACATTTGGTGGGGCGCTTGGCGGACCAATCCTGAAGAATAAAGTGTTCTTTTTCTATAGTTATGAGGGCCGGCGCGACGCCACCGCTGAGGGCGAAACCAGAATTGTTCCGCTGGCGAGCTTGGGGCAAGGCATCATCAAATACACCTATTGCCCTGACGCTGCATGTAACGCGCCAGCCAGGGCTTCTCTGACTGCAGCCCAGGTCCAGCAGGTATATGCGGACACCGGCATTAATCAGGCGGGGATAGCCGCTCTTGCGGCGGCCGCCTCCAAATATCCGGCGAATGACACAACCGTGGGCGATGGGCTTAACACCGGAGGTTTCCGGTTCAATGCCCCTACGCCTATAAAACTCAACTCGCACGTGGCCAGGCTGGACTACACGCTGGGCGCCCGGCAAAATCTCTTTGTTCGCCTAAACTACATCAACGATACTCAGGTCCTTCCGCAGTGGCTGCCGGGGACCGTTGCTCCCCAGGTTTGGAGTCACCCTTACGGCATAGCGGTCGGGCACAATTGGACGCTTGGAAGCAATTGGGTCAATAACTTCCGCTACGGGCTTACCCGCCAGGCCTTTACTCAGGGTGGGGACAGCAACGGGAATGACATCAGCTTCCGTTTCGTCTTTCAGCCCAACAGCCAATCGCACACTCTCACGCGCGTGACGCCCGTCCACAACTTCACGGACGATTTATCCTGGATTCACGGACGTCATACCATACAGCTGGGTGCCAACATCCGGAAGATTAACAACGCTCGCGTCAGCTTCGCGAATGCATTTGACAACGCGATTACCAACCCTTCGTTTTACCTGGGAGCAGGGGATCATGTTTCTAACCAGTTCCAGACTTACCTGACGGCGAACCATCTGCCCGGTGACACGACCGCCGGGCAATCGTTGAACTCCATCGCAGAGGTGCAGAACGCCGGGACGGCCGCCATCGGACGATTCTCTGAATACACTTCTAACTTCACGTTTGGCAAAGAGGGCAGTTTGCTGAACGCAGGAGCCCCCAGCGTCCGGAACTTTGCAACGCAAGCGTACGAAGAATACATCCAAGATGCTTGGAAGATTCATCCGAACTTCACATTAACACTTGGGCTGCGCTACAGCCTGGAGCGCCCTGTTTACGAAACCCAAGGATTCGAAGTTCAGCCCACGGTACCGCTAGGAACGTACTTCCAGGAACGCCTTGCCGCGGCAGCGCAAGGGAATAATTTCGTCGCCCCCATCGTCATCAACCGTTCCGGCCCCGTCAATGGCGGCAATCCTATGTACAACTGGGACAAAAACAATTTCCAACCGCGGATTGCCGCAGCCTGGTCGCCGAATTATTCCGGTGGACTGTTGCACGTGCTCTTTGGCGATGCCGGCAAGTCCGTAGTCCGTGGCGGGTTCGCCCTGACCAACGACTACTACGGGGAAGCGCTGGCGGTTGACTGGGACTTGAACAACACTCTCGGCTTTACCTCGAACTACACAACCCCCGCAAATACCTACGACACCGTGGCCGGAAGTCCCAAGCCGCTGGCACCCTTGTTCACGGGCTTCAACCAGCCAATTCGCTCGCTCCCCAATGTGGTTGTGCCCGGCAGCTTGCAGTTTCCGTTGTCGCAGCCAATTGACGAGGGCGAACGAATCGAGACTTCTGTTGATTCGCGTCTTCATTCACCCACGGAGTATGTCTGGAATCTCACCTACGAACGAGAGATGCGGGCGGGCATGACCCTGTCTCTCTCCTATGTTGGGCGGTCGGCCCGGGGACTTTTGGCACGCCGCGACGTGACGGCTTTCAATAATGTGGTAGACCCCAAGAGCGGCATGGACTGGTATACGGCTGCCACCATTCTTGAAAAGCAACGACAGCTGGACGTACCTACTAGCCAGATCGCGTCTATCCCGTTCTTTGATGACCTTTTCCCCGCTAATTTGGTGACCCTCCTCAACAATGATCCCAACGTCCAAGCCGGCTTTCCTTCGACCTGGACACCCACTCAGGTATTCTATGGGATGCAAAGCCGCGGCGGAGGCGGGCACCCCACAAACCCGTATGCCTTTTTTGCCGGCAACGATTGGACCGATGCGCAAGCTCAAATTGATATAGGCCTTTTCGATGCTGGCTTGCCGACGCGATTCATGCAGCCACAATACGGTGCGCTATCTGCCTGGAGCACGATTGCGAATTCCAATTACAACGCTCTGGCAGTGTCCCTACGCCAGAGGCTCAAGACCCTGACGTTAGACGTGAACTACACATATGGGCATTCGCTCGACGATGCCTCCGGATTGCAAGGATCAGGTGGCTACGCGGGCGCCGCGTTTATCGAGAATCCCATTCTTCAGGGGGCAAGCTACGCTAACTCCAGCTTTGATATCCGGCACCTCATTAACTCTCTGGCCGTGTGGCAGATGCCGTTTGGCAAAGGCAAGGCCCTGATGAACACCCAGAACAAGGCATTGGACGCGATCGTGGGAGGGTGGCAGCTCTCAGGTATCTACCGCTGGAATACGGGGCTGCCAGTGACGTCACCGTACGACGATGCCCGTTGGGCGACGAACTGGAACGTGCAGACCAGAGTAACTCCTTTGAGCCCAATCCAGCCCTGCCCGGATCGAACTGGTACGCCAAAGTTCTTTGGCGCTTGTAACATCAAGGCGCTTTACCAGGGCTTCCGCAACGCCTACCCGGGTGAAACCGGTCCGCGAAATTACTTGCGCTTGCCTGGATACATGAATGTCGATCTAGGACTTGCAAAGTCGTGGACTATGCCTTGGAGTGAAAAGCAGCTTCTACAGCTTCGCTGGGATGTGTTCAACGTCGCCAACCATCAGCCATTCGGCGAGGTTAACACGAGCCGTACCGGCTTTGGTGTTGCGCGTGATCCTGCCTTGCGGAACCTGAATCCTCCGGTGAATTGGTCAAACTTCACCCAGATCCAGGGCCAACCCCGCGTGTTTCAGGTAGGCGCGCGCTACTCGTTCTAGGCACTAATCACGATCCTGATGCGTGTCTGACGGATCGCAACAGGTAGTATCGTCACAATCCAAACGTTTAACGCCGCCGGCGAGCGCAAAGCTTCCGGCGGCTTTTTTGTGGCTTGGGTCGTGAGTCAGGCCTGCATCGCCAAGTGAAAACTGCAAGGATCTGGCGATTCGTGCGAGGGCCTAGTTGTGAAAATACCAAACCTCCCGGTGCGAAGGCCGACGGCAAGGAAGACCTAAACGACCTAAACAAGCTCGCTTGACAGAACACCTCAATCTGTCCTAAAAGCTACCTCAACGGTTGCTAGAGTCGAGTGGCGGGGAAGGTTGCTCGAGGTCCCTTTAAGCTGCGCGGGGGCATGGTCAGCAATAGTTTGATGTGAGCTCATATTCCCGGCACCCTTCCGCCTGCCCTCTAGTGATATTTGCAATCAGGTGCGCGAAAGGAGACGTCTATGCGGTGGTCTTCCATGAAACGCAATCTCCAGATTAGTTTGGCTGCCATTTTCTTGTTCGTAACGCACGTTTCGGCGCAAACGGGCCTAACGTCGTTGCGCGGAGCGGTCACCGATAAAACCGGCGCGGCCATTGTGGGCGCAAAGGTTACCGTCACGAACATAGCGCAAGCACTGCAACGCGAAGCGCAAACTGGTCCGACGGGGGAATACGAGTTTCTTGCCCTCCCTCCAGGCAGTTACACCTTGACCGTGGAGATGGCAAATTTTCGGAGGTACGAACAAAGGAATATTCAACTGCTTGTCAATTCGCCGGCGACCATAAACGCGACTTTGGAGGTGGGCGCTGCTTCACAAACGGTTGAAGTTTCCGCCACAGCCGTGACTCTCAACACCACGGACGCCTCGTTGGGAAACGCATTCAATGAGAACCAGGTGAAGGAATTGCCGCTTGAAGGGCGGAACGTGCCTGACCTGCTGAGTCTCCAGCCTGGCGTGGCGTTTCCCAACAACCGCGACGATATACCAGACTGGGATACTCGCAAGGGCGCAGTGAACGGGGCACGTAGCGATCAAAGCAACGTGACCGTCGACGGCGTTCCGGTGAACGACGAGGGTGGTCATGCGTTTACGTCCGTCCTTCCAGTTACCTTGGATTCTGTTCAGGAGTTTAGAGTCTCCACATCGAATTACAATGCGGACCAGGGAAGCACTTCCGGCGGACAGGTAGCCATGGTTACTAAGAGCGGAACGAACGACATTCACGGTTCTGCTTACGAATACAACCGCAACGCATACTTGGAGGCCAACGACTTTTTCATAAAGAATGGGCAGCTGGCGAACTGCTTGGCCAAGGGATACAACCTGAATACATACCAGTGCAACAAGGCACCTAAACTGAATCGCAATATTTTCGGTGGATCCCTGGGCGGACCTATCAAGCGCGACCGCATGTATCTGTTTGTGAATTACGAAGGAACCCGTCGCGCCGAAGCCACAAGCGAAACAGTTGCAGTGCCATCTGCAGCGATGAAAGATGGTGTCATTCAGTACGCCTGCGCCAATTCATCACCGTGTTCCGGATTCAATCTGCAGGTTCCTAATT